>LNAP01001345.1_pt1 | contig 26261 bp, 33 predicted proteins | sample 602601 | NCBI WGS metagenome assembly LNAP01 (sample SAMN02440304, study PRJNA202911) | soil metagenome | biome: Subtropical and temperate rainforests or woodlands; isolation source: soil samples (1 kg each in a 20% v/v slurry with milli Q water) were... ...
GTCTGCAAAAGCCTGTACCGGGCATCTTTCCAGAAAAGCGTCTCGACCCAGGCGTACACCGGAATGAAGTGAAAGTGGATGGGGTAGCCAGGGGCGTGACCGAATCGGCTGATGTAGAGCCATTTCGGCTTCAGCTGCCATTCAAGGGTTTTCTGGATGTTGGCCATCAGCCCACCCAACTCTGCGAGTGCACCTTCGGGAAGTTCAGCCAGTGAGTTGACCTGAGTTTTCGCCCCCAGCATCAAATAGCCGGGAAGCGCCGACGACCTATGATGATTGAGAAGCCAATGGGTGGTTTCAAGAATGACGAATGGTGGTGCTATTTCCATGTGCTGATGTCCATGGTCATGGGGCACATAGAGTATCAAGGCATCGACTGTTGTGAAGGCCACCTCTGTGCCTATGCGCTTCTCACATCGGATTAATGCCGATTCATCACTGTTTTTCAAAGGCTCGGGGCACATTCTTGGCCAAACCCCGACGCCGTACTGCGCGTCATTCTCCACCTGACGAAGCGCAAAAAAATCCGTATTCACTGACGTTTCATTCGGCACCAATGATTTGAACAACGCCCGCCGTTTCTACGACAGCTTACTGGGCGAATTGGGCCAGAAGCGTATTGCCGACCTCGGCGACAACGGTTCTATATGGGGCGAGAACGCACCGTCCTTCTTTGTTCTGAAACCGGCGAACGGCGCACCTGCCAGCGTCGGTAATGAGGTGACCATCAGTTTCGAAGCGCCGCCCCGTGCCGCCATCGACGCGTTCCATGCAGCCGCTTTGGCCGCTGGCGGTACCTGTGAATGCCTGCCGGGACCGCGTGGCTGGGCACCGAATGCCTACGCTGCCTATGCCCGTGATCTGGACGGCAACAAACTGGCGGCCTATTGCTTCAGTCCCGATTAAAACCCGGTTCGCCTTGATTTTCGCCACCATGATCCTGTTGGACATACCCAGCAGGGCGTAGCGCGATTACCCCACTAGATGATCCACCAACGGGTGAACCGTCTCATCGACCGAGACCGGAGTCTGGACCCGCTGTCATTGGTCGGGCGCTAGCCACGTATCCACCACCCGCCGATCCAGTTCCTCCCAATCAGCCATGCCCAACACCCGCGTGGTGTTCAGCCCGCGCAAATAACCACGCAGCTGGTTGGCGGTGGCACGGGTTAACTCCCGGTCGGGCGGGTTTTCGCACAGCAGTACAGTTTCGTACTGGATCAAGTACTCGGCCACCCGGTCACGGAACTCGGGCAGGACGGCGTCGCGGATCAGGTCAAACGTTCTCAAGGAGAGGCCTCATCAATGTATTTCGGTTGTGATTGAGTGTGTACGAGTCTGCACGGCGCGCAACTATTGCGTGAAGTAATAGTGACAATCACGAAAGACAAGTTCTGCTTTGTCAGTAATCACCGGAAAATCGCCCCCATCGAACACAGCCCGTGATGCTGACCCGTCACGCGATGAACCGGACTTTTTATTTTCAGGATGACATCCATGCGCCCTTTATTTGTGCCTGCCATGGCGTTTGCCTCTTTATTGCTCGCCGGTTGCGCTTCTGCACCGAACGACCCGACGCTGACCCTGCAGACCAGTAAGACACCTGCGCAATACGCCGACTGCGTCGTACCGAAATTGCAGGGCAGTGCGTTGAGCCCGACCGTCTCGCAGACCCAGCGCAGCTACCGGATCGTGGTGCCGAGCAAAGTCTCTGCGGACAACGTGCTGGAGGCCTACAAGTCCGGCAGTGGCGGCAAGGTGTTCATCTACGAGCGGCACTTGCTGGCCTCGAACTTCCTGCCGTCGAGTTTCGGACGCGCCGCCCAGGATTGCATCTGACCCCGGCCCGTAAACGTTTTTCAAGCGCTCCTTTGGTTGGCCGCAACCAACCAATTTTTTGCCCCGCACCGCCTTTCGGTCGCGGGGCTTTTTTTTGTCAGGGCCAATTCGAATCGCCATACGGCACGGATTGCCTGGTCGATCTCACACGAATGTAAACAGGTTCCCGCAGCACGAAATAATCCTGTTCTCAGGACGCAAAGCATCGTAGTTTACGCGCCATAAATACAAGGACGTCAGGAGTGTAAGTGGGCGCTTATCGTTTGCTGTTGGCTATTCTTGTGGCCGTTTCTCATATGGGCAAAACGTTCGCGGGGCTTAACCCTGGCGTGGTTGCCGTGATTTCCTTTCTGATCATCAGCGGCTTTGTAATGACCTCGCTCATCGAGCGCAATTACAAGGCGCCGCAGAAAATCGGGCTGTTCTACATGGACAGGGCCTTGAGGCTTTACCCTCAATTCCTGTTCTACTTCCTGGCATCGTGCGCCGTGATTTATTGCCTGCTGCCCGGCACGCCTCAAGCCGCCGAGCTGACGCTCGGGAACATCGCGGCGAGCCTCACGATGGTGCCCCTCGGCTTCTACATGTTCGGGCTCGCCGGGCCGCTGATTCTGCCGCCGGCCTGGTCTCTGGGGCTGGAGATGTGTTTCTACCTGGTGATTCCATTCCTGTTGATCTACAAGGCGAGGGGCGTTGCGTTTGTCCTGTCTGTCGCCGTATTTATGACTGCGTGTCTTGGTTTCCTCAACACCGATGTGTACGGCTATCGCCTGTTGCCGGGCGTCTTGTTCATGTTCCTGTGCGGCAGCTACCTGTACAAACCGCAGGCGAAGGGTTTAGCGATCGCTGCCGGCACTGCCGTGGTGGCTGCCTTGATGTTTGCGGCCATCGAAGCGGGACTGATTGAGCGTCGGCCGTTTAACGCGGAGGTGACGGCGGGCATCGCCTTAGGCATCCCGGCCGTGTACGTGCTGACGAAACTCAAGTTTCACCGGGTTGACGAATTCCTCGGGGACATCAGCTATGGCGTGTTTTTGAATCACTTTGTGGTGATGTACTTCCTGCGTGCTTTCTGGCCGGTTGCCTACGACGCGCACATCGTTGCCGCCGTTCTGATCCTGTCGTTCGGGTTGAGTTGCGTTTCGTACTACAGCATCGAACGGCCGGCGCTGAAACTCCGCCATGCGCTTCGGGCGGGCGCGAGGTTCAGCGTGGGTAAACGGCGAGACGGCGAAAAGGTGGCTTAGTGCGTGTGACTTCGTAGAGCCCGTCTCCACACTTTTGCATGAAACGATCACGCTAAGGTGCAAGCTCACCATACCCAGGTATGGTAGCTGGCGTGGTGCGTCGCGATGCAGACTCGATTCCTGAACGATCAGTCCCTTTCACCTCGAGAGAGTGGCTTTCGCTTAAGACCCCTTGAGTCAGGCAATCGGAGAATAACCATGACGACGCATCTGAACATCCCCACCCCAAAGGATGGAGCATCTCAGCCAGTGAGCGGTCAGCCGGACTCCGGCTTAAGCTTGTACAGCACCTCGAATTTCGGCGGAACGGGGGCGCAAGAGATGGTTTCTTCGCGCTATGCCCTGCGAGTCGGCGAGATTGACGTGCTGGTGATCAGCGATGGGGTGCTGCCGCTGCCGACGTCGACGATGTCCACCAATGTCGACCCCGCCGATCGCGAGGCCTGGTTCAAGGATCAATACCTGGGGCCGGACGCATTCGATTGGCCGCTCAACGTTCTGGTGCTGCGCAGCGGCGACCAGACCATCCTGGTCGACGCTGGGCTGGGTGGGCAGTTCCCCGGCTTTCCGCGGGCCGGGCAGTTCCCCAAGCGTCTGGAGTCGGCCGGCATCGACCTGGCGTCGGTGACCGACGTGGTGATCACCCACATGCACATGGACCATATCGGCGGGCTGCTCGTCGATGAGGTGAAGAACCGGTTGCGTCCTGATGTGCGAATTCACGTTTCGGCGACCGAGGTCGATTTCTGGGCGACTCCCGACTTCACCCAAACCACCATGCCGACGCCGGTGCCCGACGTTTTGCGGTCCACGGCCCAGCAGTTCATGGATGCCTTCCACAACCAGCTGAAGACGTTCGAAGACGAATATGAGGTGGCACCGGGCGTGGTCGTCAAGCTGACCGGCGGCCACACTCCGGGGCACAGTGTGGTCTACGTGAACTCCGGCGGTGAGCGGTTGACGTTCGCAGGCGACGCGCTGTTCCCGGTCGCCTTCGAGCACCCTGAATGGCACAACGGCTTTGAACATGACCCGGAGGAAGCGTATCGCGTGCGTGTTCGCCTGATGCGCGAGGCGGCGGCGAGCGGCGAGCTGTTTGTCGCTACGCACCTGCCGTTCCCCTCCGTTGGTCGAGTGGCCATCGACGGAGATGCCTTTCGCTGGATCGCGGCCATCTGGGACTATTGATCGCTCGCGGGAGCCGGACCTCCGTTCAGGCCAAGGCAGGCCGAGCGGGGGGCACAACTTTTACCGGGCCAGCGCTAACCTGGCCCAATGCGTATCAGCACGACGCGATGTCGGGCACCCAGTCAGGCATTCTCATTCTCTGATCGGATAATGCGATCTCGAACAACTGCCTCGCAGGGCAACAGCCGATCGGCCTCGTCGAGTTCCATCGCGTGATGGACGCCCCATTCGATCAACAATTCGAGGATGGGCCGCAGGCTTTCGCCCAGCGGGGTGAGCAGGTATTCGATCCCCTGACGATCCCGGGCGCTGGGTTGCCGGCTCACCATCCCGTGTTCCTCAAGCGCTCGCAGTTGCTCGATCAACACCTTCTGTGAAACGCCGACGATGCGCTTCTCCAGATCACAGGTGCGTTGCGGTCCGTCCAGCAGCACATGAAGGATGACTCCCTTCCAGCGCCCGGAGAGCACAGCCAGCGTGCGCTCGATCGGCAAGCCCGGCAGTCTATTGATTGTCTTCATTGGGTACCACTGACTAAACGGTGTGTAGATAGGCCTGATTTAGGAACAGTACGCTTTTCCTTCCGATCAGATGCGACCCGAAGGAAGCCCAATGATAGACCTGTTTGAATCTCAGTTTGTTGGCGGCACCCTCAGATTGAAAAACCGTATCGTCATGGCGCCCATGACGCGCACGCGGACGTCCGAGGGTGACGTCCCCAATGAATTGATGGCCACCTATTACGGGCAGCGAGCCAGTGCCGGCCTGATCGTCGCCGAGGCAACGGACGTTGCGCCTTCCAGCAATGGCTACGCCATGACACCCGGTATCTACACGCCAGCCCAACGGCAAGGCTGGCACCTGGTGACCGATCAGGTTCACCGCAACGGCGGCACGATATTTCTGCAACTGTGGCACGTCGGCCGGATGGCCCATCCATCGCTCATGCCGAACGGCGAGGCGCCTTGGGGCGTGACTGACGAAAGGGCTGAGTCGCAGGTGTTCGCCCACGGCCCGGATGGCAAGTTGGACCACATCCCGGCGGGCCAGCCTCGGCGCCTGACGTCAGAGGAGGTGATGGCGTTGGTCGACACGTTTACACAAGAGTGCATCCACGCCCGGGAGGCCGGATTTGACGGTGTCGAAATCCATGGTGCCAATGGCTATCTGGTCGAGCAGTTCATGAACTCGGTGCTCAATACGCGCACCGATTCATATGGAGGCGGCAGCTTGGAAAACCGTACACGGTTCCTGCTGGAAGTCGTTGAAGCGGCGGTGCGTGAGTGGGGGCCGGGGCGTGTGGGTGTGCGCCTGTCGCCGTTTGGCAAGTTCAACGGTATTCCGGCGGACCCGCTGACCGAGGAAACCTTGCTGTACGTGGCTGAGCGTCTGGGTCGTCTCGGCGTCGCCTATCTGCACCTGGTCTACGAGCTGATGCCTGAGGAAAACATGGAGTTGGCCGAGTTCAAATCGAACCACCTCGACCACGCTCTGCTGGCCAAGGTTCGGGCCGCGTTCCCTGGCGCAATCATCTGGTGTGGCGGGTTCACTGATCGCAACAGCGCGCAGGCTGCGCTCGACACCGGGTTGGTGGACTTAATTGCCTTCGGCAGACCCTTTATCGCCAACCCGGACCTTGCAGAGCGTCTCAAGCACGGCTGGCCGTTAGCCGAAGCGGACCGATCAGCGTATTACACCCGCCGCGGCGAGGTCGGTTATACGGACTTCCCCGCCTATTCCCTGGGGTAGTGCTTTTCGCAGCCTTGGCCTGATTGCGGCGGTGGCAGGCGTTCGGTGGCGGGCGGTTCTGCCAGCGCCTGCGATTTGTCGTCAATTGCCCGCGTTGTGCACCCTGTGCGCACCCCGGGGATCGGGTCCGGCCATTTAAGCTGATATCATTCGGGCGCTGACACACCGAGTGGAAAACCATGAATCGTCAAAAAAAAATCAAGCAGCTATTAAAGGCGCATGCCAAAAAAGCCAGTGCCAAACTGGCACCGGCAAGCAAGTCTAAATACATCAGCAAGGCTGATCGATTGAAGCTCGCGGCTGAATCCACTCTCGACCCCATCACGTCCTCTGAGAGCGAGTGAGTTGCAGGAAACAGTGGTCTGTCGTGTCCAGCGATGTTTTGCCGACACGCCGATTCACTGTTAGCGCCGCATCCGTCCCTGGAGCGTCCAATGCCGTCCATCATCACGCGCCTGGTGGCGCTTGTTGTTCTTTGCCTGACGCTTGAAGTGTCAGCCCAGTCCGGCGCCTGCCCGGCTGGCGAGAAGCAAGTGTGCCTGGACGGCTGCATCTGCCTGCCAGACATGGGACTGACGGATGACCTTTACCAGATCGCCGCGCCAGCCTTGGCGCTGTGGCTGACCCAGGCCCGCGCCGACGCCGCCGTCACCGGCCTGCAACCCATTCCACCGCACATCCGGGAGCAATTGCTGCGCTGGTACGATCCCGTCGTCCTCGATGCCGCACGCTACAAAGTCAGCGATAACGGCCAGTTCAACGCCGCCACTGCCATGCTGCAAAACCCCGATGTCGGTGCCGTGACGCTGATCGACATCATCCTCTTCCGGGATGCTGAAACCGCAGAGCAGAACATCGTGCTCTGGGCGCACGAGCTCAAGCATGTGCAGCAGTTCCAGGAATGGGGGGTAGAAGGATTTGCCCAGCGGTATACACAAGATTTCAATGCGGTGGAGGCGCCGGCTTATGCCATACAGGCTGAGGTCAGGCGGACGTTGCGGGACGGAGCTGTCACTCATCCTTGAACCTGATCTGGAGCGGCGCATGAAAGTTGGTGTGATTTCCGATACTCACGGCTTGCTCCGTGCCGAAGCCCTGGCTGCCCTGGCGGGTTGTGAGCGGATCATTCACGCGGGTGACATCGGCAACGCCGACATTCTCGATCAACTCAAGGCTATCGCTGCGCTGTACGTTGTCCGTGGGAATAATGACCTGGACGCCCCGTGGGCAGAAAAACTTCCTGACCTTCTTCGTTTTGATCTCGACGGATGGGAAACGCTGCTGGTGCATGACATCGCCGATGTCCCGGCCGCGCTCGACTCAGCCATCAAGCTGGTGATCACCGGTCATTCGCACAAGCCACGGATAGAGTGGCGTGGCGACCGGCTTTACCTCAATCCCGGCAGTGCGGGGCGGCGGCGTTTCAAGCTGCCGGTGACGCTGGCGCTGCTGGATGTGTTCGAAACGTCCCTGGAACCGCGTCTGGTGTCTTTGCTGGAATGATGTTCAGAACGGGGTCAGCGGAATTTTTTCCAACATAAAGCGGCTCGTTGATCAAACGAGCCGTCGTTGTGAAAGGACTATTTCAGATCGGCCTCAAAGGTGATCCGCATCAATCACCGCCTTGGCGAACGCCTGTGGATCTTCCTGCGGCAAGTTGTGACCGATGCCGCCGCTGATCAGCCGGAACTCGTATTTGCCGGTGAAGCGCTTGGCGTAATCCTCGGGGGCTGGGTGCGGCGCACCGTTGGCATCGCCTTCAAGGGTGATGGTCGGCACGCTGATGGACGGCGCCGTGGCCAGTTTCTGTTCGAGCGCCTCGTATTGAGGCTCGCCCTGGACCATGCCCAGGCGCCAGCGGTAATTGAAGACGGTGATCTCGACGTGGTCGGGGTTGTCCAGGGCCTTGGCGCTGCGGTCAAACGTGGCGTCATCGAACGCCCATTTTGGCGACGCCAGTTGCCAGATCAGCTTGGCAAAATCATGAGTGTTTTTCTCGTACCCGGCACGACCACGGTCGGTGGCGAAGTAAAACTGGTACCACCACTGCAATTCGGCCTTGGGTGGCAGCGGATTCTTGCCGGCCGCCTGATTACCGATCAGATAGCCGCTGACCGAAACCAGCGCCTTGACCCGCTCTGGCCACAGCGCCGAGACGATGCCGGCGGAACGCGCGCCCCAGTCATAGCCACCGAGCACCGCTTGTTTGATCTTCAGCGCATCCATGAAATCAATGACGTCGCTGGCCAATGCAGCCGGTTGGCCGTTGCGAAGGGTTTTATCGGACAGGAAATGCGTATCGCCATAACCACGCGCATACGGCATCAGCACGCGATAGCCCTTCGCTGCAAGCAGCGGGGCGACTTCGTCATAGCTGTGAATGTCATACGGCCAGCCGTGCAGAAGGATCACCACCGGACCATCAGCCGGGCCTGTTTCGGCGTAGGCCACGTTCAGCAGCCCTGCCTTGATGTGCTTCAGCGGGCCGAACGGGGAGGGTGTGGCCTGAGCGGCGTCGGCCTTGACCGCCGCCGGCTGCACGGTGGCGCTCGTTTGTGCGTGGGCCGCACCGAGCGCGCCGAACAGGGCGAATGCCAGGATCGACGAGCTGACCAGGTGGCGACGAGTCATGCCGGTTTTGTTCTGCATTGCCATCTTCATGGTGATGTCTCCGTTGCAAGGCGTTGGCCAGGGGTTCTGGCTGAGCCCCTTGAAACCTTGAAAACATTTGAACGCGGCGACGTATCTGGCCTGTGTCGAAACGCAGGCCCGGTGAAAACGCATGTATCAAGAGGGTAGCCGTACACACTGTGATACACAGCGGCGCATTGAGATAGCGGCCATTGGTGCACTCAAAATTCCCGACATTGGCGGAGTGTTGCGACCCGGGCGACGCGTACACTTTTCCAGATCAACGGGCCGATCTGTGACAGAGGATAAACCGTGGCGACGAACAACCTTTTCAGCGTGAAAATCCCTGACAGCAAAATGGCCCGCGAGGTGACGCAGCTCATTCGCGATACCGAGAGCGAGTTGCTGTTTTCCCACTCCACGCGTGTCTACTTTTGGGGGGCGTTGCTCGGAGAGCGCAAGGGCCAGGCCTTTGATCCGGAGTTACTCTACGTCGCTGCCATGTTCCACGACCTCGGCCTGACCTCGATCTATCGCGAGAGTCAGCTCGTTTCGAGGTGGACAGTGCGAATGCCGCGCGCGATTTCCTGCGAGGCCATCACATTGCCGAAAGGGACATCGAGAAAGTCTGGAACGCCGTCGCGTTCCATACGACGCCGGGCATTCCAGAGCATATGCATTCAGAGATTGCCCTGGTGCAGGCCGGCGCGGGAATGGACGTGGCGGGGCGTGGTTTTGAGCTGTTCACGGACGAACAACGCGAAGCGGTGATCGCTGCCTATCCTCGCGATACCGACTTTGCCCATCAGATGATCGACGCGTTTTATCACGGGCTGCAGCATCGGCCCCAGAGTACATTCGGGACCTTCAACGATGATTTCCTGGCCTACAAGGATCCGGGTTTCCAGCGGGTGAATCTTTGCAGCGTTATCCTGAGTTCGCGTTGGGAACGGTGAATTTTCCACTCGTTATTCCAGGTTTGGCCCGGGATACGGTCCGTGCGCGGATCGGTTCACACTTGTTCGCTCAAGCCCTGCTATTCCAGGCCACCGCACACAGCGCCAGTCCGGCCACATTGAGGGTGACGGGATTGAAAGCATCCCTGAGCATGGAGGGATTGAAAATCGCGACATCCAGCAGCAGGCCAGCCAGTGCCGCCGAGGCGATGATCAGCGGCCAGGCAATGCGTCGCGCGAGCACTATCCATAAGGCCAAGGCAATCTCCGCGACCCCGGCGGCATAGGCAAACACCTCCACCTGATGGATGCCATGAGACTGAATCATGGTCCGCTCGCCAGGACTCAGCCACAGCAGCTTGGGCACCAGACCATGGTAGGCAAACATGAACGCCAGGCTTCCCCGGGCGATCCAATGGGTGCGTTTCAAGGCGCTCACGTTGGCGCTTTCAAAAATCGACGCTCATGGTCGGGCGTGGGCAACAGGCACGTGTCGTATTTTCCGAAGAGCCGATATCGATTCAGCGCAACGCGGTCGTAGGCCCAGTCCCGCAGCCTGCGTGGGCAGGCGCGCAACAGTCTCAATGGACGCCAGGCACCGGGCAATTGGGCGATGACTTCGAAGACGGCATCCGAACGCACCCAGTAGTGCCGGTCGCGGACCACGGCCATGGTCTCGAATTGATCCAGGGGCAACCCTGCCCACGCCAGCAGCGCCTGCCCCTCGGGCGATTGCACTGCCGCCAGCCTCACGCGCCGGTGGTGGTCGTGGCGGATCAGGAACTTTGCCCAGCCGTTGCACAGTTTGCACACGCCGTCGAACAAGACCACGGTTTCGCCTGGCTGGAGCAAGGGCGCGGGGGAGGGGCGGATGGTAGACGCTTGCATAGAGGAGGCCATGGGGGATGGGTTACTCCGGATCATAACCGCGTGCTGGGCCGGAAGTCTTTACGGGAAGCGCCAGCCTCTATCGAGGATGGCTAACAAAGGGCGGTGTCATCTGGGTGTCACCTAAGGCATGGCAAGATCATCGCAAACCGTCCTGAACACCCAGCGCAACCCCCACCCACGGGCTGATGAATTATCCAGGAATCCTCACCATGAAAGGAGACGCCTCTCTGTTTGCGGCCATTGACCTGGGCTCCAATGCGTTTCGCCTGATGATTGGCCAGTCGGTCAGACGCAACCAGCAGATCGTGATCCAGGAAGTCAAAACCCTGCGCGAGCCCGTCCGTTTGGCGGAAGGATTCCAGGGCGGCGCGCTGGATGAGTTGGCGTTGGATCGAGGGTGGCAGGCGCTCGCGCGATTCGGCAAAAAGCTGCGCGGCTTCGAGGCCGGACGGGTGCGGGCCGTGGCGACCAGCGCGGTGCGCGAAGCCGACAATGCCCAGTTGTTTTTGACCAGCGCCGAGCGTCACCTGGGGTTTCGGATTGACGTGATCTCCGGGCATGAAGAAGCCCGGCTGGTGTATGCCGGGGTTGCCCACACGACACCGAGTGCCGCGAGTATGCGGCTCGTGGTGGACATTGGCGGCGGCTCCACCGAGTTGATTCTGGGGCAGGGCGCACAGCCCCTGTTGACCGAAAGCATTGCCATTGGCAGCAGCACTTTTGGCACGCGTTATTTTCACGGAGGCTGCATCACGGCTCAGGGCCTGCTGGAAGCCGAGCGCGTCGCCACGGTGCAGTTTGAAAAGGTCGCACGTCGTTACCGGGCGCTGGGTTGGCAGCAGGCCATCGGCTCTTCAGGCACCGCGCGGATGCTCGCCAAAGTCCTCAAGGCCAACGGCTTGAACGATGATGACCAAGGCGGAATCACCTACGGCGGCCTGCTGCGCCTGTCGTTGCGCCTGCTTGAAGCGGGGCAGGTCAATCACCTCAGGCTGGCGGGTTTGCAACCCCATCGCCTGAATAGCTTGCCTGGCGGACTGGTGGTCATGCTGGCCGCGTTCAAGGTCTTTGGCCTGTCGCAAATGACGCCTTCGGAAGCGGGTTTAAGGGTCGGGGTGTTACATGGATTGATGGCCAGGCATTGACTGGACTCTGATAACTGACTGCAGTCATTACCGGTCAGGGACGCAAGCCGTCAGTCAGCGCGCCTCAAAGGGGGGTGAACGCCATCTATCATGAACCGGGCGAATCCATCCTGAAGGAGGCGGTTATCTCATGAACAAGGAACCCATCGGCTCAAAGAACGCAGAGGACGAAGGCGCCTCTGCGCTGATAGACGCGAGAATCAAAGAGCTGAGTGACTGGCGGGGCGAAACGCTCGCCAGGATTCGAACGATCATCCAGCACGCCGACCCCGATGTGGTCGAGGAATGGAAATGGCGGGGCGTTCCGGTGTGGTCACACGCGGGCATCATCTGCACCGGCGAGACGTACAAGAACGCCGTGAAAATGACCTTCGCCAAGGGCGCTTCGCTGGAGGATCCTTCGGGACTATTCAATGCCAGTCTTGAAGGCAATACCCGACGGGCGATTGATGTGCATGAAGGCGATGAGATTGATGAGAGTGCGTTGAAGGCGTTGATCAACGCTGCCGTCGCGTTCAACACCTCGCGAGCGGCCGTGCGTGCCAAACCGGCGAAATGAAAGATGATTTACGCCAGTCAGCGCGGCATTACTGTTAGATGTGTGCATGCACGAACAATATCAATCAAAACGGCGTTGTTGTCTCTGTGCCCCCGGGATTAAGTTAATTGCCCAAAAGAGCGTTGTGTGTTTGTAGCTATCAATAAGTCTGTCGTCCTTTCACAGTTTTTATTTTTTGCTTTATTGGCTTTTAGTGGTTTTCTCGAAGTCACTTAAAAAGTCTTTGTAGGGATAAGGTTTGCCGTTTACGTTTATGTAAGTTTCATTTTTTAACTCGTCATGAATCTTGATAGCACAATTTCTCTCGTCTTCAGGTGTTAGATTTCCTGGGAAACGATGCGAGTAGGTGCTGTTTTTCTGGCTGATTATATAGTTTATGTACTTTTCTTCTGAATGATTGAACGAGCGATTTTGAGTTTCTCCTAGATCTGCTCGAGTTGAGTTGTAGACTGCTGCGGCTGCATCTACAGCACTAAGGGTATTATCAGCGGTCGTGGATGTCCAAGAGCCGATATGGATGTCGCCACTGTAGGCCATCCTATTAATGAAGTCAGCTTGGGGGTCGATCTCGAAAGTGGGGGGGGCGAGTTTTAGGTTGATCCGGTCTTTTTCTTTATCTGTCATGATGGACTCCAATTATAAGTAGATAATTAAAATTGCCTGCGTTTCGCAGGAATATAGATATGCAAGGGCAGTCGATAATTTATGCGGCTCATTCTTTTGCTTCGTAACAGAAGATAGAACTACACGTGCAAGTCGGCACCTGTAATAAATAACAGTTTTTAAGAATTTTTAGCTATACGTTTTGCGCCCAATACATCTGCACTCAAACAACCTGATAGACCGACGGGCAGTTGATGTGCATGAAGGCGATGTGTGCACCTAAACAACGCCTCAATAATTCCCTCCCTCTCAAACCACATTCTGTGAACCCCCACCCCACGTTTTGCACCTTGAAGGCCCGGCCCGTCGGCCTAGGATGGGCCTCAGTGGTTGCACCGGACTTCTGGCCTGCGTTCCGCCATCGGCGCTGCCCATAACAATAAAAGACACACCTTGCCTGGACTGGAGAAGAACTGATGAAACCCCTGATTGGACTTATGCTGGGCGATGTCACCGGCATTGGCCCTGAGTTGGTCGTCAAGCTGTTGTCGACGCCTGAAGCACGTGAGCGGGCGGATGTGGTGATCATTGGTGACGAGCGAGTGCTCGAGCTCGGCATGCGTGACGCCGGGCAGCGCATTCCTTACCAGAAGATTGTGCACCTGCGCGAGGCCGACCATTCCCAGGCCGCCGTGCCCTTGATCGATTTACATAACGTGGATCCTGCGCTGTATGAGCGCGGTCTGGTCAACGCGGAGTCGGGTCGTCTGACCGGCGAAACCCTCAAGATCATGACCGACATGGCCCTGGCCGGTGAGCTCGATGGCATTTGCTTCGCGCCGCTCAACAAGGCCGGGCTGCATCGCGGTGGCTGGAAGTACCACGACGAACACCAGATGTTTGCCGCCTGGACCGAACACGTCGGTTACTTCGGCGAAGTGAACATCATCCCGCAGTTTTCGACCTTCCGCGTGACCTCCCATGTAGCGCTGCGCAAAGCCGTCGACATGGTGCAACCGGACCGCATCGAAGGGGCGCTGCAACTGGCCCATGACACGTTGCGTGCGCTGGGCAACAACGCGCCGCGTATCGGCGTCGCGGCGCTCAATCCCCATGGCGGAGAGAACGGCCTGTTTGGTGATGAAGAGATCACGATCATCCGCCCGACGCTCGAAGCCTTGCGCCTCAAAGGCCTGGCCTGCGAGGGGCCGTTCCCATCGGACACGGTGTTTATCAAGGCGCGCAACGGTGATTTCGACGCAGTGGTGATCATGTATCACGACCAGGGCCAGATCGCGACCAAGCTGCTGGGCTTCTCATCCGGCGTGACCCTGACCGGTGGCCTGAAGACTGTTTACGCGACTCCGGCACACGGCGTGGCTTATGACATCGTCGGTAAAGGCATTGCAGACGTCGGCGCGATGGCGGCTGCGTTCCGGGTCGCCGCTGACAACGCTGCCGCGCGCAAATCCAAGCGCTAAACACCCGCCAAGTGATCGAGAAGAAAATCGAGGCTGACACCATGTTCGAGCATTTCACCAAGACCATTACCAAAACCAGCGGTGCCGAGATTGTCACCGTCGTGGGCGGCGAAGGCCCACCGTTGCTGCTGATGCACGGCAACCCGTTCAATCACCTGTCCTGGCACAAGATCGCGCCGCGCCTGGCCAGGGATTTCACCGTGGTCTGCACCGACTTGCGCGGTTACGGCGACAGCTCCAAGCCCGAGGGCGGTGGCGATCATTCGGCCTATTCCTTCCGTGCCATGGCCCAGGACCAGGTTGAAGTCATGCAATCGCTGGGTTTCGAGCAGTTCTACGCCGCCGGTCACGACCGTGGCGCGCGGGTCCTGCATCGCATGTGCCTGGATCACGGCGACAAGGTGCTCAAGGCCGGTTTCGTCGACATGCTGCCGCAGCATTATTTGTTGAATAACGTGACACGCCAGTGGGGCAAGTTTTCCTGGCACTGGTTCTTCATGACCCAGGACGCCCCGACGCCAGAGCGAATGATGGACGCCGATCCGGAGTTCTTCATCCGCCGCAAGCTGTCGAAGACCGATCAGGGCACCAGTTTCTTTGGGCCCGAAGCGCTGGCCGATTACATCCGCTGCATCAAGAATCCGGCCACCACCCACGCCATGTGCGAAGACTATCGCGCCACTTTCGGCATCGACCTGGACATGGACACCGCCGATTTCGACGCGGGCCGGCGGATCGACAATCCGGCACTGATTCTCTGGGGCGAAAAGGGTGGCGTCGGGCGCAACCATAACGCCGCGGAAATCTGGAGCCGCTACGCCACCAACATCGTGCAGACCGCCACCGTGCCCTCAGGCCACTACCTGCAGGAAGAATGCCCGGACGAGACCTACGAGGTGTTGCACGGCTTCTTCAAGTAACGCAATGACAGGCGGTCCGGGATGACCGCCTGCCCACTAGAACTATAAAAAAAGGTGGAAAAAATGATTCCGACTACGCTCGCGCAAAAACGCAGGGCAACGCTGACGTTCGTGTTGCTTTGCATCATGGCGTTCATCATGTACGTGGACCGCACCAACCTGGCCGTCGCCGCCCCGACGATCAGCAAGGAGCTGGGTTTCAGCAACACCAACCTGGGCATGATGTTTTCCGCCTTCGCCATCGCCTACAGCTGCTTCATGATTCCCGGCGGCTGGTTCAGTGACCGTATCGGCTCGCGCAAGGCGATGTTGCTGTACGGCATAATCTGGTCGGCCGCGACCATTGCCACAGGGCTGGTCAGTGGTCTGGTGGTCTTGGTGATTGCACGTTTCGTGGTCGGTATCGGCGAAGCGCCGATCTACCCGACAGCGGCGCGCATGATTGCCCGCGCCATCCCTATCACCCAACGCGGCACGGCCCAGGGCATGATGCATGCGTCGGGACGCCTGGCCAATGCACTGGCGCCTTTGATCGTGACGTTCATGATCATTCAGTTTTCGTGGCGACTGACCTTCGTCATTCTCGGCGTGGTGACGTTGATCTACATGTTCGTCATGTATTTCAGCCTGAGCGAATCGAAGAAACTGCTCGAAACCGCCGCCGTGCCGCTACCACCCGTGGCGGCCAAACCGGTGAATTGGCCGCAGATGCTGCGCAAAGTGTGGCCGGCCGCTGCCACTTGTTTCTGTCACGGTTGGGTGCTGTGGTTCTTCCTCAACTGGATTCCATCGTTCTTCACCCAGCGCTACGGCATGGACCTGACCCACACCGCGTTGTTTTCGACCTTTGTGCTGCTCGGCGGGACCGTCGGCACCGCGGTCGGCGGCATGCTCTCGGACTGGCGCTTCAAAGTCACCGGCAACCGTCTGCGCTCACGCCGTGACTTGATCATCTTTGGCTTCCTGGCCTCGATCATCGGCTTGATTCCGCTGATGTTCACCCACGACCTGATCATCTGCGCCTGCGGCCTGAGCTTCTCGTTCTTCTGCTCGGAACTGGCCGACTCGCCGCTCTGGGTCATTGGCACCGAGGTGTCCCACGAACATTCGGCGACTTCCAGCGCGTGCACCTTCACCGGCATGGCCTTGGCGGGCGCCGTGTCACCGGTGGTGATCGGCTGGTTGCTGGACATCACGGGGAACAACTGGGCCGTGGCGTTCGGCGCTTCCATCGCCGTGGTGCTGATGGGGCCGTTGCTGGCGATGTTTATCAAGCTGGACGACGAGCCTGCTCCCGAGCCTGTTTCATCTGCGCGTTCACCGGCTGCGATAACTCAGAGCTGAGACGCGACGTTTCACTCTCTCGAACAAAAGCCGCCGCCAACCAAGGGGCGGCCAATCACCTGCTTTAGCTGATACCAATTGGCCACCTCATCCGTTAGAGTGTGCGCCGCCCGAGAGATGGATCCCGGGCAATATCTCATGGAGCTTTTTCAGTGAAGTACGTTAGTAAAGTTGTCGCAGTAGCCCTGTTCGGTCTGGTTCTGGCGGGTTGCACCGGCACGCCGATGAACACCCAGCATTATGAAAGCAGTCAATACACCGTCCTGGGCCACAGTGAAGCGAGCGCCACGGGCCTGCTGCTGTTCGGCGTGATCCCGATCCAGCAGAACAACCGTTTTGTTCGCGCTCAGAACGCGGCGATCAAAGCCAAGGGCGGTGACGCGATGATCAACACCCAGGTGCAGGAAAACTGGTTCTGGGCGTGGGTCCTGACCGGCTACACCACCAAGATCTCCGGTGATGTGGTCAAGCTGAAAAACGTTCAGTAAGCCCAATACCCGGTCTTGATTGCGGATGCGCAATTGTGGCGAGGGGATCAGTCCCCTCGCCACAGGTTGTCTCTCAGCTGAAGATGTTCTTAAGTGAATAGCCTTGCGGTTTAACCGGGTTTTCATCAGTGGAAGCTGGAGGTCAGTGGCGTTCCGTCACGCGAGCCTGCGGAGCCACCCGATTCCTTCCCGACCACTTCGCCTGATAAAGCTGCTGATCGGCACGTTTGATCAGCGCGGTGGTATTGCTGTCCGATATCTCGGCCAGGCCAATGCCGATGCTGACCGTGACGTGCCCGACTGTAGAAAAAATGGCTGCGGCAATCGCGGCGCGAATCTTCTCGGCAACGACCTCGGGGCTCTCGGGTTCCTCGACTTCCGGTAACAGCACCGCAAACTCCTCGCCACCGTAACGGGCCACGAAGTCAGTGGCGCGGGTGTTGCCCTGGATCAGCCGGGCGAGTTGGTGCAGCACCTCATCGCCGATCGCGTGGCCGTGGGTGTCATTGATTTGCTTGAAGTGGTCGGCGTCGATGAACAGCAACGCAAAGGGCCGTCCGGTGCGTTGAAACAGCAGGTTGCACTCATTCAGTTTCTCGTCGAATCGGCGCCGGTTGTACACGCCGGTCAGTGCGTCGTGGGTGGCCAGTTTCAACAGATCGGCGTTGGCCTGGGTGAGGGCGGCGGTGCGTTGCGCGACCGTGGCTTCCAGCGACGCATTGGCTTCCTGCAACTCGCGCTCCTTGCCGAGCAAGGACTCCGTCATGCCCTGGAGGGATTGGCCCAGCTGGGCAATTTCTCGCACCGAGTGGTCCCGCGGAAACGTCACACCCGGTTGTTGGTTTTGTACCCGTTTGGCTGACTTTGCCAGCTGTTCGATCGGGCGGCTGAGGTACAGCGCCAGGTAGTACGCCACCAGAGCAAACACGATGGCGGCAATGACCCCCAACAGCAGCAATTTGTAAAACAGGATACGTGCGGGTTGAAGCGCGATATCCAGTGGCTGGCGGACCGCGATGTACCACGTCAGGTCCGTGCTCGAGGGCGTGGGCACCGCGACCACGCTGGTCAGGTAACCGTCGCCGACTGACCAGCCGGCGGTATCGGAATGGTTTTCCCGGGCGACCGGCATGTTCGCCACACGTTGCCCCATGAGCGCTTCGGGATAGAGCACTTTGCCGTCGTGGTCGACGATCAGCGCCTCCACCTCGGGCGTCATGTCCTTGCGCAGCACGGCCGCGTCGACAATCCGCGTCGCCCAGCTCCAATGGGCATGGGCGCCCAGCACACCGATCACCTGGCCCTCGGCATTGCGGATCGGCGCGGCGAAATCGATGAAGCGCAAAGGCTCGCCACTGGCGGTTCCGGGCAGCAGTTTGGCCAGCAGGACCGCCTCATGAGGATCGCCGGTATAAGCACCGCGCAACCCGGCCTGGAACCAGGGGCGCTCCTTCACCGATTGATTGACCAGAAGGTCGTTGACGGCTTGCCGTACACGGCCGTTGGCGTCAGCCACGCCCATCCAGGCGTACTCGGCGCGAGATTGCGAACGCAGTTCCATCGACGACAAGATATCCGGATCGCCCAGGTCGCCGTGCTTGAATAACGGCGCTCGACTGAGCAGAGACACTTCGAGCTGACGCTCATGCAGTTGTGCGCCCAATAGCTCGGCCGCCGACCTTGCCGTACTCAACAACGCATTGCCGCTGGCCTGCTTCATTTGCTCGGTGGCGATGTGGCCCACGTAGAAACCCACACTCACCAGCGTGAGCAACGACAGACCGGCAAACCAGAGTGTCAGGTGGCTTCGCAAGCTGGCTTTGATCATGGAAGACACCTGACGGTTTGAAGTCGCAGCATGGTATGCGCAATGGTCGGGTGGGGGCCAGTGGCGGCGCTTTCATGGCATCGATCGGTACACGCATTCGCCAACGCGATGACAAGAAACAGAGTCAGTCGGACCGAAGCACCCTCAGTCGGCACGTCCGCGCAGTTGCGCGAGAATCCGCGCGGCGTCCCGGGCCGGAGGCAAACCGAAGACGCGGGCGTAGTCCCGGCTGAATTGGGTAGCGCTTTCATAGCCGACATCGAACGCGGCGCTGGTGACGCTTTTAGCGTTCGCCACCAACAAAGTCCGCGCCTGAAGCAGCCGCACGCGTTTTTGATACTGCAAGGGGCTGAGCGTGGTGACGGCTTTGAAATGGCGGTGGAACGCTGACACGCTCATCGACGCTGTGCGGGCCATGTCCTCGACCCGCAGCGGCTCGGCGAAGGCGCGGCGAATCCACTGGATCGCGAGGCTGACACGGGCCATGGCCGTATCGGGCGCGGCAATCTCGCGCAGCATCCAGCCGTGCGGTCCTTGCAAAACCCGATAGAGAATCTCCCGCTCGTACACCGGGCTCAGGGCCGCGATGTCCGCCGGCCGGTCCATCAATCGCAGCATGCGCACCCAGGCGTCCATCAGCTCGGGTGTGACCGCGGCCACTGAAAAGCCGGCCTCCTGTCCTGACGGTGCGACAGGTTTTGGCAGGTCTGTCAGTAACGTTGCCAGTACGGCAGGGTCCAGCGTCAAGGCGACGGCGAGGTACGGCTCGCCGGACGTGGCCGGGTGCACACTGCCGACCGCCGGCAGTTCAATCGACATCACGAAATAGGTCGCCGGGTCATACCTCAGTGTGCGATCACCGACGGTGATGGTCTTACTGCCTTGCAGGATCAGGTTGATCATCGGCTCATAGACAGCGGCCAACTGATGTTCGGGAATCGCACCCTGGACCATGGCCACGCGCGGAATGCCCGTCTCTGTACGCCTGTTTTCGGCCCTGGCGGCAAGGGTTCTGAGTTCATGCAGTTGGTTTTCCATGGGGAGACATCTGACCGCAGGGGGACGCACGGCGCAAGCGAAAAGCAGAAACAGGCAGGATTGGAGTAGTAACGGCTGCGCTCGCCCGAGGGTCTATGGTTACCGTGGTTGCTCATCTGATTGACAGTGGAGCAAGCCATGAGCGTTATCGTCATTACCGGCGGCAGTCGAGGCATTGGTGCCAGCGCCGCAGTGCACTGTGCCCGGCGTGGAATGGGCGTCATCCTGACCTACAAGAGCAACGTGCAAGCGGCGGATTCGGTGGTTCAGCGCATCAAGTCCGAAGGTGGTCATGCCGTCGCCCTTGAACTGGATGTCTGCCATGCCGGGCGCTTCGGCGTGTTCGTCGATGCGGTACGACAGGCGCTGCAATCGAACTGGCAAACCACCACCCTGGGTGGTCTGGTCAACAATGCCGGCCACGGCCTGTTCAATCCGCTTGAGACGGTCACCGAGGCGCAGTTCGACGACCTCATGAACGTTCACCTCAAGGGCCCGTTCTTCCTGACCCAGGCCTTGCTGCCGCTGATGGAGGAGGGCGCAAGCATCGTCAACCTGACCAGCGCGACGACACGGGTGGTCACCCCAGGCGTGGCGCCTTATGCCGCTTTCAAGGGCGGACTGGAAGTACTGACCCGCTACATGGCCAAGGAGTTTGGTGAGCGACGCATCCGTGCCAATGCCGTCTCGCCCGGCGCCATTCGCACCGAACTGGGCGGCGGCTTGAGCGAAGAATTCGAGACGCTGCTGGCCTCGCAAACGGCGCTCGGTCGCATCGGCGAACCGGACGACGTCGGTCGAGTGATCGCCACGTTGCTGTCCGAAGAAAGTGCCTGGATCAACGCGCAATCCATTGAGGTTTCCGGCGGTTACATCATCTGAACCAGCGAGGCGCATTCCATGCTTGATCATGTGTTTATCTCAGTCAGCGACACCCAACGCTCCGTCAATTTCTATACCGCGGCGCTCACACCGCTCCGCATCACTCACTCGCTCGATTTCGACGGCAAGGATGGCCCGCCGGGCCACCCGGACCTCAAGGGTTTCGGTGCGCAAGGCCGGGTGTTTTTCTGGCTGCGTGAAGGGGTGGTGGAGGGGCGGGCTGCGCATGTCGGGTTCGTTGCGAACAGCAGGGGCGAGGTCGATGCGGCCTATGCCGCTGCGATGAAAGCAGGCGCTACCGATAACGGCGCTCCCGGCGCACGGTTGCATTACGACCCGAATTATTACGCGGCTAACGTCCTGGACCCGGATGGCTACAGCCTCGAATTCGTCTATAAAAACTGGCAGCACCGACAATGAGCAAACTTCTGATATATGGCGCAACCGGGTACACCGGCCGAATGGTCGCGGCACAAGCGAAGGTAGCCGGGCTGGACTTCGAAGTCGCTGGACGTGACGCGACAAGCGTGGCTGCGCTTGCCCGGCAGCTGAGCGTGCCTTATCGCACCTTCACGGCCGACGCTCAAACGGCGCAAGCGCTGAGCGGCGTCACGGTCTTGTTGAACTGCGCCGGTCCTTTTGTGATGACTGCAGAGCCGTTGATGCGGGCCTGCATCGAGGCCGGGGTCGACTATCTCGACATTACTGCCGAAATCAACGTTTACCGGCTGGCGGAGCGGTTGGGCGAGGATGCCGGTGTGATGCTATTGCCAGGCGTCGGCTGGGACGTTGTCCCCACGGACTGCCTCGCCCTGCACGTTGCCCGTCGTGTCGAACATCCGCAATCGCTACGGATCGCGCTGCAGGTTGCAGGCTCCATGTCCCGTGGATCGGCCAACAGCGTTGGCGAGATCATCGGTGCAGGATTGATGGCGCGGGTCGACGGCGTACTCGTTCCTGCGCCGGATGCGCAACCGCGTCACTTCGACTTCGGCGCCGGGCCTGTGCTCTGCGCGCCGCTGTCGTTCGGTGATCTGGTCACGGGTGGGCGCTCGACGGGTATCCCCAACATTGCGATGTTCGTGCACATCAGCGGTGACGCATTCCCCGAGGGCGACTTGTCCCGACTTCCCGATGGCCCCAGCGAGCAAGAGCGCCTGTCGCATCGGGCCTATGCGGTTGCTGAGGTGACGGGGGAAGATGGGCAGGTTGCGCGGTCGGTGATTGAGACTATCAACGGCTACTCCTACACACCGTTGGCCGCGGTGGAAGCGGCGCGACGCGTGTTGGCCGGGGAGCGGCGTTCCGGGTTCGAGACACCGGGTCGTCTGTTCGGAGTCGAATTCGCCGAGAGCATTGCCGGGACGGTGATCGTTGATCTCTAAGGCTGGCGCTGAAGGCACAGCAAGCGCTCGATCTGCGCCAACTCCCAGGTGCTGAGCAAACTGACCGGGTCGGTGCCGTAACGTTGCCAGCGGTCGAGTTCACCCTCGCGGCCGTCCGGGGCCTGGCAACGTTGGCAATGCAGCAGACGGGCGCCGTCGACACCGAGGCTCAGGCGCCAGCCTTCGATATCGACGTGCACGTGGCCGGGCTCGGGTTGTCTGGCGAGGCGCGATAGCGGCCGGAGTTCCAGCGCGGCGTCGCGCAACTGCTGGTAAACCTCGCGGGCGGTCAAGGGTGGCACAGGGCATCTCCGGTGGAATCGCAGGGTTGCACAGGATAGAGTCTGCGCTTGCCGCTGTCAGCGGATAGCGGGGTCGTTATTCCACCCGTCTGCCGGCGGCTTATTGGAAGTAGGTTCAACCGGGTGCGAGCTGATTTACGTGCGCTTGGCCACAAATGATTTGGAGCAGGACATGAATAAAGCCGCAGCCCTCATGGTGCTTATTGCGGGGGTGTTCGGCGCGCAAGTCCAGGCGGCCGGCGATGCTGAAGCCGGCGCGACACTGTTTAAACGGATATGCGGCGGCTGCCATCAAGTGGGGGAGTCGGCGCGGGGTTCGTTCGGGCCGCAACTCAATGGCATTTTTGGACGCCCGTCAGGTAGCACGACGGATTATCAATACTCCGACGCCATGAAATCGGCCGGCATTGTCTGGACCCGCGAGACCCTGATCGCGTACCTCGAAGATCCAAAGGAAGTAGTGCCCGGTACCCGGATGATTTTCTGGGGGCTCAGCGATCCGGAGAAGATTGAAAACCTGTTGGCGTATCTGCAGACCTTTCAGCCGCAGTAGGGCTTCCCGACATCTGCCAAGGATAAGTAAAGCAATGCAACGAACCACCTCGCGATTGCTTTTAAGGCCTCTCCGAACTGAAGACCTGGCCAGCCTGTTCGCGATCTACGGCGACCTTGCGACGAACCGATACAACCCGGCCGGGCCTTTGATCCATATTGACCAGGCTCAAACGCTGCTGGATGACTGGATTCGCCATTGGTCCGTCCACGGCTACGGGCTGTGGACCGTCGCTAGCCGCACTGACCCGGATGATGTCATTGGTTTAGGCGGAGTTGGTTTGCGAGCGTTTGGCGAGGTCGAGCTGCTGAACCTCGGTTATCGATTTGCCGTGACCGCCTGGGGCCAGGGCTACGCGACTGAGTTGAGCAGGGCGGCGCTTGAATATGGATTCGAAGAGCTGAGGGTGCCTGAGGTTTTTGCGCTGGTCAGGCCTGCCCACGCCGCCTCGATAGGCGTGTTGGAAAAGGTCGGTATGCAACGTGTCGATGTGCTCGATGACGTGCCGGGGCAGGCGCCGAGTTTTGTTTATCACACAGTCGTGGCCAGTGGGTGCGCACCTCAGCGAGACGAATTGGATATTTCCTTTTCTCACCTTTAGACGGGGCGCGCTTCGCGTTCATACGGACTTAATCGAAACTTTCGCTCCAGCCGCCTCAAGCTCGATTTTTGCCTTTTCAGCCTCCTCTGTCGGTACGGTCAATACAACAGTCGGTGCGCGGTCAACGAGATTCTTGGCGTCGGTCAAGCTCATTTCCATTTCAGTCAACATTCTTAATGATTTGATTACGCTAACTTTGTTGGATCCGACCTCTTCGAGGTGGATGTTTGATTTCGGTAGGTTTTCTTTTGCTTTTGATAAAGCTTCAAGTTCTAATAATAATAATAAGGTTTCAAGTTCTTTGGGGGATAGTGTTGAGAGTTGTTCGGGAGTTAAATTCATTTGGAATTGTCCTTGTGTTGTAGCGCCTTTTGGGTATTGGTTTTTTCAGTGAGAGGGTAGACGATGATGTTAAGGTGGGAACCTGTTAAATCTGACAGTTTTTAATATCATTTTGCGATAAGTGACAAATTAAATTTGATAAAAAAAGATCAGGCGGAGATAGGTTTCATTTACGTAAAAAAGCCCGGAGGCCCCGGCCGAATGTGCCATCGAGTAGTGTGTTGATGGTGGCTATCGACGTCACGGCATTGAACGACAAAAGGCCTCAAGGAGGCAGGGCTCAGGTGTTCGCGGCTAGGCATAAGAGAAGTGCTGCGTGATGCAGCCTGATCGTCCGCCGACGATTTTTTATGAGAACTTCATTGAATTGATTGTGCCTATCGATGCCGGCAATGAATGCAGGAAGGGTCAAGACGACAGTGCGTACCATGGTGATCGGTACGTAGGATGACGCCTACAAAAAACTCACCGAACGGTGATTTTTCCCACGTTTATCGAACTTGATATTCGTCTGGACAGGCAGTTTTACTTCGTTAGGATGTGTCAGTTTCCTCCCGGTATTGACTTCGATGTTTCAGGGGTAGAGTCTTGGCGTCGCTGGATCCCGTAGCTGAAACCGGATAGAAATGCTCTTGCCAAATAGACTCGAAGATCATCGTGTCTCTAGTGCAGAAACAAAACATTCTGGTTTTCTGGCCGTGAATGTTGTTTTTCATGCGCCATGAATACACCGTGTTTGTTAGCTTCGAGCTGTCTGGGATGGGGGTTTTGGTTGACGTTGGTTATGTGTGATAACACGGGTAAGAGGGGTTGGCGGATATGCCTGCCCTAAATAGTTAGTTCTAATGATCGACGCGTTGCCATTGGATAGTTTGCGGCAGATGGCAGGTTGGATTGATTAGATGATATTCCAAGGACTGCACTTACATGATGTAAGTGCGAACAATCGATAGAGGTGAGTTTGTTCACTTCTGGAGGCAAGGATGCACGACCAAGTTACGTCTGAATTGTCAGTTCATCTGTGTATTCATCAACTATTCGAATCCCAGGTTGCACGCAGTCCTGAAGCCACGGCGCTGGTCTTTGAGGGTGAGACGCTCAGCTATGGTGAACAACTGCCTCGCTTGCTTGCTGGTTCACATGTGCCATTGAGTCGCCGATAAACCGCCCGCAACAGTTTGCGGGCGTGCAGCGGGGTACCCATCGGCGAAGCATTATAAAAAGGATAAATCATGGCAAAAAAGACTCCAAGAGACCCCCAAATACTATGCCAATGCAAGGAATAGCGTACTGCAGACAGTCCGGATTTCTTTAGCAATCTAATGTAATCAGGTAACTGCCAAAAGGATAAAAAGTCTGGCGGCAAGTTACTATCTAAGATTTTTTGAAAGGTGAGATATGTTTTCAGCTCATATGAGTCAACAATACGCGTCCCTTTCCCAAGACTAAAGATAGTTACATTTTCTAAAAGCCATTCGCCATTCTTGATTTTTGCTTGTTTCGCAAATAGTCGTTCCTGTAATCCTGCGGGCTCTGAGAAATTATGAAAGGTCACATTGCGAAACAATTTGTGAGGCACATCAATCGTTTCAAGGTTAATAATGCTTTGTCGATTATCTGTATTTTCACGCAACCAAATCCCATCATCAAAAATGCTAATTGTCACATTAGAATCTGAAAAAGCACGGCTTTCCATCTCACTCTGTTTTTGGGTGAGAATTGAGGAAATAGGATCTATAATGACAATGAGAATTAAAAATGCCATTACCACAACAGTACTAAAACCAGCAATAATCTGACGAATAGCGATGCCTAAATTACGAACAATTGTAATCTCGCTCGTTCGATTCAACTTCGAAAACGTAATAGTCGCAGCAATAAAAATAACAAATGGTAAAACTATCTGAATATGTTTGGGAATTTTCAGAATAATTAAATTAATAACCTCACCCAGTGAAACGGCTGAAGCTCCCACAAGTCGCCTGCTATACTCTGCAAACTCCGCCAAAGAAATCACAAATAATGCCACTCCCATAACAATCAAAATCCAAAGCAGAAATACTTTGGAAAAATATAGATTTATTTTGGAGAATAAGTACCTAAGAAACATGTCTCATACTTCTCTGATTAGTTCTTTGAAAAAGTGAGAAAACGTTCTTGGCCCTGGCCAAGCAAATAAAATAGAAAACAGTAAGCCCAATCAATAAAAGGTAAGCCACACACAAAACAAGATATGACTTGTTGATCATGTTAATCAAAGCATAGATAGTAATCTGCAATAAAACTCCA
>LNAP01005887.1_pt1 | contig 26257 bp, 26 predicted proteins | sample 602601 | NCBI WGS metagenome assembly LNAP01 (sample SAMN02440304, study PRJNA202911) | soil metagenome | biome: Subtropical and temperate rainforests or woodlands; isolation source: soil samples (1 kg each in a 20% v/v slurry with milli Q water) were... ...
AAGCAGTGCGACAGCGGAAAATCCCAGCGCCGCACGGGGACCGACTTTCAGACGTCTCAGCAACATGGTGAAGGCCTTTTATTGTTGTCAATTATGCGGAGAGCACCGCAATAGTTGTCGGCCTATCGGCCCGAAGCCTGGATCCATTAGGCGTCGGGCGCATTCTCGTGTTCGTATTTTGCGAACAGGACATTTGCGGTGGATTAACGCTGAACCCCAATGCGTTCAGCGGGTTGCATCGCTGATGCAAGGGTCCAACGCAATTTTGATCAAAGCCCGCCATCAGTCATCTTGTACCAGTCAATGGCCGCTGCGACGTACGCCCTGCGCAGGCCGTACAACGGGAAGGCCTTGATGTCGGTTGGCGCCACCGGCAACACGCTGCGATCGCCGCTGTGCACGTAGCTGGCCAGCGCCTGGCCCATGCGGGTTTGCGGACCCACGCCGCGCCCTTGGCAACCGATGTCGATGAGCAGGTCCGACGCGCGGTGTGGATGTGCGGAAAGCAATCCTGGTAAGCGGCGAACGCTTCGTAACGAGCGCAGCAAAGAGCTTCCGGAGTCAGGCGATGAGCAATGTCTTCAGACATTGATATGTAAGAGCCAATTTCGAACCCGAATATTTTGATTGCTAAGGGGATTCTGGCACGGGGGAAAGCCTGCTTCTATGTGGTTTTTCAATGCGCGGAGATGTTGCAATGGATCCTATGAGCTTGTCCTTTGAGGACTACTTAACGACCGATTACGGAAACATATGGGAATCCCCCGTTGATCTTCGGTACCTGTTTGACGGCTTGGCCATTCTGCCTGGCCTTGTGTGGATCACCCGGGGGGACCCATTTCACCCTCGGCCTCAACTGACTGGTATCGGCGCGTTCGAGTGGGATGAAGAAACATCAATTGAGGTTCGGCTATTTGAAACTCCAAATCTGGACACGGTCACCTGGTACTTGGTCACGGCGGAGCTCAATCGTCGCAACCATATGGATGATCGCTTAGTTGATATCCATGCTCACTGGCACCAGTCGCGGATCAATGCGCTTCCGAAAGTTAATGTCGATTATGTCGGAAGGGCATGACCTGACTGTGCGCCGCTTCGTAAGCATGGGTCAGCGCCATGTGCTGTTCTGCTGATATGGGAGTGCTGGATCATAAGCACTCACTTCCCGTTTTTAACTAAAAAAAATTCGTCAGGGGTTCTGCCACTGATCGTCAGCGGCAATCATTAGACACCGCCCAGTTTTCAGAGGATTGCAAAAGTGAAATCGAAACGTTTAATGGCTTGTGCAGCGATAGCCTCCTCATTCAGCTTGTTAATCGGTTGTGGCAATGCTTACGAGGGTACTTACCGTGCACTGGATGGTTTTCTTGGGCCGTTAATGGTGCTTGAGGTCACAGGAAGAAAAGCGCACGCCACGAAAGTGGACATCATCCGAAATATTGTACTTTCTGAGGAAGATTTCACCGTGGAGGATAAGAGCGAAAAGCTTTTGATTACAAACAGCCGTGGAAAAACCTTCGCGTTTTCACGGTCGGTTAACGAGAAAGATCTAGAGTGCTTGAACTGTGGTTTCGGGACAGGTTTACCAAAGGTTTGGCAGAAAATTATCAAGAACAATGACTTCTAGGCTGAATATCATGGACAAGCGATGTATTCCATTGACAGCCTTTTTAAGGCTTATTTCAATGATGCCATTGACAGCCTGCTCGGCTGAACCCAACTTCAATGGAATATACACGGCGCACATTGGTGTAGGTCCGATGGCTGCCCTTGTTATCATACATTTTAAGGGCTCGCGAAGCGCATTAACCATTGCCCAACCCTTTACAAAGCCGTTGGCACCTATACCTATGCTTGTTGAGCAGAATGCTAATCGTCTCGTGCTGACTAAATCTACGGGATGGTTTTTTTAACCATAGCGACAATGGTGATATCCGGTGCGTTGAGGAATGTCAAAACGGTCCTGTAGATGGGAGCGGGACCAGCGATAGGTCTGGTAAGCCAACGCCGCTGCAGCTCGCGCGTCACCTGCCGATTAGGATGGCGTTGCTACCAGCTTAATTAATCTATCAGTCTATTTACACTACGGTTACGCAGTTGGGTGCAAGCCAGCCGCTTGCATCGAGGACGCTGTGCGATTTGATGATCTGACATCTCGAAGTCAGAATGGGATTGGGTGCTTGTTGTAGCCGAATTTAACACCTAGATCCGAAAAAGGCCCCGCAAGTGACCGTCAGGGATCGGCACACCGGATGTGCCCTTCTTGCGCTGCTGACAGGACAGTTACCCTAGGACAGCCTGGACCCCCGTCGCGCTCTCGCCCTTGACGACCTACGGTAAGGGATTGTCTCGAGTTCCACAGTAGCTTTGTACCGCGTGTGTGGTGCAAATACACCCACATCGAGAGCTTCAGTGGAGCGGTTCAATAGCACGCCAAGCCAGTATGAATTTTGCCCCTTAACTAAAGTGGAAAATTAAACACGGCCGCAGATTGGGGCGTTACGTTTTGATTTTTTGATTTTTTGGTTCGCGCTGCGCCCATCGATTCTGGCTACTGACGCACCTATTTGTCTCGCGGTTCAAGAAAGCAGATCTCCGAAGAGCGAAGCACATCTTGGGGTTCAGAAAGCCAGCTCCTGAGGATTTAAGTTTATTTTTGGATTTCGGTTGCATGACTGATTTTGTAAGATGACAAATCAAACCCAGCCAATCCGTGCATAATTACATTAGACGGGTTTTTAAGCAAAAATGTGCCCTACAAAACGCGATTATGCTCACTTCATTTGGGGCCAGCCTTAGCTAGTTTGGTCGCAGAAAAGAGCAATTTGCGACCAATTCCGGTCGTTCTAACTCAGACAGCATGAATGGGGTGCGCGAAGGGTTGGGAGGGGGACGCGAAGGGTTGGGAACAGGTTGCGAAGGGTCGGGAAGGGATTTTAGTGGGCGATTCTGCATGGTTTTGTCATAAAGCTAATTTCCCAACTTGCTGATAATGGGGGACGCGAAGGGTTGAGAGGGGCGCGCGAAGGGTTGGGAGGGGGGCGCGAAGGGTTGGGAAGGGTGCGCGAAGGGTTGGGAAGGGGTGCCGAGCACCCCCATTGCGACCAATGCGACCAAAATCGGTAAGTTTGAGGGTTTTTGACGATGCGAATGAATGTTCGCGACAAAGAGTTGCTTGATCCTTTCATCTCGAAGCTACGCGTCGCAACTGACACGAGGTTCGAATTATTGACTGGCTTGATCGAGCAGATGACATTCTGCACTCAGCAGCTCACGCAGAGAGCGGACAGAGTCCGAGGATATTTGAACTCTGATCGTGCAAGGACTTATCAGCCAAGTGCATCACTCTATTGGACGTGGAGATCCCATGCGAATAAAGAAAAGGTGTCTCCAATCGAGGTTCACCTGTATCTGGACTTTCGGCCTGAAGGAGGGACTGTAAAACAATACTCTCTGCGAGAGCGATCAAGGCGGACCGAGCTCCTCACGCCAATTTTGGGCATCCGAGCCGCACGTCATTTCACGAAGGACCTCGACAGTTTTTTCACTCTGGCAGATCAAGCCGTGAGATGGATCAATGCCCTACCCGGCGAGTCTCTTCTTATATTAAACAAACCAGGGGCACGCTCGGGGCTTGATCAGTGGATTGATGCTGTTGGGGGACTCACTGAAAAGGCGAGCCTACGGACGATTTCGGTCGTCGAAAGCTTTCTGAATCTAGACAGTGAATTAAATGACCTCGTTTTCGAGTTCAATGCAGCGAGACAACCGGTAAGATTCCACTCAATCATCTGCCGCAGAGATTGCTCCAAGTTAGACGTGCTTTCACCTGCTGAACCGAGGTTCAGAGTGATAGTACATTTCAACCGGCGCACAGGCAGACGAACGAGCAAGGACGTACAGGCATACAAACAGGATCTTGCCAAGAAAAGGATTGTGGAGAAGCTAGACAAATTGCTAGGTCGCTCGCCTTTATTAGAGGAGGTCGAGCACGCTATGACCAGGCAAAGAAAGCGTTTGCCAACACCATGGCTTACGGAGGATTTGATTTCACATTGCAAACTAGGCCGGAACTCGTCTGAAATATTTAAGCATCATAAGAAAATCTTAATCGGCATAAGTGATTGGAAAGAGAAGCGGCAACTGATTCAGAAGTTACTAGATAAAAAGTAATCGTTGCTAATTTTCATCTAAAGTTTATACCTAATAAACAACGACAGTACTAAAAGCTATGCTGCATACAAACTAGTCGTGGTGTAAAACGTCGAAGGTATCTTTTTGTACCCTGAGTGAATATGAAAGGAGAAGCGAATACTCAATCTCCGAGTAATATTCATTAATATCGTTGGTGCGAAGTACTGTCGCTTTATAGAGTAGTTACATCTTTAATTATTGGTTTGAGTGCTGCAGATGACATCACCGGAAATGGTCGCATCAGTTTGGAGGCGCCTTTGAACAATATTGGCTTTGAACAGCTTAGGGAAGATTAAGTTCATGCCCGACGATGATTAGGGTGTAGCAAGGCGTGCCTAAAGTGCGGCCCATCACGCCAGCGATTTCAAATGAGGCACGTCATGCGGTAGGATATTTTAATTAAAATGCGAAGTTTTCATTTAGTCGCTTCAATATCTCTTCGCCCTAGCGTATGGCCGGAGTAGTGAAACATATCCTAATCGGGCTGCTTCCTGACAAACTAACCTTGGTTTAATAGGCCATAGTTTTGCCTTGTGTCTTCGAAAAAATATGCGTCTGGCGTCATGTGTTTCGTTTCCCTGATTACCAGTGATTGGTCAATTATTCGCCCCACGCTGTTCACAAACTCCTAAGCCTGATCTACACCTAGATCAGGTGTAGTCCCGAGCGGCTGATAAAACCGAAGCAGATATCCGTCAGAACCAGCCACCCAAATTAACGAATCCCGCTCGCCTCGGCACTCATGCGATATCAAGGGTCTTCAACTGGGAGGAAAGCTTTGACCTAGTGCTGCGCACTCGAGCGTAACAGACGCCGTCTCCTCATAGATTGACGCCTGGCTGGTTCTTGGCATATATCGGTGCATCTCTGAGAGCGAGACTCTAAATAGAGTGACCGGCAATACTGGCAATGCTGTTGCGATGCGCCGTTGTCCAATGGATCGCTCTTTCGACAGAGAATAGATGGCTAGTGGGCTAATGATTACATTTTCGGACTATCTCGAATGCCACGGCCATTGCGTAGAGGGGCTGCAGGCCGCGCAGAGCCTTTTGTAGCACGAGTTGCGCTGGCTGCTGACCCAATGCTGTGGTGGGCAATTGCGTACTGACCTTGGAGGTTTCTCTCGCAGCATAAGGTTTGACTACAAACCATGCCCTTTTGTCTGCAATCAAAGCCCCCCATCCCCAGGCAATGGCCGCCGCGACGTACGCCCTGCGCAGGCCATACAACGGGAATGCCTTGATGTCCGTTGGCGCCACCGGCAACACGCTGCGATCGCCGCTGTGCACGTAACTGGCCAGCGCCTGGCCCATGCGGGTTTGCAGGCCTACGCCGCGTCCTTGGCAACCGATGTCGATGAGCAGCCCCGGCGCCGGTTCGTGGATGTGCGGAAAGTAATCCCGGGTAATCGCCACGCGTCCGCACCAGCGGTAGGCGATCGGGATGCCTGCGGTTTGCGGGAACAGCTTGTGCACCGCGCTTTCCAGATGCGACCAGTGATCCTTGCGCGACGGGTCCGGGTCTTGAAAGGTGCCGCGCCCGCCCAGCATCAGCCGACCAGTGTGATCAATGCGGTAATACAGCAACAGGTTGCGCGCGTCCGAGGACACATGGCCTTCGGGCAGAATCGTGCGGCGCACCGCTTCGGGCAGCGGTTCGGTGGCGATCTGGAACGAGTTGGCATCGATGATGGTTTTGCTCAGCGATGGCCATAGGTTGTCGGTGTAGCCGTTGGTGCACAGCACCACGCGCTCTGCCGAAACCTGACAGCCTTGGGCGGTCTTGACCTGCCATTTGCCGCCGCTGTTCTGGAGTTCGGTGACTGGCGAGCGCGTGTAAATCTGCACCCCTGCCGCGAGCGCGGCGCGGGCCAGGCCTCGGGCATAGCTCAACGGCTGAATGCCGCCGCCACGTGGGTCGAGCCAGCCGCCGTGATACTTGTCGGTGCCGAGCAGCCGCGCGGTTTCGTCGCGCTCAAGAAACCGCGCTGCGACGCCCTGGGCGTTCCAGTCACGCACGCGGCGTTCTGCCAGCTTCAGGGCGGCGGGCGTGTGCGAGCCTTGAATCCAGCCGTTGCGCACGCGGGGCACGTCCATCTGATGCTTGTCGATCAGGTTGAACACCGCGTCCACGGTGCCGGCGGCGAAGTCGATCAAGGGTTGGGCTTTATCCGCGCCCAGCTTGGCGATCAATTCGCTGGGGTCATATTTCAGGCCGGGAATCACCTGGCCGCCGTTGCGACCGGAACCGCCGAAGCCGACTTCCTGGGCTTCGAGCACCACCACCCGAACGCCTTGTTCGGCCAGATGCAGCGCCGTGCTCAAACCACAGAATCCGGCACCGACGATCACCACGTCGGCTTGCATGTCCTGCGCCAACGGCTCGCTCGGTGGTGCTTCAACTGCCGTGGCGGCCCACAGCGAAGGGGCCAATGGAAAGTATGTACGGGTCATTGCAGCGAACCTCGCGCTTACATCGGATGAAGGACGCGCCGCAGGAAATCCTGAGTGCGAAGGTGTTGCGGATTGTTCAGGACCTCGGCGGACGGGCCTTGCTCGACCACCACGCCCTGATCGATGAAGATCACCCGATCAGCCACTTCACGGGCAAATTGCATTTCGTGGGTGACCACGACCATGGTCATGCCGCTTTCGGCGAGGCGGCGCATCACGTCCAGCACGTCGCCCACCAGTTCCGGGTCGAGTGCCGAGGTGGGCTCATCGAACAGAATCGCCTTGGGCCGCATCGCCAAGGCGCGGGCAATCGCGATGCGCTGTTGCTGACCGCCGGACAATTGCGCCGGAAAGGCTTCGGCTTTCTCGGCCAGGCCGACGCTGTTGAGCAGCTCCATGGCGTGTTCGGTGGCCTGCTTGCGGTCTTCCTTTTTGACGTAGATCGGCCCTTCGATCACGTTCTCCAGCACCGTGCGATGAGGGAACAGGTTGAAGCGCTGGAACACCATGGCCACTTCAGTGCGGATCGCCTTGATGGTCGGCGCCTTGCGGTCGACCTTGATGCCGTCAATGTCGATCACGCCGCCTTCGTAGCTTTCCAGGCCATTGATGCAGCGCAGGATGGTGGATTTGCCCGAGCCCGACGGGCCGACAATGCAGATCACTTCACCTTTGGCTACCGAGGCATCGATGCCCTTGATGACTTGCAGGTCGCCATAGGATTTGCGCAGTGCACGGATCTCGATCATTTGCTCCCCCGTTTTTCGAAGTGACGCACCAGCAGAATGAGCGGCACGCACATGATCAGATAAAGCAGCGCGACCAGGGTAAACACCGTGGCATTCTGGAAGGTCGAGGTGGCGATCAGCTTGCCTTGCAGGGCCAGCTCGGCGACGGTGATGGTCGAGGCCTGGGACGAATCCTTGAGCATCATGATCATGGTGTTGCCGTAAGGCGGCAGAACGATTTTCACCGCCTGGGGCAACACGGCGCGGCGCATCATCAGCCACCAGCCCATGCCCATGGACTGCGCGGCTTCAAGCTGGCCACGGTCCACCGCTTCGATACCGGCGCGAAAGTTCTCGGCCTGATACGCCGAATAGGCGATGCCCAGACCGATGATGCCGGCTTGCAGCGCGCTCATGGTGATGCCGAAATCCGGCATCACGAAATAGATGTAGAACAGCAGCACGATGATCGGAATGCCGCGCAGCAGGTTGATGATCGCGGAGCTGATCCACGCTAGGACCGGCACGCCCGATACGCGCATGGCCGCCCAGACCAGGCCCAGCACGGTGGACAGCAGCAGCGAGCCGATGGTCACCTGAATGGTCAGCCACGCGCCCTGCAGAAGAATGGGCAGAAATTGCCAGGATTGGGTCAGGAACTCGGACATGATCGACTACTCGGGTCAGGGTGCAGGGAACGCGCGCGGCACGCTGCGCAAGGCAGCGCGCCGGGCACTGCGAAGCGTGCTTAGAGACCCCACTTCTTTAGGATCGCGTCGATACTGCCGTCAGCCTTGAGTTCAGCCAGCGCGGTGTTGATCTTGCCCATCAGTTCGGTGTCGCCCTTGCGGCCGGCGATGCCGATGTTGTTGGGCATGGTTGCCTTATAGGTGGTCACCAGGTGCAGGGCCGGGAACACCTTCTGATTGATGGCGTAGGCCGCAATCGGGTAATCCAGCACGCCGATGTCGATGCGACCCGCGTTGGCGTCGCGCATCAGGTCAGCGGTGGTTTCGTAGAGTTTGACTTCGCTGAACAGCCCGCTCTTTTGCAGCGGCTCGACAAAGGCGGTGCCCACTTGCACGCCGACCTTTTTGCCTTTCATTTCTTCGAAACTGGTGTAGGCCGTGGTGTCGCTGTTGGGCGCGACAACGCCTTCGCCATAGCTGTAGACCGGGCTGGAAAAGTCCACGACCTGTTGCCGTGCCGGGGTGATGAACATCGCAGCGGAGATCAGATCCACGCGCTTGGACGTCAGGGAGCCGATCAGCGAGGCAAACGGCATCGGTTCGATCTGCACTTCAAAACCGGCTTTTTTGGAGACGGCATTGACGATGTCGACCATCACGCCTTCGACGCTGTTGGTCTTGGTGTTCAGGAAGGTGAACGGGCTGCCGGTGGGTGTCGAGGCGACCTTGAGCGTTGCCGCCTGGGCTACGCTGGTGAACGTCAGGGTCAGCGCGCAGAACAATGTGGCGAGTGCCAATGGATTTTTCATATGCGTTCCTCAAGTGATTAGGTGTGTTCCCAACAATCTCTGTTCTGCCGTCGCCTATTTGCTGATGTGCGTGACGCTCCACATGACGATGGTTTCGGTGATGCCCGGATTGCGCCAGCGACGTGGCGTGCTGCCGTCGTAGCAAAAACTGTCGCCGGTGTTGAGCCGCAACAGCTGGTCATGAATGCACAGCTCCAACTGGCCCTGCACCACGTAGCCGACCTGTTCCCCCGTGTGGGTGAAAAACAGCTCGTTGCCGGTCGAGCCGCCCGGCGCAATCACGGCGCGATACATCTGCACGTTGCCGCGAGCGGCGGGCGGGGTCAGGTTGACCTTCTGGATGCCCTTGTCCGCCAGGTCGATGCCGGTGTGAAAACCCGCGCGCACCACGGCCCCCGCGGTTTCGTTGTCCCGGGGCTGGGAGTTGCGGATCAGGGTTTCCAGCGGGATGTTCAGTTCTTGCGCCAGCGCGCTCAGGGTGCGCAGCGAGATTGAGCGCAAGCCGCGTTCGATCTGGCTCAACAGGCTCACGGAAATGCCCGATGCCAGCGCAACCTGGCGCAGCGGTTTGTCCAGCGCCTTGCGCCGCTGACGCAGTTGTTCGCCCAACCAGAGATCGATGATCGAGTTGATTCGGTGCGCGGAAGCCGAGGTTTCATCGGTCGGCAAAACGGGCGCTATGTCGGGGCTGGTCGTTGGCATGGTTATGTGTAACTTTCACAGTTGTGTAAATTACACAAAGCAATACGCGGGCCAATTCATTTTTCGATAGCGCCATTTGAGGCTTTTTGCCACGTGAGCGCCGGGAATAGCGGGGCGCCTGGGTTGCTCGCTGATAGGTTGATTGCGCCTGGATGACCCGGCCGTTGCACATCGCCGGGGCGTCCCCTGCCTTGTTATGGCGCGGCCGCAGATCAACGCTTTTGCATTGATCGTGCATTGAGTACCCTTGCTGGCCAAAAGTCGCTCCACGAGAACCGCACTGCACATGACACCTTTCTTCACACACTGGCGTAACGGTCTGGCCTGGGCTGCACTGGCGGTGTTCCTCAGCGCTTGCGACAACAGCGAAAAAACCCCAACGCCCACCCCGCCGACACCCGCGCCGCCGCACACCACTTACACCCAGGCCGGATGGGATGTGTTGCCAGCCGTTACCGACAGCGATTTGCAGGCCGGTTTCGCTTCATGGCGCAGCGCTTGTGTGCGACTCAAGGCCGATGCGGTCTGGGGCGCGACCTGCGCGGCGGCCAGCACGCTTGCGGCGACGCCCAGCGGCGCGGACATTCGCACCTTCCTGCAGGCCCAGTTGCAGGTTTACGTCCTGCGTTCCGCGGCGGGCAGCACTGACGGTTTGATCACCGGCTATTACGAGCCGGTCTATCCCGGCAGCCTGACCCAGACGCCACACACCCCGGTGCCGGTGTATGGCGTGCCCGACGATCTGATCGTGGTGAATCTGGACAGCATTTATCCCGAGCTCAAGGGCAAGCGCTTGCGCGGCAGGCTTGAAGGTCGAGTGCTCAAGCCTTATGACGACGCAGCGACCATCACCAGTCAGGGCCTTAATGCGCCGGTCGTTGCCTGGCTGACCGACCCGATGGATCTGCAGTTTTTGCAAATCCAGGGTTCGGGTCGGGTTCGTCTGGAAGACGGTCAGCAGTTGCGCATCGGTTATGCCGATCAGAACGGTCGCCCTTATCGAGCGATTGGTCGCTGGCTGGTGGAGCAGGGCGAGTTGAAGAAAGAAGACGTGACCATGGGCGCCATCAGTGCCTGGGCCAAGGCGCATCCAGAGCGCATCAACGAGCTGTTGGCGAGTAACCCGAGTTACGTGTTTTTCGCCCGCAACCCGGACAGCAACGAAGGCCCGCGCGGTTCGCTCAACGTGCCGCTGACCGCCGGTTACAGCGTGGCGATTGATCGCAAGGTGATTCCGCTGGGCAGCCTGCTCTGGCTATCCACGACCCGCCCCGACGGCAGCAGCCTGGTGCGTCCGGTCGCGGCACAAGACACCGGCGGCGCCATCGCCGGCGAAGTGCGCGCCGATCTGTTCTGGGGCACCGGCGAAGAAGCCGGCCACCTGGCGGGTGACATGAAGCAGAAGGGAAATATCTGGCTGCTGTGGCCCAAAGGGATGGCGTTGCCGGCGGGTTGAAGCGGGATATGAATCTGCAATGCATCCTGAACTGCCCCCCAAAAGTTGGACGCCTAGTCCAGCCTTTGAGGGTTTTTCATGAGCAAGTACTCCGCACAATTCAAACGCACTGCCGTTGCGGCCTACCTTGAGGGGATCGATGGCTATCGAAAAGTGGCTCGACGCCTTTCAATCGATGTCAGCTTGCTACGCCGCTGGGTTGCCGCGTTTGAAGCTCGCGGTGATGCAAGTCCTAGCAGATATGGCCAGCGTTACACTGAGTCTTTCAAGCGCTCGGTGCTTGAGTGCAGGCGTGCGGAGCGGTTGTCCTGTCGGCAGGCTGCCGCTCGTTTTGGTATCAGCCAGCCCTCTCAGATAGGCATATGGGAACGTCAGTATTACAGTGAGGGCCTTGAAACCCCTTCTGCAAGCACCTCGAAAAGGCCTGCTCGTATGCCCAAAAAATCAGCCACCCCCCTTGAATCACTGCCTCCAGATGACGCTTCTCGATCACGCGAGCAATTGCTGGCCGAGCTTGAGTACCTGCGCATGGAGAACGCTTATCTAAAAAAGTTAGAGGAGATCAAGGCGGCGACGAGCAGGCGACCTCCCACCGACAAAAAACGCTGACGGTGATGTCCCTGTTGCCAGGGTTTCCCTTGTCAGGCCTGCTCACGCTGGCCGATTTGGCTCGTAGTACTTTTTACTATCAGAGAAGCGCGCTGCAGTTACCTGATAAGCACGCATCGCTCAAAGCGCAGATCCAGAGCGTTTACGATCAGGAAAAAGGCCTCTATGGGTACCGACGGATTACTGCCGTCCTTCGGCATCGCGGGGTCTTGGTCAACCATAAGGTGGTGCAGCGGCTGATGGGGCTTTTGCAACTCAAGTCGGTGGTGCGTCCCAAGAAATACCGAGCCTACAAAGGATTGGTTGGCACGTTGGCCCCCAACCTTTTAGAGCGAAACTTCACCGCACAGCGTCCCAACCAGAAATGGGTCACGGACGTTACCGAGTTCAAGGTGGCACAACAAAAGCTCTACCTGTCACCGGTAATGGATTTGTACAACGGCGAGATCGTGGCCTATCAGATGGATGCCCGTCCTTGCTTTACGATGGTCACCACGATGCTGGATAAAGCTTTCGAACGCCTTCAGCACAAGTCCAGGCTGGTGATCCACTCTGACCAAGGCTGGCAGTATCAGCAGGCTCAGTATCGCCACAAACTCCAGGAGCGAGGTGTGAAACAAAGCATGTCACGTAAAGGAAACTGCTTGGACAACGCGGCGATGGAGAGTTTTTTCGGGACACTGAAGTCCGAATTTTTCTACTTGAAGACCTTCAACAGCGTTGAAGAGTTGAAAGCTGGGGTGGATGATTACATCCGTTACTACAATCACGATCGCATCAAAATGAAGCTAGGCGGACTGAGTCCTGTGGCCTACAGGACCCAGCCGCGAGCCGCTTAACAAAACCGTCCAAATTTTGGGGAGCAGTTCATCCTGTAGGACCGGCTTCAGCCGGGAGGAGGCCAGTCCATTCGTAACGGATTCGTCGTCAGAATTCTTGCCCTCCCGGCTGAAGCCGGTCCTATGTATGGACTCGCCCCCACTTTCAGCCTGCTTTTGAACACTGCTACCCGGTTGCATCTATGTATAAGGCCTGTTCGAGGAAGCGTTACGGCTTCTGGCCAACATTGGGTGAGCTCGCGGTATGCCGATTACGTTAAGGCCTCAAAGGGCCAGTAGGACCGCAGGCATCTATCCGCGACGGTCTGACTCTTCAGCAGCGGTTGAGGTGACTCAGCACCCCGGTGGCAGAACTCTGTTGATCAATGATTCATCGTCGCCTCCTGGCAACCTGCAGGCTGACGACGATAGGTCTGATCGTTTTGCAGCAGCACCCAGACGATGCGCAGGTTTCTATTGGCCAACCTTACGGCTGCTCCTTTTTGACCGTGGCGACTTAACCAGCGCCGCAAGCGGTGGTCATCCGGATGCTCCGAGTCAGGCCGCACCTGCCTCAATACCGCGTGTGCCCCTTGAATAGCCAAGCTGCGCAGATAGGCATCACCGCGTTTACACATTTTTCCCAGTCGAACTGTTTGCCCGCTGCTGTGCTGTTCGGGCACCGTGCCGAAGTAGGCAGCAAACATTCGGGCATTGGCGAAACGCTCAGGCTCAGTCTGTTTGGCCAGCAGTGCCGTGGCGATGATCGGGCCGATACCGCGTACTGTCATCAGACGCTTTGCCGTCTCGTCTTCGCGCGCGGCAGCTTCCAGACGCCCCGTCAGTACCTCGATGCGTCCACCCAGATGGCTCCACTCGCCCAGCATTTCAGCGATCAGTTCGCGCAACAGCTGCGGCAGTGGCTGGGTGGCATCTTCCAGTATTAGGGGGACATTTCGGCCAAGAATCGTTGCCCCCTGCGCCATGGCAATGCCATGTTCGAGCAACAAACCACGTATCTGGTTACCCATTGCAGTGTGCCGTCTTCCGTACCCTTGCCGGGCTCGATGCAGAGCCTGCATGGCCAATTGCGCTGTGCTTTTGATCGGCACTGCCGCAATGTTTTGGTCTCGGCCTGCGCGCAATATAGCCAGCACATCGTTGCGATCGTTCTTGGCGCCGCTGCGGTGGTCGGCCACGTGTTGCGCCGGCAGAATTCTCGCCAGCTTGCCTTGTGTCTGGAGCAATCGCGCCCAGGCCTGCGCACCAGGGCCTGTTTCCATCAGCACTGTCACGCCGGTCGGCAGCTTGTGGAGGAGGAGCAGAAAGGCTTCGCGTGACTTGATTCGGGCTTCGTAAATGACTTGGCCAAGGGTATCTTCCCCGGCTATCTGGAACACGTTCTTGGCAAGATCTACCGCCACAGTCGAACACACAGACACACAGACACACAGACACACAGACACACAGACACATCGACTGGAGACGGATGGGTTTTGGTCGTATGCTTTTTCATGGGCTCGCCCTCGCTGTCGTTGGCTTCTTAAGAATGCCACCGTGGCGCTACAGACGCCTCGGCTTGGGCGAGTCCATGCGCACGGTTAGATAGCTATATAGCTATCTAACTTCCTATCGATACACCTCGCGGCGATTACCGATTTGTACCACAAGGATCCGTAACGAGCCGTCGTTGATCTCGCATATCACCCGGTAATCTCCGACCCGATAACGCCACAAGCCGCCTAATGGACCTGTAAGCGCCTTACCTGTGCTACGCGGGTCATCCCGGACAATGACTCGCTCGTTCATGAAATCGAGAATGCGCCTGGCCGTTTGTTTATCAAGTTTGCGTAACTGCGTTTTTGCGGTGTCAGAGTAATCAATCGTCCAGACCAAGATCTTTCCTTACGTCCGCTGCAGAGTGAACGACCTCTTGTCCTTTACGGACTCGCTCAAGTACCTCGGCTGCAAGGTAGTAATCTTCCAGATCGGTCAAACCGTGATCGATAATTTCGCGAAGATAATAGGCTTTGGTACGACCGGTGCTGGTAGCCAGGAAATCAAGGCGCTGCTCGATTTCCGGAGCCAGGCGAATGGAAGTGGCCATGTTTATAACTCCTGTGTGATACGTGTATTCAATGTATCACGATCGATTGGTATTTCTCCATGGCTTGATCAGGCTTAAGCCACACCAAACCTGAACGAATGCGCACGTGGAAGTTGTAAAATTTTCACGCCAAAATAATGGCGATTTATTTGTTTTGCCGCTGGTCGTAACATTTTAATAAATAAAGACAAAAGATTGACAGTGGTCCGGGTTTAAATAACCATCACGCCACTAGCTAATGGCCTTCCGCCATAGCCTTGCTTGCTCAGCTTTCACGACTTATCACGCCTTTCGTATGGATGATGTTCTCCATTCGCGTGCCGATAACGCTCGCCTGCTGGAGCGTTTACGCACACGTGTTGTCGGTTCAGTCAGTCAAGAGTGAGTTATGGAGAAGGATTCCCGCAGGGCCCGAGTCTGTTCGGCCGTTAAACAGCTCTTGGCTGTTTTGACCGTATTTATTCCCGTCTCCGGCGTTCAGGCAGCACCTGCGCAGTTTTCCAGCGTGGTTTTCTGGTACGCGGACAAACCCCCTCTTTCCGAGCTGGCTCAGTTTGACTGGGCGGTGGTCGAGCCGGGGCATCTTTCTGCGGCTGACGTCAAAGCGTTGCGCATTCGGGGTGGTTTGCCGTTTGCTTATCTCTCGGTGGGCGAGTTCCATGGCGGCCAGCCTGAACTCGACGCAGCAGCGCTGTCCGGCGCGGTCAGCTCCATGCGCAACAGTGCCTGGAACAGCCAGGTCATGAACCTTGAATCCCCGGCCTGGCGTGAGCATTTGTTCAGCCGCGCTGCCGCGTTGCGCGCCCAGGGTTATGCCGGCCTGTTTCTCGATACCCTCGACAGTTTTCAGCTATTGCCCGAAGCCGAGCGTGAAGCGCAGCGCCTGGCGCTGGTCAGCCTGCTGCGTGAACTGCATCAGCGTCAGCCGCAGTTGAAGCTGTTTTTCAACCGTGGTTTTGAAGTGTTGCGTGACCTTAACGGTGTGGCTTCCGCTGTGGCGGTCGAGTCGATTCACGCCGGTTGGGATGCCGCCAACCAGCGTTATCGCCCGGTGCCCGAGGCGGATCGCCAGTGGCTGGAAAGTCAGCTGCAACCTTTGCGCGCCCAGGACATTCCGCTGGTGGCCATCGACTACCTGCCAGCCGAGCGGCATGAAGAAGCGCGGCTGCTGGTCAAGCGCCTGCGTGCAGAAGGTTTCGTGCCCTACATTGCGCCTCCCGATCTGGGCTCGATGGGCGTCGGCAGTATCGAAGTCACTCATGAAGCAGGTCAGTAATGCGTAACGACCCTGCGCCAAAAAATAGCCGTTTACTCAACCCTTGGGCACTGGCCGCCGTGGCGATTGCCGTCGGCGGTGTGCTGTGGGCGACCTTCCAGCGTGAAGCCGTGTTCCAGCCCGATGGTCGTGAGCCCGATGCGGTTTCGGCTAACTATGCCGAGCTGTTGTTGGCGGCTCACCCGGAAGATGATCGCCTGCGTTTGCAGCTGGTGGATCTGTTGATTCGTCTGGGTGATTACCCCAAGGCGCGTCAGCATCTGGATGGCTGGATTTCGCCGCAGCCGCAAATACAGGCGTTTTATCGCCTTGAACTGGACGCGCTGGTGGCCGTGCAGAGTAATGATCCGGTCGCACAGCAGGGCTTGCTCGAACGGCTGAAAAACGTCGATCACAGCACCTTGCCGTTGCCGCAATTGCAGGAGCTGGCCCGCCTGGCGTTGTCGTTGCAGGCACCGGCGTTCGCCGCTGGCGTCTTTGAAGACATCGCCCGGCGCGATCCCGAGCAGCGTCGGGCGTCGCTGATGGCTGCCGCGCAGTGGTATCTGGCGAGTGAGCAACCGGGGCGTGCGGCGGACGTTTATCTGCAACTCAAGGACGACAAGAACTTCGTCGCCGAGCGCCGTAAATACGCGCAGTTGGCCTTCGATGCTTTGTTGGCGGCCAACCGGGGCGAACAAGCGCCGCAGGTGCTGGCGGATGAACTGGACCGGCTCAAGGACCCGCACACTGATGCGGCCTGGCTGGAGCAGGGCGTAATCGTCGCGGTGCAGAGCAAGCGTTTTGATCTGGCGCAGCGCATCCTGGCCCAATGGCGCGTGCTGCAGCCGGACAACCCGCAGATTCTGGTTCAGGACTTCAACATGCGGCTGGCGTTTGATGACTTGCCGGGTGCCTGGAAAAGCGGCCAGCAATTGCTTGAGAAAAACCCTCAGGATCCGCAGCTGCTGGAGCAGATGGCCAGACTCGGCGAATGGCGCAATGAGCCGCAAGCCGCGCTGGACTACTGGATTCGTTTGCTCAACCTGCGTGAAGACCCGCAAACCCGCGAGCACGCCTGGCGTCTGGCCAGCCAGCAAGCGGATTTTGCGCGGATGATTCCCTTGCTCGCCGAGATCATGACCCAGCGCGTGCTGACCGAAGTCGAACTCGATGCGCTGTTGTACGGCTACCAAGCACAGGGTAATCAAGCCCAGGCGGCGACCTGGCTGACCGGTTATGTGAGCAAGTACCCCAAGCAGCGTCAGGCCTGGACTCGCCTGCTGCAAAACCTGGAAAACAGCGGCCAATTCGCCGCCAAGGCGCAGGCCTATACCGAGCTGTCCAAACGTTTTGCGTTGACCACTCCCGAGCGCGTCGACTGGGCCGGCACTTACCTGAAGCTCGCCGATAAACAGGCGGCCTGGAACGTGCTGCAAGTGGATAACCGCGCCATCACCTACGAGCCTTACTGGCGCACCCGGGCGATTCTGGCCTGGGACCTCAAGTTTGATGCAGAGCTGCAAGTTGCGCTGGAAAAACTCCTGGCACTCAAAGGCTCGCTGGATTTTGGCGAAGAGGGGAGCCCACAGAATTCGGAAAAAATCGTACGCTAAGTGTAGCGGCCTGCATTTAAAAACGTCCCGACCTGCAATCAATACGATTTTCGACCGGAATTAACTGCGACTGACCGGCCCGGCAAACCAGCATTAACTGCGAATGAGCCTGCATTGATCCGCGCCGACCTGCATTCCATCGTCGCCAGCCTGCATTATTTGCAAATGACAGGACTCAGATAGGCAAGCCCGCTGCCAGCATCTTGTCACGTAACTCAACCGCCCGCGCCGGGTCTAGCGCATTACTGAACAGAGCCTTGATTTCGGTGGGTTTGGCATCGAATTGCTCCACTAGATCCTTGATGCGGTAGCCGTGACGAGTGAGGGTTGGCTCCAGATCATCCAGTTGGCGCGACAGCACCGATTGCACGAGTTCCGCCGAAACGGGTTTCTCGCCGGTCAGGTAGCCGGCTTCCAGTGCCAGGCTGAGGTGCAGTTGGATTTGCAGTGGCGTGCGCAGTTTAGTGGCGAGTAGGTCGATCGCGTCTTCGGTCAGAATCGACTCGGGTTCGACCTTCCCCGCAGTGCAGGTTTCCAGCAGCCACTGAATGTATTCCCGCTGACTGCCAGCAATGCCATCGAGCGAGAAGATGTCGGTGCGGTAGCCGATTTCCTCCATCGTCGGTCGGCGCAGGTCGTTACGCAGCTTGGGATGCCCGGCCAACACGATCGACAGCCGCCCGTCACCGTCCTCCACCAGCTCCATCAGACGCTTAAGACCGGTCAGGGTATGGCCGTTGAGGTCATGGGCCTCATCGACGAACAGGGCGACCGGGCGCTTGTTCTTCCTCACCAACTCGCGTAGGTCACGCTCACGCTTTTCGCCCTGGGTGGGGATGCGTACCTGCTTCTCGGTGGAGAGGTCATAGAAGAGCGCTGCGATGAAAGTGGCCAGCTTGATGCTGTGCTTTTCAATGGCGAGAGACTTGGAGACCGTGATCTTCTTTTCCTCTTCCATCGCTTGTTGAAGCCGGCGCAGCATTACGGTCTTGCCGCTGCCGATGACGCCGCACAGTGCAATCAGCCGTCCTTCGAAGATCGCCCCCTTGATGTCCTTGATCAACTGCTGATGGTGGGCGGTTTCAAAATAGCCGGCCTGGTTCAGTGGCAACGCCAGTCCGTAGTGCTGCATTACTTCAGCCCGCATGTTCTTCTCCTGTTTTCTTATGGCGGAAGTAGCCCCGCACGCGCTCCAAGACAATGCGGCGTGTCAGGGTTTCGCTCAGCACCTGATGGATGAAGGCTTGATCGTCGGGAGAGAGCTTAGCCAACGGCTGCGCTAGGTCATCGGCAATGGCGAGCTTGGCGGCGATGGCATTGGGAAACCGGTATTCGTGCGCCTCGGCATCGAAGGGTTGGCGTGGCAGTGCCGTCGGAATAATAGAGGGTGTGAGTCGCACATCGTCGCCAGCCAATGCGGCGATAGGCAGGCCAAGCTGGCCGGCTAGCAAGCGGATGCGATCAGAGCGCTCATCCGCCTTGCCGCGTTTGAAGGCGCGGTAACGATGTAGGGGAATTGGCCCGGAGACGGGGTAGTAAGGTCCGAAGCGCTCCCCCTCGAACTCGGCATAGAGTTCGTCATCGAACAAGCCCCAGAGCAACACCACGGTTTCGCCCGCCATGTCGGGCTCCACCTCGTAGGCCGTGCCGTCGATGGTGACGCGGGCATCGACGCCGACCTTGCGTCGTTCCGGCTCGCGGGCAAAGCGGCAAAACTGTTCCCAGGTGCACATTTCGCGCAGGCCCTCGACGGGCAGGTTGGCCAGCCAGTCCTCAATCCGCGAATGCGGTTCGGAGCGATGATCCTGCACGTTGTAGGTGCGCACCAGATAACGCAGCAGCCACTCATTGGCCTGCGCTTCGGTTTCCGGTTTGTGGAAGTGATACAGCGTCTCGTGGGCTTCCTTCACCGTGCGGAAGGGGCGCTCCACTTTGCCTTTCGAGCGAGCCGTGGTGCGGGTGCCATCCTTGCCGGCCGGGATGTGTGTCTGCCATTCGATGTCCAGCGCCTGCATGACGTTCTGGAATACTCGGCGTTTGGCCACCGGGCCGTTGTCCAGGTAGATCATCTTCGGGCGGCCTTGGAAGGGAAAAGTCGGGTCCGCCTTCAGCGTCATGGCGTTGAACAGGAAGCGCAGCGCTGACTCCGCGTCCTCGCCATATACACAGTGGTACTCCTGATAGGCCACTCCGCTGCGGTCATCCACCACGCTGAACAGCATCAGCGTCGGCATGCCCCTAGCCGGATCGATCCAGTCCGGCTTATCGATGTGCTTGAGGTCGGAGGGCGACAGGTCGAACTGCCAGCAGTCATTGCTGTGCGCAGCCTGAAAGCGGGTGGCCGGTGGTTGCCGCAACAGCCGCGACTGGTCCAGGTGCCAGCGGCTTAGGTACTCGTTCACCGTGCTGCGGGTCAGAACCCCTTTGGGCGCCTTGACCAAGCCTTGCTCGGTTTCCACCCCATAGCCCTCCAGCAGCTCGATGGCACGGCGGGTAGATAGGTGCCGCCCTTGTTTGTTGGTGGTGCGCAGTTTCAGCGCGGCAATTAGCTCGCAGTAGCGCTCCAGCTCGGCCTGCTGCAATACCCGCGGCTTACCATGGTCGGCGCGGTGAGCCGCGTGGGGTTTATGGATGAGGTTCAGCGCCCGGTATACGGTGCTTGGGGACACGCCGTACAACTCGGCTATCGCGGCCACCTGAGTAATCCGTTCCGGGCTTTTCTTGGGCAGACGGTCGAGCCGCTGCCGCAACTGCATCAGCGAATCGGTCGGGATGGCTTTACGCCGCCCGCTGGGCATCACGCTCGGCCTCGGTGAGATAGTTGTAGAGCGTCGAGCGGCCGATGCCCATCATCCGACAGATTTCCGCCACGGTATGTTTCCGCTCATGGTAGAGGCGCAGGGCAAGCTCCTGCTTGGCCGGGTCGAGCCGTTTCTTGCGTCCGCCCTTGCGGCCTCGCGCCCGTGCAGCGGATAAGCCGGCTTGGGTGCGCTCGCGGATTAGGTTGCGTTCGAACTCGGCCAAGGCACCGAACAGGTGAAACACCAGGCGGCCACCAATCGAGGCGGTGTCGGGGTCATGCCGAGATAAAGGGAAAATTCACTCACTTCGCTCGTAACGTGTTGACGCCAAGAAAGTTTACCAAATAGACCGCACAGCCTCTGATCGTGGACTATCTTTTCTGACTCCTCAGAAAAGGAGTTCCTATGGCTTCATTAGAGCGTACGGCGTATCCCACTCTGCCAAAGGCGTATTCAAAAGCTGAGCTGCAACGTGATTTTTCGTTCTCAGATGATGAGATTAAGTGGGTACGAAGCAAGTCCAAGGCCCCCTTTCACCTCAATCTCGCCGTTCTCCTCAAGACCTTTCAGGTGCTCCGATATTTTCCTGATATCACCGACGTACCTAATCAACTGGTGGACTTCATTCGCGGAGAGTTGGGTCAGCGTAGCAAGGTGAAACTCGCGGAATACAAGTGGTTCCAGCAATATCGCCACATGAACGCGATCCGAGCTCGCCTCGGTGTGACGGCATTCTACGGCTCCGATGCCATGGAGCTCGCCGAGCGGCATGCCAAAGCGATGTCGTTTGTGCTTGACCAGCGCGCCGACATCATCAACTCCGTAATCGAAGAGCTGATCCGCCAGGATTATGAGCTCCCTGCGTACTCGACCCTGAATGATCTTGCTGAGCGAATTCATGCCGAATCCCAAGAGGCAATATTCAACCTTGTAGTAACCAGAACGCCAGTCGAGGTGATCCACAAGCTAAAGGATCTGCTCGATACTGACTTCGGCCGACGCCAGAGCGACTTCAATGCGCTGAAGCAGGCGCCCAAGAAGCCATCTCGCAAGCACTTGGAGGTACTGATCGATCATCTGGCTTGGCTAGAGAGCTTCGGGGATCTGGGTGCCATTTTTGAAGGAATAGTCGACACCAAGATCCGTCACTTCGCTGCCCAAGCCGCGGCGTCGGACGTAGCCGAGTTGAAGGACTGCTTACTGCCGAAGCGCTACACGCTGATGTTGGCCTTAATCTACCGCATGCGCGTGCGGACCCGGGATCACTTGGCCGAGATGTTCATCCGACGGATTTCGACGATCCATAAACGCGCCAAGGAGGAGTTGGAGCAAATCCAGGCGCGGCAACGCCAGAAGCTGGAGCAGTTGGTGGCGACCCTGGATGGCGTGGTGCAGATTCTGGTTCAAGAACCGGATGACCAGGAGGCTGGCAGTCTAATTCGGGAATACCTCTCCCCCGGTGGCAATCTGGATCGGTTGCGTGAGACTTGCGCCGAAGTACAGGCTACCGGCGGTAATAACTACCTGCCGCTGATCTGGAAGCACTTCAAGTCCCATCGCTCGTTATTGTTCCGTCTAAGCCACCTTCTTCAACTGGAGCCCACGACTCAGGATCGATCGCTGGTTCAGGCTCTTCAACTGATCCAGGACAGCGAGAATCTACACCGCGAATGGATCGACGAGCACGTCGACTTGTCGTTTGCGTCGGAGCGCTGGGTCAAGGTCGTTCGCCGTCCTGCCAGTGAGGGGCCACCGACCAACCGGCGCTATCTAGAAGTTTGTGTATTCTCCTACCTGGCCAGCGAGCTGCGATCGGGTGACATGTGTGTACAGGGGTCGGAATCCTTCGCCGACTACCGCAAGCAGTTGCTGCCCTGGGAGGAATGTCTCCAGCGACTACCGGCCTACTGCGAAAAGGTCGGGCTGCCATGCACGGCCAAGGAGTTTGTTGCCTCCCTCCAGACTCAGCTGGAGGAAACCGCGCAACAACTGGACGACAAATTCCCATCTTGCCGAGGGGACGTATCGATTAACGAAGCCGGAGAACCGGTGTTGCGCCGAGTAACGGCGCGAGACACCCCACCTTCGGCCATCTCACTACAGACGGCGCTTATGCAGCGCATGCCGGCCAGGCACGTGCTCGACATCATGGCCAACATCGAGCACTGGATTCAGTTCACGCGGCATTTCGGTCCCATGTCCGGTAACGAGCCGAAGCTCAAAGAGCCTGCCGAGCGCTATCTGATGACCATCTTCGCCATGGGCTGCAATCTCGGCCCCAACCAGGCCGCGCGGCATCTGGCCGGTAACGTCACGCCACACATGCTGTCCTATACGAATCGCCGCCACCTAGCATTGGAGAAGCTGGACAAGGCTAACCGCGAGCTGGTGGAACTCTATCTGCAGCTTGATCTGCCTAAGCTCTGGGGCGATGGCAAGGCGGTCGCAGCGGACGGCACGCAGTTCGACTTCTATGATGACAACCTGCTGGCCGGCTATCACTTCCGCTACCGCAAGATGGGTGCCGTGGCCTATCGGCACGTGGCCAACAACTACATCGCTGTATTCCAGCACTTCATCCCACCTGGCATATGGGAGGCGATTTACGTAATTGAGGGGCTGCTAAAGGCTGATCTCAGTGTCGAGGCAGACACTGTGTATTCAGATACTCAGGGGCAATCGGCGACAGTCTTTGCCTTCACCCATCTGCTGGGCATCAACCTGATGCCGCGTATCCGCAACTGGCGTGACCTGGTGATGTGCAGGCCGGATCGCGGTGCGTCGTACAAGCATATCAACCGCCTGTTCACCGACACTGCCGACTGGCACTCGATCGAAACTCACTGGCAAGATCTGATGCAGGTCGCGCTGTCCATCCAGGCCGGCAAAATCTCCTCGCCTATGCTGCTGCGAAAACTCGGCTCCTATAGTCGGCGCAACAAGCTCTACCATGCGGCCCAGGCACTGGGCAGCGTGATCCGCACGATCTTCCTGCTCAACTGGATCGGCAGCCGCGAGTTGCGCCAGGAAGTCACCGCGAACACCAACAAGATCGAGTCCTACAACGGATTCTCCAAGTGGTTGTCCTTCGGCGGTGATGTGATTGCCGAAAACGATCCGGATGAGCAGCAGAAGCGGCTGCGCTACAACGACATGGTGGCCTCGTCCGTGATCCTGCAGAACACTGTGGACATGATGCGCATCCTGCAGAAGCTGGCCCGCGAGGGCTGGCAGTTCACCGATGAGGACGTGTCGTTCCTCAGTCCCTATCTAACCAGCAACGTCAAGCGCTTCGGCGAGTTCAGCCTCAAGCTCAACCGGCCACCGGAGCCCTGGATCAAGGACTCGGTGTTCCAACAAGCTGCCGGCTCGCTGCGGGTGATCACACCTCGCCAGCTAGATACCGAGAAAACTACATGATCAATGTTCCTCCCGCATCCTTTCGCGTTACACCGTACGGCGAAGTCGATGCGGTGGCGTTGGAAAACCTGCGCGACGGCTTCGACACCTCTCAACTGCTCCGGCTGGTTGATCGATTGGACGCCTGCTTGTTGGAACTGGGTGGAACCACCGCCATTCGCGACGAGCTGCTGAGATTGCATGCGATGGCTCTGACGATGGTTGAGAGCATCGCTCTTACGGTGCCTGCCGAGAGTGCTTGTATCTGGGCAGAAGCCGAATCTCTGCAGACGGATCTTGAGGCGCTGGTTTCCTGGGCTCGCACTGCTCAGCTCATCATTGCGCCGTTGATCAATCTTGCTCCACAGCACGAGGCATGAGCGCTCTCGCCGATTTCGCTCAGGCTCACCTGTTCCCGACGATGGCTGGAATCGCCCGTAAGTAGATCAATTCACCAATCAGTTCTACGAGTGTCTGAGTGATCACAGCCGCCGCGGCCAGCGCGCGAATGGACTCCGGGAGCGCTAGGGCCAGGGGAAGCACTACAAGCGAGTTGCGAGTGCCTGAGCTAAAGGCCACAGCCCGTGCGGCAGATGCCTCCAAGCCAAATAGCCAGGAGCTGAGTACGCCGAGGGCGGGAGCGAGTAGTAGAAACGCTCCGTATACCGGAAGCAACGGCGCCAGGATGTCGAGTTGGTACACGACGGCCTCGATCTGCGAACCCACCACCACGATTAGAACCAGGGCCATTGCAGGTACTGGCAGCCAGGCCCAACCTGCGCTCCATGCGCGAACCAGCAGAGATCGGCGCCCGCCAGATTCGGTGAGCACAGCCGCTACCAAGGGTAGGACTATCAGTAACAGAAAGGCTTCTGCGAAGGGCCACAGCTCGATCACTGTGCCTGCTTGGGAACCAAGGATTAGCTGCAAGTAGAGGGGTAGCAGCAGAAGCTGGAGCAACAGCAGCAATGGCGTCGCCGCGAGCACCAGACGAGAGTCCCCTTTGCCCAGGTGGGTGAAGACCACCACGTAATCGATAAGGACAAGCAGCGCGCCGACCAACAAGGCCTGGTTCGATGAGAGCGGCCACGTCACCAACCACACCATTAATGGAACCAACAGGAAGTTGGCCAGCAACAAGGCACCGACGAAGCGGCGGTTGGCAAAAGCTTCTCGCAGCTCCAAAAAAGGAATCTGCAGAAACATGGCATACATCAGCACGGCAATAGCCGGTGTGATGGCCATGGCCGCCACACCGGTGAATTGCGCAGAGCTCAGGCCTGCAATGGCAGCGGCCACCACCGCCGCGAAATAAAATGCTATCTGGTGTTCTTCCAGCCAGTCCCGCGACATCTGATATCTTCCCTTGTTGCGCAAGGGCGACATTCTCGCACTGGCATCGGATTTAACCCAGCGTTGAGGCTGGTTGCGCAGCGGGCTGCCTGGTTGCTTTTCGCTTTGTGGCGGTGGGCGAAGGTCTACAAAGCTCCTAACAAGTATTGCCGACAAGAGGAAGCATGGTGTTTCGAAAAAACCGGATGGCGGGTCTGACGCAAGTGTTCTTCACCGCCAGGAGCTAACCGAGATGAATCCTCAACCTTCAGGCATGACCTGGAATCTCCTGCTGCTAACCTGGCTGGTCGCACTGATATCGACCTTGTCCGCGCTGTTCATTGGCGAGGTGATGGGCCAGGCACCCTGCGTGCTGTGCTGGTTCCAGCGAGCCTTCATGTTTCCGCTGACGGTGATCCTGGCCATCGCCTGCTACCGCTCGGATTTCACAGTCTGGCGTTATGCCCTACCGCTGACCGTTATCGGTGCGGCGCTGGCATTTGTTCATACGCTGCTCTATGCAGGGCTGATTCCACAGCCGATCCAGCCCTGCACGGCCACCGGTCCATCCTGCTCAGGCGCCGGGATGACCCTCTTTGGCGTCGTGCCACTGCCGGCACTCGCCTTGTTTGCTTTTATCATTATTGCCATCCTGCTCATTATTATCCGTCGGAGAACCACCCCATGAATCGCCGTTCCGTGGTCTTGATCACCAGTGTCGTGGTCCTGGCCGTGTTTGCTGCCGCCGCATTCTTCTATTCCCCGTCGCAGTCGCCTCAACAGGCCCAGGCTCCCGGTTCGACCGCCCAAGAGACCGGGACACAACCCAAACAGAACGGCGGCCAACTGGTTCGCTTCCACTCACCAGTATTTGGTCCGGCGCAGGCTCCAGTGACCATCGTCGAATTCTTCGATCCTTCCTGCGAAGCATGCCGCGCATTCCATCCCTATGTGAAGCAGATACTCGCCGAGAACCCGGAAGATGTGCGTTTGGTGCTGCGCTATGTGCTATTCCATCAGGGCTCCGAAGAGGTATCACGGATGCTGGAGGCGGCGCGTAAGCAAAATCTTCATGAAAAAGTGCTGGAGGCCGTGCTGGAGGCCCAGCCCGGTTGGCACGACGACCCCAAAGTCACGCAGGCATGGGCTGCTGCCGAGCGCGTCGGTTTGAACTTGGAGCAGGCCCGCCAGGACATGCATACGCCTAGCGTCAACGCCGTGCTTGAAACGGACATGCAGGACGTCAAGGCCGTTGGGATTCGTGGCACCCCGACCTTTTTTGTCAATGG
>LNAP01001347.1_pt1 | contig 26241 bp, 33 predicted proteins | sample 602601 | NCBI WGS metagenome assembly LNAP01 (sample SAMN02440304, study PRJNA202911) | soil metagenome | biome: Subtropical and temperate rainforests or woodlands; isolation source: soil samples (1 kg each in a 20% v/v slurry with milli Q water) were... ...
CCATATGGTGAATGTAGTGAATGTTAACCATTTGAAATAGAACAATGAATTAACATTTGCGGCCGTTTATAGCAATTCGGTTTATCCTCAGACGTATCTACCTGATCCTGACTGTGGCGGAGGTAAACAAAGAAGTCAAAGATCGACTGGCACGGCGAGTGCTCTTGGTAGACGCACAACAAATTCAACTGCGCCCGCATTGGGGTCCGCCAAGTCCAAAAGGTTGTTTTCTGCCGAAGTTTATGATATATGTTTTGAAGGTGAGTGCGACTTGCAGAGTTGGTATGCTCGCCATAACGGTTATTTGTCGTTGAACAAGGAGAATATTGGTAAGAACCAACAACAACCCCGCTGTTATAAGAATGTTTAATTAAATCCATCGTTGTTTTTTCAACTATTTGTGATGTAATACTAACGTTGGTATTAATACTAAAAAGAAATTGCTTGCTACGAGATTTCCTTATATTTCAGTATGTTCCTCGGCTTACGGACATTGTCATAGTATGCACAGAATACAAAGAAACACGCAATACGGAGGACATTATACAATTATACAATATCTACCGATAAGGAGGTGGGGGACCAAAGCCTCTACCCGGTGCAGGTGCTCCATACATTCCCTGGGAAGGATATCCCTGTGGGGCAGCATTGTAACCACCAGGTGCGCCATAGGGATTACCCGCCGGGGGCATACCCGCAGGGGGGCCGCCCCGACCGCTGTCTCGTCCACCGAACCCTCGGCCACCGGTTGGGGGCCCACCGCGGCCACCTCTGCCTCCGCGGCCACCCCCACGACCACCCAATGCCTCAATCATCGCCGTGTTGGCACCATACACTGCGTGTCCACTAAACTTACGCCACAATTTAATACGATTGAAGAAAGGGGCTTTTTGCAATGCGTCGGGCAAAATAACGAAATTTATCTGGGATCCACGGATATAAGCCACTTCTATCCTCGATTCCACCCCCTCTGGACTGATCTTTGTACACTCCTAAGTATAGGTAAAAATATGATATGTAAGTTCTGGATTGCAAGTACAAATCACGCATACTCAACATATCGTTTGCAGACTTACCTTCATCGTGCAATTCATATTATCTTGAGCCTCGTCCAAAATACCTCTGTATATACATCCACTTTTCAACTCAACCGTGATTGTTCCTCCCTCTGCATCATGCAATAAGATAATGGGAATACCCACGCCGCGCTTTCCTGTTACTGACACTAATAATGAAGAATGGGTAACGGTTAGAGTTCAATGCAAGCGAGCGATTCAATGCGTTGATAGTCTTACTGTTCTTAGGCTGAAAATGAAACGAGTTATATGTGAATCCCAATCAGAAGATCCGAATGGCTTGAGGTACAGCCTTGAGAGCAGGCTACAGAAAGTGGAGCAAAATGATTCCAAGTAGATGCATCGGCACATTACTTTACAGTGTACAGTATCAATGGGCATAGTTTATATGAGGTATGATGTTCACAACGCACTTACAAAAGTTACAAGCGCATTCGAAACTGTGTGGAGCAAAGCCTCGCGGCGAAGATGAGAGAGCATAAATTAGCAGTGTTTATTCGGAACATTTCTTTTTATCATGTCAAAGATTCCGCAGGTTAAGAACAGATCAGCTGCTGCTATCCAAATCACGGCGGAGCAGCTGCTTCGTATCGCTCACAACCAGGGAATTGAGCGGGTGGAAAAGGCGCCCACCCAGTTCATCACTGACCGAGAGGAGCTGGCACTGTATCAACAGACGAAAAGAAAAGACTTTGAGGATCAGCTAAGGAGATCTAGGCAACACATTGGTATCTGGTGCAAGTATGGCTTGTGGGAGGCGTCGCAAAAAGAATATGAGCGTGCCAGATCAGTTTTCGAACGTGGTCTCGATGTGGACTACCGAAACCAAACTCTTTGGCTGAAGTATGCCGATATGGAGATGAAGAACAAGTTTGTGAATCATGCTCGCAATGTGTGGGACCGTGCCGTCACGCTTCATCCCCGTGTGGACACGTTCTGGTACAAGTATTCTTACATGGAGGAAATGGTGGGTGCCATCGACAATGCACGCACTGTGTTCGATCGATGGATGGCCTGGGAGCCCGAAGACCTTGCCTGGGCTGCGTACATCAAATTCGAGATGCGACAGAACCAAATTGACCGGGCCCGCGCGATCTACGAGCGGTACATTGCCTTGCTGCCGACCTGCCGGGCGTATTTGAAATACGCAAAATGGGAAGAGAACTTGCACCAGAAGGCCCTCGCACGTGGTGTCTACGAGCGTGCCCTGTCGGAGCTGCACCCGCACGAGCGCACCGAGAAGCTATTGGTGAGCTTTGCACGCTTCGAGGAGCGCTGCAAAGAGACCGAGCGAGCTAGAATGATTTACCAATATGCGCTCACTCAGCTAGAGTCTGGTGACCAGAGCGATGATGTCAGCGAACTCAAGAAGGAATTCATTGCCTTTGAGAAGCGCCACGGTAGCAAGCACAGCATCGAGAACGCCATTGTCTCCCAACGGCGCGAGCACTATAACAACCTCCTGCAAGACGACGTCTACAATTACGACACATGGTTTGACTATATCCGCCTTGAGGAATCCGAATCTGACGCGGAGATTGTACGTACTGTGTACAACCGAGCCGTTGCATGCGTCCCACCAGTGCAGGAGAAGCGCTACTGGCGCCGATACATCTATTTGTGGGTGAATTACGCCCTGTACGAGGAATTAATAGCAAAAGACACTGCCCGCACGAGGGAAGTATACCGCGGCGCCCTACAGGTGATCCCGCACAAGGTGTTTACCTTTGGTAAGATTTGGCTGATGGCAGCGCACTTCGAGGTGCGGCAGAAGGACCTGGCGGCCGCCCGCAAGCTGCTCGGACAGGGCATCGGTAATTATTATTGTAATTTTACCATTGATTGCGAATGAACATGTATTATTTCACCACTTCACATCAGTACAGTTGTATCAATTTTTGACTGAAATTTTTATCTTTTGCTCAGGCATGTGTGGGAAGGAGAATATTTTCAAGGGTTATGTAGAGCTGGAGTTGCAGATGGGTGAGATCGAGCGCTGCCGGTCCATCTATGCCAAGTACATTGAGAAGATGCCACACAACTGCGCTGCCTGGAGAAACTTTGCCCAGCTCGAAGCCACCGTGGGTGAGGCTACCCGCGCGAGGTATGTGCGCTGTTGTCACTGATATGTCAGTTGTGTGTGTTGTTGTTTCTTATTGTGGACAGCACTCAGCATCCTCAAACGCATGCGCTGTGTTGTTGTTCTCCTCTTCACATATATCTCTTTATATTCTCAACCTTTACTCTCTTTTTTCTAACATTTTACCACAGAGCCATCTACGAGCTGGCGGCGTCGCAGGTGGACCTGGACATGCCCGAAACCCTCTGGCGGGCCTACATCGACTTTGAAGTATCCGAAGCTGAACTCGACCGGGCGCGCGCCCTGTATGGCAGACTGCTGGAACGCTCTGGCCACGTGAAGGTCTGGATCGCCTTCGCGCTGTTCGAGCTGGAGTATGGAGGCAGTAGCAGTGACAATGGTGGTAATAGTGAGAATAATAGTGGTGCAGAGGAGAGCAAGAGTGCGAGTGTGAGCCATCTGGAGGCTGCCCGAGCTGTTTTCAACAAAGGGTACGTATGTGCTTGCTATCTGTTGTAATTCTCCCAGGGTTTTGTTTGTACTGAGTTATGTGATGTTCAAAAGATTATTGCACTCACTTTGACGTATGTGTACAATACAGATATGATGCTTTGAAGAGCCAGGGCCTGAAAGAAGAGCGTCTGTTGTTGTTGGAGAGCTGGCGCGATGCTGAGGCCGCCGCCTTGCAGCAGGCGACTGTTGGAGAAGGTACTGTTGTGCGTGTTTCTTTGTGATAACACCTGTTTGTTCATGGTTGCAATTTATCTGCTGAGGATTCGTGGTTCGCTCTTTCTTGCAGTTAATTTTACTTGCCATATCATTGTTGCTATTATTAACTTCCACTTGTATCTCTTTTCAATAGGTGAAGAGGCGCCTAGTCGGGAGCATTTGAATGCTGTGGAGGGTCGCTTCCCGCGCAAGATCAAGATGAAGCGCGCTGTGTTCGCCGAGGATGGAGTGACGGAGCTGGGCCAGGAAGAATACTTTGATTACATCTTCCCTGACGATGAGAAGAAGATTGGTACGTCTTTGTGTTCTGCATCGTTAGCTTTGTGTGCATTGCTTGCTTTTATTTGTTGGCAGTGTTGTTGTTCTTTCCTTGTTGCGATGCGGTCGGTAGTTCCCTGTTTCTCATCTTCCTACTAAGTCAGTTTCACTAAACACTATCAATCGTTCTCTTTCTGTCTTTTCAGTGGGTATGAAACTGTTGGAGCAGGCGATGATGTGGAAGAAAGCTGCGGCCGCCGCTGCTGCTGCCAATGCAAGTGCAAATGGTGACACCGTAGAAGACAGTAGTGCCCACAGTGGCGCTCAAGGAGGTGCCGAGGGAGAGATCGACATTGACATGGACGCCAGTGACAACGAAAGTCACAGCAGTCGTGGTAGTAAAAGTAGTAATGGTAGTGGTGAGGCGTCGGCACTGGGCAAGCGTAAGAACGAACACAACGATGATTAATTGATTTGCTCTGTTTTGTTTGTGTGTTTAAAGGTTGGATTGTGGTGAGGCTCTGAGCTAAACCATTTTATCTTTTCAAGTAAGGAAAGTATTTATTACACAAGAACTGGTTTTCATCTTCTACCTAAATACTTGAAGTTTTAAGCATGTATACAAATTAATGTCAAACATCCTCCCTTCTTCCTATATTCAAACTTTTCCATCTCCACTGTTCAACGGCACATTAAGCCACCTGGTGGTACCTTCCATGTGCGCATAAGCGGTTTTGGTGTGCCCAAACTCTTCTATTTTATACTCCGCCTGCTGCTCGGTTTGCACCACCGGCACGCCCGGCAGCAGCGCGAGACCTGTGTCTGTCACAGCCAGGCACATTGACTCGACGATATTGTTGAATCGGAACAAGTACAGCAACAGAAACACCGCAGTGGAGTACTCAATCACCGGCACGAGAGTCACGGCACTGTGTACGCACGGCCCAAGCGGACACTGCACCCACAAGACGCCAATCAATATGAGCAGCAGAATGTTGAACGGAATGGTCATGATGAGACACACGCGGTGCAGCACCAAGTCGCAGTACGTTACATCCATTATGCGCGCAAGGGTGAAATAGAAGAACAACATGTGCAGAATGCCCAGACCGAACATTGTGAAAGCCAGTGCAGTGTGTACGGTGGGTTCCACAGATAATGTTGTGGTACCCACCGCTGTCATGAGAAAAGCCGCCGTGATGCCGAGGGTAGTCAGAGTTTTGTTCCAGAAGGTCAAGTACTGGTAATCACGTGCCTTTTCCCGCACAGACGCCCGCCAGAAGCAGAACAGGTGAGTCACCATTGCAGAACATGTTAGATTTCTACCTGGCTGGGAGCCCTTCGTCAGCTGGGCAATTCTATTCCGAAACTTCGCGTATATGAACATGAATAGAATCGCGAGATAAAGTCCTTCCAAGTGCAAACCATACGTGAAGAAAAGACTCTCTGGAAAATACTGTCCTGTCCCACTGATTGTTGGGATTTGGTCGTAGCCACGCACTGAGTCCATTTTTCCATGATGTAGCACCAAGAACAAGGGAAATGTAATCGCACACATGATTATCGGACAAAGAATGCTGGCGACGACGATAAAAGTTCCAGAGCAAATCACGCAAGGTTCGTGCGTTTCCTTGTTTTCTTCGACAGATGTCATGCTGAAATGAGTGTCTGATAGAACGAGGAAAACGTACAACAAACAAAAACTGCAAAGAAAGGGAATATCCACAAATGAATAAGAATATGTAACCCCGTCAAAGAGGGAAATGTGCCAAGTCAAACCAAGAACCGTTCGATTCTAGCGCCGCGCAACGCCAGTGGAACGGTTAATATTCTTTTGACAAGTCCAACTTCGGAAACTTCGAAATATATTACGCACGCAATGTCCGGAAAATATCAAAGCCGTTGGATTTACGGTAGCAATGATCGGTTTCTTTCTCGCTCTCTACACCAACAAAAATTGAAGAAAAGACTTGAAGCGCTGTTTCCTTTGTTTCATTTACGTTTACATGACGTTTGCTATATGGACACGATCGAATTCGAAACAACCCAACTTTCCGTATACTGCAGCTAAACATATTAAGTCCATAGTTAATACAACTCAAAAATAACAACAAGAGAAATACACAATTGTCTTAAGTACGACCCAGTGCACATATAATTCTATGGGAGAGTACGATATTTATCGCACTAAACCGGCAGTTCAGTATTGTTCATTCCTTCTCTTCCTTCTCCATTCTCCGCAACATTAGCAATACGAACAACCACACTGTTTGTCTCTATGCTTTCCGTACTGTCCTGTACGATGGGCTCATGGTCATCATTTGGCGCTGGTTGCTCCACAATGTCTTGCATCGTAAGCAAATTAATCTGATTCAACGGCTCGCGAAAACTGTAGATATAGATCAACAAAGCAATCGTGGTAGTATATTCCAACGCGATGATCATTTGAATCGGCGTTTCTTCGCAGGCCTCGTCTTGGCTTGGACACGTGCCGTTCATGATGAGAATCAAAATGAACATGACGATGTTGAAGGGAACGCAGATGAACAGCGCCAGTCGGTGCAGGAAAATCTGTCGCGGAGTGTAGCCCATCGACCCCGAGAGAGCGAAATAATACAATATCATGTGCAGCACGGCAGGCACGAACATAAGAAACGCCACCACATTGTGCACCGCCGAGCTGACTTGCAGGGTGAATGTACCTACCAAGGTCATAGAGATCGCAGCCACCGAACCAAACCCGAGCAAAGCTCTGTTCCAGAAGTCTAGGTACTTCACATTGGCCTCGCAATCGTGCTGCGACATACACATGCAGCAAAAGAAATAACGAATTCCTTCGTAGATCGTGGCCCTGGAGATCTTGTTGGAGCTGTTCGGAATGGTGACGACGTGGTCGTCCATGTCATCAACGTGGGACCCATCGTTGCGCGGAAGTGATGTGATTGGTAAAGTGGCTTGTATCGTTGTAATCTTGTTCTTTATGTGGACATACAAGTATGTGAATAGTAAGCACAGCAGAAAACCCTCCAGGTGCAGGCCATAGGTAAAGAATAAACTCTCCGGCACCAGCCGTCCAGTCTGACTCAAAGTAGGAATTTGGTACTTGCCATTCACCTTATCACGCGTGTTAGGATGAAGTGCAAAGAAAAATGCGAATGAGAAAGCGCAGAAAATGAATGGCCACACGACTAGGAAGTCAACCAGGAAACCGCCCGAAGATATTAGAAAACGAAATTGTTCGTGTGGTTTCGGAACTTGTCTCCCCGATGACGATGGCGATGGTTGAGAATTCATCTAAGCAGTCGAAACATGGAGCAACGAAACGCCTGCGGTGCTTTAACCTGTCGTTAAATTCATTGCTGGTTCGCAACCTCCAACATCTGCATCTGAACGCAGATTAAATCATGTGATCGATTCGGTCCCTAAATTTCGGTGACTTCCAAAGACAAAGTTGGACTTTGTTTGGTTTTGGGTTTGTTAGCCAATCATGATCACGGTCTTTCTTTCAGTGTTCATTATTGTTGTGTTCTTACAGTTCAGCCTAACCGTTAATGGCTTCGTTGGGAGTACAAGTAGTTTGGTCAAAGAGTCATTGAAGTTATCAGTTTTCCGCCGACGATTGAGTCTCTCATCTCAACGTACCGCTTCCATGCTCAACAGTCAATTGGGGATTGTACCAGTCCTCAGAAAAAGAAGCACAAATGATAATGAATCAACAATTTTTGAAGCGCATGCAAATCCCGCTTCTGTGTCGGTATTTGGTAAGGGACGAATGCAGCAATTAAACGGAGCGGACGTAAGGGTTGGAATTATATCGGCACGCCACAATGAGGCTGTTTCCAACAATCTGTTCAAGGTATTTTATAAAACATTAATGCTACAGAATTACGTACTAGTGTTCATTCTATTTTCACCAATGACTAAAGTGTGTCAAACGATCGCTCAACTTGAATGTAGGGTGTCAACGAATCACTTCTAACAAACGGAGTATTGCCATCCAACATATTCTCAACATACGTTCCCAGCCCTTTTGACGTACCTGTTACAGCAAAGTTGCTAGCAGCATCCAAACGAGTGGACGTTATTGTCGCACTGGGATGTCTAACACAGGATGACATCACCTCACACTTTGAATCCACGGCCAATGCTATGGCTCATGGACTCATGCAGGTCTGCTGTTGCCGAATATTGCCAACACATTCGTTTACATTGAATAAATATAGAATGTTCGTTTGTGTATTTCTGCAGGTGTCGTTGGACACACTGATTCCCTGTATCCATGGCATTTTAACTACCGCCAAAGTGTCCCACGCTATTGCGCTCAGCACCGGAGCGTCCAACCCAGGAATAGTATGGGGCAAAGACGCAGTCGAGATGGGACTAAATCGTATGTCCGCCATGGGGCTGGATAAGAATTATTTAAATAGTACCGATAATAGTGTTCCATTGGTGACTTTTCCCAGTCTGGAGCCAGCTTTGGCAAAAAGAAATTCCACGGAAACGAAAAAGGTTGGATTTTGAATACTGTGTATGTAATGGTTATTTCTTCGTGGAGATTGCTCGAATGAAACAAAATATGCCGAAGGAAGTACATGGCAGGGAGTTACATGTTGTACATTGTAAATTCTGCTGAAACTATCAAAGTGTTTTCACATTAAAGTGTTATCTCTTCTGCACATCACGTTGTACTTTTGTGGTGACTGCTTTTCAGCTCCTTCATTGGTTTCTAACTGGTCTTCATTGAATTATAATAATAATAAATTTCTAACGGACCTGAAACGGACAAAAAAGATCCGTTTAACACATAATAATTGCCGTTTAACACATATAAATTTTAAATGTAAAGCGCATATTGTTCAAGAGTTGAGTCTTCAAGCTGTTTCTGTAAAGCCATCGACGATAACGCCATCATACTCCACTTGCTAGAAAACACCCGTTTTATTTTTCACTCCATAATATCTGGTTTATTTTAACAATTGGTGGGTTGGGTCGATGGTAACAAGAAGTTGTCGGGGATGTGGTCGAGAGGATCAGAATGATATTCTCCTCAGACTTCAGGAGATGACCTCTACAACGTCGCACACGAATAAATAATCAACTCATTTTAGGGAAATACTGATGTGTTGGTGTTTATAAATACAGAGTGAGGCTGATCGAAATACAATAAACGACAATCCATGTACACTAGACTACAGTGAAGTAAACTATATTGGACTAAATATTTGCCAAAACCATTCTTTTCCTCTGTGCTCGTTAATTTTCTTAATCGAACATTAGAACCGAGCCAGTGTCAACCATTTTGACTTTCTCATTCACAGCTCTCGCTTGGCTGTGTTCTGTTCCTGAAGCAGGGCATTCCACAAGCCGCTGCCCTTTTCTACCGGAGTGGTGCGGTGCTGAGTGATGTATTCAGCCATATCTCCGGCTTGTCGACTGCCTGCGTAGAGCACAGGTTGATGTTTGTTGTTGGCCGGTACGAAGTACAGTGTTGGGTAAGCCTACAAACATTAGGAGAAAACAAGTGAAAGTTAAATGGTTTGACTGTTCCGTGACATATGCCAAAGTTTGGCACACTATGACCACCAGCGGAATAAATTATGCAAGATAAAGAATCCACTTACCTCGACTTTGAAATCGGAAGGCACTTTGTGGCTCGAGGCATCCATCGCAGCCACGATTACTCCGTCGTCCTAACATATATGAATGCAAAGAAGTAGTTAGAACGTCAGTAATGATTTCTCGACTGCATGAGCTTAAACAATAAGAAATCAGACAACAATAGCGTGTACACGTGTGTGCGCCGCGTACAATTCATACAAGCCCCGAAAAGAAGGCAGAATGGGGAGAAAATCTTACATTTCTAAACGCATTTGCTGTGGTTCGTAGTTCGGGTTTTAATTGCTGGCAGTGCACACACCAGGGGGCGTAAAACTCAACAAAAATATCCACATTGCGGGTGTTTAACACATCCTTTGCGTTCAGATCATCCAGGATAATCACTTGCGAATCGCGATCCAATTCAGCGTCAGACTTGCCTTGTTTGTGTTTCCTCCTGGTCCGGCGAGTTTCTAAAACGTTTACAACAACAAAAAACGACGATTCGATTGTAAAATATTGAAAGCCTGGAAAGCAAACAAATTCACATTGACTGTACCTTCGTTATCTGCCCGCATATCGCCATCTGCAGTCACTTTGCTGTGGTCTGAGTTATCCTCGCGCTGCAAACGTAGTCGTAGATTTTATTTAAATATAGTGAAGATGACACGCTTTGCAAAAATCATTCTTTACCTGTTCGATGCCCTCGAGTTTTCCGTCCAAAAAGTCCAGCACGAACTGTTTCATTAATTCTTCTGAAAACTCCCCTTGTGGCATGGTGTAGTAGACGGATCCCTCTCGCAAACCCACAGACACAGAGTGCTCTGTGAAGGTCTGTTCAAAACCAAACTTTTGGTCCATGTCCTTCAAATATGTCTTAGCATCGGCGACACTAAACTTAAGCTTCGTGAACTTGACCGCAACCGCATGGACTTGTTTCAAAATATCCAGAAACAGTTGCTCGTTTCCTTTGTCTGAGTGGTCAATTCGAGTAAACACTGTCACCACCGGCAAGCCAGTGTTTCGATACAGTTGCTCGTTTTGTGGGGTCATTTCTCCCACGAGGGGTAATGCCTTTTGGTGCACAAATGTCTCCAAGGAGGCTAGACTGACAATCTTTTTGAATGGATAGCGCACTCGTGTCTTTTCGAACTGTGTATCAACGAACCTTGCCTGTAAGTTGGCAAGAAAGAGAAGCAAGATGATTATTGCTTAGTGTACAAGATACAGAGACAATGGGAAACGTCCTAAAACTTACCACAGGATATACGAGCACCGTGCACCCGCTGTAGCGTTTCTCTTCGAGCACCTCCTTGCTGGCAGTGAAACCAAAGCGGTAGTGTTCATTGTCCATTTCGGCAAGCTACAATAACAGAAACGATTAGAACAACGAAATGCACAATATTTAAAGCACAAAAATACTAGTGGAGAGACCAACCTGCTCAAAGGTATCGAAGTCTTGCTTGTTAGCGGCCAAATCGAAAAAGCCAATGACAGCTGGTCTATCACCTTTCACCTATATTAAAGCATGCGAAGAGTTAATGCACAGTACATGATGTAATAATGAAGCACAAGATAGACGTATACCGAAATATACTCGTCGATTTCTGCCAAAGTGCTCAGAGTCTTTAGAAGTGCATCCGCTGGGTTACTTGGCTCGCCGCGGAAGTCGTCTTCGTAAGCCATATCGTCGAGAAGCTGTTCCATTTCTTTCTCAAAGTCATCCTGGTATCCATGCATATGTATGCCACAAACAATAGTGAGGATGACGATCCATAATACGCAGACTGGCTTCATCTTCGTAGTATGAATACCCGAGAATTGAAAAAGTTCAGCACAATTTTGATTGTGCGTAGACAACGAATAGAACTATAAGAGAAAAATAACCTTGTACTTTTGAAACATGCGTGCTTCTTATGCAATCATGGTGTTATCAATGCATATTCAGGTACACGGCTGTTCTGTTATAATGCGTTGATGTGCATTTTTTATTCATCTGTTGCGTCAGTTCGCGACTAGCAGTTGATCGAACAACACTCAGCAGGAAAGATCAGCAGCTCGCTCAACTTGATCTTGTTCCACCAGGTCCAGAGACAAAACAATCGATTTAAAGAGCAAACTTTCGCAGCAAGATGTCAGATTTCAAGGACTCGGATGATTCGAAGGACGAGGGCAAGCAGGCAAAGACATTTTCTTGGATGCCTGAAGGCTGTGAAGCGCTCGCTGACGGTGAATACGACGCTATCATCATGGGAACCGGTCTCACAGAGTGCATCATCAGTGGGCTTTTGTCTGTGAACGGAAAGCGCGTTTTGCATGTGGACAGAAACAATTATTATGGTGCTGATACTGCGTCGTTGAGTTTGTTGAACTTGTTCCAGAAGTTCAGATCCGATGCTCCCGGAAATAACCTTGGCCACTCCAGAGGTAAGTTAATCGTTAACAGCGTTAAAATGTCACACGTGTTATTGTTATAACAAATCTCTTCTGATTTTCAGATTGGAACGTTGACCTGATCCCCAAGTTCATCATGTCCTGCGGCAAGCTTACAAAGATTCTTCTCCACGCAAAGGTTACCCGTTATTTGGAGTTCAAGTCCATTGATGGTAGCTACGTGTTCAAGGACGGCAAGGTCCAGAAGGTTCCTGGTAAGGCGCTTTTTATGTCTGTTTGATATGAAGTTTTGAACACTGTATTTTGACGTGTATCTGCTCACCTTTTATCTTTCGCAGCCACTCCCTCTGAGGCCCTGAACTCCAGTCTGATGGGCTTTTTCGAGAAGCGTAAGTTCCGCAACTTCTTGATCTTCCTGTCCAACTACGACAAGACCAAGCCGGCGACCTACCATAAGGGCAAGACCCTGGACCAGATCACCACCCGTCAGTTGTACGAAGACTTTGGCCTGGACGCCAACACGCAGTCCTTCACCGGCCACGCCATGGCATTGCACCGCGATGATGACTATCTCGAGCAGCCCGCCGAGGCCACCGCAGAGGCCATCCAGCTGTATGTGTACTCCCTCGAGCGCTACGGCAAGTCTCCGTACATCTACCCTATGTACGGCCTGGGCGGCATGCCTGAGGGTTTCTCTCGTTTGTGTGCCATCCACGGTGGTACCTTCATGCTCAACAAGGGCGTGGACGAGGTGCTCTTTGAGAACGGCAAGGCCTGGGGCATCAAGACTGGCAACGAGGTACATTTTATTTTATTATTGTGCTAAAGTGAGTGTGATGGTTGCTATCCAATGTCATGTGCATCCTTTACCTTCTTGTCTAATTATATCATTACCTTCTTATACACAGGTGGCCAAGGCATCGATCATTGTGGGCGATCCTTCTTACTTCGAGGCTGGCAAGACCCGCGTGGTGGGCAAAGTGGTGCGCTCCATTTGCATTCTCAACCACCCCATCGCGGGCACCGACAATGCGGAATCTGTGCAGATCATCATCCCCGCCAAGCAGGTGAGCAGCCTGTTGTTTTGTATTTTATAAAGTATTGTTTGCTTGAATGTTCTGTCTGTTGTGTTGTTTTCTTCTTGCGAATGGGACGATATAACAACTCCAATCGTTGTTGCTTTCGTCGTTCGCACAATGCCTAGTGCCCTGCGCCTAATCTCTTTTTGTATTTGACCTCACTCATTATTATTTCACCCCTAAATAATATTCTATTTCACCAGGTGAAGCGCAAGAACGACATCTATGTGTGCATGGTGAGTTTCGCACACTGTGTGGCCTCCGCGGGCAAGTATATTGCCATTGTGAGTACCACCGTGGAGACCGCCAACCCCATCCAGGAGATCGCCCCCGGACTTGCCCTGGTCGGAGAGATCATGGAGCGGTAAGATGTTGTGTTGTTTATGATTTTTTGTGGGTTTCATTTGCAGATACTACGTATTTATCGTTGAAGGGAGAATTCGTGGATGTGCTGCTTCTCAATATTCCCTTTTTCTTGGCGCCAGTTCACTGTTTCTGACTTAGTTCTGACTTGTTTCTCCCTTTTCATCCTGTCACAGCTTCGACTCTGTGTCTGACCTGCTGGAGCCTGTGAGCAACGGCAAGGAGGACAACTGCTACATCTCCAAGTCCTACGATGCCGCCTCTCACTTCGAGGCCTGTGCCGAGGATGTGCTGCAGCTGTACAAGCTCATCACCGGCACCGAGCTGGACATGAACATCTCCGCCGACATGAACGAGGAGGACATGTAAAAGAAAAGAGGGTTGGAATAAGTGTTTGTTGACGAGCAAAGTAGCATAGGTGCTGCCAGTGTGTGCGTCTGTTGGCTCCTGTTGTTATGGTCCATATTTCTCACACCTTTTAATAGTAACTAAACTGTTCTTTTGAATACTGGGTTGCAATGTGGCGTTGCGCACAGAAAATGGAAGTTTCTCAGAAGACGTGACACCTTGTCTTAGATGGGCACTTCCAGACTTTACAAGTTTATTCAAAGCAAAAAACATTACACCACATAGCAATACAGTATTGCAGAATGACGCAATACACAGTGACATTTCGATCAGAAGCACGTTCGAAACTTTATTTTTCTTATTTCTCGTCACCTTTTTCGTTCTCATTTTCGTCCTCCTGTTCAGCGTTCACTAGCTGTACACCAGTAGGCTCTGCAGGATCACTAGGCTCCTGTGGATCCTTCTTTCCAGTGGCAGCATACCCAATAGCCCCTCCAGCCACACCACCAACAGCTGCTCCAGTATAATAAGCACCTGTCGTCATCGCAGCTGACTGAAGCAAGGCCATACCTGACCCAGACACAAGTCCTGCGCCCATATTAGCTGCAAACCAGCATCCAGCGATGGGTCCACCGAATGTTAGCCCAACGGCAAGAAATGCTCCGGCCACAGCGACTCCTCCAACTGCGGCACCAACAGTCACTCCAACACCTACGTTCGTTAAGGTTTTATCTGACATTTTGAGATAATTTACGTATAATGTTGATACTTTATGCGTTTGGTGCCAACTCGTACAGCTCTAGGACCTTCCAGAAGCGGTTAAACTGCAAATTGCACAAAACTCATTTACCGAACTGCATTGAAACAATAATAACACTAATTGGTTGGTATTAACAAAGTCGGTTTACTCGTTTTCGCATTTGAACAAAATTAACTGAGTTCACTGAAAGAAATGTCTGCTTTATTGCGTTTTTTTGTGTGGTTTGCGTTTATTGCTGGTATTTCTTGCAACACGTGTGCAGTGAGTGTTGAAACTCGTCCCAAAGAATCGCGATGGGCGATTGTAGCTCTGGCAAGACCTGGCAAAAACGAAATAATGGACCGAAACCAAAAACTCGCAGACAAACTGCGCCCGTATGCTTCAAAGCACAATATTACTGTGATTATGTTTTCGGAAAAGAAGTTTCCAAAGGTAGCGATTGATTCTTGGCGAACCACATTCGAAGGAGTGGCCAACGTTGTGCTCATCGATACCTCCAGTCGAGGATTCTCGGGACCAGAGAAGTTCGGCTATAAGTACATGTGTAAATTTTTTAGTCTGGATATGTACGACTATCTACATAACAGTTTTGACTACTATATGCGTTGCGATACGGATTGTGTGATTGAAACGATGAACTATGACGTATTGCAATGGGCTGAGGACAACAATGTAGGCTACGGGTACGCCATGCGCAAATTAGAAGCACACAAACCCACCGCCACCACCTTGCCCGCTTGGTCGGCCGCCTATATGAAGCAATGCAGCATGGAGCCCTCGGCCGTGATGGATCTTCCTTTCAGCACGTGCTTCAACTTCTACAACAACTGGCACATCGGCCGGGTGAGTTTTTTTAACCGCCCCGACGTGCGCCACTACCTGGAAGCCGTCAACGCTTCGGGTCACATTATGTCGCACCGCTGGGGCGACTCCACCATCCAAGCGTATGCCGTACGGATGTTCATGAACCCGGCAGAAATTAAGCAAGTGCCGGATTTTAAGTACCGCCATGGAAGTCACGGGAACAAGCTGGTGTCAACCTTCGGCAATGGCGAACTGACCGAAGTGCCACAAAAACTGCCGAAATGGACGTACACTGCGTAAAAGGGGTGTGTTATCTGAGTAACCTTTGTAGTATTGTGATTTTATTATTCTGAAAGTCTATTATTCTGAAAACGAAGAAGAAGATGGTTGGCTTTGCATCAAGAGATTCATTTCTTCATCGCTCTGGATCTTCTCTTGATGTCCTAAACAAGCATTCAATGAAAAACGATTCAAAAAAAGCCTTTTCCATCGCATCAGGACAGGAAAGAACCATCAATGTCAGTTTCGCGCAAAACAAACAAAACAGAAAATAAATAAACAATGACAAAACGTACCGTGTTTAGGTGGTAGTCGATGTCTCTCAATGTGACCGGACGGTTGTAAATATGCTGCACCTCGGGGTTTGCGGACTTGGGAAAATTGTTCCGCGCTGCGTGATCTTTCATTAAATCCCACATCTAATAGACAATGAAGATAAAATAAGTTAAAACGATGTAAATATTCGAATTAAGGTCATCAAAATACATCAAAACTTCACCCAAACCAGACTGAACCGACTATAGGGTTTAGCACCTCTAATCGTTGCCAACAACACACGAACAATAAACTTACAATATGACTCGGAGCGTCTGTCTTGACGAACAGGTGGTTCGCATGAAAATTCGACGCTCGATAGCCTGCATTCTGCAAGGCCGACAACACCTCCAGCAGGATGGGCACACCGCACTGCAAGGTTTTGCACATCATGTTTAGATCGTACGTAAAAGGCACGTCTTTTAACTCGTCCGACACAGCTGCGAGGAGGGTAATTTGCTCCTTGGTCGTGGTCGGTTTCCTCACTCGCCCATTACCATCACCACGAATTATCTTCGTACAGTCGTAAGTTTTGAACCTTCCGAGCAGTTTATCTACTATAAGTTGGTCGTGCAACGGACCTACCCATATAGGTCCACCACTTTGCCACTTGTGGCCGGGCACACCCGTGAGCGCTGGTAAATCCATCACGGTTGGTGCGCGTCTGGCCCGACGATACTGCGAGGCGTGAGTGTGGCTGTTGACCTGTTTGGAAGGTGTGGTTGCCTGTGTCGGGGCTCCACCAAACAGTGCGTCGATATTGGCGTCAGCACTGTCGTCTCCACTGCCAAAGAGCGCATCAATCGTGGCATCGCTAGAACTGTCCTGCAGGCCCAGCAGGTCCGTCTGAGCATCCAACGAAGGTACTCTGGAATCCGTTTCATCTGCCTCTGCCTGGGGTTGATCATTATCTTCAATCCAACATGCATTTTCCAGACGATTCTTATCGACCAGTCTATTGTAGAAGAAAGAATGGCACAGCGGACTGTAATGAAGCATGGCGCGGTTTTGCAGTGTTTGCAGTGCCCCGGACGCCGATTTAAACACACGCACATAGACACGAACGGTATTGTTGCGACTAAACGACAACCATGGCTGGATGGAGCGCTTGTACCGGTTCGCCGCGGCGTCGATGGCATGAAGCAGCACACGAATGGCGTGCTCCTGGGGGAACCTCGTTTTGATGGGTTGTGAACCGTAGAGACGAAACAATGATTCTGATTGGTTGGCCACGAGGGTCTGGATATTGGAGTTCGTCACACATAACAATCCACCATCTAGGGCTACAGCCTGGACGGCAGCATCGATGAGGTGAAACTGGTCCGGAGGAGATTGTAGATCAATTACATCAATTCCGTCCGGCCGGTCTACAAACTGAAACAAGTTAAGCTCCTTTGAATGGGTGGTGAACGTAGCGCGACTGCGGTCAATACCATTGCGTTGTACATTTTGCGCAAACTGTTTTCCAGCCGATTCGTCAGGTTGACAGTTGTTTACAAATATATGCCGCAGGCAGGGTGTTTCCTTCACGTATCGGAGAGCTCGCACTCCGTCGGTCGAGAGGGCATCAGCGATGGTTATTCCGTTCCGCGGAACAACTGGCTCCTCAACTTTGTCTATTTTATACTTTGCTAACTTGGCCTCATATCTGGTTAACCTCTCAGCTTCGATTACTTTGGCAAATATATTGAACACTTCAATTGATAGGTCTTGGTTGAATGTTGCATCTTTTACGTAGTGCTTCGCTGTCGCAGCATCCACTTCCACAGAAACAGCTCCTTCCTGAATGACAACAGTTCCAGTCTTGGAGGACAGAGGCCTGTTAATCCACAACCAATAGCGTGCGTTAAATGCAAGGAAAATGGTAAAACATTCACGTTGCTAAGACACGTACCTGTAGTAAGGGCCTCCCTTGCGCAATGCATTCAGGCTAGAACGTGCTATGTTCCTCAGCATGTTGCGCTGCCCAGAGGAAGTATAATCGAGGTTAGCTGGAGTAATGATGAGCTAACCACGAACTTCTGCTGACCAAAGATTACAACCTTTCCGAGTTTTTAATACCGACTATGCACAAGGGAGCAAGAATCGTCAGCAGCGCAGCAGAGCAGAAATGAGGCCATGTGCTGAAAGACTAACTGTGTAAATTTTAATATTACCGATATCCAGAATATTTCCACAACAAAAACTTATTTTGATGAGATAAATACACGATACAACATGCATTATATAGCGCCATCACAACGCAATTCACACCACTTTACAACATACAAAAAGTCACACATTTTTTCTTTCTGGCTTCCCTCTTTGGCCACATTTTTTAAAACTCGTATTTTTAACGCAAGTTCATAATGTGCTTCAAGAACTGCGTCATCTTGACCGTACCCGCAAAGATCACATCGACGGTGCGGAACAGCGTGCACGCTTCCTGCTTGGACACTGTCAGACCTGCCTTCTCCAGCAATGCATGGCACTCCTCCACGTCCATCATGCGGCTTGCCAGGCCAGGATAAGTCAAGAGGATTCGCTGGATGACTTCTTTGCGCGGCAGCACCTTGGCCAGTACGTTAGTGAGGTTGCTGTGCGTCCAGGTCTTTGAGTTCTCCTCCATAAACTAAAAGTAAAAAGAATTAGATTGAAAAGATGAGCAAAACTCAACTTATGTGAACCAACGCAAAATCAACAACATGGCACTGCAGCAAGATCTTTACCTTGAACGTAAACTGGTCACAGTTGAGCACTTTAAAGCGATGCGACAAAATCTCCACCTCGCCTCCGAGGAAAATATCTCCCGGCTGCAACGGCTTGGTGCCATCGTGAGACTCCAATTTGCAGCGGGACAAGAAAATGCCTCCTTTGTGCCCGGAGTTACGAATAGGGGGTTCGCGGATCTGGAAAGTGTCGTCTTCGAGGTGCACCTGGATGATGAACTTGCGTTGTGCGTCCACCTCCTGGGTGAGAATAAGAGAATGGATAGAAATATTAAAATATTAAGTAAATGACATATGGATTATGGAGAATTTAGCACTTTAATTTGGAGAAACGGTGGAGAATATAAAGACCCAGTAAAGCAAAAAAAAATGAAATGTTACCTCTGGGTTGGCCAGAATCGCCTCGTAGCGCAGAATCATGCCAGCAAGCTGTTTCAGCTTGGCGCCGTCCTTGCTGGGCGCACTCAGTACCAGCGTCTGCTTGCAGGTCTGCAGGGAATCTTCCTCACTGCCGAAACCGTTGTACGGAGGAATAGTCGTCACCAAAGCGGGGTACTGGGGCTCGGGACGCAGAATTGGTGCATCCAATGGCATGTTCTTGGAGGAATAAAATTCTCTGGTGAATTCATCGGCATCCACTAACAGCAGCGTCATCGCGGCGACGGGGATGGTCAAGCCCACCTTGAGGTCGGTCCAATGATACGGTACGTTCGGGGTGAGCTTGTTCTGCTGGGCCAGCGAGTTGAGCGTCATCGCGTTACCACCCCCCTGGGTAGAGGCAGTATTGACCCGGCTCGGTGACGTGCTGCGCTGCCCAGTCGGGGAACGATCCCCCAGGGAGGGGCTCAGGGAGCCTCCAGGGGCAAAATCAAACCCATCCTGGGAAGACAGAGAAGAGCCCAGAGGCTTCATGATGGAGGTCTTCTTGAGCAGCTTGGGCAATCGGTCCCGGCCGGTGTTGCGCCCGTTGATCGGCACTACCTCAATGGTGTTCTCGGCCAGGGAGTAGTGCACCTTGACGTTGATTTCGTCGCCGAACAGCATGCCACGGCAGTCCCACACGCCAAAAAAGCGCAACACCTTGGTGTCATACAAAAAGTAGTTCTTGCTCTTAGACTCTCGGGTGGAAGTGCGCGGAGGGGCACGGGACACACCCGCACGGCTTTTCGGGTCGTACATCGTCTCGGGCAGGGGAAGAGGCGTGCCGAACAGAAGACCACGCGCCTCCAGGTACTTCTTGGTTCCGTTATCGCAATCAATCACTGTGTAGATGCGATTGTAGATATCCACTTCGGCACCACAGGTGAAGTCTTGAATCGTGTAGAGTTCGCGGCTGTTGGGTTTGAAAATCTGATGGCGTTTGAGGAACTTTCCTTGTGTGGTGCCGCTGTTCTCAACCCGCGGCTCAACCATTTCGATGGAATTGTCTTCCATGTAAAGCTTAATAAACACCATGCGACTGCGGTTCTCCACACCTTCTCTGGGGATCTCGGTGAAATATGCAATGAAGCTGCACACTCTGCCCTCGTTGGTGATGTAGGAAGGCAGGTTGTTTGTGTTCGTGTAGGGAAGGGATCTGGACTTTCTCAGGCGATCCTGCTGTTGAGAGACAAGACTGTATCTGCCACTGATGTCGTTGTAGGAACCGCCATTGTTGGGAAACGGCGATAATATTTGGCTAAACTCCTGAACTTTGCTGGCACCGCCCTCGAAAAAGGACATCAGTGAATTTTCCTCTTCAACCAACTGCTCCTCCACAGGGAGTCCTTTGGCTAATGATGCTTTGTATTCCCTGTACAATTTCGGATTGATCAAAGATAGATCCCGACGCACTCCTGGAAGGTTTGGTAAATCTGGCATCGTCACAGTGGACACCGTCGAACCAGCAAGAGAACCTGAAAAACGATAATTCAATTAGACACATCTCCTAAACAGTATGGCGCATTTAATCGTTCTCACCGGATGTTAGGGATCTGCGCAGATCGTTCATGTTTCTAACGTCGAAAGGACAAGGTAATATCGAGACTGAAACAGAAAACTGTCGCAGCGAATGGGTTGCAAATGATTCTCTGGTGGAGAAACATGAAACCGTTTCGCTTCGCATCTGTGTGTCCGTTACTATTTAGTCGCATTCAACGTAGTCGTTGCATTTTGATTGCCCGGGATTGCAAGTTTCAGCAATTTGGATCATGCTCGTGTTTCTTATTGTTATTCTTCTCTTCTCTGGCTTGACCGAGTCAATCCTTCTCCCTGGTCGTTTAAAAGAGCCAAACACACATCGCGCAGCTCGTCTGATCTTGGATGGTATTGGAGAGACTGAGTTGGGCCAAGGAGCACATTTAGGCACCACCAAAGGTGCTGCCAACGATATGTATGTTTCTCTGTCTGGAGGTCAAGTAAAGAGCTATCGTCCAAGCCTTTTTAAGCATTTGCGAGCAAGTTCTGGTGTCTCAGAAGCTGCCTGGATGTCTTGCATGAACCCCGACGAGCTGGAAAATATTTGTGCCGACTCCAAATCCGGACAGGCTTTCTGGAAGTCAAAGGACGGCGTACTTGTATTGAAAACCATTAAAGGGTATGAATGTCGCAATTTGCGCGAGGTGTTGGACAATCTGGCGAGCCACATGGATATCCCTTCGGATCATTCATGCATCAGTGGTGTGCTCGGTTTGTTTCGTGTCAAACTATCCAACGGGCAAAAGATCTATCTCATAGCGAGCCGCAATGTATATCCCACGTCCCAGTTGTACAACACACTCAAGTTTGATTTGAAAGGATCCACCGTGGGGCGTCAGAAGTCTGCGCATAGTATGGTGTTGAAAGATCTCGACCTCGTGAACAGCAACACCAGGTTGCATTTTGGCGAACAAAAAGACTTGATTTTGCGCACTTTGAAGCGTGATGTAGACTTCCTGTGTCGGTGTGGGTTTATGGATTATAGTCTGTTGGTAAATGTAGAGTATGTGCCTGCCAGTTTCCTGAGAAGACTTAAAGCGAAAGTATTTAACCCCACCACGGGGGCTTTCCGCATCAAGTGAGTAATTCATGTTCGTGCTTTGGTGTGTATTGTGTTTTGTGTTATGTTAATTCAACTTTTCATTCATATATATATATATTCTGCATCCTTTTGTTGTTCACAGAGGGAAGATGGTGGTGGTGGGCAGCGACGGGGCCATCTATCACCTGGGAATCATTGACTTCCTGCAAAAGTAAGTCTCTTTTTATTTTTTTTAATACCTATGTGTTTGTATTATGTACCCTTTCCTGTTACCCATGGTGGAATATGCTCACAAATACATTTTATTTTTAATGCCACAGGTACACGTTTCGCAAATGGTTGGAGACAGTGTTGAAAGGAGTGATCTACGATGCCAGTCAAATTTCCTGTGTGCGGCCGTCTTTCTATGCGCAACGGATGCTGCGCTTTATTGATAGCTGCTCTGATTAGGGAAAATTATTTTTTGTAGTCACTGTAATTGTTGACAAATTATGATTCTCGCAGTATTTTTGTATTTGCTCGCGTAATGCAAACACACGCAAAACACATAGAACATCAGCTTTTATTCTTCCTGCGCGACAAACAGAATGCTACGATGAGTGAAACAGTACAACCACTACAAAAATGACGGGAGGTAACTCATAAACTACTAAACAACACAAATCCCTTGCCATGCTTCTAAGCCGAGCAAACAGGCCTCATGAACTATTCTCAACACACATTTCTTAACCCGTATGCACCTCGTCTACAAGACAATAAGACAACTATTTCAACATCACTACCAACGTGATCGCGACGGATCGGTTCTTCCAAACAGCGTAAATGTGGAGACAATAGGAGGAGCCGAGGGTTGACTTGAAGGAACTGAATACACACAATGTGCTTCGGGCATCTCCACGCTCGTGTCCACCGCCGAATACTCAGCCACACTGGAAACTTCAGGTGCGCCGCCTACGCCCAGCGTCGCAGGTTGTTTGCTCTCTACTGCAACCACCGCGTAGTTACTCCCGACAAAAATGCTTTGATTATCGAATGCTGTTTCGTGAAACGTGATAATAGTGCAGTATGAAAACAAATCAACAAATAACACGTGAAAAAGAAAACAAAAAAACATGTGTCAACAAATAACACAAATTAATTAAAAAGATGGCTCACCTGGACCCGGCTTCTGGTTATTGGATGTTCGGGTTGCACAGACAATTACACAAAAGACCACAAATCCCAAAGCGGCAACACTGCCGATCGTAAGGCCGGCTATTGCACCAGCCGATTCGTACCACGGCTTCTTGTCTGCTTCATTGCCTTGGTCAGTCGAAAGATTCACAATAGTTACACTGGAGCTCCAAGCGTTCATCAGCACGCGTACATTTTGCTCTTGTGAGATTCGCAGTACATGCGAAGTGAACTGCTGGTTCCGCACGTTGCGCGCGAGGTCGCCTGCGAGTTGAGAGTACTTGAGTCCGCGGCTTGTCGGCACAGTGACGTAGTATTCGAGGATCGAAGCACTCACGAGAGTGTCCTTGTCAAGGTGCAGGTCCTGCGCACGCAACGAAGTCTTTGGGTTGTCCTCGGTAATTACAGTGGTGGCGGTGGCAGTGGCAGCAGTAGTGTGGTTGCTTGCCTGGGTATCTGATTCAAGCTTGCGGCGCGCGGCCATGGGAAGAATCACTAAGTTCTGCACGTCTGTCTTATTGATACCCGTAATGGAAGCGGCGATGGCGGAAGTTAGTACTGAAGTGAAGCCACGGACATCCATCTGGTAATCTTCATAGGCAGCACCTTCCAAAGTCTAAGTATTAAATAAGCGTGGTAAAGCGCAATAACGAGAGAGAAAAAGAAACGGGGGTGGACGTACCTGTGACGCTTTCAAAGAAACAAATGAAGTCTCTGGAATCATTGTGGGCGCGAAAGTAGGCACCAACGTCGGCTGCTGGAAAGTGTCAAAGTACATGTAGGACTTGCTATTATCATTTGTCACCAAGAGATTTCCGTTTTTGTACACTTTTTTGCAGTTAAAGTCGCCGTTGTTGTTTCTGTTGGTGCCCCAGTTCCCGATGCCTGAGAAAGAGTATTGGACGCTCCCGCTATTCCCGTTGATAGTACCGGAACCAGCGCCCCAAACGCCAGCTTTGTAACTCAAGCAGCAACGCGTGCTGTCTACATTCGTAAACTTCTCTGGCGTAATGAAAGCTGCGTCGCTGAAGCGCCAGTACCCTTCGTAACTGCGCTCGGAGCCATCTGCAGAAACGACCCGGTATGACACACTCTCACCACCATTCACTGCGCCAATTAAACGCTCCGTGACGGTCTTACGGGAACGAAAGGACCAGTAGATGCGAAAAAGCTCATTGGTGCCATCTGAAGTCACCACCTGCAACCAAGTGTCGTGAGGAACCGATCCAACGGTGGTGGACAAGTAATACCTGTAGTTCCAACCGTTAACAGTCCCCCCAGTCGTTAATTCTTGGGGCCCGTAAGGTAAACTTTCTGCGCAAACGCTCCCACCCACCACGGCAAACAGCTTTGATGGATCATCCAGCTGCTGGGTAGTAACCTTGCAAGGAAAGTACCAGTAGGGTAACCACCAAAAGCATCCTTGACAATAACGCCTTTTGGAATTGATATGCTACTGTTGTTCAGAGATTGCCACCTGGCAGTTTACTTGAAGTTGTTCCCACTTTCAACCACTGTCCATCCCTTTTTCCTCACTTTTGGTCGAAAAGGGCTGTTAACAATAGAAAGGGTTATTTGCATTTGCAGGCGTGGGTGCTGGTTGTGTTTCCTCTGGCGTATGCAGTTGTTTTTACTTTTCTATAAAGTTGTACAAGGTTTACCGACCCTGTGATTGCAATGGATAAAAGTATCGAAATGAAGGCAGTCCAGAATAGTGAGCAAGTAAAACTATGTGATGTTGACACTCTAGGAAAAAGCAACACTGTAAATGACCTGCACAGCAGTGTTGTTAGTAGACAAGATGTGATTGTTTCTAATTGGCTGTAATATTACAGGTGAGAAGTGTTCATTTTGATTTATCCAACACATTTTTCGCAATAAAACTGCAAATTTCTACAATGATCTACATGTCATGGACTATTTCAACCCGTACCGGTAATACTAATCAAAAGCGTAATATTTTTAAGTGGATGATCACAATTATGGGTCAAAACTTGTTAACTACAATGCATGAGTATCTAAATCATGTCAGAGTCAGGGGTAATAGTCTTTTATATTACCCCTGACTCTGACATGATTTAGATACTCATGCATTGTAGTTAACAAGTTGAACAGATATTAAAAAAAACAAGTTTTGACCAATAATTGTGATCAGTTTTTTTTTTTTTTTATATCCACTTAAAAATATTACGCTTTTGATTAGTATTACCGGTACGGGTTGAAATAGTCCATGACATGTAGATCATTGTAGAAATTAGCTCTCTGACCAGGGGTAATAGTCTTTTATATTACCCCTGGTCAGAGTCTTGTTTTTCAACGTAAGCCTAAGTTAGCCTTATTTTCAATATTTGCGTATGTTGTAAATAATATTGCTTTTACTATGTCAATTTATGATATACTAATGATGATTGAAAACCTTGGAGGCAGTGCAACTGCCGTGGTGCTGATGCCTCACGCCTAAATTTTCTGTCAACAGTTGGTATTAGATTGGTGGGCGGCACTGCACATGCACGCCAGGACACAGATTTTGCTCCTCTTGGTGCTGTTCGCCGCACTTGTCGGTATTTGTGATACAAGTGTCGTTTTAACCGCCTTTCTTGCCTCCGGTGAAGTTCGAATTGGTCCAGATGTGCCGGGCTCAGGTACCATTTCCCAACAAACATTAGATATATTCAATATCATGCCCTTTGAAAAAGTCACCGCTGGGGATAGTGTCATTCTTCAACTGAATGTGAATCGAACTGCGGAAGGTGTGATAACAGCCACAACATCATTTGGCCCCGACGAATACGTTTTATCGGGCAACATTCCAGACGGTAAGAACCAAAATGAGCTTATTATGGATTAGAATATTTCTTACTTTGCTTATAAACATTACAGGTGGGCAGTTTATCTTAAGTTTCTCTCGCGGAATCTTTATTGGCCATGTGGAGTTTGCGGTCGAGTCGCTTCGTTTTGACATCCTGCCTGATCCCGACCGCGACAACGGTTATTTGGTCCGCAGCGTGCCCAGCACAATTTACGAGAAAGAAGATTTCCCAGAGATTCTTCTCTTTCCTGAAATGAAAGAGGAGGCGGGAAACAAACGATACAGGGAAATAGCCTCTGCCCAGGGCATCGACTCTTCTCCTCTCAATTTGAGAGGCGGTAGTGGGCTTAGCCATAGCGCAGTGGCCTTGACGGCAGACACAAATAACATCCTCGATGTGATGTTCTTATTCACACCGCAGGCCCTGGTGGCCATTGGTGGCGGGCAGCGTAGCATGGACTCCTTGGCCATCT
>LNAP01001349.1_pt1 | contig 26220 bp, 36 predicted proteins | sample 602601 | NCBI WGS metagenome assembly LNAP01 (sample SAMN02440304, study PRJNA202911) | soil metagenome | biome: Subtropical and temperate rainforests or woodlands; isolation source: soil samples (1 kg each in a 20% v/v slurry with milli Q water) were... ...
ATAAACGTACAGCATTACACGAACTGATTTCAAGAAAAAAGAACTTACCGCACGTCGTCGTGTACATCGAAGTGGAACAATGGTCCTGACTTGCCTCTGGCCTTGGTTACGATCAGATCGTAAAATGAATAGTGCTGCAAAGTGGTGAAAAAAAAAGAGTGCAGATAAAAAATCAATGCTCATACCCAAAAGATCGATGTTTAATAAGAACTTATCTTTTCACTTTTGTATCAAGCATTATAACAAAACATAAAAAGTCTTACATGTGGGATGATCAGATCCTCTTTCACGTACACAAAGTCATCCGGATTGGTACTGCGCACCTCGTGAAACTCCCCGATCAGTTGCGCCTTCACGAGCTCTAAAAACCTGCCAATGGTGGTGCCTTTTCTCACCTCGATGGTCTTACGGTGGCCCGAGCCGTCCCAGTAACTGTACACCACTTGCAGCATCTGACAATGAAAGAGCAAACGGAGTTAAGGTACTGTAATGAGGCGATCATACATTTCAAGGTCTGTCTACCTCATTCTTGATACGGTCTTGCTCCTCCAGCCATTCCTTTTGCAACTGTGCTTTCTTTGCGTTAATTTCTGCGTCCCTGTCTCGGTCAGGCAGGTACGATGTGTCCACAGTAGGGTCTTTGAGTCGTTTCTTATTCTTGCTAACGAAGGCCACCTCTTCTCCTTCTTCTTGTTCGTCGCCATCATTCACTTCAAAGGACAGTGATGAAGCTATTTTCTTTCGCTTTAACTCGCGAGTTTTCTCTTTGTTTTGCAGAGCCTTCAGCTCCTTTGCTTCTTGTGCCTTTGTGTCCACTTTGATTTCGATTGTTTCCTCTCTGGCTTTTCGAAAATCCGTCGCGCTCACCAACCCCACCGTTTTTCTTCGAAACTCCTGTTCAAGCACATCAGAAGCAGAGCTGAACTTATCGTCGATCTTACCAACGCCAGCGGCATTGTCTTCTTTGATCTTATTTTTCACTGCTTCGTACTCAGCTCTCTGAGCATCTCTCTGTTTCGTAAGTACGGCTGCGCGATTACCGGCTACAGTACCTTCCACAGTGTGAATACCTGAATCTCCTACTCTTTTGATGTCTGTCATGTTCTCGCAACGAAAATGCACGTCCACGTCGAAGGAATGATGTGGAAAGATGTATGTAGATACCAACTTTGTATTAGCGATCAATGTGACCGTTACTTTGTTGTTAGGGTTTTGGGTCACCTCTCAATTCGGGGCGATCGAACGGGTCTTTGTTCTATAGTCTCGCAGCCTGTGGGTGCTTCCATTGCAAAACCTATGGAGAAGTTATTTCAGCGTCATGATCTTATCAGTTGCGAGGCACTGGTCAAGGGCAATCTTTGCACCGCCACGAGCCATCAAAATTACAACCCTTGCAAAATCACATTTGCGCAGTTTACCAACAAAGAATCGAAGCAACGGATATTCTGCCTGTTACTGCTGGAAACAGAAGTTATTTGCATTATCAACCCACTCTTGGATGTCAATCCAAAGCCTTATGACCCAAAGTTAGTCCACAAGTTTAAGCCGAATCAGCTGGTAATCTCCAAAGGCGATGGGAAATACTGCGCTATCAAATGCTCAGAGAAAGCTCATTTCAATCGTCTACAGACTCTTCTTTGTGACGCACTAGCAGAGGCTATATGCTGTGATTCTATGAAGCCTCTGCAGTCCGGCCGGTTGTCAGCCACTCGCCTGACACGGTGTCTGAACACGTGTAAATTGTTGACTCGGGATGTGGCCTTGGTGCAGCAAGTCAGCCGGTTAAAGTCCATCCGCAAACAGATTAACAATACTATGCAGACTATCAACAACAACCAGTGTGCGATTCCTTCACCAGAAGTGCGCAAAGTAAGAGCTGGATGCAATTTCATTCAACGGATCTACCCAACCTTCCGGTGCGATCCGGATCTTCAGTTCTTGACAGAGCAGTTACGAGGTGGCAAGCACAGTGCTGAAGACCTCGAGATCATATGCAGGCTTTTACTACAGGTGGAGCATGAAGATAAAACAGAATTTATGCGAATGGTCAGAGCTTCCAGTTCAGTTACTCCCACTGCATCGAAGGAAAATATCGCTCCAGAATCTGTTGTTATGCAGACGAATACGAATAAGAAACAACCCCCTCAACCAGTGCTATTGAGTCCTTCGAAACGCATCGCTTTGCACAAGAAGGTGAGTTGGGACAGCTCCATTGGTTCTAACGAGAAAAATGTGCGTCAGTCGCGCAAGACTGGCCGCCAAACAACGCCAACTGTAAACTCCCCGCGCCGCCCCATCGGTGTGAAATTGCAACCAGAAGTACTACCAGTAGAAGTCAAAAAGAGTACTCTGCATTCAGGTGTCACTGATATTTTGAACATTACCACGCCAACAAAAAGCCAAGCTTTGGAAGTTATACTAACGGCCACTCCGGTCCCACCTGCCGTCCTGCATGCACGTGTGGTGAGTCCAAGCAAACGTACACTTATTGAGAAGTCCAAGCAAAAGGCACAGATTGTACCAAATCTTAACCTGTTGGTGCTCATTGGAGTAATGATAGTAGGAATGTGCTGTGTCTATTGTAGCTGGCCACAATATTCAGCACTCACCTTCTCCACGCCTCATGGTGTGACGACTGTGTCTATCTCTGTGTCAAGTGCTGCACCTAGCATTGGATCATATCCATATGAGAGTATCAGTGTAATTCAACCGATTTTGAAAGAACTATCGCTGAATGAAACCAACGGAGTACGTGACGCCGGTCTTATTGGTGCATCTCCAGACAATGGTGCTGGTGAAGCAGGAAAGAAGTTCGGTAAACAAGATAATAGCATGAAGAACGGCGCATTGATCATAAACGTAGCGTATACTGACAAGGTGAAGCTAAGTCCCTTGAAAGGTACCTTCAATGCGCTATCGAAGATTGTGTTGTCACCAATTAAATTTGTGAAATCTTTGTTTCGCAATGCTATGCGTTTGTTTGGGCACATAAAAGGTGCAAAACGAATATCTGCGTAATCATATGGTTCGGTAATAAACTAAAAAATCGAATGCATAGCATCAATTAGGTATTTATTTTAAAAACAGCAGCAGCACAGCACTGAATCAGTGCCATGCATAAATTGGAAGTTAACATTTGGATACAAACTGCAAACAAAGGATAATACCAAATGTCTCATGCGTTGTACGCCCACACCAATGCACTAGACAAATGCCTTTGATGCAACCAGGTAGTGTGTGAATTTATTGAATATCTACACTCCAATATCAATATCAATATCAATATCAATATCAATATCAATATCAATATCAATATCAATATCAATATCAATATCAATATCAATATCAATATCAAATATCAATATGCACACGATACTAAATAAGAGCTGACACAAACAACAGCATCGCCATCACTGTACTCGCCAGCGTCAGCAGCGCCACAAAACTGCACCAGCCTTCCTGGATGATCGTATGGGCAATAAAAGTCCCCGCATAGGTGGCGCCCACTTGTCCAAAAAACCCAGCCACTCCGTTCAACGTACCGCATAATTGTTTGGGTACTAGTTCCACCAACTCAAACATCACTAGGGTTTTGGGTCCGTTGAATCCGAACCCAATCATAAACAACGCACAGCGCATCGTGAAATAGCGATCGATGGTGACATAAGCACTCAGCATCGCGAGGAGCCGCGCGGTGAAGGTGTTCATGAAACGGCTCGCAGAGAGGGTTGTGGAGCCAGCTTGCGGGAACAGAACGTACACGGTGTGCAGCAGCACGGACTTGCACTGCTCCAACGGATGTGTAATGTCATTGGTATTTACTGAGATTGTATTTATACCTAATTCGTTTATCTCCATCAAGGACGAGGGGTCCAGGCAGGTATCGGCGGTTTTTACATGCAAATCACAGGCCAAATTGAGGGCTAATTCTGTCGGGTGCTCCGAAGGCTCGAACAGCGTACTAATAGGATTCCCGTTATCCCCCAGAAAGTTGATATCCAACTTAACACTATCTGCAGTGTCGGCAATATCGCCACTGCTCATGCTGGTGATCAAGCTGTGTAAAGGGTCGTACACCTCGCTTGTTTCGTAAATAGGCAGATGTAGGGCCAGGGCCCACAGCCCCATGATGCAGATAACCGCGAACAAGGCAGAGGTTAGGCTCTTCCGGTTGTGAAGCAGGTCAGATACGGTGCCTACGCAGATTGCGCCTGCAATGCCGCCAACCTGACAGTAATAAAGAAGGCGATTGTTAAACCAATGTGTGTGGTATGCACACTTCGAAAAACGATACCGAGGTCAATGCAGAAAGTTATTTCGACACACATAAAAAACAAGAATTTTCACCTCGTTCCAAATAACCAATTCCCATATTTGCAGTTGCGGTCCTTCTTGATAGTGCAAATACTCGACCAGATACAATGCTGCATAATACAGATAAACATAATTGAGAATTACATGAGTAAAGGGCTCAAAAGTTTTGCAATGTCTCGGTACAGTACAAAAGAGACAGTTAAGATGATAAATACACGACATGGAACTGTGTTTTACCTATCCAGTCTTGTATCCCCTTGGCCACAAAATAAGACAACGTGTTCGCCACAAACAGTAACACACATTTGAGCGTGATTATGCAGGAGAACTTGGTATTCCCGACGTCATTCATGATCTGGATATACCACACTTCTTTTGATGGGGTAGTGCTGGTTGGAATGACAGTGCTTGCGTTCGCGCTATTTTTGTCTGCAGCTAAGTCCTCTCGGTTTGTGCGGCGCTTTTTAATAGTTCCATTCTCGTTCATATTTGTGTTTCTTGACTCGTATATGTCAAGTTCTTTTGGCTCATTCACTTTCACAATTGTCTCAGCAACAGACTCTTTTCCAGCCTCTGTTTCCTCCTTTTCGTTTGGATGACGGAGAAACAATACATACATAACGCTCATCAGCACCGAGGACAATAGGCTGGCAATGCCCACAGACACAAACGGACCCTAGATAACATTTAATACCAATAAGAAGAGTATTAAAAACCACTGCAAAAACAAGAGTGGGAGATTCCTGGAAGCTTTTGTTCATAACGTACCTGCCAGCCGAAGACGAGGAAGGGCGTCATTGTTGCTGGTGACAAAAGATACCCTAGATTGCATGCCTGTGAAAAGCCAATCAAAGGCATAGTTCTTCATAACAAATAGGAACTCAGAGCAATGGTGAGGAATAATACGTACGAATGTCAAGCTGGACCAGACGCTGGCTCTGGACTTAGCGGGCCAGTGTTCGATGACCAATCGGGACAAAGCGGGTCCACCTGGTCCCTGTCCCAGACCATTCAGCATCCACAGAAAGCCAATGGACGAAATACTGCTTGTACCAGCTATGCATAGGTTCACAATGGCACCAATGTATAATCCGATGGTGAACAAGGTGTAAGAAGGGAACAGATCGCTCAAGACCCCGCCCAACAGCTTGCTCACTCCATAAGCGAAAGAGAACTCTGAAGACATATCCCCCATGTGTGCGTTAGTAGCACCCATCTGTGTCTTCAAGAGAGGGAATGAGACATTCAGAGATCTCTTAGAGATGGAGTAAAAGAAGTTTCCGACATACAATCCTATCAACACCCACAAGTTGCCGTGAAACGTGTGGGTCATAGTACAGGATAAGGAGGAAATGTTATGCGCTTCAAGCGCGTAAGAATGAAAGAGATATGGATAGAATGATGCAAATGACTCTATTGCGCAACAAAAGTCATCCTAGCCGACTTTGAAAGGCCAGGATCAACTGACACCTGGCAAATATTCCAACTGTAATAGTCAGCTGAGCTCAAGTGCTAGACAAGAATAACATTCCCCGTTTCCTTCTCCCGCGTCCGTCGGCCAACCAAACAGGACCAGCCATCGTCACTTTACTTTTGAAGGCCAAAAACTTCGTCGTTATATATTGTTGAACATGGCAACCTTTGCAGAAGAGAGTAGTATGGAAATGTCTGAGGAGATGGTTGACGGAAACGCGCCGTCTTTTCCCCCTGTCTCTGCGGTTGATGCCAACGTAAGTGGTCTATCAAGTCCCAGCTGTGAAACGCATTTTCTTACCTCTGCTCTCATGTGTTGAATTTAGGGTGGAACTATTGAATACAGAAGAATTCGGTGCCCTCCGAACAGATTAACTCCTCTTAGAAATCAGTGGGACAACATCATGTCTCCTGTCGTCGAATATTTGAAGCTGCAAATTCGTTTCAACCCTCAATCGAGATCTGTGGAGCTCAAAACCTCTGAACTCACTGAAGATCAGGGTGCGATACAAAAGGCTCAAGATTTCATTGAGGCTTTTATGATGGGTTTCGAAGTGCAGGACGCCGTGGCTCTGTTGAGATTGGAAGACCTTTATATTGATTCCTTCTTGGTGACCGACGTGAAGATGTTGGCGGGCGACCATTTGTCCCGTGCCATTGGTCGTGTTGTGGGCCAGGAGGGCAAGACCAGATATGCTATTGAGAACGCCACCCGCACCAGAATCGTGATTGCGGACCAGAAAATTCACATTTTGGGTTCGTTTGCCAATATCAAGCTGGCCAGAGATGCTATCTGTAATCTGATTATTGGTGCGCCCCCTGGTAAGGTCTATAACCAGATGAAGAACGTCGCCAAGAGATTGAACGAACGTTTCTAAAGTTTAGTATTGATGACTGACAGGATTGACTGTCAAGGATCAACATGTATCTTTTTGTATCATATCCATCACATAAATTTTATAACTAGGGTGTCGGCTAAGTGTAAACCCTTTTGTTTTCTAAAATTCGGCAGTACTAAGTCAATACCTAAACTCGTAACAACCTTTCTCATCATCAAAGGTGCAGCCCATACTTTCACCAAAACAAAGCGTGAAGAAAAATGAAAACTTTAGGTTTGGCACCACAACAACGGAAAATAAATAAAGTACTTATTTGGCGCAGCATTACAAATGCAAACATTCATGTAATCGCATAACCACTCGTACCAAAAGCTATTCTGTTTTATCAAACCAACCTTCGCGTAGCTTGCAAAACTACTTGTAAACAGAACCTTTTTGTGTTAAACTATCATGTTTAATACTACACACTAGAAGTACACACTAAACCTACTACACCCATTTTCTATTTATACCTATACCTATCAGGTATACGGATGGACAATAATACGAATTTCTGATATATGTATGAATATGTTGCTGGTGGCCTTCACAGTAAAAGTTACGGAGATGCCCGGCAGGCCGCCTACTTGTCGGTCAAATGTGTCTTCTGTTCCTCCCAGCGTCCATACGAACGCCCTGGTAAAAGAATAAGAAGAATGAAAACTGATAAGAAAAACTTTCCACATAATATGTACGTGGTAGCAGTTTTGTGATATGCGTTAAAGCACGCAAATGCGTGTGGACGATGGGAATGGGCGCAATAGTGGACAAAAATGAATGATTACACACACACTGCACACTATAATTACGATAGCGATAGCTTACCCTTTGCCCATGTGCACCATATCCGTCATTGAAGCGGTGTTTCCTTTGAGGGCCGAACTCGCACTGGCATTTATCTGCACACACAGTTTCTCTATCCCCGAACAAAACACTTCAATCTATCATAATAATATAATGATGGGGAAACAGGACAGTGGTGAGTCGTGAATATGAAGTGGTAATAAATTTTGAAATTACAATTGCACCATGCAAATCGTGCACCTAAAAATACTCACCTTTTTGATTTCCCACTTTTCAAAAAACACCACGTGCACAAACTGTGGCACCACCCCCGAACAGATCCATCCTTTCACGGCAGCCTTGTCCTTGTAGCTTCCCCCTTTCCCGATCATTCGATGCGCCACGGGCATCACCAATCCACTCGAGTGGCTGTGACTGGGCGAGTGCATTGCCGAGTGGCCCGGCGAATGGTGCACCAAGCCGCCGTTCGCACTGCTGCCGAGGTTATGAATGGTGCCAATGTTACTCCCACTGCTGCTGGGCGTCAGATGACTGTTGCCTTCGAAAGAATGGTTGTAACCTTCTGTTCCTGCTATGCTATTAAAATCGCTGCTTTTGATGGTTTGCCTGAATATGTTTTTCGGCGGAAAGCGGCGGTCAAAACTAGATGCCACCACTTCGGCAATATCTTCGAGGGGCATTACGATTTCTTCGTTCCGGTTCACCAGGTGGCGATTGGGTTGCAACTGTTGGAATATGAAGGGGAATGGCAAGATGAAGGACTGGTCGGATGCAATTCTTACTAGCAGATCGAATGGAAATGCAATAGCAGTCATCAATGCAGCACACACTTTGTTAACTCTCATGAAATAAATGAAGCCATTTATTACCTCAGGGATGGCATCCATCAAGTTAGGCACAGAGGGCCTTCGTCGAGCACTCATGGGTCGCATTCGTGACGATCCTCCGGGTGTTAACGTAACGCTCTCCAAGGCAGGCATCTGTTATTGTAGTTGTACGAAACGGTGAGCAAACGAATAAATCTGCATCATCAAGCGCTTCAATCTTACATTTTCACCCAGAAACAAGCTGGCATGTATGGAAGGGCTCATCCCCATAAAGTTTGGTTTGATCCTTGACTCAACGGCACTTTCTTGCTCGTCCAGGGCGTGAATGGCTTTCAGGATGAGATCCTGTCTATTCTGATCCTTTGCCGTCGACAACAGCCGCGTTAGCTCTGTGAATATGCATAAATCATATCAGATGTCTGACAAAAAGTGGTTTGCAAACATTCTAAGTGAAACGTACCTTTTCGATGGATTTCCTCTTCGTCCATTTTTGTGTCCAAAAACGAGCCTTATTCTAAGTTTTCAAGGGTCTACGGCTATACGAGCGATCTATAAAGGCAATGAGATATAACCCTGCTGACCGCAACGTTGCAGTCTCGCACCAATACGACTATCTACAGAAAATCTCTGCTTCAGTTTCAACGTTCAAACAGTTTTTCTGGAGAGGGTTGTTCACTACATTGTCGGGATACCGGGAATGGTGCAAACTTCAACAGTGCCAACGTCGTGCCAAAAGATCTCTGCATAACTTTTCCAAGTTTATACGCAATCCTCGCTCGAAGAAAATGTTCAGGCAAACTGCCAGATTTACTGCAAGAGTTGCTACTGCTCACCAGAGAAGGGCATACTCCTCCCAAAATTCCCAGCGGACCGTCACTTCCTCCAACTTCGCCAAAGCAGTTGGTGGTGGTATCTTAATCTTCGTGGCGTTTAAACCCACGGAATCACACAACGCCGGATTGTTTTCCAGCTCCCCTGCACCGGTTGATTTTAAGAAGGTGAGATCTGACCTTTCTGCGGCGATTGAAGCCGAGGATGCGAAGAGAGGTGATGGCACATCCATCGCTCCTACTTTGGTGCGCTTAGCCTGGCACGCTTCAGGAACTTACTCCATCTTCGACAAGACTGGTGGCAGCAACGGTGCTACCATGCGCTTCAAGCCTGATGCGGAGTGGGGGGCCAATGCTGGCTTGAAGGTGGCCAGAGATTTCGTCGATGGAATCGTGAAGAAGCACCCTGGCCTGAGCGTCGCTGATGCTTGGACTCTTGCTGGAGGTATGCAGGATTTTCTTTTCTATAGTGTTTATTTCTGAGTTGTTGGCTGTGCTTTACTCAGGCGTTGGTGCCATTACTTACTTGCCAATTCTTACTTTGTCAGTGGTGGCCATCGAGCAGATGGGTGGTCCCGAGATCCCCTGGCGGGCTGGCCGCAAGGATGCGCCTGTGCCTACTGCGAGCACTGCCACTTTGCCCAACGGTCGCCTGCCGAATGCCGACATGGGCTGTCCCAGTGCCACCAACTCTCATGTCCGGGACATTTTTGGCCGTATGGGCTTCAACGACAGGTACCCAGATGCTCAGTGGTTGTCCTTTTGTTAGTTTTTAATTTTGTTATTTTGATCATATTTTGCTTGCAGAGAGATTGTGGCTCTGCTGGGAGCTCATGCTGTTGGAAGGTAAGATTTTGATTACGTTTTCCGTTAGACAGAAACTTCACACTTAGTAAATATTTTCAAAGTCTCTTTCCCTTCTCATAAAATGCGTCTCATCTTTAATTCATTTCATTCACATCCTAATCACATGTTGCAGATGCCATGAGAATGCTTCTGGCTACTGGGGCCCCTGGACCAGAGCGGAGACCACCTTCAGCAACGAATATTTTAACGCGTTGTTGAATGAGACCTGGACCCCCAAGAAGACCCACAATGGTACGTGTTGTTGTTGTTTCTTTTTGTATATTGTGTCTTGTTGGATGATTTTCCGTGAATGTGCTGTTGTTCCCATGCCGTCTCACTAGTTATTATCCATTTTCTCTACACTTCTCACCTTTTTCTTCTCCATACCTTCAACTTCCTTTCTTTATCTTCAGGCAAGCCCTGGACGGGTCCTGCACAGCTGGAGTCCAAAGATGGCACGCTGATGATGCTGCCTGCGGACATGGCCCTGCTGCAGGACAAGGAGTTCAGAAAGTACGTCGAGCTCTACGCCAAGGACGAACAGGTGTTTTTCAAGGACTTCTCCGCTGCTTTCGCCAAGCTGCTCGAGCTCGGTGTGACCTTCAACAAGTAAAAATGTGAACGCGATGGTGTGGTAGGGAAAGACGAGAGAGGATAGGGAAAGAATTTAACAAGTCGAAAGAGTTGGTTCTGCTGGTTGCTCGAGTTGTTCCGCCAACTACTTGTCCCTTTTGTCGTTGGCTGTGATGTGTCTGCGCGCGGTGGTGCGTGTGACTGTTAGGCGCACCGTTGTTGTGACTGTTTTATTTAATTTACACTTATTCCATTTAAAAACCGAAATAGAATCAACACAGTTCAAATTTCTTTGTTGGTTGAGAATAGTTCAAAATGGTGTGAGCTCAATAGCTTCAGCGTTGATGCAAGCAGATCAAAAAAGAAGCACCACAAAACAGCAATTTCTTATTTACAAAGCGATTTGATGCAGCCTACAAAAGAGCACGGCGCGGGTCAGAGCAGAGCAACTGCAAAATACACTCTCCTGCATCCCTCAATATTTCAAAGAAGAACAATCATCCTTTCTGTTTCTCTCAAACTTTCTACAGTCTCAGCTGCTTCCACAGAGCACCCAGCGTGTCGTCGAACTCCACCACAGTAGGCGGCAGCTGAGCGTCCAGCCCATTCTGATTGGCAAAGGAAAACACCGATCCGCCCTCGTCCCGCTGAGAGGCATTGGCTAAAATGACAGGTGTGAAGGTGGAAAGGAGAAAAGTCAGTGCAATACACACGAGAAAAACATTTACAAGAAAGACACACACAGACTTAGCCAACAGCACAGCATACAGCAAACAGCAAGCAAAGTCGGCTGTTGAAGAAAGCGACTTCAGTTGTCATTTCACACACACAAATAAATAGTACGTGTACACAAATAACTCACCATCACTTCCGTTGACGACGAGGCTGTCGGCCACCGAGGACAAAGTGTTCTTGGGCAGATGGGTGCTGCTGTTGAGGCGAATGAACTTGTGAGCGGCACCATGCTTGCCCTCCGCGCTACGCACATTCTCCCAGGGCTTCAGCGATATGTTCAGCTTGTTCTGCATCAGATCCACCTGAAAGATGAAAGATAAAAGATAAAAAGACAGGACAGGGGGGAAACATATTTAGCGGTGTAAGAAAAAAATTGCTGATGTAGAGATATGCAGTAAAAAAATCAATGATTCGCAAAAATTAATGAAAAAAATCACCCATTCACACGCTAAAACCTACCTGTGCGTTGTGGTGCTCCGTTGCTTTCTCCACAGCTTCCTGGTAGAGCCGCACATGCACCGGCACTGCACGAGGAGTAGTCCCGTTGTTGGTGGTCATATTGTTGTTGTTGGTATCGTCAGGGAAGAAGGACCGGCTCGCAGCTGTGTAAGAAAGGTAAAAGTGTGAAATAAAAGGAAAGTTATCACCTTGTTCCAGGTAAAAGGACGCCCCTCGAGAACATTCTGATCATTATTACAAAGACAAAGAAGCTTACCAAGATTTCCACCGGCCGCTGAGGTAGGGCTGGAGTAGTTTCTGCCCGCATGAGTGATAACCGGAATGCCTGAATTGGCCAATTGCTGTTTGCGCATGTGGCTGCTCAATGTGGGCACGATCTGCATGCGAAAACCCCAGTCGTTTACACTCCCATTGGTCTTGAAGTGAATGATGAACTTGGAGGCAGGGATAATGAGCGGCGGACGGTGGCCCACACCGGGCCAGTTGCAGCTGCTGCCGTTCGTGCCTCCGGAGTACTTTCCGGACCCGAAATACTCCGTGTGGGTCTCGTTGTCGTAGAACTTCACGAAGTCGTAAATGGCTTCGGTGCGCGTCTCTTCCGTGAAGCGGATGCTATAAGACACAGCACCAGGCACCTACAAAAATGACGCAATGGGAACAAACAGAGAAATGAACAGGATGTCAGCAGTGATATCGTGTTAATGGGTGAGTTTGAACAGATGCCACGCAGATTATACTTAACAAGAAAGAAATCACCAAAATGGGGATGTTTACCTGTACAGTGGTGTACTCGTTGGTGTTGTGTTTGTACGGATGCTCCGACTCAATCTGCAACAATGGTCCCTCCACAAATTGCACAGCGTCTTCACCGTGTCCGGCTAATCCCAATCTGTTGCAAGTCGACACACACTATTAAATGCTGAATGGACGAAAGAATACTAACAAATATCATCAAAGTAACGAAATATTACACAAAAATTAGAACAATTAACGTACCCCATTGGGATGCCGAGAGGGTTGTTGTGTCTTCTCTTCGAAGTGGAGGGAGAAAACAGAGCCGACCCTGGACTCGGGGAAGCGGGAACCGTAGTGCGCGTCAGGGGGTCCACATCGATCACCCCGCGCTGCAGAAGCTTTTCCTGCAGCTTGATACTCTTCTCGCCCAGCTGAGGCTTGAAGGTCAAGTTGCGCTCTTCGATCTCATCGACAATCTGCTTGCGGACTTCGTTGCGACGGGCACGCTCGGCTTCGTACCGAATCAGGTCTTCCGGTACCATTTTCTCACGGCCAAGCTTCTTCAAGTACATATCACTGTTCTTGGCACCGTTGCGCTTGGGTTTAAAAGAACACTCAGCGACTTCTTGTTCCGCACTTTCCTTGCGTTTGGTCTCCAGCATTTTCTTGCTCTCCGCAATCATGTCCGGAATGCGCAAATTCAGTGACTTCATCGTGGCCGACAGATCCATACTTGTCTTATTGATGCGTGGCTTAAAGCTGAACCCCTCCAGCTCAGCGGCAAGGCCTTGGTTCTGTTCTTTGATCATTGCGCTCTGCTTTACACGGTTCGACTGGTGCATCTTCTCAACTAAATTATCCCATTGCTGTCCATTCAGCTTGGCGACCTGTACAAAAGACAGAAACGCACATGTTATCATAGAAACAAGACTGTTCGTCATCGCGTTACTCACCGGCTTCTTCTTTGCGAATTTGTCCTTGTTCTTTTGGTGCCAAACTTCGTAAGGCGAGGGCTTCTCCGAATACGGGTTATTTCGAGGAGAAGATGAGGCTTGAGCGCTGAAACGTAAAGATACATCATATAAAATTATGTCCGTTAATGTGCCGGCAATCTACGATACTTACGTGCTGCCCCTCATGGGTGAGGTGCGAGGGCTCAAACCAGCTGAGAACTCTGGCGATGGATCAAAATCCTCTAAAATATCATCCAAAGCACTGTCGTCTCCAGAGAATCCATGAGTCTCAAAGATACGACTGAGTTTACCGAATACTTCAGCGTCTCCCATTATTCTCTGATCTGCTGAAGAAAAAGTGAAAGATGTGACTGCGAAGCCGAAACGGCATCGTCAAATCTTGTTCCGAAAGATAAGCACTCCTTTAAAAGCAAAGAAACGATGTTTACAATATATAAAGTGCTTTATTTAAGTTGTAGCATATTGTACGGCGGCTGTAACGGTCTTCATTGATTGCTGGGTTGAAGGTTTGTGGAAATTTTTAGGAATCTATTATTTCTCATAAGATGGAGGGAACATTTCACAGAAGGGAACTTAAAGCACCAAGTGTGTCCTTTAGCTCTCCAGAAGGTAGGGATATCTTCAAGGTTGCTCTTAATGAAGGACATCTAGAAGGTTATTTCCACTTGGCGGAGCACTACATAACTCAGGGCCATCCCGCCTTCTGTGGCGTGGGATCCCTTACTATGGCTCTCAACTCGCTTCTTTTAGACCCGAAGCGCGTATGGCAGGGCGTATGGCGCTGGTTTGATGAAAGTATGCTGGACTGCTGTGAACCCTTGGACATTATTAGATTAAAAGGCATAACTCTTCCAAAGCTATCGTGTCTGGCACGGTGTAATGGTGCCAAAAGTACGCTAAAGTACGGGGACTCGGTTACTATTGACGAGTTCCGTGCGGATATCCTTCTCGTATCTACTTCGCCAACACCCAGTAGTGGTTCTCCTTCCGACAATGCTCCACCATCGTGTGTCTGTTCCGGACAGACAGCAGAAATAAGATTGCCAACTGGAACTGGATGCGAACAACTTTCCGAAGAAGTCGCAAAAGACAAACAAGTGAACACAAGTGTTCGCAACGTGATGATCGCTTCTTATTCTCGGAGGGACCTCGAGCAGTCAGGGTCGGGTCACTTTTCCCCGATCGGCGGCTATTGCGCTGAACGGGACATGGTGCTGATCATGGATGTCGCTAGATTCAAGTACCCACCCCATTGGGTGCCGTTAGCCTCCCTTTTTCAGGCCATGCAGCGGGTGGACCCGGAAACAGGGAAATGCAGAGGCTACATGTTGCTGAGCGCCCTGCCAGAGATGAGTCACAAGTGTGAGTGTGCCTCTGTCTGCGGCGAACCTAAGGTTGACACTTCTCTTTCTGTAGAGCCTTGTGGTTTGCCGACGAATGTGACTGCTTCTTCTGCCGTGATGGCGCCGGTCGCTGAACCCACCTCCGCCTCTGCTTTGGATGATGTTAACAGCAACATATCGGCCGCTTCATCAGCGTGCGTTGCGGACGACGGGTGCGGTCCTGCAACTCGACTCCACACACTACTGCAACATTCTTGCCCCAATTGTAAATAAATAATGCTACTTCTGTTGTAAGGGGTTAGATGCGCATTGAAACGATACCTTCAAGCAAGTCTCCCTTTGCGTGCTAAAGATAAAAACAACAATTACCATGCATTCTTTTGGAAAGGTTTATGCGCGCGCTTGTGAAGTTACATATTAAAGGAAGCGGATACATATACAGTATAAACAAAAAAATCGACACTTAGTAGTGGTAGTTGTACTAATCCCCCTTTACTGCTTATCGCCCAAATCAGGACAGCCTCTGCTGTGGCGAATTAGATCTCTGGTAACGACTCCGCGCAAGCTGTGGCTGTCCCTCTTACTCAGCCACTCACGCTCCTCAGCGTCGAAATAGTAGTGCTGGGCCCCGCTTAAGAATGATTGCAAATTTAGGAGCGCTTGGTCTTTGTCGACCGTGAGTGACAGCTTTCCTTTCACTGTGATAACAGTCAAGCTGGGTTCCGATGGAGCGAACTCAACGGAGAATCCTTCATTGAGTTCTATCATGGGCACCACCGCATCGTTTACTTTTGTCAAAATTTTGATCACTTCAGCATCAAAATCAACATTCCACATATCTTCTTCTGCTTGTACTTCCTCCATGATCTCAGACTTCACGACGGGGTCCGCCAACCGTCCTCTGCGGGAAGAAGGAGTGGCTATTTGACTGAGACACCTTTTGTGTGCGGTCACTTTCGCCGTTCTAACCAAACCTAGCAGATTAACTCTTGTCGCAGCACCCAGTAATAAACGTAGACCAGATATCATCGTCTTATGATGAGCTCATGTGCGATAGAAATCACGTCCGTGAACTTTGGATTAACCGAGTTTGCTGATGCGACTGTGGAAACGGCCCTTTGGCGAGCGCGAGAAGCCAACAGGATTGCGTGGGAAACCATCACATTTTTATCTTCCTGACGAATTGTGCCACCTTTAAACATGACTCAATTGCTGGTTTCTAACTTGCCCAACCCAAAGCTTGCATTTACGAACAGGTAGCAAAGTTTGGCTTGGCAAATCTTCGAAGCTCCATCCTCATCATTTCTTGTCCGTTCCAGGGTGTATGTCAGTGCCGCTACCTTCGAGCAGCTTAAAGGTCGTGCTAAAGTATCTACGACGGATCCTTCTTTGAATGTGTCCGTTCGTGGTACTGATCTGGTGTTTATGGCCTCGTAAGTCAACAGTAATACAAAACACAATCTTTTGGTTTCGCTGATACATGTCGTTCTCACAATGTCTATTAGGCCGAATTCTGCTTTGACTGGAAACGAAATTGCAATGAACTCTCAGCAGCGTAAGTGCGGTTCGTTCACCTTGAACCAGGTTCTTGACGTCGAGGTGTTTGTCCCCAACAGTGAAGTTGCGCTATGTGGTATTACGATCAACGCGGATGTGTTCGGCAAGAAGGCCGGCGTCAAGTACCAGTACGAGGCCAAGGACATTTCGGAGGCATTCTTGTCCCACTTTGAGCACCAGGTGTTCTGTGCTGGACAGTCGCTGGCCCTGGACTTCGAAGGCTCGAAGTTAGATCTGACCATTGAGTCCTTCGAGCACATTTCTTTGGACGATCCGCCCACTGCCAAGCCGTCTACCCGTGGTCAGGTCCTGAAAGGACAGACCCAGGTCACCTGGAAGAAGGCTCCTGGCTCGCAGACCCACATCGTGTTCGTAGGAGGTGCGGGTCCTGCTAGAAATGATTCTTTGTTCAAGAGCGACTTCAACTTCGAGCAGATGGGCATCGGAGGGTTGGACGAGCAGTTCAAGAAGATGTTCCGTACGGCGTTCGCGTCCCGTATCTTTCCGGGACTTGTGAAGCAGCTTGGCATCAACCACATTCGTGGTATGCTGCTGTACGGTAAGTGACTGTGTCAATTGTACGACATTTTGTTGCGCTCTTGTCTCGTTTATTGACACCAAAAAAAGATTGGTATATTTTGCTCAAAGTTCCAACTTTATTTTACCGTTATTTTGTCTATTTTGACTCGCAGGCCCTCCTGGTTGCGGTAAGACACTGATTGCGCGTCAGATCGGCAAGATTCTGAATGCCAGAGAGCCCAAGATCATCAACGGTCCCGAGGTACGTCATTTTTCCGTTGTCTTAAACTGTGTTATTGTGATAGAGTCTGCGCACGTGTGTAATTTACAATTGTGTTGGATGGATGGATTTGAGCGATGTGTGTTTCGTCGAGCCTTTGTACTTCCAGGATCAAGTCTTGTTATCTCATTGGCATGCTTTTCTTTTTTCTTTCTGCCGTCTCATTTACTTTCAGGTGTTGGACAAGTTCGTCGGTGGTTCCGAAGAGAAGATTCGTGCTTTGTTCGCAGATGCGGAGAAGGAGCAGCTGGAGATGGGGGACAACAGTATGCTGCACATTATCATTTTCGATGAAATGGACGCCATCATGAAGACACGTGGCAGCACTGGCGACAGCACCGGTGTCAACGACAGTGTGGTCAACCAGCTGCTCTCCAAGATCGATGGTGTGGACGCGCTCAACAACATCCTCATCATCGGTACGTCGTGATGGGATGGTGGTGTGTAACCATGCGTGTGTATTTGACATCCTTTTCATTTTCTGTGTGCTTGTCTGGCCGGAAGCTCACTGAAATAACTCTATTGTGTTGTCCTTCCCTTTCTTTTCTTTTTTTCTCGACCATCAGGCATGACCAATCGTAAGGACATGATCGATGAAGCCATCCTGCGTCCTGGCCGTCTGGAGATCCACATTGAGATTACTTTACCTTCCGAGCCCGGCAGACTGCAGATTCTGAACATTAAGACTTTGGAGATGCGCAACGCCAAGCGCACTACCGACGAGGTGAGTGAGCATAGTTGTTGCTGTTGTTTTTTCTTTGAGTGTGTTGAGATGCTGTCGTTGTGTTGTGATTTAAGTTTGTGTGTGGTTGTTTGGTTTGTTGATTGGATGAGGATTTTTTCCCATTCCGCGAATATTGTAGCATTTTATTTTTCCGCATTGTTGACATGTCAAGTAAATGAAATTCACAACCAACCCTTCACTCACAATCACTCACCCTCACACATCACACTCACTCACACTCACTCACTCACTCACTCACTCACACGTCACACTCACTCACTCACTCAATAATAGGTGATTCACAACTTGCCGGAGCTGGCCCGCATCACGAAGAACTTCACTGGAGCAGAGCTGGAGGGACTCGTGCGTAATGCCGCCTCTTTTGCACTCTCCCGGTAAGGAAGTGCCCATAAAAATGAAAATTGGACATGATCTTTTGATTGTATCAGACGTTTTGCCGGTGTTTCAGCGTCCTTTGTCCTTTCACTCCCACATATTTCCCTTTCTCAAATGTTATCTGCGCTTCTTTTTCTTGTATTTTCTTGTATTTCCTTGCAGAAACATTGATGCTTCTTCGATCAAAGCGGTCGACACTGCCAACATCAAGGTAAAACATTGCCTATTTGCTGATTTATGTTTTATTATTGTTGTGGTTTTTCTGCTGCTGTCCCTCGCCGTTTGCCAAGTTTGTTGTGGTCTTGGTTAATGCACTTCACCAACTTGAGCTTAATTAAGGGTTGTGTCAGAAAATTGAGCACCTTACTTTTCATTCTTTTTTGTATGTGTTCTGTATTTGCAGGTGGAGTGGCAGGACTTTTTGCGTGCTCTGGAAGAAACGGTGCCAGCGTTCGGCAACAAGGACAACGAGGAGCTGCGCAGTCACTTCAGCAACAAGATCTGCCACTACGGCCCGGCCTTCGAGGAGACCTACAATACCATGTTGAAGTTGTTCAACCAGACCCGTACCTCCGTACGCACCCCCTTGCTCTCCGTCATGCTCGAAGGTACCTTACACACCATCTAATCTTCTTTCTCTGTTGTTTTGTTTTCTTCATCTGCCTTGGCTCGATGGAATTGACGAAGAACTTGTCGATAGCCACCCTTTTCAAGTGCTTGCAAACGACTTCCAACTCGTATTTGTATTTTATCTTATTGTGCTGTCTACTTCTACTTCTACTTGTACTTTTTCCTGCAGGTGCGGTGTCCAGTGGCAAGACAGCCATTGCGGCCAAGCTAGCAGCGGAGAGTGAATTCCCTTTTATTCGCATGATCTCCCCCACCACCATGATCGGCTACAACGAGTCCAGACGCTGCCAGACACTGCTCAAGGTAGGGAATTAACTTGAAATTTGCAATTTACTTCTTTTCAATTGCTTCATTTCTTGCCTGGACAGACGCATTTTTTGCATGTTTTGCCACTCATGACACTGTGATGACAAGATTGCTTCTCATTTCTGACACACTATTCTTTTTTCTTTTTACTTCTTGTTGTGATTTACCACAGGTGTTCGCGGACAGTTACAAGTCTCCTCTGAGCATCATTTTCATCGACGATATCGAGCGCATCATCGAGTACACGCCTGTGGGAAGCCGATTTTCCAATTCCGTGCTGCAGACGTTGCTCGTGCTGCTGCGCAAGGTGCCGCCCGCCCCCGCCAGGTACGGAAAATAACAAGCACTCTTTTTGGTTGTGTCGCGCCTTATTCCTCACTTTAAAAGTTTCTTTACACATTATTTTGCGTTTTCTTATCTTTTCCTTTTTTCTTTTTCAGACTGTTGATTGTAGCCACCACGTCGATCTCTCACCTCCTCGAGGACCTCCAGCTCACCCAGGTAGGTTGAATGTCAACAAACTGTGATGTGATAAACTTTTCTTCTTGAGGTTTGTTTCTCACCATTTCTATCTTTTATTCTTTTGCTTTTCAACACAGGCCTTCAACATCACCTTGCATGTGAGTCTGCTGCAGAACAGTGAAGAGTACCGTGCAGTGCTGCGCGACTACGCAGCTGGCCTGGGCGAAGAGACCATCCACAACATCTCCCTGGCCCTGAAGGACAAGTCCATCGCCATCAAGCAGTTCCTCGTGATCCTCGAGATGGTCCGATCCGAAAAGTCCGACTCGGAAATCACCGCCGAGGATTTCATCAGCACCCTTGAGACCGTGGGCTTCTAAAAGTGTGAGGAAGTTGTTGAAGGATGGGATGATGTGGCACAATATATTGCACATGAGTGATGTGATTGCAAACAATATGATGTGTGCAAATAAATAGATTATAGCAAAATGACTTTTTGTACGACAACACGATCATTGTGTCGGGAAACAGGGAACTACGCTGTGAATTCAAACTTCAAACTTCGTTGCTCGCTTTCAAAAAACTGACCAGTTCCTGGTGAGAAGTAGATTTACCAAAACAACTGTGCGTTATTATGAAAGGACAAGGTGGTGGTGGACCGGCAAAAGGCGGAGGTAAGAGCAAGTCTTACGGTGTCACTGAGAAGATCGAAACCAGCAAGCCCAGACAGACCGCTGCTATCAACGACAACATTGTCACCTTGCGGAGTGCTTTGTTTGAAGAGAACGGCAAAGACAAAGATGTCACAAAAGATATTGCTAAATCCTTTATGAAGTTCGACAGAAACGGTTTGGATGTTTCAATTGAGTTTACCACAAAACTATCAACCCCAGACGCACACTGGGCGTTTGATCTTGTAAAAGAGAACATGGAAGACAAGTATGATGCATCTGGCTACGGCTGGGATGATGAAGACAAGCTGCGCGAGCTGACTGAGAAAGGTACGCGCTTTTTGGTCGTCCGAGAGATGTCCAAAGATGGAGGACTGAAGGTAGGGGCAGCTGTGGGTTTCGTGCATTTCCGCTTCACTGTTCAGGGCGAAGTCATTGACCAGATGGCAGGGGACCCAAGTCTGCATATTTATGACATCCATATTGAGGAGCAAAGCCAGCGAAAAGGCCTGGGCAAGCACCTGCTGCTGATCCTCGAGCTGGTGGCAAGACGGGAGAAAATGAAGCTCCTTTCATTGCCAGTGCAGCTGGGCGACAATGAAACGACTGAGTGGATCCGGCACATCGGCAAGGGCTGGGCCGTGGACGAATCTATAGCAGGACTTGGCTTTGATGCCGACGTGGAGGTTAGTATTTCATTTGTTGACATATTCTACTTGCACCACCGCCACTGAACTCTGTCGATGTTTCACACAGGGGTTTCACGTGTACTCCAAGGTGCTTGGAGAACTGACCAAGCGTGCTCCGACCATCGCTGCTGCTCCGCTTGCTGCAAAGCCACCCGCTATCCCTGCGGCCACAGAAACTGTGTTCAAAGTCACTGCGCCCAGTACAGCACCTGGTGCTGCCGCCATCACAGTAGCATCGCCCACTGACAGCGTCGATGAAGTCGATGACGGCTGGGTCTGTCTTTAATTGATAAAATAAAATAGACCAAAAGATTGAAATTCGCACCGCGAAATATTATTGATATGATAACCTGGGTCAGACAAAAAAAAGTATTTGACCTGTTTGTTCCGCTTATTTTTATCAACCAAAAAAAATCACAGCACTTTGGAAATTATTATCTCAGTGCACAATTCACAATTCCTTCCGAACAATATGCTCTAAACCTATTAAGACAGCTGGTGTACCAAGAAGTTCTTGAGGCCCTGCGCCACGAGTGCATTCTTGGCTCTCGCGGTGATTCTGAACTTGCCCTGTGTGGGGTCTGCCTCCAGGCGCATCATAACTCCCACAGAGATGGGCTTACCGTCAGGGCCTGCAGTGCCGGTGAGGAAAGAAGCCGTGCCGGTGATGGTTCTCTCGTTGTCGAGTCCCTCGGCCAGACCCAGCTTCATCGCAGGCACCAGCACTGTGCGCAGCTGCGTCAACAGAGCAGCATCCACAGGTCTGCCGCAGGCAAACACCTGCTGCGCCTCCGCGTCAGTGCCGTCGAGGCTCTTCCAGCGGGCCATGTAGGTGGCCTTGTCGCAGGGCAGGGCCTCGAAGAAGGACGCAGCAGTGACCGGCAGCAACAGCGGGTAGCTGTAGGCACTGCCGCTGATCGTGAAGTGCACCGCCATCTCCAGGGGATATGCGTCCGGGAAAGGCCGAGCGGACTCCAGAGCCAGCTGCAGCTTGGTCTCCTCGCCAGGGCTGACCCGCACGGAGGGATCCTGCTGCTTCACATTGATGCTGCCCGCGCTGGTTGCCACGGTGGTCACGGTCACCTTGAGGTTCTGAATATCGAAGCGACTCGTGTTCTCGAAGAACACTGCCATGCGAGCCTGGTGGGCGCGAAAGTCAGCGGACACGGTGATGGTGAGGAGGTCGGTCTTCAACAACACCGACTTGGCAGTGGGCACACGCACTAACGTGGCATTACGCAACCACTTTGGCACCTAGGGGGGAGAGCGGAAAATTGCAACGGTCCGTTAGATCAGTGAATGTAATCTTGTGAGCCACAAAAGTGGTTCAATTACAAGGCACACGGACAAATAAATAAACTCCTTACCTCCGCAAGCACATCTCCGGAGAGGCCGGCCGCAGACCCTGAGCTGCCCGAGGCTGTGCGGTGGCGGTTACCGCCGGCAGAGCCAGGGGGAGAGGAAGAAGTGCTGTTGTCGTCGTCCATGGACAGAAGGTCCATCACCGCCTCCTTTGCAGCAGCTGGTTTGGGCTGGAGAAAAACAGAAGGATTTGCTTTAATGATGATGCAAGAAGAAAAAGCAGACAAATCCCGGACGCGAGTTACTAAGATTTCTCTGCAATACAAGGACAAAAAGGTTACCTTCATCACGGGAGATGCTTCATTCGCGTTGCTGCGACTGGCTTTCTCGCCTTCGGGTCTGTCTGTGTTGGATGCGACCTTGTCCGCGTTGGCACCACTGTTGAAGGTGAGAGTAATGTTGAGAAAGATGAAAAGGATGAATGACAACATGACGAAGGAACATGATCACTGATAATGCAATTTATGACAAGCACAGATTGACAAATTGCAAGTTGTACAATACCTGTTGTGAGAGGAGCCTGCGGCCAGACTGAGCAGAGAGGACTCGCGACCCTCCAGCTCGAAAGGAGGCATGGGGTTCAGCACCGCCTATTTTGATGATAATAATTTAATAATTGCAACAATATTAGTGTTGAGGGAGCAAAAGAAAAGGAAAGAAAAAGAACCACACTTCATTGCACACATCATGATCCACCAAGCATCAACGTCCTTACTTACCTCCATGGTGTCGGCGGCGATGCTTGGCAGGGCCTTGTACTCACACGCACGCTGCTGCAGCTCGAGGTAGCAACTGGTGCTGTACTTGGCAAACACCTCATTGATCTGCTCCGACACCTGGTCCGGATACAAATTCAACAGCTTCATGTACGTCGTCAGCAAGATTGCTTGCACCTGGAGAATGCCAGAGAGAAAACGAGAATTAATTGACCAGAAATGGAGAACAAGACTCAACATCAAAAAGGACTAGGGAAGGAAGAAGTGAAGCGGCCAAATTACCTTGAGAGAAGAGGTGGGCATGTGCTGGTGCAATGCAACGAATTGGTCGTAGCCGGACATGCCGGTGTGTTCGCAGATGTTGACGCCGATCTCGCCCAGCAGATAGGCGGCCACCGCCACGATGTTGTCATGGGCGTACTTGCTCTCCACGGTGAGCAGCATCTTCTCGGCGGCGTACTCGTGGATGGACGCGTTGTTGATCACGATCTGCACCACGCGGTACCAGACCGCCTCTGCAACAAAGTCACCCGCCACCAAAATCACCTGCACCATCGTGTTCACGTACCAGCGCAGGTCCGTGGCGAACTTCTCAGCAAGGATGGCGATCTTCACGACGATGTCCTCCTTCATGGCACTGTCTGCCTCGGCCAGATGGGTCAATAGGTCCGCCACAATCACCTGGGCGTTGGAGCGGTCGGTCAGCACATACACGAGGTTCAGGGCGCGCTTGCGGACGGAGATGTCGGTGTCCTTGAGGCTCTCGAGCACAGTGCTCTGGTGCATCTGCACGGCCTCGGAGCCATCCAGCTTGGCCATACGAGTCATGGCGTCCAGGCCCAGGTAGCGGATGTTCGGGTCCTTCACCGCGATAAAGCGGCCCAACAGGCTGCACACTTGGTCCTGTTAAATAATTGGATGCATTAAACAGTTAAAAATTAAACCTGCAATAATAAAGCAAACATGTCCAGTATGTTCACCGGCAAAATGAGAACAAAAATAAAAAACAAACACGCACCTTCAGATAAGAAGCGGCATCGGCACCGTAGAAGATGACCAAGTTAATGGCCTCGAAGAGGATGCTGTGGTCGGCGTTGCTCTTGTTCAGACTCTCCGACACTTCCGTTCGGATCAAAATGTTGCCCAAGATCTCGTTCAGCAGCTCGTTGTCGTTGGGCATCTTGTAGTATTGCAGCAGACGCAGGCACTTCACCTGCAGCCAGGGACTGGGGGTGCGGTAATACAGATAATCCGCCGAGCAAGAGCGACTGATCACCAGACGGTTCAGAATGGAGATCACGTAGGGCACAAGAGGCTCGAAGTAGGGAGGGTTGGAGGACACCAGGCCCAGCATCAGACTCATGACCGAGGTGACCACGCCGAGATCGCGGTCCTCCAGCAGCTTGCCCAGACGCTTCATCCAGTCCTCCAGCACAAGGCAGTCCGGGTTGGTGCGGTAGAAGCGCAACAGACACAGACACGCCTTCTTGCAGATGAGGGACTTGTTGCGGATCTCCTCCTCCGCGGACACGGCCACATTGTTGTATGCCTTTGTCTCCATGGTGCCGAGGATAAGACGCTGCACATCTCCGGCCAGCGCCTCTGCCAGGTCGTTGCCGCCAATGTTGGACACAGCAGCAAGAGCCAGCGTCTGGCCCCAAATTAGCTGGCCGATCAGATCGTTACGCATCGAGTTCACGACAAGCGTCATCAGCTCATCTCCAGGGCGAAGCATCAGAGAAAAAGCCATGTAGCCCACAGACTTCTCTTGAAACTTCGTGGAAGACAGCAGGGAGATAAACTCCAGGTGACCGAAGTCAATGTCGTAGCCAAGCATGTACATATAACACATCTTCCAGACGTACTTCTTCTTGTCGCGGGAGCTTAAACTGGAGGAGTTTGCAAACTTCTGGCGAATGTTTGCAAGTTCCTTGTCTACGCGGGATCGTTCATCTTCCTTGCTCTTGGCGTTTCTAATGTCAGAAATGAAGTTGTACAGTCCGCGGGGTTGAGAAGAAATGAGGGAGTTCAGATCCATATTGGGAGCGCCAGCAGCCGCTCCAATAGCAAACTCCTGGGCCTGTTTGGTCAAAGACTCAATGCCCGCTGTTAAGTTGGCCAGATTCATATTAGTCGCTCCTACAACAATACAAAAGGCTACAGTTGAGGAGCCGTGTTCTCGCAGCAGAAAAGTCGAGTAAGATCCATGCCTAAGTGTACCATATATTGTGCAGTTATAATATTAGATTTAGAGTTACCAACGCATTTATATGAAACTGTACCAGTTCACTGCAAAATGACTGCTAATGTTTGGACAGTCCTATACTAAGCACTTACCCTCACTTCGCAATTCGACACTGATGACTGCAACCCGAACTTGACATACGCGTTGAGATGATTTGACCCGCCATGGGCACAATTAAACTGCAGAGTCATATTTACAATAGATTCCAAAGCGGGACTGAAGTGAACAAAGATGAACCGAGACCGCAGAGAAAACAAACGGTAATGTTCCTAGACACACTTCGCACTTCATTTTTGTTGAAGTGGAAATCTTGCCACTTCGATTGCGAATTTTGATTCAATGACTTCTTTTCCACAAAATTCTTCTGGAATTGTGACTCAAACATTGTATTCAATCATCTAATCTATTGCGATGTCAAGGTTGCCAATTGCTTTGGCCGACTCAACACAGAAATCTGTTCTCTAACTGTGACTCTCGCATTCACTTTCCTACAATCCTCACAGACGTTCTGAATCAAGAGATCGAGGCAGAAAACGCGAGCGTTCTCCGGATCGTGGTGATTACGGAAGATCCCAAAGACCAACGAGCTACTACGGTATTGGTTCGGTGCATCAATTGTTGTCAATTTAATATCTAATATCTTCAACCCTCTTTGCCTATTTTAGACACTCCTGGAGGTGGCGGAGGTGGCGGTGGTTACGACAACCGAAGTGCAGGAGGAAGTTACGGTGGCTCAAGCTACGGTGGAGGCGGAGGTTCTAGTTCGTATGGCGGAGGCGGAGGTGGCTACGGAGGATCCAACGACAGAGGTGGGGGTGGCGGGGGCTACGGAGCTCCCAGCGGCGGCGGTGGTGGTGGATCTTACGGAGGGA
>LNAP01001350.1_pt1 | contig 26217 bp, 22 predicted proteins | sample 602601 | NCBI WGS metagenome assembly LNAP01 (sample SAMN02440304, study PRJNA202911) | soil metagenome | biome: Subtropical and temperate rainforests or woodlands; isolation source: soil samples (1 kg each in a 20% v/v slurry with milli Q water) were... ...
AGGCGCACCTTGCGGGCGCTTTTCCAGGGCATGCGCCCGGCTTCGCGGGCGGGCCAATGCCAGGCCCAGATCGGCAACTCCAGCAGGCGCGCGCCCGTCAGCGCACAGGCGATGGCGGTGGCACGACCAACCGCATCGTGGTCGTCATTGCCATCATTGCGCCAAGTGGTAAACACCACATCGCCGGGTTGCAGGTAACGCGCAATAAACTGGCTCAAGGGCTGTTCGTGGGCGGCCAGGGCGTTGTCGCAAAAGCCACCACGGATCCATTTCAGGCTGTGCAAGGGCAAGCCCAGGCGGCGCAGGGCCTCGACACTTTCCTGGGGCCGGAACACGCTCAGGCGTTGCGCCGACCATTGGTTGGAGCCCGGATGGCTGGCACTGCCGTCGGTGATCGAGATCAACTTCAGAGGGTAGTCCAGGGCACTGAACAGCTGCAGCAAACCGCCGCAGGCCAGCACTTCGTCCCCAGGATGCGGAGCAACTACCACCACGCGTGAGCCTGGGGGCACCAGCAGAGAAGGGCTGATGGTCGGGATTTGCGCCAGCTGAGGCGCACTGTTCCAGATTTGCGCCGGCACGCGGCGCCCGTCGTGCAGGGGGGCGGGTTTGATCAATGTCACGTCCTTGTCCGTTTGATGCAGGTCGTATCCCGTTGACGGGTCGACTCTCCTTTTTGTCGCGCAGGCGCCAGGCCCGTACGGCACGCTGGCGTTCCGAATCCTGGATTGCCATACCTGAGTATTGTTCATTGGCGGGGATTCGTCGCGCTCCGGCCGGGTAAAATCGTATTTATTTCAGGAAGGCTGCATCAGCCCCTTCAAATAGTCGCCAAATCCGCCTTGCGCACGGCACTCCAGGCGCGCACTGGTAATGACCTGGGGCGCGTGGCTCCAGGCAATGGTTGCGCCGCAACGCTCCAACTGGCGTACCAGTTGCACATCTTCATGACAGGGCAGGGGCTCGAACCCGCCAGCCCGCACATAGGCGCCAGCGCTGACCCCCAGATTGGCCCCATGGATGTGCCGATGCCCGTCACAGGCCTGGTAGGACTGGTGATAGCGGATCTGCGCCGCCTGGTCGAAACCATCGCTCCAGGCGTCCACCGTGACGGTGCCGCACACCGCATCCACGCCCAGCGCCAGTTGCGCCACCAGCCAATCGGTGGCAACACGACTGTCGGCATCGGTACAGGAGATCCAGCGGGCGCCATTGTTAAGCAGGTGCCGAGCGCCCATGCCCCGCACCTGGCCGACATTGCGCGCCTCGACGCTCAGGCTGTGTACGCCGAACGTCTCGGCAATGGCCGCACTGCGGTCGGTACAACTGTCGAGCACCACCAGTATCTGCACTTCTTCACCGAGCAACCCGGGATGGCTGGCGGCGATCAACGCGGCCTTCAGACATTCAGGCAGCAGCGCCTCTTCGTTATGCACCGGGATCAGAATGCCGATCATCGCAAGCCCTCGAGATGGGCGACCGAGGCGCTTTCGCGAGACCACAGGTCGAGTAGGAAATCACTGTCAGCCACCTGCGCCAGGCGGGACATACCCAGGCGTTGGTGCAACACCTGGTGGACCTGTTCCGCAGTTTGCGGGCAACCGTCGATAGCCGGGCGCCAGTGACAGGCCAGGACCTGGCCATCGTCGGTCAGCGCGGCCAGGATCTGCTCGACGAGCAGGCACAGGTCGTCATGGTCGAGGTAATAGCACCACTCGCTCAGCACGATCAGTTCGAACCTGCCGCCCGGCCATTGGGCAGGCAAGCGACGTTGCTCGACCTGGGCATGGGCGAACCCTTGCAGGCGCGCTTGCGCCAGGCTCACTGCGGCAGCGGCGGTGTCGCAGCACAGCAGACGCGCGCAACGTGGCGCCAGTTCGGCGCTCAACTCGCCATTGGCGCAGCCGGGTTCGAAAATCGAGGCATAGCGGGGCTTGGTCAGCAGTCCCAGGGTCAAGGCGCGCTTGCGCTGCTCGTACCAGCGCTGGCGGAAGGCCCAGGGATCGTCATTATCCACAAACAATTGGTCGAAGTAAGCCGTGGCCACACTCATACAAACACCACTTCAAAAGGTTGTAACAGCCGCTCCAGCACGTGGGGCGGCAAGACGGGCGGCAAGTCGATCTGGGGGTCGCCTTCCAGCTGGCTGGTGAAGGCGTGCAGGGCATGACGCTTGCGCGCGACGACGGCGGGCGCCAGGGCAATCTTGCGTGCGCGCTGCCACGGCACCCGTGGGTCTTCGGGGGTTGCCCAATGCCACGTCCACACCGGCAGTTCAATCAAGCGCGCACCGACCGCCAAGGCCGCCTGGGCACTGGCGCGGCCTACCGCTTCGTGGTCGCAATGCCCGTCTTCGCGCCAGGTGGTGAACACCACATCGTCCGGTTGCAGGTGCCGCTGGATAAATTCAGTCAGCGCCGATTCCCGGGCCTGCACCTGACTGTCGCTAAAACCGCCGCGCAGCCAGGTCAGGCGTTGCTGATGCCAACCCAGGCGCTGCAAGGCCTCGGCCGACTCCTGCGGGCGCACCTCGCGCAAACGCTGCTGCGGCCAACGGGGCGAGCCGGGGTGGCTGGCACAGCCATCCGTCACCGAGATCAGCAGCAGTTCGCGGCCCAGCGCGGCCAAGCCTTGCAACAGGCCGCCGCAGCCGAGCACTTCATCATCCGGATGGGGCGCGATTATCACGGCGCGGCAACCATCAGGCACCAATTGCGCCACATTGACCTCGGGCAGGCCGGCGACCCGGGCTGAACCTTGCCAGGCCCGCAGCGGGGTGCCCTGGCCGACAATGGGGTTGGCTTTCATAATTGCCACGTCCCTCCGGACTGGATCGCCACCTGCTTGCCAAGGGCCGCCAGGTCACGCTCGGCATGGCTTTGGCGCAAGTACACCGGCAAGTCGGCCATCAGCCGGGCGAAGTGTTCATCCTTGCAGTAAGGCCCGGCGCCCAAAGCCCGGCCTGTGTGATGGATGACCTGGTTGGCGGCCGCCTCAATCACCGCCCGCGCGCGGCGTGCCAGCAGTTGGGCATTGGCCTGGGGCTGATCGTCGATTTGCCGCGCAGCCGTGCGCAGCACCGTAGCGGCCGCGTACAAGGCCATGTCCACCGCGCCCAGATGCGCCAGCGCATGCGGCTCTTCGCGTTGGTCGCAGTGTTCACGCAGGGCCTCGGCCAAGCGCTGCGCCGCGCCGTACCAACAGGCGGCAATACCACCCCCGCCGTGCCAGAAGCCGGGGCGTTGCAGGTAATCCCCTGGGGCGCCTACGGCCAGCGCCACGGCATTCTCGAACATCACATCGACACTCGCGCAAGCGCCCATGCCCACGGCGTTCCAGCCTTCGGCGGTCACAGTTACCCCCGGCTGGTCCATTGGCACCGCGACCAACTGCTGGCGCTCCTGCGCATCCCAGGCGGTCAATAACCCGTGGCTGACCACCCCGGCCCCGGAACACCAGGCCTTGCGGCCATGCAGCAGGTACTGCGAGCCCTCACGCCTGACCTGCACCCGTGCCGTCGGCGGTTCGGCGGCCCACATGCCCCAGGTGCTGCCCGCCGGCGGCGCCGCGCTGTTGAGGTCGGCCATGATTGCCAGCGCGTCGGTGTGCCCTTCGAACAGCTTGCACAGGCTCAGGTTGTGCCCGGCCACCTGGGCCAGCAGGCTGAAGCGCAGCAGGGTCTGCCCGCCACCCGGCAATGGCAATTGATCCAGGCCAGCCGCCACCATGGCGCTCAGGGTCTGACCAAGGCCCTCGGTATCGGCCAGCCCCTTACGATTGCGTTGCAGGAACCCGTGTAAATCCATTTCACACCTCTTCCTCGTGTTGCAGCTCGAACAGCAGCAGCGAGCGCCCGGTCACGGCATATTCATGGTCAAAATCGAAACGTTCCTGGCCGCGCACGGCCGGCTGGTTGGTATCGACCATGCAGGTCCAGAAACCGCCATCCGGCACCTGGGGCAAGCGGAAGTTCACCAGGTCATGGTGCGCATTGACCACCAACAGCAGCGTAGCATCGGCCCCCGGCCGGCGGATCCCGGTTTCCTGGGCGCGCCCATCCATCAACATGCCCAGGCAACGGCCCTGGCTGTCTTCCCATTGCTCGATGGTCATTTCATTGCCATCGGGGGCCAGCCAGGTCACGTCCTTGACCCCGATGTCCTCGTTATAGTCGCCCACCAGGAAGCGCCCGCGACGCAGGATGGGGTAGGCCAAGCGCAACTTGATCAGGCGTTTGACGAACTTGAGCAGGGACTTGCCATCCTCATCCAGCTCCCAGTTGACCCAGCCGATTTCGCTGTCCTGGCAGTAGGCGTTGTTATTGCCGTGCTGGGTGCGGGCGAACTCATCCCCGGCCACCAGCATCGGCGTGCCCTGGGCCAGCAGCAGGGTGGCGAAGAAGTTGCGCATCTGGCGCAGGCGCAGCGCGTTGATCTCCGGGTCTTCGGTCGGTCCTTCGACGCCGTGGTTCCACGACAGGTTGTTATTGCTGCCGTCCTGGTTGTTCTCGTCGTTGGCTTCGTTGTGCTTGTCGTTGTAGGACACCAGGTCATGCAGGGTGAAGCCGTCGTGGGCGGTGATGAAGTTCACCGAGCTGTAGGGGCGGCGCCCGCGCTGGTTGAACATTTCGCCGGAGGCGGTCATGCGCCCGGCAAAGTCCGCCAACTGGCCGTCATCGCCTTTCCAGAACGCGCGCACGGTGTCGCGGAAACGGTCATTCCACTCCACCCAGCCCGGCGGGAAGTTGCCCACCTGATAACCGCCGGGGCCCACATCCCAAGGCTCGGCGATCATTTTTACCTGGCGCAGCACCGGGTCCTGGCGGCAGGCCACAAGGAAGCTGTGACGCTCGTCGAAACCGTCGTGATAACGCCCGAGGATGGTCGCCAGGTCAAAGCGGAAGCCATCCACATGCATCTCGGTGGCCCAGTAACGCAGGGAGTCGGTGACCATTTGCAGTACACAAGGGTGGCTCAGGTCCAGGGTGTTGCCGGTGCCCGAGTCATTGATATAGAAGCGCTTGTCGTCAGGCATCAGGCGGTAGTAGGAGGCGTTGTCGATGCCGCGCATCGACAGGGTCGGGCCTTGCTCGTTGCCTTCGGCGGTGTGGTTGTAGACCACATCGAGGATCACCTCCAGCTTGGCCTCGTGCAGGTGCGCGACCATTTCCTTGAACTCGGCGATCTTGCCGCTGGCCAGGTAGCGCGGGTCGGGGGCAAAGAAGGCGATGCTGTTGTAACCCCAGTAGTTGGTCATGCCTTTTTGCAGCAAATGCTGGTCATTGACGAAGGCATGCACCGGCAGCAACTCCACCGAGGACACCCCCAGTTGGCGGATGTGCTTGAGCACATCGTCCACCATCAATCCGGCGCAGGTACCGCGCACCGCTTCAGGGACCGAAGGGTGGCGCATGCTGATGCCGCGCAGATGGGTTTCGTAGATGATCGTGCGGTCCCACGGGGTGCGCACCGGCTGGTCGTTGCCCCAGGTATGGGCCGGGTCGATGACTTTGCATTTGGGCACGAAGGGTGCGCTGTCGCGCTCATCGAAACTCAGGTCGGCATCCGGGTGACCGATGGTGTAGCCAAACAACGCTTCGGACCATTTGAGCTCGCCCACCAATTGCTTGGCATAGGGGTCGATCAGCAATTTATGGTGGTTGAAGCGATGGCCGTTGGCGGGATCGTAGGCCCCGTATACCCGGTAGCCATAGATCAGCCCGGGGTGGGCATCGGGCAAGTAGCCGTGGAAGGTCTCGTCGGTGTATTCCGGCAGCTCGATACGTTCCAGCTCGACTTCGCCGGTATCGTCGAACAGGCACAACTCAACCTTGGTGGCGTTGGCCGAGAACAGCGCGAAATTGACCCCCAGACCATCCCAGGTCGCGCCGAGGGGGAAGGGCAAGCCTTCACGAATGCGCGATGGCTCGGTAGCGGGTGTCTTGCTCATGGTGTTGCTCCTGCAGGGTTTTTCAGGCCGAACGGGGCCGTGCTGACATCAGGTCAGATCAATCGTTGAGTGTGCTGCAGGAGCCGGTGGCCGGCTCCTGTGGGAAGGTGGATCAGCCGGCAGGCTTACGCGCCGCCCGTGGCTTTTTGGCGACCGCCGGTTTTTCCGCGGCCGGCTTTGCCTTGGCCTTGGTGCCGGTCTTGGGTTTACTCGGAGTCAGGGCCTCGGCTTCGGCCAGCTTGCGGGCCATTTCCCAATGACGGGCTTCCTGGCCCTCAGGTTTACCTTCGGACTCCCATATCTGATACGCGAATTCACGAACGCGTTTGTCTTCGGTGCTCATCGCAATGCTCCTCACAGAAAATTTCAGCTTTCTTGATCGTCAGAATGGATAAAGACATTTACCGGGAGTACCCCCAGGGCAGCGCTGATCAGTAGCTCCTTGTTGGGTGTGACTGCGCCTGTTTGCAAAAGTCCCTTCCAATTTTGCAGCGTGGCGTCGAACGGTAATGTGATCCGGGTATCGCCCCAAACCTGCGCATCCACCCGGGGCTGGGCGCTGTTTTCAAGCAGAGCGTGGGTCCAGCGTGGCACCACCACCAACAGCCACTGGCCTTGATATTCGCGGCTGAAGGCGACAATCCGTTGGGCATGCCGGCCCAGCACTTGCAGCGGTACATAGCGTCCCCTGGCAAACAACAACGGGTAGGCCTTGCGCAGGTTCAACACCTGGGCAATCAGCGCCTGCTTCAAGTGCCCGTCACGCCAGCGCTCAAGCAAGGCGCCGGGTGCTGCCGCCAATGCCTGTTGCCGGGCATTGAAATCCACCGGCCGCCGGTTGTCCGGATCCACCAGGCTCAAGTCCCAGAATTCGTCGCCCTGGTACAGGTCCGGCACGCCTGGCACGGTGTTGCGCAGCAAGGATTGCGCCAGCCCGTTCAACGCGCCGGCGGGGACGATGGCCTCGGCCGCCGCGTGGATCGCGGTGCGCAAGGTCAGCCCAGCGGGCTCGAGCAACAAGCGCCTGAGGAAGGCTTCGACACCTTGCTCATAAATATCGTTGGGGGCGCTCCAGCTGCTGTGCAGTTTGGCTTCGCGCAGGGCTTTTTGCTGCCACTGCCAGAGGCGCTGCTGATAGTCGTCGGTGTTCTCAATGCCCAGGTCCAGGGGCCAACTGCCCAGCAGCACCTGATACAGGATCAGCTCATCACCGGCCGAGGGGATGGCCGGATCATCGCGCAAGGGCGCCGCCAGCCTGCGCCACTGTTGCACCTGCTCGGCATACCAGGGCCCGCACTCGCTGAGTACCGCCAGGCGCGCTCGGCTGTCTTCGCCGCGTTTGTGGTCATGGGTGGCGGTGGCCAGCAGGTTATCGGGGAAGGTCTGCAGGCGCTGCTGGTTGGCGGCATGAAACTCGGCCAGGGGCGCGCTGAACTGTTCGGTACTGAAACCCACGTCATTGCGCGAGAGCAGCACTGCCGAGCGATAGAAAGCGGTGTCTTCCACGGCCTTGGCGGCTGCCGGCGAGGTCAGTTGCTGGAAACGCACGCAGGCATGCTTGAGGATCTTGCGCGGCTGCCCCACCGGGCGTTCGCGCCAGAGTTGGCCGCCGAGCCACTGTTGCAGGTAGTCGAGCACTGGCCAGTCGGCTTCGCTCAAAGTCCCACGGGCACCGGCCAGCGCCTGCTGGAACAGCGCCTCGTCAGCGGCGCTGCGGCCACAGGCGCTGATGTAGGTGCGGTACACCGGGAAGTGCACGATCAGCTCCTGCAAGGCGCGGCGGATCGCGCCCAGGGTCAGGTCACGGCTCATCACATCTGCGCGGGCCACTTGCAGCAGGGCCTGGGCCACGCTCTCAAAATCCCCGGCCAGGGAGCCGTTGAGGATTTGTTGCCGGGCCAGCCAGGCTTCCTCGATAAACGCCGACGGCCGCTCGCTGGCCTCGCTCCACAGCTGGGCCAACGCCTCGAACCCCTGGGGGTCGTGCTGTACCAGCGACACCTGGTTCATGAACTCATAGCCGGTGGTGCCATCTACCCGCCAGTCTTCGCGCAGGGTTTCCCCGGTGCCGAGGATTTTCTCGACAAAGATCGGCAAGTGCCGGCTCGGCGACAATCCATCCACCCGGCGCCGCAACTTGCGGCAGTAGCCACGGGGATCGGCCAGGCCGTCGATATGGTCGATGCGCAGGCCATCCACCAGGCCCTCGCTGATCAGCTGGAAAATCTTGCGGTGGGTGGCCTCGAACACCGTGGCCCGCTCCACCCGCAGGCCGCCCAACTCGTTGACGTCGAAAAAGCGCCGCCAGTTGATGTCATCCGCCGCCGTGCGCCAACTGGCGAGGCGGTAGGCTTGCTGCTCCAGCAGTTGGTGCAACCGGGAAAATCCCTCGGGCTGGCGCGCATCAAACAGCGCCAGGATGTGCTCGATGGCTGTCAGGTTGAGGGGGGCGCGCGCCTGTACGGCCAGTTCCTGTTTCAGGCTGGCGGCCAGGGGCCAGGCATCGGCCTGATAGGCCAGGGCGCTGAAGCGGTCGGCTAGGTCTTTGAGGGGAGGATGGGCGCGCAGGATATCGCCGTAGTCCCTGGGGCAGATCGGGAAGCGGTGCTCGTAGTGCTCGACAAAGAAGCTACCCTGGGCCGGGTCAAACCGCAGGGGCAGGTTGCCGCTTTGCAAGGCCTCGCCGTAATCGCTGCCGAGGAAGGGCATCAGCAGTTGGCCCTTGAGCAGCGGGTCGGGGGAGTGCCACTGGATATCGAAGAATTCGCAGTAAGGGCTCAGGCGCCCCCATTCCAGCAGATCCAGCCACCAGGGGTTGTCGCTGCCACCGACGGCCATGTGGTTGGACACGATATCCAGAATCAGCCCCATCTCATGGGCGCGCAGGGCCGCCACCAGGCGACGCAAGGCGGGTTCGCCGCCCAGTTCCGGGTTGACGGTGGTCGGGTCGACCACGTCGTAGCCATGCATTGAACCGGCGCGGGCCTTGAGCAGGGGCGATGCATACAGGTGGCTGATGCCCAGGCGGGCAAAATACGGCACCAGCGGCACCGCATCATCGAGGGTAAAGCCTTTGTGAAATTGCAGACGCTGGGTGGCTCGTAGCAAGACGCTGTTCATCGGTCACGCTCTAGGGCTTGATTACGGGCGACCGCCAGTAACTCCAGGCGGCGCGCAGCGTTGTCATCGTCGAGCAGGTGCGCGGCGTCCCCCGGCAGGCGCCGTCGCCAGTTGGGATGGGTGTCGGTAGTGCCGGGCAGGTTGGCTTGCTCTTCGACGCCCAGGGCATCTTCCAGGGGCAGCAACACCAGCGGCGCACGGGTGTGGCCGAGGTAGCGCACGCTGGCATCGAGCATGTGGTCGGTTTCGTTGCGCAGTTCATCGAGGAAGTTCTGCGGGTCTTGAACCAGGGCCTGGCGCAGTGCTTCACGCTCGCGCTGGCGGTGCTCGCTCCATTGCTCCACCGTCGGCGCGTCGATCAACCCCAGTTGCACATTCCAGTCGATATCGCGGCTGTGCCACCAGCCATTGAGCGTCGGCAGGTCATGGGTACTGGTGGTGGCCAGGGCGTTATCCGGCCAGTCGAGGATCGGCGTGAAGCGCCCGCCGTGGTCCTGTTCGAACAGCAATACGCGCATGCCCAGCATGGCCCGGGCGCTGAGCTTTTCCCGCAGGCCCTCGGGCACCGTGCCCAGGTCTTCGCCGAGCACAATCGCTTGGTGTCGGCTGGATTCCAGGGCCAGCAGGCGCAGCAGGTCGTCCACCGGGTAATACAGATAAGCGCCTTGTTTGGGTGAAGCGTCCCTGGGGATCACCCACAGCCGTTGCAAGCCCATCACATGGTCGATACGCAAGCCGCCAGCATGGGCGAAGTTGGCCCGCAGCATTTCGATAAAGGCGCGAAAACCGTTGCGTTTCAGGCCTTCGGGAGAGAACGCGGAGATGCCCCAGCCCTGGCCGGCACGGTTGAGGATGTCCGGTGGCGCACCCACCGTCAGGTCGGCCAGCAGTTCATCCTGACGGCTCCAGGCCTGGCTGCCGGCGCCATCGGCACCCACGGCCAGGTCGGCAATCAGGCCGATGCCCATGCCACTGCCGCGGGCGGCTTGTTGCGCGCGCTCAAGGCAACGGGCGATCAGCCATTGGTTAAAAGCATAAAAGCCAATGGCTTCACCTTGCTCGGCGGCAAATTGTGCCAGCGCGGCGCTGCCTGGGTCGCGCCACTCCTCGGGCCACTGGCGCCAGTCGAGGCTTTCGCCGTTGGCGGCGCGCTCGGCCTGGATGGCTTCGAAGCGGCAGTGGTTTTCCAGGGCCTCACCGCCGGCCTGGCGAAAGCTCAGGAAGTCCGCCTGCTGCGGGTGCTCACCCTGGCAGAAGTCCTCATACAGGGCGCGCAGCAGGCGTTGCTTGACCTTGGCGGCGGCAGGCCAGTCGATCAGGCTTTGTTGTTCCAGTTCCTGCAGCTGATCGGCCAACCCGGTGGACTCGATGGCGCTGCGCACTGCGCGCTCGCCGAGGATGCACCCCGGCGAGGCGTACAAGCTATTGAGGAACAGTCGGCTGGACGGCGAGTAGGGGCTGTAGCGCGTGGTATCGGCGCTGAACATCGCGTGCAGCGGGCTGATAGCCAAGGCATCGACGCCCCGTTCAGCGGCGGCGCGGGCCAGTTGTTCCAGGGCCTGGGTGTCGCCAAAACCGCCGTCGCCGCTACGGCGCAAGGCATACAACTGGGCGCTCAGGCCCCACGCACGGGCAGGCTGGCTGTCCACCGCCTCGGCCACGCTGAAACAGCGCAGGGGCGCGACAGCCAGGGTGAAGGACTGGCCGCCGATCTGTACCCGCTGGTAGCCCACGGGCAAGGTGCCGGGCAGGTTGGCTTCGGCGTCCAGCTCAAGGCTCTGGGTACTGCCATCCTCCAGGTAAACCTGGCACGGCGTGCCGGGAGCAAAGTATGCGGCCAGGTCGAGGCTGCTGCCGACGTCCACGGTCAACAGTGGCGCCAGGTGCCGGTCTTGTTGCACACGCTCCAGGTCTTGCAGGCTGGCAGCGATGGCTTCATCGGTGTCGGCGGGGTGGCCAAGACCATTGAGCACGGCGCGCAAGGCGTCGGCGCTGACATGTTGCGGGCGGCCATTGGCGTCGATCCAATCCACCGCCAGGCCCGCGCGGCTGGCGAGTATTTCCAATTGCGCTTCGCTCAAGGGTGCTCTCCAACAGGTGATGAGGTGTCGCCCGGCGTCAGGCTGACGCGGGCGCAGAAGGGCGTGAGTGACCCAGGGTCGCTGCTGGTGCTGAACAGCTCAGTGATGCCGGCCGGATGGTGCAGGGTGGCCGGGCCCAGGTTGAGGTCGATCTGCAGGATGCTGCCATTGCCCAGGCGCCAGCGGGCCGATACCGCGCCCTGGCCCAGGACCTGCGCGCCGAGGGCCATGCTGCCGGGCAGGTGGGGCACGATATGTTGCCGGCGCAGGCCCAGCAGTTGGCGATACAGCGCCGCAGGCGCCTGGCTAAACTGCGGGATGCAGCGCTCGAAGGTCTGCAGCGCGTTGGGGTCGGGAATCTGCGCGCGGCGCTCGGGGTCGCTGAAGGCGGCGAAGTCAGCAAACTCATTGCGTCGGCCTTCGCGCACGGCCTCGGCCAATTCGCCGTGATGGTCGGTAAAGAACAGGAAGGGCTGCTCGGCGGCGATCTCATCGCCCATGAATAGCAGCGGGATCATCGGCGACATCAGCAACAAGGTGGTCGCCGCCTGCAACGCCTGGGGCGAACACAGTTGATGCAAGCGCTCGCCAAGGGCGCGGTTGCCGATCTGGTCGTGGTTCTGCAAAAACAGCACAAAGGCACTGGGCGGCAAGTGCTCGCTGGATTCGCCACGCCGGGTACCGTGGCGCGTGGTCTCACCCTGATAGATAAAGCCTTCGCCCAGGCAGCGCGCCAGTTTGGCGGTGGGTTCGTCGGCAAAGTCGGCGTAATAGGCGTCGGTCTCGCCGGTCAACAGCACGTGCAGGGCGTTATGCCCGTCGTCGTTCCATTGCGCATCGAAACCCTGCTGCAACAGGCTGGCCTGGTTGAATTCGTTTTCCAGCACCAGCCACACATGGCGGTCCGGGTCCACCTGCTCACGCACCCGTTGGGCCAGTTCCTTGAGGAACGACGGGTCGTCGATGGCATGCACCGCATCCAGGCGCAGGCCGTCGAAGCGGTATTCGAGGAGCCACATCAGCGCATTGTCGATAAAGAAGTCGCGCACCTCGCGGCGGCGAAAGTCGATCCCGGCGCCCCAGGGGGTGTGGGTGTCTTCGCGGAAAAAGCCTTTGGCGTACTGGCCCAGGTAGTTACCGTCGGGGCCGAAGTGGTTGTAGACCACATCCAGAATCACCGCCAGGCCATGCTCATGGGCCCTGTCGATCAGCTGTTTCAACTGCTCCGGCGTGCCCAGGGACGCTTGCGGCGCGTAGGGCAGCACCCCGTCGTAGCCCCAGTTACGCTCGCCAGGACACTGCGCCAGCGGCATCAGCTCAATGGCGGTGATGCCCAACTCGGCCAAGCGTGGCAGGTGTTGCTCTACAGCGCTGTAGCCTCCCAGGACCCCCACATGCAGCTCGTAGATCACCGCTTCATGCCAGGGTCGGCCCTGCCAGGCGCTGTGGCGCCAGGGGTAGGCCAAGGGATCGACCACCACGCTGTCGCCATGTACATCCGCGTGCTGGAGGCGCGATGCCGGGTCCGGCACATCGCGCTCGCCATCAATATTAAAGTGGTAGCGGGTACCGGCCCCACAGCGCACGTCAGCCACAAACCAGCCGGCTGCCTGGGGCAGCATGGGCACCGACTGCCCCCCTTGCAGCTCGACGCTGACATAAAACGCATCAGGCGCCCACAGGGCGAAGCGGGTGTGTTGCGCATCCTGCATGATCGCGCCGTGGGGCCATGTTTCCAGAGTCCGTGACGGCATCTATCCTAACCTCTTTATACTTTTCCTGATTTTCCCAGCGCTTTCGCTACCAGTTGTTCGTAAAGTTCGGCATAGGGCTCCACCGCCTGGCACCAGTTGAATGGCGCGGACATGGCCCGGCAGCGCATGGCGTTGAGCAGGCCGGGGAAGGCAAACACCTTGAAGGCACGGGCGAGGGCGGCTTCGTAGCTTTCGACGGTAGATTCGTCGAACAAAAAGCCGGTCACGCCATCTTCGATGGTGTCAGCCAGACCGCCAGTATTGCGCGCCACCGGCAGCGAACCGAAGCGCTGGGCGTACATCTGGCTCAGGCCGCAGGGCTCGTAGCGCGAGGGCATCAATAAAAAGTCGCTGCCGGCAAACATGCGGCGGGCGTCGGTTTCGTTAAAGCCGATCCGCACGCCGATGCGGCCGGGGAAACGCAGGGCCAGGGCGCGCATGGCTTGTTCTTCTTCCGGCTCGCCACGGCCGATAATGGCAATTTGCCCGCCGTTTTCGACGATAAAGCCGGCGACGGCTTCGGTCAGGTCCAGACCTTTTTGGTAGACCAGGCGAGACACCACGGCAAACAGCGGGCCGCTGGACGCGTCCAGGCCGAACAGCTTGCGTACGTGGCTGGCGTTGACCGCCTTGCCTTGCCAGTCGCCGATATTGAATGGGTGGTCCAGGTGTGGGTCGGTGGACGACTCCCAGCTTTCATCAATGCCGTTGGGGATGCCACTGAGCAGGCCTTGCTGGGTCTTGCTGGCAAGGAAGCCATCCAGGCCGCAGCCGAACTCGGGGGTGGTGATCTCCCGGGCGTAGGTGGCGCTGACCGTGGTGATATGGCTGGAATAGGCCATGCCGGCCTTGAGGAACGACATCTTGCCGTAGAACTCCATGCCTTCCTGTTGCAAGGCATGTTCGGGAATCCCCAACTCCGGGCACGAGGCCAGGCTGACCACGCCCTGATAGGCCAGGTTATGGATGGTAAACAGCGTGGGGGTGCGCGAACCCCGCCAGTGCATGTAGGCCGGCGCCAGGCCGGCTGGCCAGTCGTGGGCATGCACCAGGTCCGGGCACCAGTGGATTTGCGCGAGGTTGGCGGCGATATCGGCGGCGGCCAGGCCCAGGCGGGCGAAGCGGATATGGTTGTCGGGCCAGTCGCGGCCGTTGTTGGCGCCATAGGGCGTGCCTTCACGCTCGTACAGTTCGGGGCAGATCAGCACATAGATGACCAGGCCGTCCTTGAGGTCCATGCGCCCGATCTTGCACGGTGGCAGCGCGGCATGCCCACCCAGTTCGCCGATGATATGGATCGGGTTGTCGCTGTCCAACACTTGGCGGTAGCCCGGAATCAGCACCCGTACATCGTGCAGGTGGGCCATGGCTCGGGGCAGGGCAGCGGACACATCCCCCAGGCCGCCGGTTTTCACCAGATCAGCCAGCTCCGAGGTCACAAACAGTACTTTCTTACGATTGGGATTTTGCGACGACACCGACCGCACTGGGCCGGGAAGGTCAACCAAGGTGGTTGGTCCATCGACCGGCTGACTAAAACGCTGTCCCTGAGTTCCCGAAGCGGCACTTATCATTGTTCTCTCCCATGTGTTGGTCAACTGAGCGCCTGAGGCCCCAGCGAAAATCAACCGCGTCCTGCGGTCACGCGCACTAGCACTGCACAGACTGGCAAGGCTTATGCCAATTGCACCGAACTGATAAATAGATTGGATGGGCGGACGTCCGGCTGGCGCCGGTGGCGTGCGTCCTACCTTAAACCTGACCTACGGCAGAGTTGGAAAGTTTCGATTTATTGCGGGGGCTTTTGTTCTGATCGTGACCCATCGGTCATCAGTCTAGGACACAGCCCAGAGCCTGCAAGGGCTGTGGGATAAATTTGTAGGACAATATCTTTTTTGCGGCGGTGTGGTGGGTGGGGACCGTATCGATGGCTGGGTGTGTAGAGGCACGAGAGGGGGACTGCTGCGCAGTCCAACGCGGGCAAGCCCGCTCGCCACAGGGGATGGGTGCCTCTTGGCGGGGCGCCGAGGCAGTGCTGCTCGATAGTGGTGCGCGGTCGTGCTTAAAGTGATTTATTAAGAGTTAATATAGTTATATATCAATGAGTTATAGGTGATATCTAATGTTTTATCAGTTCAGGCCGCGCCGTATCTCCCCCGCAGCCCACGCCTGGATGTCTTCAATCATCTGCCCATAGAACTGCCGGTAGTTCTGCTCGCTGACGTAGCCCACATGGGGTGTGGCCAATACATTGGGCAGATGGCGGAATTCATGGTCCGCCGGCAATGGCTCCTGCCCGAACACATCCAGCGCTGCGCCGGCCAATCGGCCATGGCGCAGTGCATCGACCAACGCCGCTTCATCAACGATCGGCCCGCGTGCGGTGTTGACCAGACGTGCACTGGGCTTCATCCAGGCCAGGGCCTGGGCATCCACCAGTCCACGGCTGCGCTCGCTGAGCACCAGGTGAATCGACAGCACATCGGCTTGCTCGAACAATTGGCGCTTGCTGACCCAGGTTACCCCCACGGCGGCGGCGCGTTCCGGGGTAAGGTTTTCGCTCCAGGCAATCACGCGCATGCCAAACACCTGGCCAAACTGCGCCACGCGCTGGCCAATACTGCCCAGGCCGAGGATGCCCAGGGTCTTGCCATGCAGATCGCCGCCCAGCCCTTGTTGCCACTGGCCGGCGCGCAGGGCGTTGGATTCAGCCAGCAGATTGCGCGTGGATGCCATGATCAACGCCCAGGTCAGCTCCGGCGCCGCGTGCTTGTAGCTGTCGGTGCCGCACACCTGGATGCCCAGGGCCTTGGCCGCGGCCAGGTCGATGGCCGCATTGCGCATACCACCGGTGACCAGCAGTTTAAGCGCCGGCAACCCTTGCAACAGCGCCTGATCGAAAAGCGTGCGCTCGCGCATCACGCAAATCACCTCAAACCCCTGCAAGCGAGCGATCAGGGTGGCGGTATCGGCCGGATAGTCGTGCAGGAAATGCACCTGGCCGACCGCCTCCAGCACGGACCAATCCACCACGTCCCGCGCGACGTCTTGCCAATCATCTATGACTGCGATCTGTACTGACATACACACCTGCCTTGCGTTAACTGGGGATGACCGTTACACCCAATGCACAGCCATTGCCACCACCGCGTAACGGGCCGCCTTGGCCAGGCTGACGATCAATATAAAACGCCAGAGCGGCTCCCGCATCACGCCGGCCACCAGGGTCAGTGGGTCGCCGATGATCGGCAGCCAACTGAGCAGCAGTGACCAATGGCCCCAACGACGATAATGACCGCGGGACTTTTCCAACTGTGCAGCGCTCACAGGAAACCAGCGACGGTCCTTGAACAGCTCGACCGAACGGCCCAGCAACCAATTGACCAACGAGCCCAATACGTTGCCCAGGGTCGCGATGCCGAGCAGTAGCCACAGCGAGTAGCTGCCATTGAGCAGCAGCGCCACCAGCACCGCTTCCGATTGCAGCGGTAGCAGCGTAGCCGCCCCGAAAGCGCTGAGAAACAGCCCGGCATAGCCTGCAAACATAGATCAGTGGGCCGGGTATTCGGCTACCACCACATCTTTGCCGGCGCGGGTCAGGCCAATGACTTGATAGGCGTCGCTCATGCCCTGGGTTTCCATCCCTGGCGAGCCCATGGGCATGCCAGGTGCGGCGATGCCCAACAGATCGTCGCGTTTGCGCAGGGCCAACACTTGATCGGCCGGCACATGGCCTTCGACGAACTTGCCGTCGATCACCGCGGTATGGCAGGACGCTAGGCGCGGAGCCACGCCCAGGCGCTGCTTGACCGAGCTCATGTCGGCTTCCACATGATCGTTGACCTTGAACCCGTTGGCTTCGAGGTGGCTGATCCATTTTTTGCAGCAGCCGCAGTTGGCATCGCGATGCACGTCAATCGGGATCAGTTCGGCGGCCTGGGCCAGGCTGGTCATGAACAGGGCGGACAGTAAAGTCAGGCGCAGGGTGGTTTTCATAGACAGGTCCCATCGGTTACGGAGTGCGCAAAGAGCGCGCATTGTCCGCGCTTTTGCGAAGCAGGTGAGGTGGTTATGTTTCGAAATTATACGCGCACGCGACAGTCTCGGAGCTTAGCGTCCGCTGCTGTCAGCAAACTGAGAGAAAGATGACAAGTTTGTCAGCTCAGAACGACTCCAGGCGTTGCTTGAGTTGGTCCATGGCCTGGTTCGACAGCGCCACCATGCGCGCTTGCAAGGTATCGAGCTGCAGCTCGGTCTCATAGCTGAGCACCCGGGTAAACAGGGTGCCGCTGCCACGCGCCTGGAGAAAGTAGTGAATGCTGCCATCCACGGCGAGGGAGGTGAACACGGTCTTGAACTCCCGGGGCGGCACGGCGATCTGCACCCGGTAGCTCATGGGCACTCGTACCCCCAGCAGGTCGATCATTTCGGTGAAGCGCTGGCCAACGGGCAGTGAGCCGCTGGTACCGGTGTCTGCGCTCAACGAGGTGGGGTGCCATTCGTGCCAGCGGTCGGGCTGGGTCACATAGTCGTAGACGGTTTCGATGGGGGCTTGGATATAGCGTTCCTGGCTGATTCGCTCGACGCGGAGCGGGTGCTCAACTGCATTCATGTCACACCTCCTGTGCGGCTAGGAACTGTCAGAATAGTCGCACTCCCGTACAACGCACGGGAGTCTCCAGGCTTTTTTCGACGTAACGCCGGCAAGCGCTATAGCTGATAGTTTTTCAACTCCCGGGCAATCACCATGCGCTGGATCTCACTGGTACCCTCATAAATCTGCGTAATCCGCGCATCCCGGTAGTAGCGTTCCACCGGGTAGTCTTCCAGGTAGCCATAGCCGCCATGGATCTGCATCGCCGAAGAGCAGACTTTTTCGGCCATTTCCGAAGCAAACAGCTTGGCCTGGGAGGCTTCGGACAGGCACGGCTTGCCCGCACTGCGCAACCGTGCGGCATGCAGGATCAGCAAGCGTGCGGCATTGAGGCGGGTCTGCATGTCGGCCAGCAGGTTGGCCACGCTCTGGTGCTCAATAATGGCCTTGTCGAACTGCACCCGGTCACGGGCGTAGGCCAACGCCGCTTCAAAGGCTGCGCGGGCAATGCCCAGGGCCTGGGCGGCGATACCGATGCGCCCACCCTCCAGGTTGGACAGGGCAATGGCCAGGCCCTTGCCGCGTTCGCCCAGCAGGTTGGCTTCGGGCACGCTGCACTGGCTGAGGGTCACGGCGCAGGTGTCCGAGGCGCGGATGCCCATCTTGTGTTCGGTACGGTCCACGGTAAAACCTGGGGTGTCGGTGGGCACCAGGAACGCCGAAATGCCCTTTTTGCCCAACTCCGGGTCGGTCACTGCAAACACAATCGCTAATTTGGCCCGTTTGCCATTGCTGACAAACTGCTTGGCGCCGTTGATCACCCACTGGCCATCACGCAATTCGGCGCGGGTGCGCAGGTTGTGGGCTTCGGAGCCGGCCTGGGGCTCGGTCAGGCAAAAGCAGCCGATGGCCTGGCCGCTGGCCAGTTCGGCCAGCCAGGTTTCTTTCTGTGCCTGTGTGCCGTAGTTGAGGATCGGCCCGCAACCCACTGAATTATGGATACTCATCAGCGCGCCTACCGCGCCGTCACCCGCAGAAATCTCCTCGACGGCCAGGGCGTAGGCCACGTAATCCACATAGGTGCCCCCCCATTCTTCCGGCACTACCATGCCCAGCAGGCCCAGTTCCCCCATCTTGGCGACCAGGCCGTCGTCGATCCAGCCGGCCTTTTCCCAGGCCTGGGCATGGGGCGCGATTTCGCCACGGGCAAAGTCGCGCGCCATGTCGCGAATCATGACTTGTTCTTCTGTAAATTCAATATCTTGCATGAGTTAGTTCCCGTTCTTCGCGAAGTCTTGGAAGAAGCTGTCGACGTGGTGCTGGTCCAATGCCGAGAGCGTTGGCGGGTTCCAGCGCGGGGCTTTGTCCTTGTCGATCAACAACGCGCGCACGCCTTCGATCAGGTCGCCCCGGGCGAACCACTGGCGGTCCAGGTGCAGCTCCAGGGCGAAGCAGTCTTCCAGTGCCAGGTGGCGACCGCGTCGCAGCATCTGCAGGGTGACGGCCATGGCCAAGGGGGAGCGGGTCTGCATCAACTGCGCGGTGCTCAGCGCCCATTCATGGCTATCGGCGACGGTCACTTGTTGCAGTTGTTCGACAATGCTCGGCACATCCGGCTGGGCAAAGAAGTGGTCGATGGCCGGGCGCAGGGCGGCCAGTGGCGCATCCGGCAATTGTTGCACCGCAAGCTTGGCCAGCAAGCCTTGCAGGTCCTTGAGTGGCGAATCGTGCCATTGCAGGCGGTCGAGTTTCTGATCCAGTTCCGCCAGCCTGGCGCTGTCGAGGTACCAGTCGGCGAGCCCGCAGTACAGGGCGTCGGCGGCGCGGATCTGCACCCCGGTCACCCCCAGGTAAATCCCCAGCTCGCCAGGAATGCGCGGCAGGAAGTAGCTGCCGCCCACATCCGGGAAGTAACCGATGGCCACTTCCGGCATGGCCAGGCGGCTGCGTTCGGTGACAACCCGCAGGTCGGCCCCCTGGACCAGGCCCATGCCGCCGCCCAGGACAAAGCCGTCCATCAGGGCGAGGACCGGCTTGCGGTAATGATGAATGGCCAGGTCGAGGGCGTATTCTTCGACGAAGAAGTCTTCATGCAGGGTGTCGCCACCCTTGAAGCTGTCGTACAGCGAGCGGATATCGCCACCGGCGCAGAAGGCTTTCTCGCCGGCGCCGCGCAACACCACGGCATGCACCTGGGCATCCTCGGCCCAGGCGCGCAAATGCGCCGAAAGGCTGCGGACCATGTCCAGGGTGATGGCATTGAGGCCGGCGGGGCGGTTGAGGGTCAGGTGGCCGATATGGTTGCGTACTTCGGCCAGGACGCTGTCCTGGGAGGACTGGGTGCTGCATGTCGCCTGGGACTGAGCCTGAGCAGTCATCTGTAACTCCCTGCTTTTATTGTTCTTTATCAAAATGTTCGCGGGCGAACCATCTCCGGATCGTACCAGTGCAAATTTGCCCAGTACAAGCCGGAATCCTGCAGGTCATCTTTGCATTTATGCAGGGGGGTATTCGATAAAAAACCAGGGTGGGCGCGCCTACACCCGGCTGGCCAGCACTTGGCCAATGCTGCGGCGGCGCGCATGGTCTTCGGCGATGTGGATCAGCTCTTCCAGTTCGCTGGGGGTGACGTCGAAAAACTGCTCCATTTGCGCCAACGCCTGCTCCAGGTCCACGGCGGTGATTTTGGCGTCCACCTCCCGAGCGTGCGGTTGCACCATCACCGGCACCTCGGCGGGGCCCTTGGGGTAACGGGTGCGGGTCAGGTTGTTATAGGCCAGGGCCGAGAGCAGCAGGGTGCCAGCCCCCAGCATGACCGGCCCGACCTCCTGCCAACCCAGGGCGATGCTGGCCGGGTCGGCAAGGACCAGGGTCATGGCCAGGCCACCCGAGGGCGGGTGCAGGCAACGCAGCCAGCACATCAGCATCAACGCCATGCCCGCCGCAAGGCAGGCACTGCCCAGGGTCCGGCCCAAGACCCGGGCTACCAGCAAGGCCACCACACTGGCGCATAGATAGCTGCCAATAATCGACCATGGCTGGGCGAGGGCCCCCGATGACACCGCAAACAACAGCACGGCAGAGGCCCCCAGCGGACCCAGCAGGTGCATGGCCACTTCCAGGCCATACACCTGGGCGCAGAGCCATACGCTAAACAGGGTGCCCAGGGCCATGCCGATGGCGGCGCGGCTCCATTCGGCGGGACGGGTATTGATAGCAGCGGGTAACCAACGAGCGAGCATTGCGGGGCAGTCCAATCTTCAAAGGCGAGCAGGAAATAATGCGGGATCAGGCAAAAAGAAGGGCTTTGCGGTTTCCCGCAAAGCCCTGCGAAAGTTCCAACATTTGGGGGAGGAACCGGCGAAGTGTGCCGATCAATCAAACCCCTCGCCAATGCATATTAATGCAGGTTAAGTGCAGTATTTTTGCATCAACATCGCTCCTACCCCAGGCTGACCTTGCCCAGCACCCGCTCGTGGTTCTCGGCATTGATCAACGACTTCTGCACACTTTCCCGCAGCCGTGGGTCATTGGCCAGCGGCCCCTTGAGCGCGACCAGGGCGTCGCGCAACTCCATCAGCCGATCAAGGGTGGGCATGGGGATATAGCCGACATGTACCTGCTCAATAGGCAATTGCTCTTTAGCCATGGCGGCGATCCTCTGAGGCGTCTTTTGAACGTTTGGCGGTAACTATGCAGCACAGATGTAAAACCAGTTTAGCGCCGGGGTTATGGGGCTGATAGGGGAGCTGGTACCGGCATTTACGGATACAAACGTAGGAGCTTTCTTGATAGTGCGTGTGGCGCTTATGACCACCCCACAGGGCTTTAAATGCCTGCTATGGCCCAGCCCGCTCCAGACGCAGCAGCACATAGGTGTTTTTATCGAATGGCCCCGTCAGTACCGGCGTCAATCCGCGCCAGCGTGGCTCATCGAGGCGCTGGAAATCAGCCTGGTCCATCACCAGCCACGCCGGCGTCGGCAACGAGGCCAGGTCTGCAGGTGCCTGGGTAAACAGCGGCACCCGGTCACATTCCACATTGACCATGAACTTGATGGCCTTGGCGTCTTTACCCAAGCCATGCAATACCAGCGGCGCCGGGTGCTGCTGGATCAGCGCATGGGCCTCGCGGGCAAAGGTGCGGGTGTCGTAGAGACGGCGCTCCACCGGTTCGACCACCAGGATGTACAGGCCCCAAACCGCCAGCACCGCGCAAAACGCCGGCCCCACCGGGCGCCAGCGCCACTTGAGGAGCATCCCCACACTCAGGAGCTGCAAGCCGATCAACAGGCCCAACACGCCCTGGAAATGCTCCAGCTGCGCAGCAAAGCGCTGGCGCGCCACCAGCAGCGCGCCGATCAACAGCCCCGGGGTCAGCGCCCACAGCCCCAGCATCAAGCCCCGCAGCCCCTTGAACAGCCGCCCGTCCACCCTGTGGAACGGGTACGCGGCGATAATCGCCACCATCGGCATCATCGGTAACACATAGCGGGCTTTTTTCGCCTCGGGGATCGACAGGCCAAGCAGCACGATCAAACCCGCAGCCGTGCACCCCAGCAACAACTGCCATGCGCTATCAGCGGTGCGCCGGGCACTGAACAGCACCGCCAGTAGCACCAGCAGGGCCAACGGGTAGGCCGGGGCGTAGTTGCCCAGGGAGCTGCTGAAGTAATACCAAACGCTGCTGGAGCCTTCGCGGCCGTCCATGCGCCCGAGGAACTGCATGCGGATCACGTCCTGCATAAAGCTTTCGCCACCACTGACCTTGGCCAGCAACAGCAGCAAGCCGACACACGCCAGCAGCAGCGCCAAGGCCAGCACGCCGAAGCTGAACAACCGGCGCCACTGACGGTTGAGCAGGTAATAGCTGCACAACACCCCGGTGGGGATCACCAGACCGATGGGCCCGCGAATCGCAAAGCCGAGCAATAACAGGAGCAACAGCCAGGGCAGGCGCCGAGGGCTGGCGAAGTGATCGTGGGCGTAGCCCAGGTAAAACAGCGCCAGGGTCACCGCCGCGAGCATCTGATCCAGGGAGACCGCGCGGGTCTCGCTGATAAATGTGCTGCTGAGCAACAACAACGCGATGCTCAGCAGCGCCCAGCGCTGGGAGTAGGGCGCGGTCAGGCGGTAGACCAGGGCGACGATGACCGCCGAGGCAACGGCGGTCGGCAGCCAGGCACTGAAGCTGGTGACCCGCCCCAGGGGCAGCGACAACAGCCAGGTCAGCAGGGTTGAGGTCGACAGGTAATCGGCATACGGCTGGCCATAGGTGGTGGGGAAAAACCCCGGCCCGTGGCGCAACATCTCCTGGGCGAACAGCACAAAGCGCGAGTCAAAACCGATAATTGCCTGGTCCCAGTTGCCGGCGACAAACAGCAGCAGCGCCAGGAGCCCGACGCCCCAGGATTGGCGGTGCAGGGCCGGGCTGGCTAGCGTGTCCACGCCTCAGGCCTCCAGCAGCCGGGGTACCCACTGTTGCTGGGGGATCGGCAAGTCGCAGGACTGCCCACGCCCCATCGGGAAGTAGTGGAAGCCCTTGCGCGCCAGGCGCTCGGCGTCATACAGGTTGCGCCCGTCAAAGATCACCGGCGCCTTGAGGCGGGCGTGCAGCAGGTCGAAATCCGGGGCTTTGAACTGCTGCCACTCAGTGCAGATGATCAAGGCATCGGCGCCGCCCAGGGTCGATTCCGGGGTGCCCATCAGCATCAGGCGCGGGTCATTGCCGTACAGCTTCTGGGTTTCCTGCATGGCCTCGGGGTCGAAGGCCCGCACGTTGGCCCCGGCGGCCCACAGCGATTCCATCAGCACCCGGCTGGGGGCATCGCGCATGTCGTCGGTGTTGGGCTTGAACGCCAGGCCCCACAAGGCGAAGGTTTTGCCGCGCAGTTCGCCCTTGTAGAACGCCCGGATCCGCTCGAACAGTTTGCTTTTCTGCCGCTGGTTGATGGCTTCCACCGCTTCGAGCAGGTCACTGGAGCAATTGGCTTGGCGAGCGCTGTGGATCAGCGCGCGCATGTCCTTGGGGAAGCACGAGCCGCCGTAGCCGCAGCCCGGGTAGATAAAGTGGTAGCCGATCCGCGAGTCGGCGCCGATGCCCAGGCGCACCGATTCGATATCGGCCCCCAGGTGCTCGGCCAGCTCGGCGATCTGGTTGATAAAGCTGATCTTGGTCGCCAGCATGCAGTTGGCGGCGTACTTGGTCAGCTCGGCGCTGCGCACATCCATAAAGATAATGCGGTCGTGGTTGCGGTTGAACGGCGCGTACAGGTCACGCATCACCTCACGCACTTCTTCGCGTTCGCAACCGATGATGATCCGGTCGGGGCGTCGGCAGTCGGCCACCGCAGAGCCTTCCTTGAGGAATTCCGGGTTGGAGACAATATCGAACACCAGGCTGCGACCGGCCAGGGCCTTGTCGATATGGGCGCGCAGGGTGTCGCCGGTGCCCACCGGGACCGTGGATTTTTCCACCAGGATTACCGGCTCGACGCGATGGCGGGCCACCGCATCGCCCACCGACAGCACATACTTCAAGTCCGCCGAGCCGTCTTCGTCCGAAGGCGTGCCAACGGCGATAAACAACACTTCGCCATGCTCGACCGCGAGTTTTTCCTGGCTGGTAAAGGTCAACCGGCCGTTTTCCAGGTTTTCCCGGACCAGGCTGGCAAGCCCCGGCTCGAAAATGCTCACATGGCCCTGTTGCAGCAGGCGCACCTTGTTTTCGTCAACGTCCATGCAGATCACATCGTGACCGACCTCGGCCAATACGGTGGCCTGTACCAGGCCAACGTAACCACTACCAAATACGCTGATTTTCATGGGGTATTCCTGGGGCTTGTGTTGCCGATACGACGGGAGTTGATGGTCAGCACACCCAGGATGACCAGAGCCACCCCCAAGGTCCGTGACAGGGAAAAGGGTTCGTTGAAGCCCGGCAAGCTGGCCGCCAGCAGGTACACCAGGACGTAGCTGATACTCAGCAACGAATAGGCGCGACCCAGGGGCAGGTGCTGCAGCGCGCCGAGCCAGCACAGCATCGACAGGGCGTAGGCCACGATGCCCGGGGCGCCCCCCCCCAAGGCCGGGGGACCACCCAGGGGCCGGGGGAGCCACTCCGCCGGCAATGGCAGGCGCGTCATGCTCCAGCGCATGCCCAACTGGGCCGCGCTGACCAGTGCTACGCTGGATAACGCCAGGGTGAAACCGCGCAACCGGCTCATACCTGGCCTCCCAGCAGCAGCACGCCGGCCATCACCAGGGCCACGCCCACCCAGTGGCGGCGATCCACCGGCTCATGGAACACAAAGCGCGCCACCAGGGTGATCAATACAAAATTCAGGCTGAGCATCGGGTAGGCAATCCCCACTTCCAGGCGTTGCAGCACCAGCAGCCACACCAGCAGGCCCAGGCCCAGGCACAGCAGGGCCGACCAGAGCCAGGGCGAGCGCAGTTTCAAGGCCCAGCCCGCAGGCTGGCCGCGCCAGCCTTCCACGGCATACTTTTGCGCGATCTGGCCCATGCAGGTCAGCAGGCACGCGGCCAGAAGCAGCAGCAGGGTGATCAAGGCGCCACCTGCGGGAACAGCAGAATCACCATATTGCCTTGCTCGTAGCGCTTGCCGTCTGGGGGCAGCAATGCCAGTTCGCGTTGCTCAGATGCGCCCTTCACGCGCATTACCACGCCCACCGAACCCTGTTTGCGCGCGTCGCCCAGCCACTGCTGGACGCTTGCGAGTTTGACCCGTCGGGCGGCGCTGTCGGCATAGGCCAGGCCGTATTTGACTTCTCCGGTGGTGTTGTACAGCGCCACGTCCGGACGCTTGAGCCGCCACGCCAGGGCCGAGGCTGCGCCCAGGTCGTTGCTCAGCAGGCGCTGGGTAGTCGCCAGTTCTACGGCGTGATCGATAATGAACTGGTCCGGTGTCTTGTTATTCACCACCGAGTGCGGCAATGCCGCCGGCACCAGGGCCACCAGTAACCAACTGCCCAGTGCCGGCGCCGCCCACAAACGCAACGGGCGTAACGCCTGCAGCAGGTTGGCGATGATCCAGCCCAGCAGCACGCTGAATACCAGCACCAGGCTCAGCAGTTCCTGCTGCGGGGCATAAATCGGCTTCTTCAACTGGAAGTACACGATTGCCAGCAGGCCCAGCACCCCGATGATCAGGTTGAGCCAGCCATTGACTTGCAGCACCCGGCCACGGGCCTGGGCCAGCTTGTCGGTCAGGGTATGGCCCATCAGCAATGCCAAAGGCAGCAGGCACGGCAGGATATAGGCCGGCAGCTTGCCCTTGCTCAGGCTGAAAAACGCCAGGGGCATCAGCAGCCAAAACAACAGGAAGCCGATCTTGTGCGTGCGTTTTTCCTGCCACGCCTGTTTCAGGGTGGAGGGCAGCAGGGCCAGCCACGGCAAGCTGAACGCGGCCAGCAACGGCAGGTAGTACCACCAGGCTTGTTCGTGCTGGGCATCTTCACCGGCAAACCGCTGGATGTGCTCGTGCCAGAAGAAGAAGTTCCAGTAGTCGGGCTCCTGGGCATGCACCATCAGCGCCCAGGGCAGGCTGACCACAATTGCCACCACCACCGCGACCACGCCATAGGTCAGCAACTCACGAAAGCGTTTTTGCCAGACCATGTAGGGCAGGGCGACCAGCACCGGCAGCAGCCAGGCGAGGAAACCCTTGGTCATGAAGCCCATGCCACAGGCGAAGCCCA
>LNAP01001351.1_pt1 | contig 26211 bp, 23 predicted proteins | sample 602601 | NCBI WGS metagenome assembly LNAP01 (sample SAMN02440304, study PRJNA202911) | soil metagenome | biome: Subtropical and temperate rainforests or woodlands; isolation source: soil samples (1 kg each in a 20% v/v slurry with milli Q water) were... ...
AGACACACAGGCAACAACCAGAGCAATCAACGCGCCGCCGATCCGTGGCGACGCGACCGCTACATAAAACCAACAGCGAGGTGAATTTTATATTAAGTCGCAGCAGCAGTCGAGCCGAGTCACTGGCGGCGCACAAGCGAAAGATCTCCTCCAAACGTAGTAGCGGCTACGGCTCTGCGCTGCACTTTGGCGCGGCTCCTGCGGATAATGGAGAAGGGAGTGCGGCTCTGATTGAAGCGGAGCGCAGGGCCCGCGGAGAGAATGTACCCAGTCCGAGAGCCTCCTTGGTCATGCGCGCCCGCGCTTCGTTAATCAACAAACTGAGTCGCACTTTGCAAGAAATGGAAAATAACCAAACGGATTTAGACCTCTCTGAAGACTTTCCGATGGCTAATACGGGCAGCCGAAGCGCACGGCAGAGCGTGCGTCGCAGTATGCGTCAAAGCATGCTGAATCGCCCGCTGGCCCCAATCGCGGAGACCACAAGGAGCTCGCAGATGGTGCGGCACGGCTCATTGTACACGCCTGCTCCGTTGACACTGCCACCCTCCGAGAGCAAACTCGAGGAAGCACGTATTGTGGCACACAGTATCATCCACGGGCGGGTGCTGGATGCTCCGAAGAGCAAACTGCGCAGTAGTTTCGAGAAGACCAATCCGAATTTCGATATGCAGATTCTAGATTATATCGCCAACGACCATCTGGTTATCAAAGGCTGGGAGCAAGTGGACTTGTTGAAAATGAACGACAACGAGACTTTCGCAGGACACACGATGAAGTTCGACGAACAAGAAGACAAACGATTGATGTTCACGCTGAAAGAGTTTGCGAACCAGGTGGCGCACAGTGCCGAAGATTCTGCCAGCCGAGTGGAAAGTGAATACAAAGCAGCCATTGTCAATTTAAACCGCCTGGTAGGGAAGAAAATCACCGACACCGCAGAGATTGATGCCATGGCTGCTTCTGCGCTTGAGCACACCAACGCTGACCCAAGTAACAGCGAAAAAGAAGCGATACATCACGCAGCAGTGGCTGGTGTCACTTCCGAACCTTCTGCGAAGCACACGGCAGCTGAGCTAATTGAAAAAGTAGAATACGCGGTGGCGGGCCACGCACACCGCCCAGCGGCAGTCTACACGCAGTGGCCGTGCTCCACCGACCGGCTAGACAGTCCAGAAGAGTCCCCAGTGTACACGCAGCATGCACCGCAACACAAACCATTTGATTTTGAGCACACTCCGTCGCCTTCGCCGATGGCACACAACGCTCCCGCCACCACACGGGTGTTCTTTGCCCCCACTCCCAGCCAGCAGCCTGGACTCACAGACACCGCTACATTTAATAATAATAACGACCATGAGAATGGCCCGCATCCACCTGCGGCCCCAAAACCGTCCGTTTCGTTCGCCTCGCCGCACCGAAAATCCAAGATTTCCGAGAGTAAATACTAATACGATGTGTGTTTGTGTGGGTTCTATTAATAACTTACATTCAAACAGTGCGGAAAAATGAATGACTGTGTTTTTCAACAGTAGATTTTGTTTAAAAGTGTGATTCTCACAAAAAGAATGTGAGAGAAATCAAAAATGCACCAACCCAAAATGCTCACAGAATCCAACCAAAACAAAAATTGCAACGAAAAAAGTAAAAATATCCATTTACTCATATTGTACTCATTATTGTAGTTTCCTTTACAGCAGCCCCATCTGCACGGCCAGGTTGATGTTCGAGGTAACATACTTATCATACATACCCGGCTCCAGGGCATCTTGAAGTGTAACCCACTTGAAGGCGTCCACCGCCCAGTCGTCCGCGGAGTTCTGCTTCACCAGCTTGAATCGGTCCACGGGTGACTTGTCGGTCTCCTCGTTGACTTGTTTCCGGTTGCTGGCGCTGTCGGCGAGTTCAATGTGGTCATACGACTCATCCCAGATGATGTCACACACCACGACGATGTTGACGGTCTGCGTGCCTTCTCTGCCTGGCTTGCGCTCGGCGTCCCAGTGGCTGTCGGGAAAGAACGTGTTCCAGGCCGTGACAATGCCGGCAGGCTTCACGTGCGCTTCTTTGCGTCCCGTCTCGTCGCGAATCTTTCGGACAGCACAGTCGTAGAAGGTCTCACCTTTGAAAATGCGCCCACCAGGCCACCACCAAATGTTGTTGGCAGGCTTGTCTCTGCGGTAAAACAAGAGAACCTTTCCGTCTTGTCGCCTGCAAATGACATCGACACAGCAGATGGGAAGATTTTCGACGACACTCTTGTACATCGCAAATGGAAGACGCGAATATTCAGGATGAATGGTTTTCAAACGCGCAACAGTTTCCGCCTTCGTCGTTGACAAGAAAGGAAAGCCGCGACCTTTGCCTCCTGCTGGCGTGACTTCATAGAACAATGAGTGGGCATCGTCGTCGGCCGTAATCTTTAAGCGAGCGCTGCGAGAAAACTCTAGATACAAATATATCGAAAATCCGACAATCGACGCCGAAACAGCACCAAGTACAAATCCCTGAACACGTTCTTGCTGCATTACTTGCAAATCGTTTGTGATAAACGTTGACAATAGAAATGACACACTCAACTGCTCAGATCATCAACAACCCGCAGGAGTGCTTGAGTTACATTGAAATGTTAGTTTAAGCACTTTGATTTCCTGAACTTTGCTTGTTCAAATTTACAACCCGAACTTGATTTTCAAGATGAGCCGACGAAAGCGCACATCCCAGGCTGCAGAGCTTGATGACGACGAGGTTGAGGTTGTTGTAGCAGCGGCCACAACGGGTTCAGCACCTCTCTTTACAATCCACCCCGATGCAACGACCAAGGCTGGAAATTTTCAGGCAACACAGAAGGAGATGGATAAGTTTCGCAATATATCAGTCGATGCACAAGCCCAGTGCGTCAAATCTGTTGTGCGACTTTTCATTATGAGAGGTAATTTCGTTGTTACTTATGGTTGTAACATGAAACTTCGAGTGGCTCATTTGTGACCATGTTCTGTATTCTATTCAAGGTGCCCGGAAAGACACAATCAGTCGAACACTAATTCAAGATGTCCTAGCCAAGGTAGACCCTGCATACAAGAAGCTGTACCCTGCAGTTCTCCAGCTTGCCCATGCAGAGTTGAAGAAAGTATTTGGAATCAATTTGGTCAATTCTGACGACATTCTAGGCATGAAAGAACCCAAGAAGGATGATTTCTATCTCACCAGCAACACCAATAGCTTGAAATTACGCTCCATCCTGGCACGGAGCGACAAAGGCGGTGCATTCTATGGCTTTATGCTGATTGTGCTGCATTCTATCCTGATGGCCCCCGGACAGAAGCTGGCTTGTCGCGACATTCTGAACTCGGTGCGTCAGCTGGAGCCTCGCTTCCCACTGGATTTGTTGGTTGGCAAGAGCAGCTCAGCGCTGGCGGTACCAGAACTGGGCGATGATTTTTTGGGACTGATTGGGCGCATGAAAAAGGTATTCTTAATTGTGATAACTTCAACTGTGAGCGGGAAATAGTACCGGAATCTCCAGGCTTGGAGCAACTTTTTCTCGATCATTCTGTTCCACTGTATTTATAAGTTATTGATCCTCCTCTTCCAATAGGAGCAGTACTTGGTGGTGGCGAAGGACGAGATCGATGGCAGTGATGTGAGCAAGATGGTGTATTCGTTCGGACCGCGGTTCTTTGTAGAGGTAACAATACGACTTTGTGTGTGTATTTTGTGCTTAGTATTGAGGGTAGGATATCCAATGCAATTGAAATATCTCTTTCATATAGCTGTATTTCATTCAGTTTACTAGATGCACACCATATGCATACAATTTCTCCGATAAGATTTTCCCGATATTTTTTCGTTAATTTTTCGTTAATTTTTCGTTAATTTTTCGTTAATTTTTCGTTAATTTTTCGTTAATTTGTTACTGTAGATGGGTAAGAAGCAGTTGGTGGTGGCATATTTTGCATTGTTAGGTCAGCCTGTGGACATCTCCATTCTGAGAGACATCGAACAGGTGAGTTGTATTATATACACACGTCTTTTCTTTTGCATAGTTCTTGTTGTTTTGCCTGGCGCAACTGAAGTCATGAAAACAATGTGATCAAAACCTGATACATCTATACATCTATTCATCTATTCAACTGTTTGTAGGCTGTACCGGAGGAAGAGAACGAAGCTGCTTAACCACGTGTAACTTCCACTGTTAAGAGAAACATTGAATGCTGTAGATTGCGAATGTAATGTTATGTAGTTTAAGAGACGGATATTCCTTATTGCATATGTACAGGTCTTGTTCATATCCACATAATACAGTCTTGTGCGTCTTGTGCATTAGTCAGCCAAGGAAAATATCCCGACGTCCAGACATGTGCAAACGCGCGGCTATTTAACCCTTTCTTCACTTTAGGATATTGAAGGGACGATGTAAAGCAGATATCTTGCTTATTAGGCCTTAATTCTGGTTTTGAACCTGTCTTGTATGATACCTGTAGTCGAGAAATTGCTACAGATTGACCCATTCATTAAAGTTTTGCAGAAAAGTATAGATCGCTTTCTTCATATCCAATTTCTCATCGCTTTTGCTGCTCTCCTCGGACTGATCTTGTATAAGAATATGCGCTTCGTCGTCTTCATATTGTGCTTCAGATATGTCGTCCAGTGACGTGGTTGGTACCTTTTTCAAGGAACTATTGAACAATTTGTGAACACATTCTTTTCAGTGCAGTACTGACCGGACTCTGTTACCGGTATGGTCGGTTATGTTTGTCACGACTGCTCCGCAGGGAAGTCCGAATCCGTTATTCCTTTTGTTTGAGTTGATCGGCTTTGCAATGGTTAGTAATTCATACGAACCAGTCACATCGATTCTATAAAAGCATTGGATCTAGGGTTTGTACCCAAACACTCCAGGGAATGGAACGGTATAATCCAGAATAATTGCATTTATTGGAAGCTTTGCATTTAGAGCCTGTGATTGCTTTTTGAAGATATTGTGCTGTATTTCGGAAGTAATCGTTGTTGTGTTACCGGTGTACTGTAATGTTTCTGTCGTGAGGATTTACTGCTAAGGTAAAACGTTGTAAAACATTCGATTTCAGAATTGTGTGTTTGATTGAGAGTTTAACTAATCACAGTATGTAGCAACAATCGAAACGAAGCACAACACATTGAATCTGAACTACACAAAAATGCAGCAAGTGCTATATACAAAAATCATTGCAAGACCTTGAATTCTAACAGACTGTGCGACTGCAGCGTCAATGACAGAGAAGTGACGACAAGAAAGGCACACTCTATGTAAGAAAGATGTTTACATAAAGTCATCCTCCATGCCTCCGTAGTTGTCTTCGTACTGATCGACATAATCGGAACCACCAAAGACATCGTTGTGCTTCTTTACCGAAGATTTAATCTCCTTCTTCGTCTTCTTGGTGCCCGCCACAGCCTTCGCGGCCTTCACCTTGGTGTCTCTGAACTTGTTGATATCAGCCAGAATCTCATCGAGGGTCTCGGCGGTCACCTCAGGGCGGTCCAGCACCTTCACGACGTTCTTGAAGAACGCACCAATGTTGAACGTGGTCGACTCGGAGAGCTTACTCGCCGTGGCGGTGCCGAGATTCGAGTGATCCTGCTTGGTCTTCAGCACCACCGCGCCGAGGCCCTTGGTGGTGCTTCCACCAACAGTCGACGCCGACTTTGTACTTTGCGTATCGAACAATTCACCAGCCAAGGCGTTGTCCGCCTCCTCGACTTCCCTCCGGATTCTCATTTTGCGCTCTTCCGGGGTCTCATTCTCCAAAGCAGCCATCTTTATCTTTGCCTCCAAAGCTCTATCGGCCTCCTCAGCCTTCTTTTTGTTGGCAGCGATTTGAGCGGCGGTGGGAGCAGCAGGCAGATTTGTCTGCTGAAGCTGAGTCTCGTCGACCTCATCATCCCATTCATCCTTCAAAGCAGAGGCAGGGGTAAAGGTAGGCACCTCGAAATCTTCATCTTCCCAAGAGTCTCCCATTTTCAACGACGCTGCGATAAAGTTGCTAGAACAATTTGGAACTGTGGGAAACAGAGGACCATCCACGCCAATTCCCCTTTTCCCGATCCAGAAACGGACGACCGTTAAAGTTTACGCCTCGCTGCGTGCTTACGTCATAATTAACTCTGTTTTGCAACATAATCTTTTTTTAAAACAGTATGTGCTTATATTAAAACACAAAGACAAATATTTAGCTCCGCTTCTATAAAGCAGATAAATTCAAAGGTAGTAAACACACAACAAACAACAAGACACTTTGTATGATCTACAGTATAATAGGTGCGGCACGGAACACGCCTCCTTTCTGCAGCTCAAAGTGAGGACTCGTACCGGAGCTAGTCTCCCACACACCCCATAATCCCAGACCCCTGAATATTAAACAAGAAAACTCTCAATTAGCATTAGATATACATTAGATAGGAAACATATTCATTTAGTGCACTACTACAGCCTCGAATTGGGAATAATTACAAAAAGTAAACACAATTAATCTTCTTCTCACCATATTCCCGTAGGCTCTTCGTCAATATGGTTCAGCTCACTTGCAGCAGGAGTAGATACAGTAGCGGCACTGTTCATAACAACAGCACTACTAGTGTTAGTGTTCTCAACGCTGTGGTCAGCCTTCGCTGCAGAGGCAGAAGCAGAATGAGTTGTGCTGGAGTTAAAGTCCGTGTACGTTGTGTTTTGCACTCCTGGAGACCAGTAAGCTACGTGACGTACATGTACCGTGGCTCTACTACTGCTACTATTGCTAGTATTGGTATTTACACTATTGCCATGTCCACCATAACAAGTACCACAACTGGTATTGTCGCTCACAAGGGCTACTTCTCTGTCTACACCCTGTACCCAATGCAAGGCACTTCCTTCATGACCATTAACCTGCTCATTATCCACTCCGTGTAATGTGTCCAAATACACACTACCTGTATCGAAGGTAACCGGTACATAACACTTATCAACATGCCAGGTCCATCCATTAATGTCCGCCTGCGCCTTGCCGGTCAGTGTAAAGGCTCCGATATTGTCAATACCACGACCATGCACTTCTGCACCAACTAACACAGCAGCACTCTCCGTAGTAGCTTTCACATTCGTATCTTTACTATCGATACTAGTGAGATTCATACTAGAGGGAGATACTGTGGTGTAAACAGGCACAAAGCGCAAATATGCGGTGAACTGGTCTTTCACGGCGCCAGACTTATAGAAATACGAGAACAGCCACGGCCGGGCGGCGGTGTCGGTAAGGAATAAAGGGCTAATCATAGGTGCCCGCAATTGTACCGGAGTAGTGTCTGCTGTTATTGTAGTAGTTGCTGTACTAGTCGTATTTGTACGGAGAGTATTTGGTGTAGCGGGCTGAGTAGCTAACTCTGCTGTGGTGGCAACTTCATGCGCAGAGGCATTGTTGTTATTATTACTATGAGCCAGTGGGGCAAGTCTGATTTTATGCGGAGACACCGACAATGGTGTTTTCGTGAGCAACGGCGCCATAGTAGCAGTAGCGGCGTCTAAGTGGAGCGTACGCTCACTCAGCGCGCTAAATTGATTCTTTACGTTCACATCAGTGTCAGTTCGACTCTTCTCTGCAACTGGAGGGTCCACTGTGCCTATATTGTTACTAATATTCTTTACATAGTGTTTCCCAACATTAATGTTTTCATGGTAGGACACTGGCATCTCTGGATAGACTAATACTAACAGGGCTCGACTTGCTTGTTTGTTGCAAATGCCCTGGATACTCGAAGTAGTGCTCATTTTAACACTTCCACTATTTGTGGAACTATGGTTATAACTCCCAGTGCCTGCACCACTCTTGTTACTGCTGCTGCTACTGTTAAGCTTACCACTATAGGCGCTGTTAGTACTACTGGCTAGGTTAATCGACGCACTTGGTGAAGTGAGCAGCGACGTGAGCATCTTTAGCCCGCCACAGACTAGTACCTGGTCGCGGAGAGGGTAAGTTAAGTCAATGTCACTGACAACAGGGCCGAAGAGAGCATATAAGGTACGCAGGGTGCGTGGTGACGGGGTCAGGGCGTGTGTGTTTTCTGTAGAAGTAAATAAAGCGAAATTAAATGGGGGAAACACTTAGATAAAGAGAGGAGTTGTGACACATAGGTTTCTTCAACACCATTCTTCTCTTTTGCATGCAAAAATCACCAGACATTTACTTGTCAAATCGTAATGGCACTTACTTGTAAGTTTGCTTAGGTCTTTGCGAAATAACAAGCGTTTTCGTGCCTCCCAGCAGAGCAAATTGGCGATTATTGCGCACGCATCGTTTTGTATGGCGCCTTCTTCATTCAACAACAATGCTGTTAGTATTGTAATCGCACCATCACTGGCCAACTGATAGATGGTCGGATCATTGCAGTCGGAGGTTAGGATTAACATTGTGTGTAATGCCTTGTGTGCCACAGAACGAAAGTCGCTGCTTAGTGTTTCTGCATGCGACATGATGCGGTCTGTAGAGCGTAGTGCGTTGGCCCGCTGGCCCCATGATGTGCCTTGTTCGTTAGATAAGCTTGCATTTGCACTTGCATTCACACCTCCTCGCGTTGAAGATGAGGTGGTGACCTGTTCGAACAATGGCAAGGGGTGAGATACTTGTCGCTCTTGCCGGGTATGCCGGTGCGGCTGCACGGAGCGGTGTTTCGGAACGCTGCGCTGGTCCTTCATGGTTTGGATAAATTCCATGCATATGTGGATGTCCTTAACGTACTGTAGCAAACACGCTTTCATTTGGGCGCTGCGTGTGGCAGAGCTGGAAGCCGCCACGAAATGTTGAAGATGGGGGCAGTACAGTGGAAACGCTTCCGTCCAGTAGTTACTAGCACCAAGCATTGTTCGAAAGCTGCGGCTGATTAGATCCAATCGTAGGATTTGCTTAATTTGCAGATACTCGAGAATCAAAGTTAGCGTGTCGGTTGGGATCATATACAAATAGTTCGCGTGGCTTTTCTTTGTTATTTTCTCTGCAGGGACGTTTCCAGTAACCTTACTACTATTTAATACAGCTGGGCGCATAACCAATAACTTAGCAGAAAGATTATCAACATTGGTGTGTAGCTGTGTGATGCGCAACTCTGCGTCCGCGTGCGCGGTACGGCTGGTGGCTATCTTTTCTCGCATTTTCAAAACCCACGATGGCAAATAAGATACAGGCTCCGGTGCTACTTTTACAGACTCATCATCTGATTCTTCCGTTTTCTCTTCGTAATCACTTCGGTGAGTAGTTTTGGATGAAAAGTCGACTCCCTCCTGAGCGAAGTCTACTTCATCTTCTCCGCCACTTTCAAATTCCTCACTCATGTTTCTCCTTTTCAAACAATAACAAATTGAACAAATTCTTGCGTTTGCGCAGGTTCTAACTATTCATTTCGGGCACATGCCGTCTGCTGACTCATAAAATTATCAGATTCATCGCAATCTTCTTCAAGTGATCATCACGTCGGAGAATACTTTCATTCCCAGGTTCCCTACTAGCCGTTTGAGGCGAGCTCATCGCCAAACTGCAACCGCTTCTGCTGGCCAATTCAGAACGAGTATACCTGTATTTGGTTCTGATGCTTTCTATCAAGTTATCTGCATTTATTCTGTTGCTATATGTGCTTCAGTGCACAGCCAGCCGCCTTGTGGAGATAATGTGTGACGTAAATGGCCACCAAATCCCAGCCGTTGTCGACACCGGTTCCGAAATCACTGTTATGTCCGAGTCTTGTGCCAAACGTTGCAAGATTTTCAACGCAATAGACACAAGCTTTGCTGGCAAAGTGAACGGCGTCGGAACAGGAGAAATTATCGGTGCAGTGGAAAATCAAAGCTTGCACATTGGCAAGCTGCGATTTGGAACGAAGTTATCTGTCCTTCGTAAGTGCCGTCGAGACCTGATCGTTGGTTTGGACGTTCTGGAAAGATTTCAAAGCGAAGTGAACCTAAGCGAGCGGTCAGTAACGTTTAAGGTCAGGGGCACCACGGTGAAAGTCCCCGTTGTTGGAGCCGCACTGGCAATCGCAACAAAACCTGCTACAACACTCTCCGCTCCACAGCAACCAACGGCAGTAGCAGCCCCAACCGTGATCCAAGAGCTCAGCGGTGGATTTTATGAGAGCGATTTTGCTGATGAATTTGATGAAATATATGATGACGTTGTGTCGATGGAAGGGGTCTAACCGGACTGCCAACATTCTGTTCTGTATATTTGTTCCAATGTGTTAATGTGCCCTACTGTAAATAAATTACATTCTATTTCCCGCCAACCCAATCTTTCTGTAAAGATTGAATTCAGCGGACAATAAAAGAAGGCGAGCTTGTTCTGCACACAACTGAAGTAACAAAAAACTTCAAAAGTTTCCAATCTCCGCAGAACAAGTTTTTTATGCAAGTAAAGAAAAATAATCCTCTTGTAGTAGAAAGTAAGGGTCGAGATCCCTTAGACACCAACAAATTGTCACATCTTTTTCTTGGTTGCAGTAACTTGGGCGCGCTTCAACGTTTTTTCGTGATGTCTTCAGCGAATCTTTTTCTTGAGCAATCTTCATGACTCTCATGACTTGTCCAGTTAAAGAATCTTTATAGCTATGGTTGTTTCACCAACCGGTTCGGGCCAACAGCTAGAAATCCTACCCATCTCAACGTTCTACCTTCTCTGTATATTTGTCGTGGCCAGTAAATCTCGAGGCGTTTCCGCGGCGCTCGACCTGCTTCATGGACTTCTTGAGATACAGCTGGTCACTGCGCTCCAAAGCCTCGTTCTTCAGCTGGCTCTTCAGACTCTCGTGCAGATCCCCACCATCCCAGCCATTCTCGTTGAAGTAGGAGATCAAGTCACGAGTGTCGTGGTAGACATTGCTTCTCTGGTAAGCAGGGTGGTAAGTTCTGTACGTGTTGTTGTGCAGGAACTTCTTGCCAAAAGGGACGAACGAATCATCATCACATCCCTGGTTGGCCACACGATGGCTGTGGTGAGAGTGTCTGTCCTTCTCACGAGCAACGCCACGGTTGTGGCCGGTCTTGAAGTAAACACTCTTGGGGTCTACAACGGTGTCTCTAAATGATTTTCCCATCTTCTATAAACTTTGCTTTGGTTGATTTGATCTCTAGATCAGTAAAAATTGTGAGCAAACAACCGCAAGACTTGCCCCAAAAGTGCGGGAAAGCCAACTGAGCACGAGGAACTCTAGGAAATCAGAAAGGGTTGATTCATCTTCAAGTACCGGTAGCGCAGTTTCCTTCCTTAATTATGAACTTGCATATTCAGTACAGACAAGGCCATTCAAAAAGAGACTATTAATTGGTATACAAAGAAGAAAACAACACTATCGACCCGCGCCATCCAACAAACCCCTGCTGTAGGCCATGTACTCTTGAATCAACTGCAGTTCCATGCCGTTTTTCAACAGCCGAATAAAATAATCCACATCGCCGGACATGCTCGCACAAACAAATTCGGTGACTACACTTTCCCCAATGTGTCTTCCCGAGTTGTCTTGTGAGGGTTTAATGAGCTTTTCTGCCTCGCGTTCGTAATGTTCCCACACTAGGCGTACCACAAAGCTTGACGGGATTTTGCACACATTGCGTGTGGCCGCGCCCATTCGTGAAATTACCCAGTGCGACATGGACATAATACACTTTTCAACGTTGTAATTGCCATTGACCGGCAGAGGGAAGGTATCGTGGCGCAAGAAGATTCGATGACATTCCTCGAATAATGGGCGCTCACGCTGGCAAATCGCTTCCATCGCGCGCTTAATCTCTGCAACAAATGCTTGCTCGGGACCCTGGGCGACCGAGTTCACAAACAAAAGAGTCTGCAGTTCGGTGGCGAGGTGATACAACTGCACACTCCCTTGCAGCCTACTGTGCTGCAGAAGGGAGCGTTCGGAGATGCCCGAATCGGTGAATTTGCCCTGCAGACTCAACGCCACGCTAGCATCGCCCTTGATATTGGTGGAGATCTTGTTGTGTGTGAGTGCCTCCGTTCCACCCATATGCGCTGGCCAGCCGTGGCTAAAATATGCATTTAAACCTCCCTGGTCTAAAAATTTCAGCACTGCAGGAGTTGGTACCACAACAGGGCCACCACTTGGTGCTGGTTCGGGCGGTGGGGTCTCCAACGTGTGCTGCTCGTGTAGGATGTTTGTGTTGTGTGGAGACAGCGGAGTCACAGAAGGCTGCAGATGCGCGCGGCTCTCGGCGGTCAGTATCTCCCCCAAGCCACACTGCGGGTAATACTCCGCGAGTCGGGCGGCTTCGGCAGCCGCAAGTGCCGCAGCAGTGCCGGAGGTGGCAGCGGTGTGTGGGCGGGTCTCTCCCGTGCTCACCGTGACCTCCGCGCCGGTACCGTTGGCGCAGGTGCGGTGAACAAACTTGAAGCGACGCTCGATACTGTGTAACATGCCCTCACGCAGCGGCAGTGTGTCTTCTGGCACTCCCACCAAAGATCCGCAACACATTTGTCGGATCTTCACCGGAGTGGCCGATCCAGCAGTGCGGTTCTGGGACTGTGAACCAGAGTGAACCGAGGCTTCCTGGTGCAGACTGTGGGTGCTGGCTGCCGCAGTGCGCCGCGCACCTCCTTTCAACCCCTGCGGTCTTGCAATTGGCTCGCAACTGATAGTGGTGATGAAACTAGTCGCCACCCCACCGGCAATTATCAATACTTCTCTCTCCAGAGGACTTACTTCCACCCACTGCGCCAATAAATCGAGTATTTGCAGCACTTCGCGGTGCGCAAAACGGACCCCTTTGTGCTCACCATTAAGGTGCGAAAACTCTCCCATTACGTCCGAGTCCAGCACCAAGGGAATCGGGGAAAGCAACACCACCGTGGAGAGTTTGCCCTTCACAAAAGTACGCGACGTGGATGAAGCATGATCATACATACCAGGCACAGATGGAAACAACAATGTGTCTAATGCTTGGACTTGTTCGGCAGACACCAAGTGGTCGGAGACGCGGTGGAAACTGTCTTGCTGGAATGAAAAATTCGGTTGCAACTCAAACAACGCCACATTCCCGCCGTCCAAAAGTCTTAAATAAGGAACACTCGCAGTGATGCCACGGTCTCCTTGGTGCAGATAAATAGACTGCGCAGGACAGAACAATTGTTGCTGATATTCCAAATGCAACTGCGCCACGAATTGTGTCACGTGCTGCACACAGTAGGGCGACAAGTCGCGACGCAAGTCTCGCAGCGAGGCAGCGTGAAACAGCGCTAGTACTTCAAACACCGGTGCACTCATAAAGTAGTGATTGCCATGCGCCAGCAGGTTGCTACTATGGGGTGATGCACCCCAATGCTTCACATAGGCACTGCGGAGGAGGTCAAAGGCCTGCAGTAGCAACGCGTGCGCGGTGGGTCCGTGCTGCACATCGTGCGCGTGTGTTTGGCTCGTACTGGGTCGCGTGTTCGACGGGGCGGGGGAAAATACAACCGGCAGGTGGTTGCTTTGCACGGCGAAGTTCGCACTCGACAGCGCACCGGTGTACAGACCCTGTAGGGTTTCCGCTTGGGTGAGGAGATTCAGCACACCCTCGATGCTGCTGCCCCAATCCACGGCCAGGCCACAGTGCACCACGATGTCCACGCCGCTCCAGCCCTGCGCGAGGCAGTTGCTAACCTCTTGGCACAGACTGACTCCGCGGGCAAGGTTCTGACGATCGAGGCTCGGCGTGGGAACCACACTTCCCGCAGCTCCACCACTGGTCCCTGGCCTGGTGTGCACACCTGTACCATCAGCGGAGTGGGTGAGCTTACTTCGCCAGGAAGGCTTGTCAGCGCCCAATAGCAATAACCGGATTGAACCACTGGCGTGATTGCCACCGCGACCGTGGTGATGCTCATCCTCAGACATCGCGACGCTGCCGGTGACGGAGCTGTTACCTCCTCCACCCCCGGTCATGTGACGCAGGGAATGCACGACATTTGCGTCGGACACCGCACCCGAAAAGTTGGTCGGAGACAACCGGGGCAGACAGTGGGTGGTGAACGAGCCCCACAGAACGCACTGCGTGTCTGCTGCGCCGCCCTGTGCCCCACTGCAGGACAGCATGACCAGATCATAGGCGTGATTCGGCAGGAGGTGTTCGAATTCAAACAGACAGGGGCGGTGCGCGGTGGCCAGGCGGCTGCACAGGTACTCTGCGCCAGTGACCTGGTCCACGCAGATCAATTCCAGAGGCGCCGTGTCACATACCTGTTGTTGAACGAAGAAAGGTGACAAAAGTGGTTTAAAGTATACGCAAAAAAAGAAATGGACTTGTAAAATCTATAAAGCGTACCTGAACTAGTACATTTGCGGAAGTCGCTGTCACCGCACCCACCACTGGCCCCAAGCTAAACGTCACTTGTCCCCGGCGACTGTCCGTCACACAATCCGTCACAAAGGACGCCGGCGGAGCAGCACGCACGCCTGTAACACTTTCTGGCGTCATAATGGGCGGCAACTGTGGAGAGAAGCACACATCCCAGAAACAGCGCCGCACACACTGCGTGGTGCGGTCATAATATGACTTGAACTGCGTGCCAGTATCCGTGACGGTGTATTCTTTCATCAAGGCGTCCATACTGAGCGACTGGGCTTGCAACAGCGCCAAATCTTGAAAATAACCCGCCGCGGCGCGGTTTGCTCGGCTCAGATCTCCTACCAAGACCTGCTGCAACTGGGATCGGTCGCGGTTCCAAATGTCCAACATTACATTCGCGGGATCGTCAAACTGTGCATCGGACGTGATCTCCTGACCGTTACTGGTGACCGCGAACGGCGCGGCGTACCCCTGCGCGGCATCCACCGCCAGACCTGCGGGACCCGACAACAACACGGCACGATCGGGGCTCTCTTGCTGCCACTTGGCGAGCACCTGCAGGACCCGACGCACGTCTAACGTGGACAACACAAAACCCGGAGAACTGCGGGTGTCCGCGCCACGTAACGAGGTGGGTTTAATAGGTGGGTTCATATCGACCGACTGGGAGTGCAGAGAGGGAGAATGAGGTAGCAGGGGACAGGTACTCAAACAAAGAACTGCTTGTACGGGCAGGATGGCCTTGGTGGAAGCTTGATCACTTCCTGGATCCTCTGAACTGTTGCTGAGCGCGGAGGCAGGGCGGGTGGCAGGAGCCGACGGGTTGCTAGAAGCAGCACCGGCGGTGAGTTGAGCACTCTCTGTGCCTGGAGCAGGAGTAGGGGCCGCGTCATCGTCCAGGTGCTGTGCAATGCGCGGAGGAGTCGGCACCAACATCTGCTCGAGCTGCTGCTGGATCTACGAACAGACAATAACATGATAAAATCAATGCAAATTAAGAAAGAATCAGTGGAACATTCATACGCAATTCATTGAGAAAAAAAGAATGTCTATGTTAGTACAAACAGAACAAGGAAAATTTCACTGCAGATATAGAGAACAAAGCAGAAAACATACACACAAGAAGACATCCTATACCTGTTCGTGTATCTCGACTTCATGCACCATCGGCAGCAACAGTTGATCGTCTCTGCCCAACCAACCCCAACTGCTTTCCACCACGATCACGCCCAGAGTACCTAGCTGAAGACACACACCGTTGGGCTGGGCCGTGGCGGTGACGGCGAGCTCTCCTGACCGCTCGGCGGCTTGACGGAGTTCCATTTCAAGCGAAGAGATTTCCGTGCCCAATGTGGTACTCTTATTGGTGAGCTGAAGCAAATTTAAATTTAAATAAGTATGAGAAAATAATGATCACAGGGAAAACCTCAGAAAGGAGGAATTCTCAAATACTGATGGTCCACTTCAGTACTCAACAAAACAAATACAAAATATTTGGAAAACAACAGCAAACTTACATGTTCAAGGGCTTTGTTTTCAGCACCGAACTCTTTCAACAATCTGATTCTGGAACCTTCTAGAATCGATCGCATGTGTGTTTTTACTTGGAGCACTTTTTGCAGCCGCAACATCTGTTGATTGCAAAACAACAAGCCCAATACACAAAACAACTCCGTAAGCTTACAACTAATTGTGTGTGTATGAAAAAAAGGAATAGATTGATATCACACAATATACGACGCACCGATCGGAAGAATAGTTCTTTTTCTGCATCCTCGGTGGCCAAAATTTGATAGCTTTCATCCCACAGCTGGCGCAGGTACGATCGACTTATCCGTCTGTAAAAGAAAAACAAATTTATAAAAAATTAGTTTGCAACAATACGATATTTACAAACGCACATTGGACAACTTCTATCACGAATTTAAACACATCATCGTCAAGGATACATATGTTACACATGCACTTACCGAATGGATCGCACCAGCAGACCAGCCAGCAGCCTCCGGAGATTTTCCTGCACCACTGCACGTGACTTGATACTCAATTGCTCCGCATCGAAGAACCTGTGGTATGCAAATACAAGAAGGGTGTTATCAGCGATACATACTCCCCAGAGTGGGTAAAATATAAACACCATAATGTCCTCCAAGAAGATGTGTCCGTTCTTCTGTACAAACACTTGGAAACGCAACAAAGCACATGACTAAAAACAACAAACAACTAACAACAAATAACAAAAAAGTCCTCTTTACCTGCGTACCGCGCTGCCCACCACGGGCGTGAGATCTGCCTCCCCCGCCGTGTTGTCCGCTTCCGGCACAGTCGGTATTATCTGCTGCCGCGCGCCGTCCACCATCAGCTCCACCCCCATCGTTCCCACAGTGTCCTTGACGTTCTTTTTGCTTTTACCCTTCTTCACTTTGGGGATCTTTTTCGCCCCTGTGGTGCCTTTAGAGAGGCTTTTTAGGCTCGAGGAGGATTTGTTAGCATCCACGTCGGACGCCCCTTCGTCGTCCGTATTGATATTGCTATTGTTGTTGTTCAGGGTGTTGCTGCTGTTTTTGCTGCTCAACTGTGCGCCAGGTGCGCGTGGATTTACGGGTGTGTCTGGTTCTTTGTCGTAATTAAACGGTCGGGTGGCTAGTTTTTCCGGTAGATTCAGAGCCAATAGCGCAGTGGTCACCGCCCCTGCTTCATCGGGTCCGACGAGAAACAAGTTCCCACACCGACGGAGTGTCTTGACTAGTGCTGGTGCCGTGAGGGCCGCGCGGAAGGCATCGCGAATCAGTGCCTCGGTCTGTTCGAGAATGGTCACCCAATCTTCAAAATTGGAGTCTTCCCGAACGAGAAGGTCCAAAAGTTCAACAGCGCGGCTGCGGATGATCGGTTCGATGGAGATGAGATTGCCGTGGTGGCAGAGCAGATGCACAGATGGAACATAGGGAGCATTGGGTTGTGCACTGTTTGCATTGTTTTGATTGTTGGTGTGGACAGGTGAGGACAGATACAAACGATTCAAATCATCATCGTCATCTTCACTCAATGGTTTGCAATACGCAGGCGCAGAGACCTGCGGGGCAATTACTCTGTTCTCAATCTCCTTCCAGAGGTTCGTTTCGCCCGGCATCAGTCTGTCCACACGGCCGTTGTGTGCGAGCAAGATGCGGACGGCGCGTGCTTCTTCTGGTAAGGTCTGGAAGGCTGCATAGTTGGTCACTGTTTCAGTCGGAGTGATGCCTCCAATATAGATCGCGTAATTGGTACCAGGTAACAGATTGTCAATCTTAGTCGCAATGGGCTGTCCACCTTTCGCCGACAGTGAGACCGTGAAACTGTACCGGGAACACATCAACTTCGCATCCGACACAAAGACGTTGAAGGTGAGTTCTGCATCATAATCAACTTCAACCAACATCCTCGCAAAGTTACTGCCAACTGCACCAAGTATCGGACCACAAATAAGTCTTACTCCTGATCGACAGCCAATCTTTTTGCCTGATATGAGGACAGAATCGTCGTGTGCAATGGTTCGTTCATGATGAAGGTGCACGTCCTCAATGACGAACAACTTCTTTTCGATATCCTCAAGCGTGGTGTTCAGAGACTCAATGCTCTGTAGGGTACTGCTGTCTGCTCCCATCGTAGCAGTCAGTCGAGTTCACTATGACGCGGAAAAGTCAGATCAAACAAAGTGATCAAACTCAAATCAAACGGACGAAGTGTACGTACAATTCCGCCAAGCAATGAAACGGTTTTACACGTCAGCCGATACGACGATTTTGTTACATCTTTCAAAGTACTGCGATAGTCAAGTTAGCAATCATTAACAATGGAGCATCCTGATACAGATTATACAGATTGCAAATATGCATTTGTTTGAACTGCGCGTGATGCGCTCGTGCTCGTTGGATAGTTATATTGCAAAGCGTTGTGAGTAGATTCCTATTTTTATTTTATATGTTACGGTTAACACTACACAAAGACACCCAAACGACGTGGGTACTTAAAATTGGATATAAACACTTATTTACTTGTAGGACTACTCCCACCTGAACTGTATTTTAAAACTTTTCCTCGAACATCTTATGCCGCCAATAGTCATACGTTAACTTGTGCTTGTCCTGACCGTTCGGAAACATCACCGACCATCGCGTCACATTCGCCTCGGTTAACTCGGGTGGTTCGCGCACCGTGAGGGCCGATAAGTTGGCTCTTTCGTACCCCAGCCCGCCTGGAAAATACTCGATTATCGGCACGGCCCCCATGAGCATAATTTCCCAACTACGCCCACAGTCTGGGCCATTGCCATGTGGACTAAGAACATATTTGTAGTCTCCATAGGCGCGCCACAGCTCCAAAGAGGGCATGTTGTGTTCGCAGAAGTCACACACAGAACAGTTACCCGACCGGGCATAATTCATGAACCGCTTGCGACCATCGTAGCCCTCGCTGAAACACAGGTACACACGATCCTTGCGGTGTGCCCAGGGCTTGGCATGCATGGTGATGGTTTGCTGGAGCAGCCGGTGGGCCTGCGCGACAGAGTGGACCTCAAGAGAGGTTTGGTTTTGCTCTATATTCTCTGCATTCTCTGTATTCGAGGTAGGTTGCGTGTGCTTGTGTGCTGATTTAGCCAGCAGCGCGCGTACGTTGCGTTGGTACAGACTCGAACCAGGTGCCCCGGGAATCGTGTAATATGCATACTCAGAAAGAAGAGTTTCATAAGAGGCATCAACCATCAAGGCACGTTTGGTATGGTTATTTGTGTACGTGGACTCCTGAATGGCCAGTCGCAATTCTTTCCCTCGTTCCCCGACGTTTTCTCTCACGCACACACCGACCGGAAGAAGCATGACTTTTGGGTGGTCTACAAGCTCTGGGACGCGATCTTGCTCGACAATCCAGCGTACAATTGCGGGGGTATTGAGATACGTGGGCCAAATGAGCGCATTAGGTGGCGAGTCTCCTCCTCCGGTGTGCAAAATGATGCCAACGCCTGTTTCCTTGTAACGCTTTATGTAGTAAGGCAACATGTTGTCCACGAAGTGCCGATTGTGTCGATAATCAGCATGCACATGCACACGCTCCACTTTGTGCTCACTGGCATTTCGGTTTTGAAATACAAAAGCGCACGTGCCTTGGTTGCGCGAGTCGATGGGATTATTCCAGTTTATTTCGCACCCAGACACCGCAACGTCAAAGTTCTGAATAAACGGAACAATAGTGTTAAATCCATAGTTTTGTCGCATGGGTTCAAAGCATCCGCCGAAGTATCGGGTGTGATGAAACTCTAGCAAAAATGGATCGGTTGGCTTGGCCGTGACGGTTACAGAAGTTGTTCGAAATGGGTATGCGGCGCGATTGAGTGGGATATATACCAACCCGACCATGAGTATAGCAGCAAAATATGATATCATGCATGCCATTGCGATGTTGGCTTGTCTAAAATATGTGCCTTTGAACAAAGTTAAACTTCGAAGTTACCGACTTACTTGATACACAAATATCTATGAGTGCACTCTTCCTCCACGAGTGCATCCAACAACCCTTTCTCACTTTTGGTCAAAATTCCTGGCGATTGGAATGATCTTGCTGGGATCCAGTGAAAGTTAACTGGAACTAGCAGTTCGCTTATTAATTTCACTTGTAATGGAGTTTGAGTTTTTGTACAAGCTTAACGAGATCCCTCGCCTCGAAGTTCAACCCGATGGAGGAGTTCTGATCAGAGGAGGTGCCCCGTTGGTGAAAAAATTCGTGAAGGTTTTGGGAAACTGGTCCGAGACGAGCGAAGGTGAATTTACCTGCAATGTGGCGGCTACGAAGGCATCCATTGCTAAGATTTTGCACAAATCTCAGAAAAAGTTGCTCCTGGGAAATTTGTCTGTTGCTCGTAACGTTCCTTTGCCTTTCTCCGAGGTGTTGATTCACCGACTTGACAATGGGTCGCTCTGTGTGCTCGGCAAGCCCTCTGCAGAAGCAATGGTAGAAATGCAACAGATGGGTGGCAAGTTTACTGAGGATATCGTTCTGGGTGGTGACAAGCTGATGGGCTGGACATTTGACGGCGTCGAGGTGGACCAGCTCGAGCGGCTGCTGTCTGTCTCTCTTACTCCCTACAGAGGCCCTCCCGCAGTGACGGCGGAAGTGAGCAACCCAAAGCTTTCAGCCAGTATGCCAGAGATCCGATTTCACAAGAGGGCCCGCTAGAGTCTACAAGCCGTGGCCCAGGTCACTCCTGCGTCCAGTGCTGTGAAGGCTCCCAAGAAGGCTCCCAAGAAGGCTAAGACTAGCCACACCGACCAAGCCGATGCTTTAATCTAGGTGACCACCGAACGACCAGTCTGAGGCATGTTGATTCGGGTCTGGTTCACTCTGCTGGCGAGGATAGTATTGATCACATTGTTTGACATGTGGTGTTTTGTTGCAGGGAATATGAATGTAACGCGAATGTGATATAGATGCACTTGAAAAACGTTCTTGATTTCAGAGTAAACTCTCTTGTTAACATGTTCGACTGTTCCCATACACCATAACCATCATAAATTAAACCACGCGACCAAAATAAAATATACTTAAGAATGTTTAAAAAAAATTAAGCAAACAGCGTTGTGACAGCATAATTAAGTTTAAAATAATTACTGCGAGAAACAATATTGAACATTCTTGTCGTTTTGTCATCAAAAGTTACACTTTTTGTCTCTTGCCCGCAGCTGGAGGGTCGTTGGCCCGAAGTGCTTGCATTTCTTGCTCCGAAAGAAGGTCCAGCGCGGGGCAAAAGAAATCCTCGACCGCTTGCGCTTCGTCCGAACAAGAGAAATGCTGAATGGCCTCGTCATCAGTAATGATATGTTCGTACACGCGATAGTTGGAGTCAAAGAACGGCGCCAGGTCTTCGTTGTTAAAGTCTTCCAGATAGTACTGGGCCGAGAACTCGTACTTGGCGTTGTAGGCCCATATGCTAATCAGCTCATAGCCTTCGTCGTTCTTCACCCACATGGCTGCGCTGATCCAATGCTTGTCCTTTGCCACGAACGCGACAGGCCACTGATAGCCCATATCATCATTTTCACCCGTGTGCTTGTAAGCGCGAATGTGGTACTCGCCAAATTGACCTTTGTAGTCGAAGCCTGCAGTTTCCTCGAAGAAGTTTTGACGTGCTGTGAGGGTATTCTGTCCTGCTTCTTCCAAATGCTCTTCAACTCCTGCGGGTAATTCATCCTCATCTTCGTCACTTCCCTCTCTATCCTCATCTTCTTCGTTGTCATCATCTTCTTCGTTGTCATCAGCTTCATCGCCTTCATCGTCCTCGTCATCCTCATCGCAATTCTGGTCATCTCCACTTTCCTCTTCCTCTGCCGAGCCGCCTTCATCGCCACTTGCGTCTTTTTCGTTATCACTTCCATCTGCGACCTTGTTGGCGTCGTCTTCATTGCCTTGATCACTGCCGTATAGCGAAAAGCTTGACATTCCTTCTGATTCCCAGTTTCAAAAATCACAACTGTTCAACTGAAACTTGAGCGAGATCTTTGGGGCAAATGATACGCGACCGGATATCCATATCCTGTGTATCTGAAAAGTAGACCGTACTGCTGCATTCACACGACATTGATGTTATTTATACCACAGCGTCAACATAATGCAGAAAACATGCACACTTGCTGAGTTAAACTCAATTGTGAAATTAAAAGAATTTTTCCGAAAGGGACGGAGGGAGGCATTCCTGCAGTCTGATTTGGTCAGAATAAGTAAGTCCTAGTACAGAAACAGAATTTGACTGCTCGTGGGACACATCCATTGGCTCTGAAGCTGCACTAGCACAATCCACAGCAGCAGGAATGGGATCATAAATAGACTGGGTGAAAACACCATTTGGTGGGACAGCCACCGACACAGGTAGACTGGATGATGTCGTTGGCTGTGATAGGCGCGCGGTATCAAACATACCATGTACCTGTTCAGAGTGCCCGGCATTCAACGGAGAATAATCATAGTCGCGCGTGGGAACAGACATCAGAAGAAGATTTAATATATCCTCTGAATACGTTGGTGTAGTACCACCTTGAATAGGCTCCTGTTCAAGGCCAGTGTTGACCGGCACATGAGGTTGTCTGGTGGTTGGATAATTGCTACCGCCGGTAGGAACCGCACGAGCTGGCTCCACACGCGCCTGCACAACCTGGCCATAGGGATTTTGCATTGTATCATGTACACTAAGAGTGGTTCTCGGTGGTTCGCCTTGAGCAGCTGCGAGAGCCTGCTGCTGGTAATACTCCGCTTTGGTCATTCCAACCGCACGGTACGGTCGGTGTTCCTCTGTCACACCACTCTCCAGCTCGTAGATCGTGACGCGTCGGCGCAGGGCAGCGCATTTGCCACTGCCAAACGAGTAAATCTCGGGAGTAGACTGCAAGCGGCATGCAATGTTGATCATCATCAGCTTGTTCAAGTTGGGCGCCACGATCAGCAAGGCAACCTTGATGGTACGACGAAAGTTGACCAAAAGACTGATCTCATCAAAGGTAATATGATTAAAATCCTTGGTGTTGGCTGTACGCCAGTTGTGCAAAAGGGCGGGCACATCTGGGGTTTCTTGGCGAATGGGGAGAGAGCGCTCTTGTCTGGACGTGATCAGCACACAACAAGCAGCAAACACCAGCCGCACTGTCTGTTTCTCTTTCACAGACGTGTATGTTGCATGATACTTGTCGGCATAGAGGTTAAGATGCTCCTCTTGACCCGCTTCCAGGAAGTGCATGGACGCTGTGTAGAGCTCGTTGATGAAGTCCGCATTTTCGAAAAGAACACATTCTGGAAAAGCGTGACGGAGAACAGACACAATTCGTTCTCGGAACAAAGGTAAACGTACTTCGCGGCTCATTGAAAGGGAAAATATGAATGGAAACGGAAGAATGAAAGAATGCGGTACCATTGAAATTATTGCGCTTTTGAAATCCTAGAGATGGCCGAGTCTGGGATTCCAATCCTAGAGTCTGCAAATCCTACCGATTTCAGCTTTTGTATTGTTGCGCTTTTATTCAATACAGCACATTTAGCCTGGAGGTTTGATGCAGTATGGATAGTCTGGAGGTGTAGTGAGGTTCAAATGTAAAACAAGCAAATTGGAAACTATTTCGTTTTTTTAGATTATAGAATCAGCGTGATAAAAAAACATACAACAACATTGAACGGCTTAAAAAAGAATACACATGCAACCGCCAGAATGTCTAACAAGAGACAGGAACAGAGACTAGAAAGTCCGTTTTGAACCCAAACATTACATCCGAAAAACTGGCAGGTAATTCCGTGGGCAGCTGACGGTCCTGACATTCCACTGGAAAATCAACAAGCTCACCACCTGGTGCGGTATACAGACTCAGAAGCTGATCCGAGTAAGAGACTTCGAGCTGTGCTTGAGACGGCTCGGTCTGAATAGGCAGGTCTCCTTGTGGCTCTTGCAATTCACGAAAGAAGGCGTCTGCAGATGCATTCAAGGGCACTCCGGCCGTCCGCACGTCGGTGCGTCTGCACTGCCACGCTTGGTCGTCTTCTGTGTCATTGTCATTGCTTCTGTGTGATGCGTCATCAGAATCAGAGCTGATCGAAGAGGCAGAGCGCTTCTGGGCACGCTCCGGTCGCTCCTTGAGACGCTCGCCCGTCTCCAACTCGTAGATGGCCACAAACCGTCTTAGCTCGGAACCCATCCCCTTTCCCCAGGTATAAAGAAGCGGCTGAGGAGTCTGCAGGCGGCAGGCGATGTTGATGATGAGCTGCTTGTTCAATCTTGCAGGCATGACCATCAACGCGGTTCGGAGGAAATTGATGAAGGGAACAAACTGAGCTTCTTCGGTTTCCGTAGTGACTTCAAACAAGGCATGATTAATGTGAAGGTAGCGTTCTAGATATGCTTCAGGGTGGAAAGGTGTGATGTGAAGTTCCTTCGCTTGGGCGTGCTTGGACAGCATGAGAACGCAGCAAGCTGAAACAATCAAACGAATGATTTCTAATTTCGCCTTTCCGGCGGCGTCAGTGGGAAAGTCTTCGGGAAGGTATCGGTCTGCGAACAATTTCAGCTTGACGACATTCTTGAGGTTAAACTTAAGCGCCACGAAGTCCTCCATCGCTTGGTGAAGAATCGGGATAACTTCTTCGAACAGTGCGGACGACACATCCGAGAACGCGACACGCAATTCATCTACAGTCTCGCGTTTCAAGGTTGGGGTCAAAGTAAGCTCAATGTTCATCTTTCTCAGGTCTTATGGGTTGGAATTAAATGTGAACAATCCTGGTCATCCCACAGGTTTGGGCTGCCATCACTCTCCCAGACATTGGGTTTTGATCACAGACATCTGGAAGTGCGTTGTTTCAATTAAAATGCGTTAATGTTCCTAATTGTCTACTTACTGTACGCAAATCATTAACGACATCCTAGACCAGACTGAGGCGGGTTTTAATCCTTATTGGACAGGTTTTCTAAAACCACGCGAAAGACGTTTCAAATCAAGGCTTTGGTTAGTTAGAATTATTGCACCCACAAGTAAAACAAAACGAGTGAACAGTACAAAAACAAACGTTCAAGACTGGTTCAACTCGTCACAAATTACTTGCAGAAGTTACCGTCGCGTCAGGCAGCTATGACCTTTTGCAACACAACAAATTCAAAATAACACAAAACTTCTACACACAAAAGCATTACACTATGGCATAAAAGCAAAGCAAAGATTGAGGGAAAAATGCACAGGACATTTGTCGTTTTAGATAGACGCACCCTTCGAGAACATGACTAATTACTTTTTATGTTTATATATATTTGTATTGTTTATGTTGTACCTTATGGTGTACTACACTCAACATGACGGTGGGATGAAAGTATTTGTACCTGACCTTTTGTGGTACAGGGTTATGGTCAAATTACAAGAGAAACACAGTATAGATTGTATAGAATTCAACCAAGAGAGGAATCGTGCCGAACAAGGGTATTTTTCACCACAGGTTACTGACGCACTCCTACACTCTCTATTGTGTTGCTTTCTGATACATACATCTACACTATGTAATACTCCTACTAGACCTACTTATCCGAACAACAGTATAGTGTTAACACCATATCATCCCTTCTCCCTAAGGGTACCCTCTTCATACTACATACCAGTAGTGCACTTGACTACACATATAGGTGTCACTACCAGGAGGCATATCTATTGTGCATACCAATCCTAACTAGCGACTACATGTATCCAACATACTACACAATACCAGTACAGTAAGTAAGTACAGTAAGTACACCGACTATACTGTATACACTATACTGCGTACCAGCACGTACACTGTACACAGCAAAACCATCATACCCCTATCCCACCCTTCCCCTTTCCATTCCAAAAACCCTCCACCACCAACACAGCATGCATATATCATGCATCAACTGTGCAATCACATCCTTTCCCTCTTTTGCTACTCACCAAGAAAAACACACTTATGTGCACCCTTATTTGCTCGTGCTTACAGACATCTTCACCCCCGGGAACAACTGCCTCAGGGCATTCATATTGGTCGCACCTACTGCGGCACCACCAGCACCACCAGTACTAGATCCAGAACTGGCAGCACTGACAACCGGAGTCACGCCTGGCGGAGGAGGCAAGTGCGCTGGCCCAGCGGTGCGACCATTGCTCCGCACAGCCCCAGGTGCCGGCCCGCGCGCAGCAGCAGCTGGCACGCTCACACCCGGTGGCGGGGCCAGGGCCGGCACCGGAGTCTCCTCGGCCTCGGTGGTGATCGCTTGCAGCAGCGCGGTGACCTTGGAGCGCCGCTGGGCCTGCGCGGCTTGCTCGGCCGGAGAGAGGGTTGCCTCTTGTTCTCGGCCTGGT
>LNAP01001352.1_pt1 | contig 26210 bp, 23 predicted proteins | sample 602601 | NCBI WGS metagenome assembly LNAP01 (sample SAMN02440304, study PRJNA202911) | soil metagenome | biome: Subtropical and temperate rainforests or woodlands; isolation source: soil samples (1 kg each in a 20% v/v slurry with milli Q water) were... ...
GCATCGGCCTTGTCGAGCCAGGCTTGCGCGGCGGCACGATCGGCAGGCGGCAGCGCCTTCAGCTCGCGCCGCGCATCCGTGAGGTCGTTGCGCAGCGCCGCTGAGGTGATGCGCGCGACCACGGCGCCGCGATCGTTACCGACGCCGTCGGTGCGTTCGATGCGGACGAGCTTGGCTGCGCCGGCCTGCAGGCGATCGACAATGCCGGTACCGGTGGTGGAATTCTCCGGTGTTGGCGGCGCCAGTTTTGGCACCAGTGTGAGCAGGTCACGACAAAGCGCGTTGACGCTTGGCACGCCCGAATTCGCAAAACCTTCGAGCGGCTTCAGGGCCTCCGGGTTTTCCTCCAGCGATTTCGTGGCCGCCAGCGCCGCGGGATAGGGATCGCCGACCCGGACCAGCACGTCGAGCAATGCCGCCGCCACGATGCGGCGCAGTGGCACGTCATCGGCGGGTTTATTGTTTTCCTGCGCCAGCGCGGCGGTCTGCGCGCGGGTGGCCCGTTCGATCTGGGCAAGGCGTTCGTTGATCGCGGAGAGGTCCACCGGCGGCGCAGTCTCGCGCGGCGCCGATTTCATGTCGCTGACCGCGGCCGTCAGCTGCTCAGACTGCGCGCGCGACGCGGCAAGGTCGCTGCGCAGCGCCGCCAAGGATTTCTCTAGCCCCTCAAGCCGCGCCGTGGCGGCCGGGCCGGGCGCGGTGGCCAGCGGCGTTTTGGCTTTGGATTCGATGCTGGCAACGCGGGTGGCGAGTTCCTCGATCGCAGCGGTATTCACGGGCGCCGGCGCAGGGGGCGGGGGTGCAACCTCGAACCAGCCGGTGACCGAAGCCGCGGCGATCACCAGTGCGGCGGCTCCTGCACCAAAAACTGTAGCAATGAGGGCCGCGGAAACCGCCGTTCGCGATGGCCCCGGAAACGATCGCTTGGGCTCGGCGTCAGCCCCGGGAGTGGCGTCGGTATGCTGGGTTTCGCCTGAGATTTCAGAGGCTTCGAGGTCGATCGTAGGTGGTTCGCGCTTAGGCCGCCCGGTATCTGGCGACGATGCGGCGTCTTCGGGCTTGTCGTCGACCATCCCTGCGGTTCCCTGGTTGCGCCGAAGGTTACCAGATTCGGCATGCTCTCTTAGCGCGATACCGGCCGCAAAGCACGGTCCAGCGCCTCGAACAAGGCATTTTCGTCCGGCGCCGCCGCCACCATGACCTGTGAGGCCCCGGCCTCGCGCACGACATCCGCCACGGCGCCGGAGATACAACATTGCGGGATCGCCAGCGCCGATATTTCGACTCCGGCGGTTCGCGCCGCCTCCAGGAAGGCCCGCGCGCTGCGCCGTGAGTAATGCAGCACCGCCTCGACCTGGTTGGCCGCAAAGGCATCGCAGACGCCGCGCGGCAGACTCGCCACCGGCACCATCCGGTAAGTCGTATGCGTGACCACGGTGAGACCGCCTTCGCCGAGTTCACCGGCCAGGTCGCGCGCCAGGTCGGCTCCCGCCAGATACAGCAGCGTGGCGGCTTTTTGCAGCGCTTTCGCCTTTACACGCGCCAGCACGAGATCGCGTAACCCTGCGGCCCCTCCTTTGGCGACGATGACGTTGCTGAACCCGGCGCTGCGGGCCGCGTCCGCCGTGTGCTCTCCCACCGCGAACAACGGCAGCTCGAGCAGCCGGCCGTCAGCCAGTTGCGGCTCGCTGCCGCGCAATGCGTTGGCGCTGGTGACGATGACCGCGTCATATCCGATGTCCTCGTTATCGTGAAAGGTAACCGGCTCGAACCGCAATACCGGCGCCAGCAGCACCTCGAAGCCTTTGGCGCGCAAAGCGGCGGCGGTGGTCTCATCGTCGGGATGCGGGCGGGTGACAACAACGGCCATGCGTCACGCCTCCGCGAACGGGATTTCGGCTGTATTGGATGATTGCACTCGGAGACCTCGCGATGTTACCGGATTACGGAAACGCCGCTTTGGCCGATAGTGCAAGGGCTCACATTGGGTAGCGATACGCGAGTACTGGTGTTGGGCATCGAGACCAGCGGCGACGAAACCGCAGCCGCCGTGGTCGAGCGGCTGAGCGACGGCAACGGCAGAATCCTATCCAGCATCATGCAATCGCAAACCGGGGATCATGCAGCCTTCGGCGCGGTGCCGGAGATCGCGGCGCGCGCCCATGTCGAGTTGCTGGACGGCATCGTCTCCAGCGCCATGAAGGAAGCGGGCATTGGCTTTGCACAGCTTTCGGCGGTCGCTGCGGCCGCGGGCCCGGGCCTGATCGGCGGCGTAGTCGTCGGCCTGACTACGGCGAAAGCGATCGCGATGGTGCACGATATGCCGCTGATTGCCGTGAACCAGATCGAGGCCTATGCACTGACGCCGCGGCTGACCTGTGCGCTTTCGTTTCCCTATTGTGTGTTTCTTGCCTCCGGCAGTCAGACCGAGATCGTTGCTGTCGCCGGCGTCGGCAAATATATCCGCCTCGGCGCCACCGTCGATGATGCCATGGGCGAAGTCTTCGACAAGATCTCTGATAGGTTGGGATTGGTGTCTCCCGGGGGACCGCAGATCGAGCGTGCCGCTCAAGGCGGTGACCCCGGCCGGTTTCAATTTCCGCGGCCGATGCCCGGTCGCGCGGACGCAAATTTCGCGCTGTCGGGATTGAAGGCCGCTGTGCATATCGAGGCCAGCCGGTTGTTTCAACGGGAGCCGCAAGACATCAGCGATCTCTGCGCCAGCTTTCAGGCCGCAGTGCACGACACGACAATGGATCGTCTCATCGCCGGCCTCAGGCTCTTTCATGAACAGTTCGGTCAGCCCCGCGCGCTGGTCGCCGCCGGCAGCGTCGCCGCCAACCAGGCGATCCTCAGCGCGCTCCGGGATGCGGCCGCCACGGCACAGACCATGCTGATGATCCCGCCGCCGGCTTTGTGCACCGAGAACGGCGCGATCATCGCCTGGGCCGGTGCCGAGCGGCTGGCGCTCGGATTAACGGATACGATGGACACTGCGCCGAATACAGGCGCGTGCCATTAGCGGGAGATCGATCGCGATGCCGTCTTTCAAATCTGTCGCTGTGATCGGCGCCGGCGCGTGGGGGACGGCGCTTGCGGCCGTCGCCGCTCGGGCCGGACGTGATGTCGTTCTTTACGGGCGTAGCGCAGAGCGCGCGGCAGAGATCGCGGCCACGCGTTCGAATCCGAAATTGTCAGGTGCGCGGTTGGATGCCAGCGTCGCCGTGACCAACGACATTGCCCTTGCCGGGCGCGCGGACATCATCCTGATCGCGACGCCGGCGCAGAATTTGCGCGCGGCAGTCGCAGCGATTGCGCCGCATCTTGCCCAGGCAACGCCGGTCATCGCATCCGCAAAAGGCATCGAGCGCGGCACCCACAAATTCATGACCGAAGTGATCGCGGAAGCCGCGCCCGGCGCGGTGCCTGCCATCCTGTCCGGGCCAAGTTTCGCCGACGACGTCGCGCGCGGCTTTCCCACCGCCGTGACGCTGGCGGCTCAGAATGAAGAGCTCGCCGGCGCGCTGGTGCAGGCGCTGGGCTCCTCGACCTTCCGGCCCTATCACACCACCGATGTCCGTGGCGTCGAGATCGGCGGGGCGGCGAAAAACGTGCTCGCGATCGCCGCCGGAATCGTGGTCGGCCGAAAACTCGGCGCCTCGGCGCAGGCTGCGCTGACCACGCGCGGCTTCAGCGAGATGGCGCGGCTGGGCCGCGCTTGCGGTGCCCGCAACGAAACCATGGCGGGTTTATCAGGCCTGGGGGACCTGATCCTGAGCTGTTCCAGCCTGCAATCGCGCAATTTCACGCTCGGCATTGCGCTTGGATGCGGCGAAGCGAGGCCCCCGGACAAATTGGCCGAGGGCGAATTCACCGCGCCGGTGCTGACCGAACTGGCGGCTTCGCAAAATGTCGATATGCCGGTATCAAATGCCGTCGCGGCAATTCTGGGCGGCGCGATGACAATCGACGCTGCGATCGAAAGTCTGCTGACGCGCCCGTTCAAGGCGGAGGGATAGTTATGGCGTACTGGCTGGTGAAATCCGAACCTTCGAGCTGGTCGTGGGATCAGCAAGTGGCAAAGGGCGCCAAGGGCGAAGCCTGGACCGGCGTGCGCAATTTCACAGCACGACAGAATCTCGTGAACATGAAGAAAGGCGACCGTGCCTTTTTCTATCATTCCAACGAGGGCAGGGAGATCGTCGGGATCGCCGAGATCATCAAGGAGGCCTATCCCGACCCGACCGACAAGACCGGCAAGTTCGTCTGCGTCGACATCAAAGCCGACAAGCCGCTGAAGACGCCGGTGACGATGGCCGCGGTGAAGGCCGACAAACGACTGAGCGACATGGCGCTGGTGAAATATTCGCGGCTGTCGGTGCAGCCGGTCACCGCGGAAGAATGGAAGATCGTCTGCAAGATGGGTGGGCTATAAGCTCATCATTGCCGGGCTCGACCCGGCAATCCAGCCGCTAAGGAAAACTCATTTTTTGAAGATTGAGGGATACGCGAATCAAGCCTGCCGTATGACGGCGGCGATCACACCGCGGCAGCCGCCGTCACCACCTGCGCCAAAAGCTGTTCGCGTTTCGCCTGGGTCCGGTAGCCCTTCATCGTCGCCGCAAATCGCTCGAGGATCCCGTCCTCGAACGCGGTGACGATGGTGTCGTGGACATAGCTCTTGCGGCAGATCGCCGGCGTGTTCGACAGTTCGTCCGCGGCGGCGCGCACGGCTTCCAGCACCTGCTTCTTGCGGCCGCGGGCGCTCGCCGCCGGAGAGATCCGCGACAGCGATTCCAGCACCACGGCGGACGCCATCAGCGTGCGGAAATCCTTCAGCGAAATCTTGATGCCGGCAATCTCGCGCAGGAATGCATTCACCGCCGTGGTCGAGGCCGCCCGCACGATCCCGGACCTGTCGCGGTACTGGAACATGCGCTTGCCCGGCACGGTGCGCAAAATGCCGATGGCGCGCACGAGTTTTGCGGCATCGCATTCCTTGCGCACGGCCTTGCCGCCCTTGGCCTTGAAGGTCAGCACGACACAGTCGTCTTCCAGCGTCACGTTGGATTTCAGTAGCGTGGTAGCGCCGCGGGTGCCGTTGAGGCGGGCGTAGGATTCGTTGCCCGGGCGGATCGCGGTGCGCGCGATCAGTTCGATCACCGCCGACAGCGCGAATTCGCGGGTCGGCTGGTCGCCCGACAGATGCATCGAGACGTTGCGGCGGATTTTCGGCAGCGCCGCGACCAGCCGCGCCAGCCGGTGCGCCTTGCGATGCTCGCGAACCTTTTCCCAATCGGAATGATAGCGGTACTGAAGCCGGCCGGCGGCGTCACGGCCGACGGCCTGCAGATGCGAGGCCGGATCCTGGGAGTAGCGCACCTGGCGGTAGGCCGGTGGCACCGCCATCGCATGCAGGCGGCGGATAGTGCGGGCATCGCGGATTTGCGAACCATTGGCCCGAACGAATGAATAGTTCTTTCCGCGCCTGATGCGCCGGATGGTGAGGGCGTTCTGATCGCCAAGCTTCAGGCCGTGCTCCAGCGCCAGCTCCTCGACCGAGGTCTTTGCGCCGATTTTTTGCTTCGGAGTGAGCAGCTTGGGCGGCCATTGACCCAGCGCTTTTGCCAAGGGCAAGGTCGGATCGGCGGAAACGGGCCGCGCAGCCTCGAAATTCTGCTGATCCATCATCACTTTAGACGCCTTGCTCCGACTGTTCTTCCGGTAATGCCGATTATCGGTCTTTCGTTCCGGTGGGCCGTCCAGCCCCGGATTGGCCATTTAGGGGGTTACGGCTTTCATTGCGAGTCCTTCAGAACACCTTTGCGGTTATTAGATACCTCTGCATTCCAGCCATCGCGCGATAACGTTGATTTTGGCTCCTCCAAAACGCGATCGTGATCGCTTTGGCCGGCGGAACTGGAAATCTCAGCGACAACCGACCAAGGTCGCAGACGTTTCCGCCTTGTCCGGACCTCGCCCGGCGACGCATAATCATCGGAACAATCAAGACGGCTTGCGGCCGCTTGCGTGTGCGGGTCGCAATCAGTGGAGGGGACGATGTCCGAGAAGATCTATGACGTGTCGGCGGAATGGGCCAAGCGCGCTTTTGTCGATCAGGCCAAGTACCGCGAGATGTATGCGCGGTCGATCAGCGACCCCAATGGATTCTGGGGTGAACACGCCAAGCGCATCGGCTGGATCAAGCCCTTCACCAAGGTCGAGAACGCCTCCTTCGCGCCCGGCAACATCTCGATCAAATGGTTCGAGGACGGCGTGCTCAATGTCGCCTGGAACTGCATCGACCGGCATCTGGACAAGCGAGGCGACCAGACCGCGATCATCTGGGAGGGCGACGATCCCTCGGAGTCGAAGCACATCACCTACCGGCAGCTTCATGACGAAGTCTGCAAGATGGCGAACATCCTGCGCACCCGCAACGTCGGGAAGGGCGACCGCGTCACCATCTATCTTCCGATGATTCCGGAAGCGGCTTACGCGATGCTGGCCTGCGCGCGGATCGGGGCGATCCATTCGGTGGTGTTCGCGGGGTTTTCCCCCGATAGTCTCGCCCAGCGCATCACCGACTGCCAGTCCAAGGTGGTGATCACCGCCGACGAGGGATTGCGCGGCGGCAAGAAGGTGCCGCTGAAGAACAATGTCGATGCCGCAATCGCCAAGAGCGGCGGGGTCGATTGGGTCGTCGTGGTCAAGCGCACCGGCGCGGCCGTCGACATGAACCCCTCGCGCGATTTCTGGTACCACGAAGCCGCCGAGATGGTGACGACGGAATGCCCGGTGGAGCACATGCACGCCGAGGATCCGCTGTTCATCCTGTATACATCAGGCTCGACCGGCCAGCCCAAGGGCGTGCTGCACACCTCAGGCGGCTATCTGGTGTTCGCGTCGATGACGCATCAATACGTGTTCGACTATCATGACGGCGACATCTACTGGTGCACCGCCGACGTCGGCTGGGTCACCGGCCACAGCTACATCCTCTATGGGCCGCTGGCGAACGGCGCCACCACGCTGATGTTCGAGGGCGTGCCGAATTATCCCGATAATTCGCGGTTCTGGAACGTCATCGACAAGCACAAGGTCAACATCTTCTACACCGCGCCGACGGCGATCCGCGCGCTGATGCAGAGCGGCGACGAGCCGGTCAAGAAGACCTCGCGCAAGAGCCTTCGATTGCTCGGCAGCGTCGGCGAGCCGATCAATCCGGAAGCGTGGGAATGGTACTATCGCGTGGTCGGCGACGAGCGTTGCCCGATCGTCGATACTTGGTGGCAGACCGAGACCGGCGGCATCCTGATCACGCCGCTGCCCGGCGCCACCAAACTCAAGCCCGGGTCGGCAACGCTGCCGTTCTTCGGCGTGGTGCCCGAAATCGTCGATGCCGACGGCAAGGTGCTGGACGGCGAAACCCAGGGTAATCTCTGCATCGCCAGATCCTGGCCGGGACAGATGCGCACGGTCTATGGCGACCATGCCCGTTTCGAGCAGACTTATTTCTCGACCTATAAAGGCAAGTATTTCACCGGTGACGGCTGCCGCCGCGACGCCGACGGCTATTACTGGATCACCGGCCGCGTTGATGACGTGATCAACGTTTCCGGCCATCGCATGGGCACCGCCGAGGTCGAAAGCTCGCTGGTGGCGCATGACGCGGTGTCGGAAGCAGCCGTCGTCGGCTATCCGCACAACATCAAGGGCCAGGGTATCTATGCCTATGTAACGCTGATGACCGGCAAGGAGCCGACCGAGGCGCTGCGCAAGGAATTGGTGGCCTGGGTGCGGAAGGACATCGGCCCGATCGCTTCGCCCGACCTGATCCAGTTCGCGCCGGGCTTGCCCAAGACCCGCTCGGGCAAGATCATGCGCCGCATCCTGCGCAAGATCGCCGAGGATGAACCGTCAAGCCTCGGCGATACCTCGACGCTGGCCGATCCCGCCGTCGTCGACGATCTGGTCGCGCACCGGCAGAACAAGAAAGGCGCGGGGGCTTAGGCGCCGCGCCTCCTGAACGCCGTGCCCCGGATGTTGCGCGCCGCGCAGTGCTTGCGGCGTGGTGTGCAGCTGATCCGGGATCCGAACACCACGCTGTAGGTCCCGATTCTGCGCCGCATCGCTGCGCGCTGCATTGCGCCCGGGTCATGTGACCGCAGAATATCTCGCGCCACACTTCGCCCATGAGATCGTCGGAGGCGCGTCGCTCCAAGCGGCATGTTTCTGCGCAAATGTTGTTTTCAAGTCATTTACTTTATTTTCAACATTTCATTTGTTGCCCCGTATTGAATGACTTCCAAGCCCCGTGCGGAAACCGGTTGGTTAGGGCACGCGACTAAACATGCATGGGTAAAACCAGCGGCCAACCGGCGTCATGCAGGGTTTGGATTGAATTTTGACGGCCCGGAGAAGGCTTTCGGGCCGAGTGGAGAGATTGATGTCGTTGAGGATTGTGGTGGCGCTGGCAGCCACCATCGGGGCGGGGGCCCTGATTTCGACCGCGGCCGAGGCGCGCCCGGATGTCGTCGATTTCCAAGGCGATTATTCGCCGGGAACGATCGTGGTAAAGACCAATGAGCGCCGGCTTTATCTGGTTGTCGGCCAGGGTCATGCGGTGCGCTATCCCGTCGGCGTCGGCAAAATGGGCAAGCAGTGGGCCGGCACCACGCAGATCGATGGCAAATACCGTTATCCGGCCTGGTCTCCGCCGGCCGAAGTGAGGCGCGACAGGCCCTCGATGCCGGACGTCATTCCCGGCGGTTCACCGCGCAACCCGATGGGCGTCGCGGCGATGACACTGTCCGGTGGCGAATACGCCATTCACGGCACCAACGCGCCGGGCTCCGTCGGCGGTTTTGTCTCCTATGGCTGCATCCGTATGCTCAATGATGACATCACCGACCTGTACCAGCGCGTCTCGGTCGGCACGACCGTGGTCGTGGCGCGCTGATCGCTGCGCGAAGATGGAAAGCAAAAAAGCCGTGCTGAGGCGCGGTTCTTTTGTTGACTTAATTACCGGCTCGTTCCCGCACACCAGCCGCTGCGGTGGCCGCCGCCGTATCTGCGGACATGTCCGCTGGCGATCAGCGCCGCTGAAACATTATCGATCCGCCGTGTCGCGGCGTCGGCAACGACGCGGCCGTTATATTTGTCCGGTCCGATATTATAAATCGTGACGTCGCCTCCATCGAGCAGCCTGCGCAAGGCGCTGCTCGCGGCCCCGGCCATTTGTAATTCCTGGGGACAGGCCGCCTTCAGTTCCGGCGCATCGATCCCGCGCAAACGAACCCGTGTGGTGATGTCGAACCCGCCCTCCAGATGCATCCGCGCCTCGAACGTGTCGCCATCGATCGTTCTGGTCACATCGACGGGGTGACGTACGCTCGGATCGTTCGCGTGCCTCAAGATGAGCTCGCTGTCGTGATCGCGGCTCCAGGGTATCTGCCAATGCAGCCACTGCCGCACCGGCAGCATCGTCCCCGCCACGACGCCCACCACGAAAATCCAAGGCAAGGCCGCCGAGAACCGGCGGCTCCAGGCCTTTCGATAGGGCCGACGGTGCGCGTTTACTCTTTCAAACTGGGACATAGTCCCGGACTAAAGCGAGTCGGCCCGGCCCGGCAAGGGCTGCCTCCCGCCTAAAAATCGGAGACGATGCCTTTGGTCTCCCAGTCGCCGTAACGCGTCGGTTCCGGGCCCTTCGGGCCCTGAAACTCTTTCGTGGCCGGTTTGGCGTTGGCCGCAGCAGCCTGCCGTCGCGCTTCGGCCTCCGCGAGCGCGCGTTTGGCCGCCGGGGTAAGCGGCTTGCGTTCGGTTTCCGATGCGACCGTTGCAGGCGGTGAAAGATCGTCGGTCATCTCAAGAATTCCAGCCGCGGAACTGGTCCGCACAATTGAAAATTACGCTATGCAGATGGCTCTGCAACCGTGAAATAGATAGGCCGATTCTTACATTTGGCATATTCCCATGGCACAGACGTAACTCCCTTCGATAGCATGAGCGACAAACGCTGATCGCTGTCCGATCTCGCAAGATGTTCCCGCTCCATGCCTTCTCAACGATTTGCATTGCCATCCGAGGTCCCCGGTCTCGCGGCCCGGCGCATTGCGGCCGATATCCTCGACGGCGTGCTGCATAAGCACCGTACTCTCGACGATCAGCTCGACGGCGCCGCCGCGCATCCCGGATTGAAGACGCTTGCCGATCGCGACCGCGCCTTGATGCGGCGGCTGGTCGCGACGATCCTGCGGCGGCTCGGAACGCTTGGCCACGTGCTGTCGCGGCTGCTCGATCGCGGCATTCCGACCGACGCGCCGCGTGCGCAGAGTGCACTCCTGATCGGTGCCGCGCAGATCCTGTGGATGGATGTGCCCGATCATGCTGCGGTCGATCTGTCGGTGCGGCTGGTGCAGTCGGATCGGCGCGCCGCGAAATATGCCGGGCTCGTCAATGCCGTGCTGCGCCGGTGCGCGCGCGAAGGACAGCCGCTGATCGATGAAGTCAAGTCGCGGACGCTCGATATTCCCGAATGGCTGCTGGCGCGCTGGATCGCGCATTATGGCGAAACGACCGCAAGAGCGATCGCGGTTGCGATTTCGCATGAGCCATCGCTCGATATCACCGTGAAATCCGATGCCGCGCAGTGGGCGACGCGCCTGCATGGCGAAACGCTGCCGACCGGCACCGTGCGCACGTTGTTGCAGGGCTCGGTGACGATGCTGCCGGGATTTTCCGAAGGCCAATGGTGGGTGCAGGATGGCGCGGCCGCGTTACCGGCGCGCCTGTTCGGTGACGTCGCCGGCAAGACCATCGTCGATCTCTGCGCCGCACCCGGCGGCAAGACCGCGCAACTCGCGCAAGCCGGCGCCCGCGTCACCGCGGTCGACCGCTCGCCCAATCGGATGGCGCGGCTGCGCGACAATCTCGCGCGGCTGTCGCTGGAGGCCGAAACGGTGGTGACCGACGCCACTGAATGGCAAGGCGGCAATAATGGCGAAGGCTTCGACGGCATCCTGGTTGACGCGCCCTGTACCTCGACCGGCACCATCCGCCGCCATCCCGATGTCGCCTGGCTCCGTCAGGAAACCGACATCGCCGCGCTAACGGCGTTGCAGAGGCGGTTGTTGCAAAAGGCGGTCGCGCTGCTGAGGCCCGGCGGAACGCTGGTCTACTGCACCTGTTCGCTGGAGCCCGAGGAAGGCGAGGAGGCCATAGCGGCCCTTCTCGCCGCCGAGCCGACCATGCGCCGTGCGCCGGTCGATGCCGCCGAGGTCGCAGGTCTCACCGAAATCCTGACCACGGAAGGCGATTTGCGCACTCTGCCCTGCCATCTGCCGCACGAGGACCCCCGGTTGGGTGGTCTCGACGGTTTTTACGCGGCGAGATTGGTTAAATCCTGATATTGCACCTGATTTTCGTACCGCGACAATGATTCGCGCAGTTTCAAGATGGTGCCTTGGCAGCGTTTCCGGATTAATAAGGATTCGCCGAGAATCCTCCCAATCAAGGTAAAGCGTGTCGGTCGCTCAACGCAGACGCATCTCGACGCTGATCATGGGCCGCTTTGCGCGGAACATGATGGCGCGCGCGAGCGGCGGCTCGGTGGCGCTGTCGCGGCTATGGCCAGGCCGCACCGACCGGCTGATCATCGCTCCGCATGACCTGCGTACCGCCGACGCTACCCGCGCCGCCGAGATCTATGCCGGCCGCTTCGTCTTCGCCGGCAAGATCGTGACCTGCCACGGCCGCTCGATCTTCGATCTCGAGCCGCCGTCGGAAGACTGGGAGGTGGCGCTGCTCGGCTTCGGCTGGCTGCGGCACTTGCGTGCCGCCGATACCGCACTGACCCGCGCCAACGCCCGCTCGCTGGTCGACGACTGGATCTCGAATCCGGCGCATAAACGTCCGCTCAGCCGCCGCGCCGACGTGCTGGCCCGCCGCGTCATCTCGCTTTTGTCACAGGCGCCCCTGGTGCTTGGCGATACCGACGGCAAGTTCTACCGGCGCTATTTACGCGCGCTGACGCGCGAAATCCGCTATCTGCGCTACACGGTGGATACGGCCGACGGTGTGCCGCGGCTGCAGGTCTTGATCGCGCTGTGCTACGCTTCGCTCTGCCTCGCCAACCAGGCACGGCACATCCGCTCCGCCACGCGAAAACTCTCCGACGAATTGCAGCGGCAGATCCTTCCCGACGGCGGGCACATCTCCCGCAATCCCGGCGCGCTGATCGAACTGTTGATCGACCTGTTGCCGCTGCGTCAGACTTTCGCCGCCCGCAACATCGCGCCGCCGCCGGCGTTGTTGAACGCGATCGATCGCATGATGCCGATGCTGCGCTTCTTCCGCCATGGCGACGGCAGCTTTGCGCTGTTCAACGGCATGAGCAGCGCGCCATCCGATCTGCTGGCGACCTTGCTCGCCTATGACGACACCCACGGCGTGCCGATGGCGAACATGCCGCATACCGGTTTCCAGCGGCTCGATGCCGGCGCGACCACGGTCATCATGGATACCGGCGCCCCGCCGCCGCCAAGCGTCAGCCATGACGCCCATGCCGGCTGCCTCTCGTTTGAATTGTCGTCCGGGCCGAGCCGGATCGTCATCAATTGCGGTATGCCCTCCACCGGCCGCGACAACTGGCGCGCCTTCGCGCGCGGCACGCCGGCGCATTCGACCCTGACCTGCCATGACACCTCGTCCTGCCAGTTTGTCGAGTTGTCGGCGATGAAGCGTCTGCTGCAGGGCTCGCCTGTCGTCAGCGGCCCTTCCAATGTAGAGAGCTATCGCGAAGAGATCGATAATGGCGAACTGCTGACGACATCGCATGACGGCTACGTATCGCGGTTCGGCGTGGTGCATCGCCGAGTGCTGATGCTGGCGCATGACGGCAGCCGCCTCGACGGCGAAGATACGCTGTCGCCGGCTTCCGGCGGACGGATCAAGGGTCACGACACCGACTATGCGGTGCGGTTTCACCTGCACCCCGCCGTGAAGGCGAGCCGCCTCAGCGACGCACGCGGCGTGATGCTGGTACTGCCGAACCGCGAGGTCTGGACCTTCGAGGCACTCGACGACAAGGTCGATCTCGAGGACAGCGTATTCCTGGCGGGCAATGACGGCCCGCGCCGTACCGCCCAGATCGTGATCCGGCAGGATTCGCGGAACGCCCCCAGCGTGCGCTGGAGCTTTGTGCGCTCGACTACCTCGGCATCCGCGACATCAGCCCGACGCAACGCGCGGCGTGAGCCGGAACTGCCGTTGTAGGAATTATCCTCGCAGGCTATTGACGTTGCGCCTCTTGACGAACGTAAGCTAATTGCTTACGTTCGCTTGTGATCCGAACCTTCAAGAGCAAGGCCCTTTCGGAGCTTTGGGCCAAGGGCAAGAGTCCGAAGATCGATGCGAAGATGCATAAGCGCATTTTCGCAAGGCTCGATCGTCTCGACGTCTCCGTGCGACCCGAGGAAATGAATGTTCCGGGATTTGACTTTCATTCCTTGCAGGGTTTCGATCCGAAGCGTTATTCCGTCCACGTCAATGGACCTTGGTGCATTACGTTCGAGTTCGAAGACGGCGAAGCCTGTCGCGTCGATTTCGAGCAATACCATTAGAGAGGAGCGACCATGGCCTATGCAGCAAAGCGCGGTAAAAACCGCTGCCCTACGCATCCCGGCGCGCTGCTTCGCGATGATATTATTCCGGCCACCGGTCGGACCAAAGCGGAAATCGCTGGATTGCTCGGGATATCGCGCCAGCATCTTTACGACATCCTGCAGGAAAGAAAGCCGGTGTCACCGGCCATTGCGGTGCGGCTGGGAAAGCTTTTTGGTGACGGTGCGGGTATCTGGACGCGGATGCAGGCTGCATATGATACCTGGCACGCGGAGCGAACCGAAGACGTCCGTCATATCCCAACCATCAAGGCCAAGGCCGCCTGAGATTTTGGCTTCTGGATTGCACCAATATCCCCGGCTATTCCTGGGATACCAGCGCCTGTCGCGGTTTCATGCCGCGGCAAATCGTGCTACCGGCGACCTTCCATGTAGGACTGAGATATGACCGACCATCCGCGCCGCGTAACCCGCGCCTTGTTGTCCGTTTCCGATAAATCCGGGCTGATCGAGTTCGCGCGTGCGCTCGCCGGCCACGGCATCGATCTGGTCTCCACCGGCGGCACCGCCAAGGCGATTGCCGATGTGGGGCTGAAGGTCAGCGATGTCTCGGAGCTGACGGGTTTTCCGGAAATGATGGACGGCCGGGTCAAGACCCTGCATCCGAAAGTGCACGGCGGATTGCTCGCAATCAGGGACAACAAGGAACATGCCGAGGCGATGGAGGCGCATGGCATCGCGCCGATCGACCTTCTGGTGGTCAACCTCTATCCGTTCGAGGCCACGGTCGACAAAGGCGCCGGCTTCGAGGAGTGCATCGAGAATATCGATATCGGCGGCCCCGCGATGATCCGCGCCGCGGCGAAAAACCATGACGATGTCGCCGTCGTGGTCGAGCCGCAGGATTACCAGACCGTGCTCGACGAGCTCGCCGCCAACCAGGGCGCGACGACGCTGACGCTGCGGCGCCGGCTTGCGGCCAAAGCCTACGCCCGCACCGCCGCCTATGATGCTGCAATCTCGAACTGGTTCGCCGTTCAGCTCAAGACCGACGCGCCGGATTATCGCGCCTTCGGCGGACGGCTGATCCAGTCGCTGCGCTACGGTGAGAACCCGCACCAAACCGCCGCGTTCTACCGCACGCCCGACAAGCGCCCGGGCGTTGCCACCGCGCGGCAATTGCAGGGCAAGGAACTGTCGTACAACAACATCAACGACACCGATGCCGCCTATGAATGTATCGGCGAGTTCGATCCGGCGCGCACGGCGGCTTGCGTCATTGTCAAGCACGCCAATCCCTGCGGCGTCGCCGAGGGCTCCGATCTCGTCAGCGCCTATCGCAAGGCCTTTGCCTGCGACACCCAATCGCCTTACGGCGGCATCATCGCGGTCAACCGTACGCTGGATGCTGACGCAGCACGCGTCATTACGGAAATCCTGACGGAAGTGATCATTGCTCCCGACGCGACGGAAGAGGCCATTGCGATCATCGCGAAGCGAAGGAATTTGCGGCTGCTGCTCGCAGGCAGTCTTCCCGATCCGCGCGGAAGCGGCCTGACGGCAAAAACCGTCGCGGGTGGCTTGCTGGTGCAGAGCCGCGACAACGCTGTCGTCGATGACGTCACGCTGAAGACGGTAACCAAGCGCGCGCCGACGGACGCCGAATTGCGCGACCTCAAATTCGCGTTCCGGGTTGCCAAGCATGTCAAATCCAACACCATCGTGTACGCCAAGGATCTCGCCACCGTCGGCATCGGTGCAGGACAGATGAGCCGGGTCGATGCCTCACGGATCGCGGCGCGCAAGGCACAGGATGCCGCCGATGAGGCAAAACTCGCGCAGCCGATGACTCAGGGTTCGGTGGTGGCGTCGGACGCGTTCTTCCCATTCGCCGACGGGCTGCTGGTCGCAATCGAAGCAGGAGCGACCGCCGTGATCCAGCCCGGCGGATCGATACGCGACGATGAAGTGATCAAAGCGGCCGACGATGCCGGCATTGCCATGGTATTCACCGGCGTCAGGCATTTTCGGCATTAATCTTCGTCGTCCCGGCCTGAGCGGGGACCCAATCGCGTGACCTATCTTGGTGCGCCGTAGGCTAGTTGCTCCTCACCAACTGCGCCCTGTGGCTATGCGTCCCGGCTCAAGGCCGGGAATACGTGGTGAGAGTTAATCGGCAAAACTCACTAATCCCGCACCCTCGCCAGCAGCGCCAGTCCCGCGATAAAAAACAACACCAGCATCGCCATGCCCGCCTTCTGGCTCGCCGTGACGGCGGTAACCACGCCGATCAGCAATGGGCCGATGAACGACGTGACTTTTCCAGTCAGTGCGAATAGTCCGAAATATTGGGCGACGCGATCTTTTGGCGCCATGTGGACCAGTAAGGAGCGTGAGGCCGCCTGCAGCGGACCGCCGGCAGCGCCGATCAGGCATCCAAGCACCAGGTAGGCGCGCTCCGCCGCTCCGGAAAACAAGGGGCCGCCGGGCGCGGGAGGCGCGACCGGGATGAACAGGATCGAATCCTTGTCTACCAGCAGGATCGCGATGATCGACAGCAGCAGGATCAGCATGCTGCCGGCAATCACGCGTTTCGGTCCTAGGAAATCGTCGAGCTTGCCGCCGAGCCATGCGCCGAGGGTGCCGGCGATGGCGAGGATGATACCGAAGGTGCCGATCTGAATCGTGTGCCAGCCGAATGTGCCGGCGGCGTAGATGCCGCCGAACGCGAACAACGACACCAGGCCGTCGGTGTAGATCATGTTGGCGAGCAGGAACGCCGCCATCGATTTCCGCTTCGGCAATTCACCGAGCGTTTGCTTCAATTCGATCAATCCCGCGCGCAGCGCTTGGCCCACCGGACGCTTGGCCGGGTAGTCCGGCGTCAACAAGAACATCGGCAGTACGAAGATGATGAACCAGATCGCGGTCAGCGGTCCGGTGATGCGATCGCCCTGATGGCTGACCGGATCGAGACCGAATGCCGGCGCGAGGCCGAACAGCGTGCGCCCGGTTTCTGGATTCGCGGCGAGAAAACCCAGCACCAGCACGAGGCTGAAAATGCCGCCCATATAGCCGGTGGCCCAGCCGGTGCCGGACAATCGCCCGATCTTGTCCGGCGGCACTAGCGTCGGCATCATCGCATTGTTGAAGACAGTGGCGAATTCGACACCGACGCTTGCAATGGCGTAAGCAAGCAACAGCGGCAGGATGATGCCGGGATCGCCGGGCCTGCCAATCCACATCAGGCTGGAACCGATCACGAGCAGCGCGCCGAATCCTGCGATCCACGGCTTGCGGCGGCCGCTGGCGTCGGCGATGGCGCCGAGCACCGGCGACAGCAATGCGATCGTCAAGCCGGCCGCTGCGGTGGCAAATCCCCATAAAGCCTGCCCACTCGCAGGATTGGGCGCGACGTAACTGGCGAAATACGGCGCGAATACGAAGGTGGTGATCAACGTGAAATAAGGCTGTGCGGCCCAATCGAAGAAAATCCAGCTAATGACGGCGGCGCGGGGCGGATAGGTCTGCTGACCGGCAATACGCATATCCAAAGTTGTTACCGCCATGCTCAAAATATTCCTGCCGAATCACGAGGAGGCGTTTTGCCTGCAGCGTCGGAACCCATATAGCATTGATGGCGACAATGAGCCCCGCGTCAATTCGTTGGTACTAAATGGCCCGTGACGGATTTTTGATGACCTTTCTTGCAGCCAAGCGGCGCAGCCTGTTCACGGCAATCGTGCTGGTTGTCGCGAGTTGCCTGCCCGCCGCAGCACAAGAGCGGAGTCGCGCCCTTTACACGCCGTCTATCGCGGGTGCTGTTCACGCCATTCCCGCCGAACACGGCATGGTGGTGGCGCAGGAAAAGCTCTCGGCACAGATCGGCGCCGACGTGCTGCGGCGTGGCGGCAATGCGGTCGATGCGGCGGTGGCGACCGGTTTCGCCATGGCGGTGAGCTATCCACGCGCGGGCAATATCGGCGGTGGCGGCTTCATGGTCATCCACTCGGCGGCGCGGGGCGAGGACGTCGCCATCGACTACCGGGAGACCGCGCCGGCCGCGATCACACGCGACATATTCCTGGGGGCCGATGGCAAACCGGACAACGCGAAGTCGCGCGACTCCGCCCTCGGCATCGGCGTGCCCGGTACGGTCGCAGGATTGACGCTGGCGCTGGAGAAATACGGCTCGGGCAAATTCACGCTTGCGGAACTGCTGAAGCCGGCCATTGACCTGGCGCGCGACGGTTTTGTGATCGCCGACGACCTTGCCGATACGCTGACGAGCGGGCAGCGGCGGCTGGCGCGATGGCCGTCAGCAACCAAAATATTTTCCGGCGCCGACGGCAAGCCGTTGCGCGACGGCGACCGACTGGTTCAGGCTGACCTGGCGGCGACGCTCTCGGCGATTTCGGAGCATGGCCCGCGCGGCTTTTACGAAGGGCCGGTTGCGGAAAAGCTGGTGAAGGCCATCGTCGATGCCGGCGGCATCATGGCCACGGAAGATCTCAAATCCTATCAGGCCATCATCCGCACGCCAGTGCGCGGCACCTATCGCGGCTATGACATTGTTTCGATGCCGCAGCCTTCGTCCGGCGGCACGGTGTTGCTGGAAACTTTGAACATCCTCGAAGGCTTTCCGCTCGCCGAGATGAAGCAGGGCTCGGCGCCGTCGCTGCATGTGATGATCGAGGCAATGAAGCGCGCCTACGCCGACCGCGCGCGCTATCTCGGCGATCCCTCCTTCATCAATGCCCCGATTGCAACCCTGATTGCAAAAGACTACGGCGCCAAGCAACGCGCCAGCATCGATCTCCATCGCGCAACACCGTGGACCGACGCGCTCTCGGCGACGCCGCCGCGCGAAGGCAGCAACACCACGCATTATTCGGTGGTCGACAGCTACGGCAACGCAGTCAGTAACACCTATACGCTGAATTTCCCTTATGGCGTCGGGCTGGTTGCTGAAGGCACCGGCGTGCTGCTCAACAACGAACTGGACGATTTCACCGCCGCGCCTGGCGCGTCCAACGCATTCGGACTGGTCGGATTCGAAGCGAACCTCCCTGGCCCCGGCAAACGGCCGCTGTCCTCGATGTCGCCGACCATTGTACTCAAAGACGGCAAGCCGGTGCTGGTGACGGGCTCGCCCGGCGGCAGCCGCATCATCTCGGCGGTGCTGCAGGTGATCGTCAATGTGCTCGACTATCATATGGATGTCGCGGCCGCCGTCGCCGCGCCGCGCCTGCACCATCAATGGCTGCCGGACGAGGTGCGGATCGAGCGCGGCTTCCCGGAGGACACGATTGCTGCGCTGAGAGCGATGGGCCATCAGGTGATCGAGCCGCTCGGCCAGACATCCGCCAATTCGATCGCGGTGACGCCCAACGGCTTGCTCGGCGCGCCCGATCCGCGTACCCGTGGCGCGGAAGCCGCGGGACAATAACCGGTTTGCCCGGGCCGATAAGAAATCCTCCAAGGAAAAATCCCTCATGAGCCCAGCCGATCCGTCGGGTCCGATTGAAGCCGTTCAAATCGAAGACACCAGCCTCCTCGCATTCTATCGCGACATGAATCCGCCGGAGCGGCGGACATTCTGGGCGTGTGCCGCCGGCTGGGCGCTCGACGGCATGGACTTCATGATCTATCCGCTTGTGATCGGCACCATCATCACCCTGTGGAAGGTCGATCCGGGCACCGCCGGTCTCGCCGGCACGGTCACGTTGCTGGCCTCTGCCATCGGCGGCTGGCTTGGCGGTTATCTCGCCGACCGCATCGGCCGCGTCAAAACCTTGCAGTTGACGATCCTGTGGTTCTCCTGCTTCTCGCTGGTTTGTGCCTTCGTGCAGAACTTCGATCAGTTGCTGATCGCACGGGCCCTGCTGGGTCTCGGTTTCGGCGGCGAATGGGCCGCGGGCGCCGTGCTGATGGGTGAAGCGATCCGGCCGCAATACCGTGGGCGTGCGGTGGGCTCGGTGCAATCCGGATGGGCGGTCGGCTGGGGCCTTGCGGTGTTGTCGCAAGCGATCCTGTTTTCGTATTTGCCGCCGGAGATCGCGTGGCGCTGGATGTTCGCCATCGGCGCGCTGCCGGCGCTGTTGGTGTTCTATCTGCGGCGTTACGTTACCGAGCCTGAAATCGCTGCCGCGACGCTCGCCAGGCAAAAGGCCAGTGGCGAGCGGCCCGCGCTGGGGGAAATTTTTTCCGGCCCGATCCTCAAGACCACGATCCTGGCGTCGTTGATGGCGACGGGCTGCCAGGGCGGCTATTACGCCATCACCTTCTGGGTGCCGCGCTTTCTCACCACCGAACGCCAGCTTTCGATTGTCAGCTCGACCGGTTACCTGGCGGCGCTGATCATCGGTTCCTTTATCGGCTACCTCGTCGGCGCGTGGCTGGCCGATCGCATCGGCCGGCGCAATTTGTTCCTTATCTTCTCGATCGGCGCGATCGCGGTGGTCCTGCTCTACACGCAACTGCCGTTGAGCAACGAGATCCTGTGGCTGCTGGGATTTCCGCTTGGCTTCTTTGCCTCAGGCTATTTCTCGGGCATCGGCGCATTTCTCACCGAACTGTACCCGACCAGGCTGCGCGGATCGGGCCAGGGGTTTTGCTACAATTTCGGCCGCGGCATCGGCGCGCTGTTTCCGTTCCTGGTCGGCGCGCTCTCGACCTCGACATCGCTCGCCAATGCCATCGCGATTTTCGCCGTGGCGGCCTATGGTGTGTTCTTCCTAGCGGCATTCGCCCTGCCGGAGACCCGTGGCAGGATCCTGCATGCGGACGCCTGAAGTCAAACCGGAGGAACATCTGATGACCTCGCTCAAAGGCAAGACAATGTTCGTATCCGGCGGCAGCCGCGGCATCGGGCTTGCGATCGCACTGCGCGCGGCGCGCGACGGCGCCAACGTCGCGATCGCCGCCAAGACCGCGGAACCGCATCCCAAGCTCAAGGGCACCATCTATACGGCGGCCGACGACATCCGCGCCGCCGGCGGCAAGGCGCTGCCGATCCTGTGCGATATACGCGAGGAGGCCCAGGTGATCGCGGCAGTGGATCAGACCGTGGCCGAGTTCGGCGGCATCGATATCTGCGTCAACAATGCCAGCGCCATCAGCCTGACCAATTCGCAGATGACCGACATGAAGCGGTTCGATCTGATGATGGGTATCAATACCCGCGGCACCTTCATGGTGTCGAAATACTGCATCCCCCATCTCAAGAAGGCGGAGAACCCGCACATCCTGATGCTGTCGCCGCCGCTCGACATGAAGGCGAAATGGTTCGAGCATTCCACCGCCTATACCATGGCGAAGTTCGGCATGAGCATGTGCGTGCTCGGCCTGTCGGCCGAACTGAAAGCCGCCGGCGTCGCCGTCAATGCGTTGTGGCCGCGCACCACCATCGCGACCGCCGCGGTCGGCAATCTCCTGGGCGGCGACGCCATGATGCGCGCGAGTCGTACGCCCGAAATCATGGGCGACGCTGCCTATGTCATTTTCACCAAGCCGGCGCGTGAATTTACGGGGCAGTTCTGCATCGACGACAAGGTGCTCTATGCCAGCGGCGTGCGCGACTTCGAGCACTACCGCGTCGATCCCTCCGTTCCCCTGATGTCGGATTTTTTCGTCCCCGACGACGACGTACCGCCGCCCGGTGTCACCGTGAGGGCGCTGCCTTCCGTTGGTGAGGTCCGGAAGTCGGGCTAATCGCAGCGACCCAGCATTGAGCCGTCATTGCGAGGAGCGTAGCGACGAAGCAATCCAGACCTCTTTTCGCAGTCAGATGGATTGCTTCGCTACGCTCGCAATGACGATGGATGGCCGATAGCTACCGCCCCACCGTGTACGGCCCGCCTCTTTCCAGCGCGCGCGCATAAGCAGGCCGGGCGTGGATGCGATCGAGAAAGGCCATCGCCTTCGGATGACCCTGCTCGAGCCCGCCGCGCGCGGCGGCGGCTTCGAGTGCAAAGCTCATCTGGATGTCGGCGGCGGTGAATTCACTGCCGGCGAACCATTCGCTTTTTCCCAGTTCGCTTTCCCAGAACGCCATGTGCTGCTTGAGCTGCGGATTGACCAAACTGGTCAGCGCCTGGTTGGAGACCTTGCGCACCAAGGGGCGCAGCAGCGCCGGGGCGCGCTTCGGCATCAGCGTGAACAGCAGCTTCAGCAACAGCGGCGGCATCGCAGATCCTTCCGCATAGTGCAGCCAATAGGTGTAGCGCAGCCGTTCCGGCGTATTCGGTGGCGGAATCAGGCGGCCTTTGCCATAGGTGTCGATGATGTATTCGGCGATCGCTCCTGATTCCGCGATGGTGTTGCCGCTGTCGATGATGACAGGCGATTTCCCGAGCGGATGAACCGCGCGCAGCTCTGCCGGCGCGCGCATATCCGGCTGACGCTGATATCGGACGATCTCGTAGGGCACGCCGAGTTCTTCCAGCAGCCATAGCACGCGTTGCGAGCGGGAATTGTTGAGATGGTGGACGGTGAGCATGGCAATCCCCGGCGCGTCGGCGATGACTGGAACGTGCAGACCTCGTAGCAGCGGCCGGCGGAGTTGGCGACTGAACCGCAGTCGGCATCACGCCAATCCGGTCGGCCTGAAAAATATTATCCGGGCAATATTGACGTTTTAATTTACCCGGGTATAATTGGGCCATCGTAGATTCGGGGCACTATCCGATGGTTCAAGCCTCCCAGCACTTTAGCGCCTTCATCGGCCAGCAGCTCCTGGCTTCTGGCCCGTTGGCCGAGGTCGCGATTGCCGTCATGAAGGCGGCCAAAAACGCCTCCGCCAAGCCGATCGTCATCTTCGACGATTCGAGCGGCCGGCCGATCGATTTGGATCTTCGCGGCACCGAGCGCGACATCGTTGCGCGCTTGCCGCAACCCGCTTCGAATCCGGCGGCGCCAGCAGAAGAGCTGTCCGCGCCGGAGCCGCGCGGGCGCGGGCGGCCAAAATTGGGCGTCGTCGCCCGGGAGGTCACGCTATTGCCGCGACACTGGGAATGGCTCGCAGTTCAGCCGGGCGGCGCCTCGGTGGCGCTGCGCAAGCTCGTCGAGGAGGCGCGGCGCTCCAGCGGCGACCGCGACCGCAGCCGCGCGGCCAGGGACGCAGCCTATCATTTCATGTCTGCCATGGCTGGCGATCTGCCGAACTTCGAGGAAGCCTCGCGCGCCCTGTTCGCCGACGACCGGCGGCGCTTCGCCGGTCTGATTGCCGGCTGGCCTGCCGATGTCAGAGACCACATCGTCAAGCTCGCCTTCGGCGACCGCGTCGAGCGGCCCCGGGCATGATCGAGCGCAATCCGGCTCTCTGAAGCCTCTCGCTGCCAACGCCACCTTGCGTGGCGTCAATCGTCATGCCGACGAACAGGAAAGCCCCGTGTCGAACACGCCACCCCTCTGGAGGACGTTCCTCGTCTTCCTCGCGCCGATGATGCTAAGCAACATCCTGCAGTCGTTGTTCGGCACCATCAACAACATCTATCTCGGCCAGATGATCGGGGTCGATGCGCTCGCGGCCGTCTCGGTATTTTTCCCGGTGATGTTCTTCTTTATCGCCTTCGTCCTGGGGCTGAGCTCGGGCGCCACCGTGCTGATCGGCCAGGCCTGGGGCGCGGGCGAGCCCGACAAGGTGAAGGCCGTCGCCGCCGCGGCGCTGGCGATCGCGCTTCTCTGCGCGGCAGTGATTGCTGTTGGCGGCGGCCTGTTCAGCCGACAATTGCTGACCGCGCTGGCCACGCCACCAGATATTTTCGAGGAGGCGAATGCCTACGCGCGCATCATGATGATCACCATGCCGCTGACGTTTGTTTTCATCCTGGTGACGGCGATGATGCGCGGTGTCGGCGACACCACGACGCCACTGGTGGCGCTGACGATCTCGACCGTCGTCGGTCTTGCCGTGACGCCGGCGCTGATCCGCGGCAGCCTCGGCCTGGCCCCGCTCGGCGTCGCCAGTGCGGCCTGGGCGTCGGCGGTGTCCGGCGTGGTCACGCTGCTGTGGCTCGCCGTCGATCTTCGCCGGCGTCATCATCCCCTTGCATTCGACGGGACGTTCCTGCGCATCACACGGCTGAACGGAACGCTGCTGCGCCGGATCCTGCACCTCGGCATTCCCGCCGCACTCGGAATGGTCGTGATGTCGCTCGCCGAACTGGTCCTGCTCGGTCTCGTCAACGGCTACGGTTCCGATGCCACGGCGGCCTATGGCGCGGTCAATCAGGTTCTCAGCTACACGCAGTTTCCCGCGGTATCGATCTCGATTTCGGTCTCGATCTTCGGCGCCCAGGCGATCGGCCGCGGCAACGCCGATGGGATCGGCGCCATTGTCCGCACCGGGCTGCTGATGAACATCGTCCTGACCGGCGGATTGGTGGCGCTCACCTACCTGTTCGCGCGCCCGATCATGAGCCTCTTCATTACCGATGCCGCCGTGCTTGAACTCGCGCTAGGATTGCTTCACATCGTGCTGTGGAGCTCGGTCGTGTTTGGCATGGCGATCGTGTTCTCGGGCGTGATGCGCGCCAGCGGAACGGTGTGGGTGCCTCTGCTGCTATCGATCTTCGCGATCGCCGCGATCGAGGTGCCGTCCGCGGTGATTCTCAGCCGCGCCATCGGCATCGAAGGCGTCTGGGCCGCCTATCCGATCACGTTTACAGCCATGTTCGTTCTGCAGATGAGCTACTACATGCTGGTTTGGCGCAAACGCAGCGTGCGGCGGCTGATCTGACCGCCGCCTCGCGGCCTCAGAGTATTATAACCATCATAAACTCCAGTAGACGTGCCGCGCGCGCTGCGCCACAATATTCCGGCAACCAAAAGCCGGGAGGTCGCCTTGACCAGGACGTCGCCGCAATTCTTGTTCGATTTCGGCAGCCCCAACGCCTTTCTCAGCCACGAGGCGATCCCGGCGATCGAAAAGCGCATCGGCGTGAAATTCGAATATGTGCCGATTTTGCTCGGCGGCATCTTCAAGGCCACCAACAACAAATCTCCCGCCGAGACGCTGGCCGGCGTCAAGAACAAGCCCGAATTTCAGTTGCTGGAGACCGAACGGTTTGTGAAGCGCTTCGGCGTCAAGCCATTCGTCTGGAATCCGTTCTTTCCGGTCAACACGCTGAATTTGATGCGTGCCGCCGTCGCCGCGCAGTTCGAGGGCGTGTTCGAGAAATACGTCGATGCGGCGTTCCATCACATGTGGGTCGAACCGAAGAAAATGGACGATCCCGAAGTGGCGCTTAGGGCTTTCGCGGCGTCTGGCCTCGATGCGGCAAAACTGCTCGCGCGCACCCAGGATGCCGACGTCAAGGCGAAACTGATCGCGAACACCCAATCCGCAGTCGAGCGCGGCGCGTTCGGCTCGCCGACCTTCTTTGTCGGCGACGAGATGTTCTTTGGCAAGGAGCAGTTGCGCGAGGTCGAGGAATTGGTTTTGGGGAAGTAGATGCGAATGGTTAGTAGCGAATGGCGAATAGAAAAGATTTTCTACTCGCCATTCGCTACTTACTATTCGCCCACTAAGAACAACAACAAAGGAACTAAACAATGCGCATTCTCGTGGTTGGCGCCGGCGCCATCGGCGGATATTTCGGCGGCAGGCTGCTTCAGGCCGGCCGCGACGTGACCTTTCTGGTCCGGCCAAGGCGCGCCGCTGAACTCGCCGATGCCGGCCTCGTCATCAAAAGCCCCAAGGGCGACGTCACGCTGAAAAGCCCGCCGGCCGTGCAGGCGGACAAGCTCACCGAAAAATTCGACGTCGTGCTGCTGAGCTGCAAGGCGTTCGATCTCGACGATGCGATCAAGTCGTTTGCACCGGCGGTGGGGCCGCAGACGTCGATCATCCCGTTGCTCAACGGCATGCTGCACCTGGACGTGCTCGACAAAAGATTTGGGCGCGAGCGCGTGCTCGGCGGCCTCTGCGCAATCGCGGTGACGCTGAACGACAAGCGCGAAGTCGTCCATCTGCAACCGATGCAGTCGCTTACTTTCGGCGAGCGCGACGGCAAGATGTCCGACCGGGTCCGTGCCATCGAAGAGGTTTTCGCCAGCGGCAATTTCGGTTCGGTGGCGAGCGAACAGATCATCCAGGAGATGTGGGAGAAATGGGTATTCCTGGCCTCGCTCGCCGCCTCGACCAGCCTGATGCGAACTTCGGTTGGCAATATCCTCGCCGTCCCCGGGGGCAAGGATTTCATCCTTGGCATGCTTGACGAAGTCAGCGCAGTCGCAACCGCCGAGGGGCATGCGCCCCGCGCACCGTTCCTCGAGCGCACGCGCGATATGCTGACCGCAGAAGGCTCGCAGATGACAGCGTCAATGTTCCGCGACATCAAGGCTGGCGCACCCGTGGAGGCCGATCATGTGATCGGCGACCTGGTCGCGCGCGGCGATGCCGCCAAGGTGCCGGTGCCGCGGCTGCGCACCGCCTACACGCACCTCAAGGCGTATGAAAAGCAGCGGGGGTGAGGTCATTTCGTCGTCCGTGAAGAACTTCCAAGTCATTGAGCGGGAGTGTTTTTTTCGGACGAGAGGGGTTTTGAGATTGCAGGCTTTCGGGCTTTGACGGCCCAAAAG
>LNAP01001353.1_pt1 | contig 26209 bp, 24 predicted proteins | sample 602601 | NCBI WGS metagenome assembly LNAP01 (sample SAMN02440304, study PRJNA202911) | soil metagenome | biome: Subtropical and temperate rainforests or woodlands; isolation source: soil samples (1 kg each in a 20% v/v slurry with milli Q water) were... ...
TTCAAATATTCTGTTCCATGAACCGGCAAGCCACCCGCAACTTCTTAGCGTGATCCTCCAGATTGCTCTCGATCCGATACAACGGCCCCGCGATCGAAATCGCGTAATCATTTCCCGACACCTTCAGCGGCCACGCCAGGGCTCCCACATCCATCATCGACTCACCCAGATTCGCAAACCAGCCCCGTTCCCGCGAAGCCTCGATATCCGCCTCGATCGCCTCCAGCGTCACCAGCGTCCGGGCGTTATATGCCTGCAACTTCCGACCGGACAGCAACTTCTTCCTCTCATCGGCACTCAACGTGGACAACAACGCCTTCCCCAGCGAATTAGCATGCATATCCTTCTGGGCACCCGCCACCGCCACATAACTGATTGGGTGCGGCGACGCCAGCACATCCAGGTACACCACCCGGTTGTTCATCAGGTCCAGCTTCGCAAACACCACCGTCTCCGACGTCGTATCGCGCAGCTCTTCCAGGCTGGGCAATACCTTCTCGAGTATCGGATCCGCCTTCGAAATACGCTGCGCCATGGCCAGCAACCGCCCCGTCGGGTAATACCCCTGGCGACGCCCAGCCTCGTACACATATCCAAGGCTGGCCAGCGTGCGCAGCAGCGCCAGGCAGCTTGAGACCGGCGCATCCAGGTGACGCGCCAGTTCCGAGAGTGACAGGGGTTTCGTCTCGCGTGCGAACACCTCGATGATTTCGATCACCCGTAAAGCGGTCTTGACGTTGGTGTCAGGTTTTTTATCAGTGGCCACGGGATTCAGTACCGGTCATAAGGATCGGGCAAGTATACCGGCGGCTCACGCCAGCAGCTGCCGTTTCGAGGCCTCGTACTCATCCTTCAATTGCGCCACCACCTGCCTGGCTGGCAATATTGAAGTGATGTTGCCCACTCCCTGTCCGCTGCCCCAGATATCCTTCCATTTCTTGGGCTTGCTGACATCCATGCTCGCGCGGCCGCCTACGGCGAGATTGTCGGGATCCAGGCCGGCCGCGGCGATGCTGGGCTTGAGGTAATTGCCGCTGACTCCGGTGAAGAACGGCGTGTAGATAATGTCTGCCGCGGTCGCCTCCACCAGCATCTGCTTGTACTCCGGCACGGCGCTGGATTCCTCGGTGGCGATAAATCGCGTACCGATGTAGGCCAGATCGCATCCCATGGCCCGGGCAGCCAATATTGCACTGCCGTTGGTAATGCATCCCGAGAGCACCACCAGGCCGTCATACATGGCCTTCACTTCATTGACCAGTGCGAAGGGGCTCAGCGCACCCGCATGGCCGCCTGCCCCGGCACACACCAGTATCAGGCCGTCCACGCCCGCTGCCGCGGCTTTCCTGGCATGGCGTATTGTCGTGACATCGTGCAACACCAGTCCACCATATTCATGAACGCGTTCCACGACCCGCTCAGGCGAATGCAGCGATGTGATGACGATGGGCACGCGATGACGCACGCAGACTTCCAGGTCGTCCTCCAGGCGGGGATTGGACTGATGCACGATCAGGTTGACGGCATAGGGCGCCACTTTGGCACCCGGATTCTCGACGCGATACCGCGCCAGGCCAGCTTCGATTTCCACGAGCCATTGCTCGAAGACCTCCTGTGGACGGGCATTCAAAGCCGGAAATGACCCCACAATACCGGCGCAGCACTGGGCGATGACCAAGGCGGGATTGGAAACGAGGAACATCGGTGCGCCGATGACGGGCAAGGCAAGACTTTCCTTCAGTTGTGCAGCAGTGGGCATGTGGATCCAATAGAAATGAGGTGAATGGCAGTGGTCTGACCGCGCGTCAGGCCGCGCCGCACAGATTGGTTTATGCAGGCCGCTAGGCCGACGCCGCATGATCTCCGGAAACGGCGGGCTGACCATGTTGCGATTTCCTGGCTTGGGCGCCCTGTCGGGTCAGGACCAGGACGTCGCTTTCACCCTCTTGCACCACCTCGCCACGCTGGTTGATCAGCTGGAAACGGCGGCCCAGCTTGCCGCTATTGCCGCTTTTGCCGGGCTCGATCGCCGTTATGGTCAGGCGCAGGAAAATGGTGTCATTGACCAGCAGCGGCTTCAGGAAGTTCCAGTTGCGAAACCCAAGCATGGCGATCACCGACTCGTGGAATATGCCCAGTTCGTGCAGCATGCCAGTGCTCACGGCTATTCCCAGAGCGCCGTGCACCACGCGCTCGCCATAACGGGTGGACTTGGCGAATTCGGCGTTTGCGTGCAAGGGATTCCAGTCGCCGGACAACATGGAGAAAAACGTAAGGTCCGTTTCAGTGATGGTGCGTCCGCCACTTTCGAAAGTCTGATCGATGGCGAAATCTTCAAGAAAGTAGCTGGTCATCTGGTGCTCCCTGATACTGTTGGTTTATTCGGGCTTCATGGCTGCAACGGTGGTGATCCCGTATACCCTTCACCCTTCCTGCGCCAGGCGCTGCATGGCCATTTCGCGAAGCTTCCCGCGTTGAATTTTTTCACCGTTGGCGCCTTGTGTGACCGGGTAGTCATCCAGGATCCATACGCGCGCCGGCACTTTGAATGCCGCGAGCATCGCCGCGACACCGTCGATCAGCGCCTGCTCCTGCAACACTTTGCCCGGCTCGGCCAGGACAAAGGCTGCACAACGCGCCTGACCATTCAGGTCCACGCCAACCACCTGCGCATTACGCACGCCGTGCTGCATTATCAGCGCGTCTTCGATTTCGACCGGGTTGACCAGGAAGCCGCCCAGGCGCAAGGCGTCGCCCTGGCGAGCCTGGTAAACAAAGCGTCCGTCTTCGCAAAGATAACCGACGTCGCCAGTCGTGAAATAGCCTTCACTGTCGACGACTTTGTCCGTGGCTTCCTGATTGTTCAGATAGCCTGTGAAGTTGGTGTCCGCATGAATTTGAATGACGCCGCTGCGGCCCGCCGGCAACAGTTCCCCGGTTTCCGTATCGCGGATGCGGATGCGGGCATCGGGGCTGGCGGGCAACCCGCCCGCCATCAGGCATTGGGGCACGGGCGTGCCGCGTGGTTGCAGGGAGAACAGTGCCAGGACTTCGCTGGATCCATACAGGCCATACAAGGGAATCTGCCGGTCCCACGCCCGCCGGCCGAAGTCGTCCGTACCCGGGTGGAACGCCGCAAAGCCGAAGACGCGGGCCGAAGGGAAAGGGATTTCGCCCTTCCCATGCTGGATCAGCAGCTGGAACATCTCGTCGCTGCCGAATACATGCGTGACCTTGTGCTGGTTGACGAGGCGCGCCGCCTCGGCGCCCTCGAAGGTGTCCATCAGGACCACGGGTGCGCCAGCGGCGAAGGCGGCGAGCACGGACGCAAAGCCGAACACGCCGCATAGCGGCAATGTTGCCAGGAGGCACGCACCGTCTTCTTCCAGGCCATAGGCTTTGGCCACGCGCTGGCTGTGCACAGCCAGGGTACGCTGAGGATGCATGACCAGCTTGGGACCGCTGGTGGTGCCCGAGGTGGTGAACAATATGCTGAGCGTATCGGCACGGCCCCTGGCAGGCAGGCTGCCATCGGGGAGATCGTCCAGCGTGAAGGCCAGGGCCGGCTTGCCTATCACGGTATCGGGCAAGGCGCCAGTGGCCGGGTCCAAGACCGCGACCCCCTTCAGGTGCTGCGTGGCTGCCGTGTCGACGCCTGCCAGGACAGCGGGAAAATCAATCTTGCGGAAATTCAGTTCCAGGACCAGCAGTCTTGCCTCGGACCGTTCCAGGATGTAGTTCAGTTCATGGGAACGGTAACGGGTATTGACGCTGACCAGTGTCGCGCCGACGTGCGCCAGACCAAAATACAGGGCCAGCCACTCGATGCGATTGACCAGCCACACCGCAACCCTGTCGCCTGGTCCTATGCCCTGCGCGTCGAGCCACACCGCGGTCTTGCGGCTCATGTCGGCGAATTGACGATAGCTGATGCGCCGATCGCCATCGATGAAGGCGATATCGTCCGGCCCTGCATGTGCGCGGTGCGCCAGCAGTTCCGGCATACTGGTAATCAGGGACATCGTCAGTACAGCTCCATGAGTTTCGCGTTATCGGCAAGTTCTTCAGGCAGCGCCTCGCGTATGATCGCGCCGGACTTCATCACGACGACGCGGTCGGAAATTTTCAGTGCTTCCTTCACGTTCTGCTCGACCAGCAATATGGACATGCCTGTGTCGCGTTGGAGTTGGCGTATGGGTTGCAATAAGTCCTGGAACAGCTTGGGTGCCAGGCCTATGGATGGCTCGTCCATCAGCAGGCAGCGCGGCCGGCTTAATAAGGCGCGACCTATGGAGGCAATCTGCTGCTGGCCGCCCGACAGGGTGCCGGCGCGTTGCTGGTAGAAGCCGTGCAAGGCAGGCAAGACCGACATGACCCAGTCCAGGCGCTCTTCGCGCAGATCTTTGGGCACGCCGGCCGCCCACAGGCCCATTTTCATGGTCTCGGCCACCGTCAATCCGGGGAAGACGCCACGGCCTTCCGGGACGAGCGACAAGCCGGCGGCGGTCAAGCGGCGCGGCTCGATGTGGTTCAGCGGCTTCTCGTCCAGGTAAACCTGCCCGCCTTGACGGGGAACGAGCCCGAACAGGCATTTCAGCAACGTGGATTTGCCCGCCCCGTTATGGCCAATCAGGCAAAGCACCTCGTTGGCGCGCAGATCAAAGCTGAAGTGATCCAGGACAGGTCGCCCACCGTAGCCGACGACCAGCCCTTCTGTGCGCAATACGGTTGTCGTCATGCCGCCTGTTCCCCGAAGTAGATGGCCGCCAGGTGCGGATCGTTAAGTACAGTGTTCGGGTCGCCGTCGGCCAGCAGCCTGCCCTGGTCCAGGAAAGCGATGCGGTCTGAAATACCGATGACAATGTCCAGGTTGTGCTCGATGATGCACACGGTAACGCCGTGCCTGACCTCGGTGCGCAGCAGATCCAGGAAAAGCTCGTACGAGCCGCGATCCAGCCCCGATGCGGGTTCGTCGAGCAGCCACATTTTTGCATCGGTGGCCATGATGCGTGCCAGGCTCAGGAACTTTCGTTCGGCATAGGCCAGGTCGATGGCGCGCGTCTTGGCCTTGTCCAGCAGATGCGTGCGGTCCAGGATGTCCATGGCCCTTTCTTCGCGGGCCCGTCGCCCCGCACGTCCGCCGGGCTGCCAGATCCATGATGCCGGCTCCATCACCGTCAGTATGTTTTCCTCGACCGTCATGTGATTGAACAGGCGCAGGTCCTGGAAGCTGCGCGCGATGCCACAGCGGGCGATTTGCCAATGGGACTTGCCGACAATGGACTCACCCTGCCAGAGGATGTCGCCGCTGCTGGGCGTCAGATGGCCGGTGATCAAGTTGAACAGGGTCGTCTTACCGGCGCCATTGGGCCCGACCAGCGTGGTGATCACCCCTGCACGCATATCGAGGGACACGTTATTGGTGACCTGCAGGCCCCCGAAATTCTTGTTCAGATTGCTGATGCGCAGCAAGACCAGGGCGTCATCCGCATTCATTTGACCACCCCTTTTTTTCCGGAACCGACCAGGCCGCCAGGGCGGAAGATCATCAGCAGTACCATGGCCGTGCCGTAGGCGATCTGCTGGATCGCGCCGATTTCTGTTTGCGGCAGGAACCACATATAGCTGAACAGACTGGGCAGCAGCATCAGCAGGACCGTGCCCACGACCGGGCCCATCAGGGTGCCCGTGCCGCCTATGATCACCATGGCCATCAACAGCACCGACGTATCGAGCATGAAGCTCTCGACATTGATGAAGCCCAGGTAGAAAGCGTACAAGGCGCCGGCAACGGCGGCGAGCGCCGAGGAAATAACGACGGACAAGGTCTTGATGACAGCCACATTCTTGCCGAATGCATGGGCCGCCGACTCGCTATCGCGTATGGCCTTCAGGTTGCGTCCGAAACTGGAACGCAGCAGCGCATTCGTGATGAGTATGACAAGCATGAGACAGCCCGCGGCAAGCATCAGGAACGCCACGGGATCGCTGACCGCGTGGCCGAACAGATCGGCCGGCGGAATACCGATGACGCCGCCCAGGCCGCCGGTAAAGGACTTCCATTCGGCGAAAATCGTCACGCCCAGGACTTGCAGCCCCAGCGACGCCGCCACGAAGTATTCGCCGCGCACCCGCAAGGCCGGCAGCGCCAGCACCAGCGAAAGCGCAGCCGCCACGACCATGGCGACCGGTATGGCCAAAAACAGCGACGCGCTGACATTCAAGGCAAAGTAGGCGGCGGTATATGCGCCCACGCCGAAAAATACCGCATGGGCCATGGAAAAAATCCCGGCATACCCCATGATGAAATTCAGGGTGATGGCCAGCACCGCATTGATGCAGATGAGCGTCGCTAAATTAAGCAGATAGGCAAGCATTCCTGCGGACCCTCACGTGGAAATGGCGCGGCCGAAGAAGCCGGAAGGTCGCAGCACGATGAACAGAAACAGCACGATGAACGTCACCGCTTCGCTCCATTGCGGACCCAGATACATCAGGGCAAGGTTTTCGCTCATGCCCAGCAGCAGGCCGGCGCAGGCCGCGCCGCGCAGGCTGCCTACCCCGCCGACGATGGTGGCCGCCAGGCTGATCAACATGACGTGATGAGCAACGGCCGGATTCAGGCCGGAACTGGCGGCACTGAGTATGGCGGCCGGCACCGCCAGTAAGGAACCCAGCGCAAACACAATGGTCGACAGGCGCCGGGGACTGAGCCCGTAGACGCGGATGAGTTCCGGATTCTCGGACAGCGCGCGCAAGCCCATGCCCACATGGGTGCGCATCAGGAACAGCTGCAAGGCGCCAAAAAATACGACGGCGCACAGAATGGCAATGCCGGAAAGGGGCGACACATACAGCCCCGGGAACAGTTCGATGCTGCGCGAAAGCGGCGTGCTGACCGACACGAAGCCACGCCCGAAGATCATGCCGACCAGGTTCTGCACGATGATGCCTACGCCCAGCGAGGCCACGAATACGGTGAAGAACGATCCCTCGTGGCGCTGTATGGGCGCATAGACCAGGCGATCGAGCAGCACGCCGAACAGGACGGCCGCCAGTGTGGCGGCCAGCACGGCCAGCAGCCAATGTACCTGTGCGACGGAGTACAAATAGTAGAAGGCGTAGGCGGCAATGGTGAAGGTAGAACCGTGCGCAAAGTGGAATACTTTGGTCGATCCGAAAATCAGCGAGAAGCCAACCGCAATCAGCGCATACAAGGCGCCCACCTGCACCCCATTGATCAGAAGCTGCAGCAAAAGCATGGCGTAGCCTTATTCGGCAACCACCGATACCACCTTGCCGCCGGCGCCATCAATTTCATTGACCTGCATCGGGCTGACCACGGTTCCGTTGTCGGCGAATGTGACCTTGCCGCCCACCAGGTCGAAGGTCTTGGTCTCGATGCGCTGGGCCAGCAGGTTCTCGCCGGTGATGGGTTTGCCCTTCTTTTGTAGTTCGTGGGCCAACAGGCCGAACAGGCGGACCGCATTGTAGTAATTCGCGATGTAGGCCGTAGGCATCTTGTCGTGTTTTTTCTTGAAATCGTCCACAAAGCGTTTCGTGACGGGATCGGTCGAGTTCCAGTCGACGTTCTGGGTGGTGTACAGCGAACCCTTTGCTTCAGGCAATGCACTCATTTCGGGGATGGAAAAAGCCGTATAGCTGACGAACTGCTGCTTGATGCCGTTATCGCGGAACTGCTTGACGATCTGTGCCTGCTGCGAACCGTAGGAGGCAATGTAGATGACATCCGGATTGGCCGCGCGCACGCGTGCCGCAATACCGCTGAACTGTTGCGCGGTGGCGGGCACCGACAAGGCCTCGATCAATTCACCGCCTGCCTGAGGCAGGCTTTCGGTGAGTTCCTTGCGGATGCCCTCGCCCAACGGATCGTCGACATAGACCAGCACGAAACGCTTCAGATTGCGTTCGTTGATCAAGTACGGCAACACGGCCTTCACTTCGAAGTTGGCCAGGGGAATGATGTTCCAGAAGTACGGCCCCAGATCGGCCAGGTCGGGTCCGACCCCGCCACCATTGATGGCAACCGTCTTGCTGCGGCTGGCTGTCGTCGAAATGGCCTTCGATACGCCGGTGAAGGCCGAAAGCACATAGGGCACTTTGGACACGTTGACCAGTTTGTTCATGCCGATGACGCCTTGCTGCGGCAGGGCCTGGCTGTCTTCATACTGGATCTTCAAGGTGCCGTCGATAAGCTTGTCGGCGTTGATGTGTTCGGCCGCAAGGTTTGCCCCGGAACCGAAGATGTCGCCATACGTGGCATTGGGTCCGCTAAGCGGGAACAGCGCACCGATGGTGACGTCTGCCGCATGGACCGAGGCGCCCCACGCTGCAAACGAGAGTAAACCGGCCGAAAACATCCGCTTGATAACAGTCATTGCCTTCTCCACAAGATTGCGGCGGTTTCCTCACGATGAAGATCCGTCCGTCGATACCCTTTGGTCCATGCTCGTTGCAGTGTGCCTCGCTGCCGCCGGGCCGACAATTAATATTTGATAAAGTGGGTCTTCGGGCCCATGAATGTTCGGGCAAACACCTAGCCCTAATACACGTTGCCCGCTTCAGCGGCCTGTAAATCGGGGCTTGCGCTTCTCGCCAAAGGCGACCATGCCTTCCAGGTAATCGTCCGTATAGCCCAGTTCCCGTTGCAACTGCGTCTCGTAGTCCATCTGCGCTTCCAGCGTGTTGGCATCCGAAGCGTAGATGGCCTGCTTGGTTGCTGCGTAAGCACGCGTCGGCCCGTTGGCAAGCGTTTCATGCAATGCCGCCAGCCGGGATTCGAGGTCGGCATCCGGGATACAGCGCCAGATGAGGCCCCATTCTTCGGCCTTGCGTGCGCTGACCGGTTCGGCGAACAGCGCGGCGCCCATCGAACGCTGGGTTCCGACCATGCGCGGCCAGAAGTGGGTGCCGCCCGCATCCGGCAGCAGCCCTATCTTGCTGAACGCCTGTATGAACTTGGCCGATTCGACGGCAAAGACAATATCGCAAGCCAGCGCGACGCTGGCGCCCGCACCGGCGGCCACGCCATTGACCATGCACACCACGGGCACCGGCAGTGCCCGCAAGCGGAGCACCAGGGGGCGGTAATTGTTTTCCAGGCCGAGTCCGAGGTCGCGCTTCTGCCCGGGGGGAAGAGGCTTGCGTTCTGACAAGTCCTGGCCGGCGCAAAAACCGCGCCCGGTCGCTGTAATGATCAGACCTCGCAGGTCGTCGCGCGACTCCATGAAAGACAATGCCGCCTTGATGTCTTCGTGCATGACCTGCGTGAAGCTGTTCAGGGTGTCCGGGCGATTCAAGGTGATGCGCCCGACGCCGTCCTGGTAGTCGAACTTGACGTGCTGGTATTCGTAAGCCATGTGTTCCCTTTTGCTGGTGTGGGGTAAATAAGCCCCTCGCAATCTACCAAGCCCAGGCGGCAATGACAATCTTGTTTTCTGGAAGCTGGCATTCCGGGCGGGAAAAGCGCAGCGCACTTGCGACAGTGTGCGTGCGACCGTTGCAAGAGGCCAGTTGCACGCGCCTGTTGCACGCGCCAGTAATTTAACGTAAGCGCCAATTGGCATGCGCACCCGCGTGTGGTATCATTGTCTTGCTAACGCAGGTGCAGCAAGCAATAACAATACCCTATCCCACCGGGAACCCCGGCACCATGCGCCCAGACGGCGTCGCGTCGCACTATTCATCCTGTGGCTTCATCAAGGCCAGGGACGCCGCCTCAGGTTGCGGTTCACGCCACGCCTGACCAATTCAACTGCTTATACACCTGCACACCGATGCCGCGACATCGCATCATGCCCGCCATCGAATGACACGCAACGCGAGTTCGATACGCCGGCATCCTATTAATTTTTACAGGAATATTTTATGGCTAAAGAAGAACTGATCGAAATGGGTGGTCTGGTTACCGAAGTGTTGCCCGATTCCCGCTTCCGCGTAACGCTGGACAATGGCCACCCGGTCGTTGCCTACACAGGCGGGAAAATGCGCAAGCACCACATTCGCATTCTGGCAGGCGACAAAGTCTCGCTGGAAATGTCACCTTACGACTTGAGCAAAGGCCGGATCACTTTCCGCCACATTGCAGGTCGCGCCCCTGGCGGTCCAAGCCAGCGTCGCCGTTAATAAGAACTACATGCGCTGAAAATATCTCGCGGGTGCCCTTAGACGGGCATGACAGCGGGACGATCAGCCGCCTCGAAATCCGCCTTGGGCGGGCGCCAATGGCTATACAATCGGTCAACGATCAAATGCCCAAGGAGTGCCCGTGACCAGTATGCTGCCCACCGCCGACGCCCTGTCGGATCTCCCAGAATGGTCGGCGTTCGAAAATGCCGCCCGAAATTCCCCGATTCAGATTGACAGCCTGCGCCTGATCCAGGCGGCGGGCATAAGCCTGGACGCCAGCGGACAAGGCAGTTCGCCCGAGCTGGATGCGGCTGCCCAGGCTTTGCTCGATGCCCGCAACTTCAACGACATGCGAACATGCCTGCTTGAAGGCGGCATTGCCAACGTCACTGAAGAACGCGCCGCATGGCACTCTGCGCTGCGCACCCCCGCTCCAATCGATGAAATCACGGCCCAACGCCAACGTCTCAACGAGTTCGTGCGTCTTGCCGATTCCGAGCGACGCTGGCGGAATATCGTGCATATCGGTATTGGCGGCAGCGACTGGGGCGTGCGGCTGGCCGTGTCGGCCTTTGGCTATGCGGGTACCTGGCGGCAGGTGCATTTCGTGGCCAATATCGATGGCCACGCCATTCAGGGCGGACTTGCCGGCCTGGATCCGCACGACACTCTCATCGTGATGGCCTCCAAATCGTTCACCACCGCCGAAACGCTGCAAAACGGCCAACGCGCGCTGGAATGGCTGCAGGCCTCGGGCGTGGAAAATCCCTACCAGCAGATCGTCGCCATTACCGCCAGGGCCGACGTGGCCCGCGAATGGGGTGTACCCGATGCGCACATTTTCAAGCTATGGGACTGGGTGGGCGGGCGCTTTTCCTTGTGGTCCGCCGTCAGCCTGACCACCGCCCTGGCCGTCAGTTCCGATGTGGTGGCGGGCATGCAGGCGGGCGCCGCGGCCATGGATGCCCATTTCGCTGAGACCCCGCTGGCCACCAATGCGCCCATCCAGATGGCGATTTCCGGTATCGTCAATCGCAGCATCCTGGGTTATGGCTCGCTTAATATTGCACCCTACGACTTCCGTCTGTCCAACCTGGTTCCGTATATCCAGCAACTGGAAATGGAATCCCTGGGCAAGTCCGTGAACCTGTCCGGCGATCCTGTGGGCGTACCCACCGGGCCGGCCGTGTGGGGCATGCCGGGCACCGACGCCCAGCATACATTTTTCCAGTGGCTGCACCAGGGCAGCGACGGCGCTCCCGTGGACTTCATCATCTGCCAGCACGCCGACCATGGCTGGCCCGAGCATCATCAAATCCTGCTTGCCAATTGTCTGGCGCAACGCGAGGCACTGCTGAAGGGAAAATCCCACGAGCAGGCCCTCAAGGAATCCCTGCAGTCGGGCATTCCGCAAGAAAAGGCCGACTGGCTGGCGCGGCACCGCGTGCACGCCGGTGGACGGCCATCCAACCTTATCGTGCTTCCACGCCTGTCACCCTATACCCTGGGCGCCCTGTTGGCGATGTACGAGCATAAAGTCTTCGTACAAGGCGTCATCTGGGGCATCAACCCCTTCGACCAATGGGGTGTGGAATACGGCAAGGTGCTGGCCAAGGGCATAGGCAGCGAGCTGGCGGGCAAGACGCCAGTCGATCCGGCCCACGATGCCTCCACGACCCACTGGATAGAAACGTTCAAGCAGGACTAGTGCGCCTGGGATCCAGGCACGCTTACGGGACCTGCGCTGGGATCGGGTTCGTCCACCGTCATAGCGGCCTGCGCAAAGCTTTTCTTTATGCGATCGCCGCGCCGCGCCACCGGACTTTCGAAGATTTCGTCTTGCATTCAGATCAGGGCAGACAAGGGGTTTTCGATAATGCGCTTGAACACCGCCAGCCACTTCGCCGCCAGCACGCCGTCAATGGCACGATGATCGACGGACAGCGTGACTGTCATTACCGACGCCACGATCAGCGTGCCTTCCATAACGGCGGGACGCTGCTGGACCGCGCCAACGGCGAGTATGGCGGCCTGCGGAGGATTGATGATGGCATCAAACTCCTGCACACCGAACATGCCGAGATTGCTTACGGTAAAGCTGCCGCCCTGGTATTCGTGCGGGGCAAGCTCGCCCTTGCGTGCCCGTTCGGCAAGGCGCGCGATTTCGGCGGCGACCAGGGATAGGGGTTTGCCGTCCACTGCCTGCACGATGGGCGTGATGAGTCCCGCATCGGTGGATACTGCCACGGCAACATCCACGTCGCGGTAGCATCGGAGTCCGTCGTCAGTCCAGCTGACGTTCATCTGCGGCAGTTCACGAAGCGCCGCTCCCACCGCCTTGATAATGATGTCGTTCACCGTTATCTTGCGGCCCGCCTGAGCGTTGACCTGACTGCGCATGGAAAGCAGGGAATCCACATGACAATCGGCGCGCAGATAGAAATGCGGAATAGTGGCTTTGCTTTCCGACAAGCGCCGTGCAATGGTCCGGCGCATGGCGGAATGAGGGATCTCGGTATAAGTCCGGTCGGCGGCCTGGACGGGCGGCGCAGGGCCGCCAACGGCCTGCTTCCCCGGCATGGTGTTTGGCACTGCACTTAGCACGTCGCGCTTTACGATGCGCCCCCGAGGCCCAGTGCCGCCCAGCGTTGACAGATCGACGCCCTGTTCGAGAGCCATGCGGCGCGCCAGTGGACTTGCGAAGATACGCTGTGTTGCAACCCCGGGCTCCCCTTTTGACAGCAACGCGGGGGCGGCATCATCTTGCACCGATGCGTCGGCCTGCTGAGAGACCCCGCCTTCGGCGGCCAGCAAGGCCTCGACGTCCACCATTTCGCCGTCTTGCGCGTAAAGCACTGCGATGGGCACGCCCACACTGACTTCATTGCCGGCGGTAACCAGAATTTTGCCCAGCACCCCGCTATGCTCGGCCGTGAGTTCAATGACGGCCTTATCGGTTTCGATTTCAGCGAGGCAGTCTCCGGCAGCGACGGACTCGCCTTCTTTTTTGGACCAGGAAGCAATGACGGCGGATGTGGCATTCGCGGCGATTTCCGGCATGCGGATCAGTATTGCCATTTCAGTCTTCCTTTGTCTGCCTTAATTCGCTGCGATAGCTTGCGATGTTCTCGTACTGGACCAGTTCCAGCACATTTCCTTCCGGATCGCGACAAAAGGCCAGATAGACGCCCGGGCGCACCTCGACGCGCTGTTTACCCGTCATAAATTCAATACCTTCCTCGAGCAGGCGGGAGATTGCCGCGTCGATATCCACCACGATAAAAGTGAGGTAGACGGCGTTCGCTTTGTCCAGTACGTAGGGCGTTGGGGCGGCCGCCTTCAACGGCTTATTGGGCGCAAGCAGCTTCAGTCGTTCGCCAAAAGAGGTCTGCAGGCGGACGACGGTATAGCCCCCGGATGACAGCGCCGATTCGACGGCCTTCTCGGCGGGCACGACGAACTCGCTGACAAAGGAAAAACCCAACACTCCCTCGTAGAATCGACGCAGCCGCGCCAAGTCACTGCATGCGATGCCCACTTCCAGGGGCGCGGTCATTTCAAACTTCATGGCGACTCCTCATGCGTCTTGAACGTTCGCGCCCTGATTGCGCATTACGTGTTTCAATCCTTCTATCACCTCTTCTGTCCGGGCACACGCCGCGCGCTCCAGTACCTTGGAAATGCTGGGCGACGCTTCGCCGCCCGTCACCCGTTGCACGGGCTGGTCCAGCCAGTCGAAAAAGCGTTGCTGAATTTCATCGACCAGCCAAGCACCGTACGATGTACCCCGCGCGCCCTGTTCAACGATCAGCACGTTGTTGGTCTTTTGTATGCTCGCCCCGATGGTGTCCCAGTCGATGCTGGCCCGATCGAGCCATCGAAGATCAATCACTTCCGCATCGATACCGGTTTCTTCGACAGCATCGAGCGAATGCGCCACCATGGAAAGATACGTGAGCAAGGTCACGGCGTTGCCGCGCCGGCGCACCGCCGCCTTGCCGAATGGAATCTGGTAGTCAAAGTCGTCGACCGGAGCCGGGCCGCTGGAGGCGTAGAGGTCCACGTGCTCGATGACGAGCACAGGGTCATTAAGTGCCAGGGCGGTATTCATCAAGCCTACATAGTCGAACGGCGTTGACGGCGCCACCACCCTCCAGCCCGGACTCGTCGCGAAAATGCCTGCAGGGTCCATGGAGTGCTGTGAGCCATAGCCCGTGCCCATCGCCACCTTGGTACGAAGCACCAGCGGCATATCGATGTCGCCGCCGAACATGTGGCGCGCCTTGCCTATCTGGTTGAACACCTGGTCGGCCGCCACCCACATGAAGTCGGGATACATGAATTCCACAACAGGCCTGAAGCGCCCATCCATTGCCATCCCGCCGCCCAGGCCAACGAAGGCATTCTCGCTGATCGGCGTCCCCAGCACCCGGTCGGCGAACTTGTCCTTGAGGCCGCGTGTCGCGCCATTGGTTCCCCCCTTCAGGCGGTGGACGTCCTCGCCCATGACGATTACGCGCGGATCGGTTTCCATACGGCGCTCCATGACGTCAGCCACCACATCGATGAACTTGCGGGTTTCCAGCTTGCCCTGAAAGTCATGCTGCTCAGACCTGCGGGCCCCGGCCAGTTCGCTCAGGTCGCTCCGCACCCCAATATCGCGGAATCCAGGTTCGGGCCATAGCTCGGGACGTATGCGCTTTGCATCAGCCTTGCCGATGGGATCCGCCTCGGTCAGGGCGGCGACGGCATCGGCCATCGACGCTTGCATGCGGGTCCGCAGATCGGCAATTTCCTGAGCGGTGATCAGACCGCGCTCCTGCATCCGGCGAGCAAGCAGATCGAGCGGATCCCGGTCGCGCCACATTTTCTCTTCTTCTTTGCTCCGATAGCCGAAAGCACTGCCTGGAAAACCGCCATTCTGGTGGAAAAAACGGTACACATCGGCTTCGATGATAGTGGGCCCGCTGCCGGCCCGCATGTGCGCCAAAGCCTGCTGCATGACCAGGTGCACGGCCAGCGGATCCATGCCATCCACTTTCCAGCTCGGAATATTGAAGGCCTGTCCGCGTGCCGACAAGCGGGGCTCCGCGGTCGCTTCGTGCACGTTGGTCGAGACGGCGTATCCATTATTTTCGATAAAGAAACATAAAGGCAGCTTCCAGGCAGCTGCCAGATTCATGGTTTCAAGCACGGAACCAATATTGATCGCACCATCCCCAAAATAGGTCACCACCACCGCATCGGAGGCTGCATGCCTGTGGGCCCATGCCGCGCCCGCCGCCAGCGGTACTCCGCCTCCTACGATGGCATTGGTTCCCAGCACCCCTGCTTCCTCCCAGCGCAAATGCATGGAACCGCCCCTACCACGGCAGAAGCCCTGCGATAGGCCAAGAATCTCTGCAAGCGTACGTTGCAGCAGCGCGTCGACCTCGGGCGCCAAGTCTGCTTTGGGATCGATGCCGGAAGGTTGGACGTAGGCCAGCGCCTTACTGAGGAATTGATGATGACCGCGGTGCGAGCCGTTGACTTGGTCAGCCGCCGTCAACGATACGATGGAGCCCGCCGCGCCTCCCTCCTGCCCTATGCTGGAGTGCGCCGGGCCATGCACGAGTCCCTGCATGGCGAGCTCGACGACAGTCTCTTCAAACGCTCGTATCAAGTGCAAATGTGAAAGCAAGGTGCCAAGCAGACTGGGATCCGCATTCTTCCAGTCTTCTTCCGTGGTCCGCAGTTCCACCCATCTGGAAGCAGGGGACAGCGTATTGATGTGTGGCATGAGTTCGACTCCGGATGAAATGTGTACGGATATTCAGATGTAGCTATAGGCGGACCACCCGCCATCGGCCACGATGACATGTCCATTGATAAAGGACGCGTGTTCCGAGGCCAGGAACAAAGCCAGAGACGCAATCTCTTGCGGCTCGCCCAGCCGGCCCACCGGAGTACGCCTGATGAGCGCGTCCGTGTCCATGCGACCCGCGGCAACCAGTTCGTCGACCAGGTCTGTTTTGATGTAGCCCGGTGCAATGGCGTTGACCCGGATTCCCAATTTGCCCCACTCCACCGCCATGACCTTGGTCAACATGGCCACGGCGGCCTTGCTGGTGCAATAGGCGGCACGCTCGGGAGCCGCTACGACGCCATACATGGATGAAGTGTTCAGGATAATGCCGCGCCTGCGTTCGACCATGCCGCGCGCCGCGGCCTGCGCACAATAAAAGACCCCATTCAAGTTGACGTCGATAGCCTTGCGCCAGTCGGCGCCGGACAATTCGAGCGTGGGCTGGTTCATGGAAATCCCCGCGTTGTTCAACAGGATATCGATGCGGCCGAACGCCGCCTCGGCTGCCGCCACCGCGGCCTGTACTGCACGTTCGTCATTGACGGGCGCAATATAGATTTCCAGAGCCATCTGCGGAAACAATGACAACAACTCGTCGCGGGCCAGCTCCAGGCGAGGGCCGTTGATATCCAGCAACGCAAGGCGGGCCCCGTTGGCGGCGAATGCCCGCGCCATTGCCAGTCCAATGCCGCTGCCTGCGCCGGTGATGAACACGACTTCGTTTGCAAGATTCAAAAAGCACTTTCCTTGCGCCATATGGGCCAGTACATCGACAGACAGGGGATTCGTCATACGGCCAGCCAGTCCTTCAACATTTTTGGGTTACCGGTGAGTTCGCGGGGTGTGCCGGTGAAGACGATGTGGCCATGTCCCAGCAGGCAAACCTGGCTGGAGATCTTCAATGCGATCGTCAGCTTCTGTTCGACCAGAATCACCGCTACGCCACGGCGATGAATGTCCTGAATCGCTTCGCCGACGACGGTCACGATTTTGGGTGCAAGGCCTTCGGTGGGCTCATCGATCATGATGATCCTGGGATTACCCAATAAAGAGCGGCAGATGGTCAGCATCTGTTGTTCGCCTCCGGACAGGTTGCTGGCCTGGGTATTGCGGCGCTCCTTCAGGCGTGGAAAGTAGTCGAACATCTGCTCGACGGTCCACGTTGCGGCGCCGGATCGTACGTGCTGTGTCCCCATGGCGAGGTTCTCGTCCACCGTGAGATTTCCGAAAACCTCTCGCTCTTCGGGCACGTAGGCAATGCCGGCGCGGGAAATCGCATATGAAGGTTTGCCCGCTAGGTTGTGACCATCCAGCAGAACCTGGCCGCCCGTGGGTTGAACCAGGCCCATGATGGCCTTCACGGTCGTGGAGCGTCCGGAACCGTTACGCCCCAGCAAACTGACGATTTCTCTGGCTCCGACGTCGAAGCTGACTCCCTGCAGAATATGGCTCTTGCCGTAATGCGCATGCAGGTCTCGCACGGACAAAAGCGGAGTCGTCTCCGGCGTGTTCATGCCTTAACCTCCGCACCGAGATACGCCTCTTGCACTTGCGCGTTGTTGCGGATCTCGTCCGGGGTGCCCGTGGCGATGATCTGCCCATAAACAAGTACGCTGATGCGATCGCTGATTGAAAAAACGACGTCCATATCGTGCTCGACGAGCATAAGCGAACGCCCTTTGGTCAGGTCGCGAATCAAGCCGATCGTATACTCGGTCTCTTCGCGCGACATTCCCGCCATGGGCTCATCCAGCAACAACACCTTGGGGTCCGATGCCAAGGTCATGCCGATCTCCAATGAGCGCTGCTCGGAATACGACATCTCGCCGGCCAAGTTATTGGAATGCTTCGCAAGCCGTATCTGCTCGAGCAGATGTTCGGTTTCGCGGGTGACTTCGCGCAATCGCGAAACGGGCCTCCAGAAGTTGTACTGCAGTCCAAAACGGCGCATGACGCCGAAGCGCAGGTTCTCGAACACGGTAAGGCCGGGAAAAATGTTGGTGATCTGGAATGATCGCGCCAGCCCCAGCCGATTGATTTCGCGCGCCTGCAGGCCGTGTATGGGGCGGCCTCCCAGCAAAATCTGTCCGGACGATGGAGCGAACTGGCCCGAGACGAGGTGGAACAAGGTGGATTTTCCGGCCCCGTTGGGGCCGATAACGGCGTGGCGCTCTCCCTGCCGCAGCTCCAGGCTGACGCCCCGGATGATATGCGCGTCCCCGAAGGATTTGTGGACATCCACCATGGTCAGCACCGGGCTGGTACCGGCTGCGGCCATCGAATTGGTCATGCTGCGCGCTCCTCGCACATGGAGTGCCATTTTCGGGTACCCAGAACCACGACCGTGACGCCAATGACGATCAGGGCAACCGGAAGCAGCCAGGTCGTCATGGCTCCGGGCAGCCATTGCCGGCCAAAAAGCATCACGGCGGGCCATGCCGCCCCGTCGGTCAACAAGGACTGATAGTCTTGGGCCAAGACGCGGGCCAGAAATTCCACCATGAAGACAAAGCCGCAAGTACCGATGGCACAACCCAGGATCCATACGATCAGTATCCGCAGGAGCGCGGTGGGCGAGTGTCTGTCCCGATTGCTGCCCCACCAGCTTGCAATACTGAACAGGCCGGACGGCAGGAACATCATGACCAGCACGAACACAACGCCCTGGTATAGCAGCCATGTGCGGGTCATGTCGGACACCGCATACCCGAAGAACGTCATGACGGCCGCGCCCAGCGCCGGCCCGAAGAAAGCGCCTATACCGCCGATATAGCTGTTGAGCACCACCTGGGCCGACAGGTTCATGTCGAAAATGACATAGTTGGCGGCTTCGTTGCTAAGGGCAAGCAGGCCGCCTGCCACACCGGAGAACGTCGCCGAAATCGTAAACACCATGAGGCGCAGGACGTGCACGTTGTATCCAAGAAAGCGCAGGCGGTGGGTGTTTTCGCGCAGGCCCTGGCACAGCCGCCCCAATGGCGTGCGGGTCAGGTAGTACAACAAGCCCAGGCAGAGCAATACCCATGCAAGCGTCAGGTAATATATGTCGATCGCGCCGGCAAATGAAATGCCCCAGGCTGGCATGCGCATGGCCGACACGCCGCCTTCGCCGCCGAAGAAGTCCTTCAAATGGGGAGCCAAAGAATGCAGCAGTTCGGCCAAGGCAAGCGTTATCATCGAAAAATAGACACCGCTGCGCTGGGTCGAAAACCAGCCGGCCACCAGGCCCAGCAGACAGCCCGCGAATGCGCCGACCGCCGGCAGCAAGGGTGCGGGAAACAGGCCTGTTCCGTCCAGCGCATTCATGGCATGGATGGTGGCGAATGTTCCGATGCCAAAATAAGCCGCATGGCCAAACGAAAGCATGCCGCCCTGGCCGGCAAGCACATTGAAGGCGCTGGCAAACAACGCCGCGATAAGCATCTGGATGGCCGCGTTCACCAACGATGTCGACAGTATGGCGGGCAATACCAATAAAAATCCGATCACAAGCACCAGCACCAGCATCCGCGTGGGTTTCATCGCCCTCACTCCCTGTTGCCCATCAAGCCGGTAGGCCTGAAGAGCAATACGATAAGCATCAGGACAAACGGGATCGTGGCAGCCAGGGAAGATACTTTCAATGCCATCAGGCCACCGACGCTTTCAGCCCATTCGCGCGCGCCCACCAGGGCGAAGGCATCCGCGAGGCTATAGTCGATGCCCACGGCAAACGATGAAATCAGTCCTATGATGAGCGAAGCCAGCATCGCTCCCTCCAGGGAGCCCAAGCCGCCCACCACCACGACCACGAATACGATGACACCGAGTTCGAGCGCCATGTTGGGATTGGTGGTGTAGAAAGCGCCTGCCACTGCGCCGGCGAGCCCCGCGAGTGCCGCGCCGACACCAAAAACACCCATGAAGACGATGGGAACGTTATGGCCCAGCGCTTCAACCATGCGCGGCCTGTAGATCGCGGCACGTACGACGATCCCGACGCGGGTTCTGGTCAGCAGCAGATAAATCAGCACGAACATCACGATCGAGGTGCCCGCGATCAGCAAGCGATAGAAGGGGTAATTCGCGCCGAATACAGGAAAGGCCGAGAAATTCAAGGCTTCGGGGACGCGGTAATCGACCGGGTAGTTACCATAGAACAGCTTGATGACCTCGGCAATGATGAAAGACAAACCGAAGGTCAGCAGCAGTTGATGTCCGTGTCCATATCGATGGACGCGACGCAGCATGTAGCGCTCGATCAAGGCGCCGAGCACTCCGACGATCAAGGGAGCAATAATAATGGCAGGCCAGAAGCCCACCACCTTCTGCAGGCTATAGGCCAGATAGGCGCCGACCATGTAGAACGACGTATGGGCGAAGTTCAGTACCCCCATCATCCCGAAGATCAGGGTGAGCCCGGCCGACACCATGAACAGCAGCAAGCCATAGATGGTGCCGTTCAGCAGCGATACTGTGAAATACTCCATGACTGCCCCTTCCGGTCAAGACAACGTACTACGACAGCTCCGGTACTGTGGCGGCGCTGTCGTCCTATCCCGTCAGGCAGGGCGCTTCATTTTGCACGTCGCTTCGACCGGATTCACCGCTTCCTCGGCAGTGAAACGTTTGACAACCTCGAACCCCATATCAGTGCCGTCCGCTTTGTATTTGGCATCGCGGGAGACCTTGGATACGATGATGGGCAACATCACTTGATGGTCGGCGGCACGTATGCTGGTCGGACCCATGGGCGTGTTGATCTGGACTTTTTCGAGGTTCTGGGCGAGCGCTTCGATATTGATCTCGCCATTAGCCGGCTTGGTAGCCTTCAAGGCTTCGTTGAGCATTTGGACGCCAAATACGGTTTGCGGTTCGATGAAGGTAGGGTAATGGCCCGTCTTGGCTTTGTACTCCTCCCCGAAGCGTTCAGTATTGGAATCGGCGGATATGTTGTAGGCATGGGCAATGTAATGCCCCAGCGCGGTGTCGCCCGCGTTTGCCAGGTTGCCGACCTGGTCAAGAAAGACCGTACCAAATCGTACTTTCAGGCCAGCCGCCCGCGTCGCCTTCATGAGCAACAGCAAATCGTTGGACCAGTTGCCCGTCAAGACCGTCTCGGCCCCGCTGGCTTTTATCTTGCTGACGTAGGGCGAAAAGTCCTGGATTTTGTTGACGTCGTGCAAGGTGCTTTCGACGACCTTGTAGCCTCCTTGGTCCGCGAATGCCTGGATGGATTTCTGCATATCGGCGCCCCATGAATAATTTTGATTCATGGAATAGATCTTCGTACCCAGTTCATTGTTGGCCTTCATCGCATCCACCAAAGCCTTGACGCGAATCGGCGCATTGGTGGTGAAACGGAAATGATAGAAGTGGCATTTCTCGCCAGTCAGTTCCAGCGCCTCGCCCCCCATATTCATGAACAGGACTTCCTTACCGGGGTTGCGTATATTGTATTTGCGCACATCTTCGGTGATCTGGCCGGATACGGCAGACGAAGAGCCCTGGATGATGATGCGTGCGCCATCCGCAATGGCCGCCTTGACCTTGTCCGATGCGCCGGCGGGTCCGCCCTGGTTGTCGTACTCGGCGACCTGTATTGCTTCGCCATTCCATCCGCCCGCTTCATTGATCCGATCAAACTGATACTTTGCTGCTGCACGATACATCAGACCGGTTGAGGCCTGCGGCCCCGACAAGGTTTCAACCAATGCCACTTTAAGAGGGGCGGCGTTAACCGAATTCGCAGCAACGAATCCGCACGCCGATAGCATCAAGGCAAGTTTTGTCTTAGTCACTCCACCATCTCCTTTAGTTGTTTCGAAGAACTGCGAGATTCGTTCCCTTCTATTTTTTTTACAACTTGTCTGATAACATTTAAAACTTATCAGACAGGTTGGCAGCAAATTCTACTTAGGCAAAAAAGTGGTGTCAATAAAGTAAAGCAGACATCGGTGTAAACCCCAGGCAAGGCAAAAAATGATTTCTTTTGAAAAGAAGACGGTTCAACTCCCAACATATTGACGCAATCAACAGCATGAACGCTCCAACCACTCTACCGCGCAATGAATCGCTGACTCACCTGGTCGCACAATGGCTGACCGAGGAAATAGCGCAAAAGCGCCTGCAGCCTGGCGATAAGCTGCCCAGCGAAAAACAACTTTGCGAACAGTTTTCGGTTAGCCGTTCCGTCGTGCGCGAAGCGGTTTCTCAACTGAAATCCGAAGGCCTGGTCAGCTCGCAGCAGGGCCGCGGGGTCTTCGTCAATGAACGAGGAAACCGCCAATCGTTCAGGTTGCAAACGCCTTCGCTGGGCGACACCCGGAACATCGCGCAGATCATAGAGCTGCTTGTCACCATCGAAGGCGGTGCCGCCCGGTATGCCGCCTTGCATCACACGCCTGATGACCTCAAGCGCATTAAGCGGGCGCTGATCGGCATGGAGTACGCCATTGCCGACGAGCGGCTCGGTGACGAGGAAGATTTCGCTTTTCACCAGGCCATTGTGGATGCCACCCACAATCCTCACTTCATCACCCTGAATGAATACCTGGAGCAATACGTCAGGCGGTTGATCCGGCAGGCGCGCAGCAATACCGCCACCTACCATCACAATCTGGTGAAAGCCGTACAGCAAGAGCATATGGCCATCGTCCAGGCTATAGAAGCCCGCGACCCTGTAGCCGCCTCATCGGCTGCGGAAAACCATTTACGCAACGCGGCCCAACGGCTGAATACCTACATCAAAGTCTGAATATGAGCACCCGTCGTTCCGGTATTCATGTGTGGCCAGATACGCCCGGTACACGCCTCAGACTGCCACCACCTTAGGACGCCGAGTGCCCAGATAGGTGCCCAACAAGATCCCGGCCACGCCTATCAGATGCCAGAGCGTGAATGGTTCGCCCAGCAACAGCATGGCGAACCCAACGCCGAAGACCGGGATCCAGTACTGAAACACCGATGTCCGGGCCACGCCCAGTTCCGCAATGGCGCGATTCCACAGCATATTGCAGATCGCTGTGGCCACGATGCCGGTGAACACCAGCAAAGCCAATGGCCACAAGCCCGGAAGCAGAACGGCCTCCAGGCTGAATTCAACCGTTTTGCTGAAGTACAGGTGCACGCTGAGCAGCACAGCGCCTATGGTGTAGATGAAGGTGCTGATCACCAGGGCATTGAAGTGTCGTGCCAGGTTCTGGATCAGCATGCCGCCCACCACGAAGGTGAACATGGCCGCGAATATTTGCGCGTCGCCCCAGTTGGCGCCTGCCAGCGCGGCGTTCGAGTTGCTGAACACCACGGTGAATACGCCGCCGAAACCCAGGACAATGCCCAGGAACCGCACTCCCGTCAACGGTTCGCGAAAGACCAGGGCGGCCAGTATGGAAGCCACCAAAGGGCTGAGCGCCATGATCAATGATGAATTGGTGGCGCTGGCCGTCTGCATGCCGGTGGTAAACAGGATCTGGTTGACGTAGACCATGAGGAAACCGCAAGCAATGAAGCGCAGCCATTGCCCTGCCGTGATGGCCAGCAGGCGCACTGGCCGGCGCGACCAGGCCAGCGTGAGATTGATGACGATCGCCGCCAGGACCATGCGCAGGCAGGCGACGATCAAAGGATCGAGATAGCCGGTTAAAACCTTGACCGCCGAAATGTTCAACCCCCAAATAGCCATGGTGCCGATCAACAGCAACTGCATCTTGACAGGATTCATTGGGGGATTGAAGAAGTCGTATTGGTGGCTAGCATATCAGTTTTAGACGCGCTGAAAGATCCCTGCCGCTCCCATGCCGGTGCCTACGCACATGGTCAGCATGCCGTAGTCCAGGCTGCGCCGGCGCAATCCATGCACCACGGTCGCCGCCCGTATGGCGCCTGTGGCGCCCAGCGGATGACCCAGCGCAATGGCGCCGCCCAAGGGGTTGACGATGTCCGGGTTCAGGCCCAGGTCGCGTATGACCGCCAGCGATTGCGCGGCAAATGCCTCATTCAGCTCTATCCAGCCGATTTGATCGAGGCGCAGGCCTGCCAGCTTCAAGGCATGAGGGATGGCTTCCTTGGGCCCGATGCCCATGATTTCAGGCGGCACGCCTTTTACGGCGAAGGACACGAATCGCGCCAGGGGCGTGAGGTTGTGGGCCTTCAGCGCGCGCTCCGATACGACCAGCAAGGCGCCCGCGCCGTCGGAAATCTGTGAGCTGTTGCCCGCTGTGACGCTGCCGCGGGCGGCGAACGCCGGGCGCAGCTTTGCCAGAGCCTGCATGCTGGTATCCGCCCGGGGGCCTTCGTCCAGCATGACTGTTTTATGACTGATCACGATTTCGCCGGTAGCAAGGTCAGGCGTTCGGCTCATGACATCAATGGGCAATATTTCGTCGGCGAACTCGCCCGCTTGCTGGCCAGCGATGGCGCGCTGGTTGGATTGCAGGGCAAAGGCATCCTGGTCTTCGCGCGAGACTTTCCAGCGTGTGGCAACCTGCTCCGCCGTCAGGCCCATGCCGTAGGCAATGCCCAGGTTCTCGTCATCGGAAAAAATACGCGGGCTGAACGAGGTGCTGACACCCATGGTGGGAACCAGGCTCATGGATTCGGTGCCGGCCGCGATGATGATGTCGGCCTCGCCCACGCGTATGCGGTCGGCAGCCATGGCGATGGCAGTCAGGCCGGATGCGCAGAAGCGATTGACGGTCACGCCGGCCACCGACGAAGGCAGGCCGGCGAGCAAAGCGCCAATGCGCGCCACGTTCAGACCTTGCGGTCCCTCCGGGATGGCGCAGCCCACAATGGCGTCTTCAATGGCCGCCGGATCCAGGTCGGGCACCTGTGCCAGCAGGCCTTTGATGACGGTTGCCAGCAGCTCGTCTGGACGGGTATGCGAAAAAATGCCCCGCGGCGCCTTGCCAATAGGACTGCGTGTTGCCGCGACGATATAGGCTTGTTGCAATGTGGTCATGCATGACTCCGTTGTGGTCTTGGCTATCAGTTACGGACCGGTTTGCCGGTTTCCAGAATGCCCGCGATACGCTCTTGCGTCTTGGGCTGGACCAGCAATTCCAGGAAAGCCTCGCGCTCACGTTTGAGCATCCAGGCCTCATCCACCAGCGAGCCTGGGTCGAGGTCGCCGCCGCAAAGCACGTGGGCAACTTTCTCGGCCACCACGAAATCGTGCTCGGAAATAAAGCCGCCCACCTTCATGTTAAGCAGCTGCGCCTTGAGCGTGGCGATACCGTCCCTGCCGGCAACGGGAAACCGCGAGGGCAAGGGCGGGCGCCATCCCGCTTCGGCCAGCGCCTGGGCCTGGCGCACCGCCACATACAGCAGTTCGTGGCGGTTCATGACGATAGGGTCCGAGCCGCGCAGATAGCCCATGCTTTGCGCGTCCGGCGCAGATTTGGACACCTGGGCGCTGGCCACCGCCAAGGCAAACTTCTTGATGAAGGCCAGCAGGGGCGCATCCGGCGCGGCCTCGGCTTGCAGCTCGGCGGCTCGCCGTGCGCAATAGGCTAGGCCGCCGGCGCCCGGGACCAGGCCTATGCCGACCTCGACTAGGCCAATATAGGTTTCGAAATGCGCGACCCGTTGCGCACAATGGACCGCCAATTCGCAGCCGCCGCCCAATGCGAGGCCGGCCAGCGCCGCCACAACCGGCACCTGCGCATAGCGCAGCCGCAAGACCATGTCTTGCATCTCACGTTCTATCGGCTCCACGGCGGCCGCACCGCCCTCCAGGAACGCGGGAAGCATGGCTTTCAAGTCGGCGCCCGCGGAAAAGGGATCGTCCAGCTGACCGATGACCAGGGCTTTGTAGGACGCTTCGGCCAGGTCGACCGCGTGCACGATCCCGCGCACCACACCGGGGCTCAGGGTGTGCATCTTGGTCTTGAATGACACGATCAACACATCCCGGGGATGTGGCGCAGGCAGGGTCCAGCACCGTATGGCTTCGTTTTCGTAAACCACTGTCGCGTCCAGGCCCTGGGTCTCGCCCGCAAGACGCGGTGCGCCGATCTGCCGCTGGTAGACAGGCAAAGTGCTGCGGCCTTCGTAGCGCTTGTCGCGCGGATTCCAGGAACCGGCAGGCGTATGCACGCCCTGCGCTTCCCAGACGGGGCCGCGCAAGGCCCATTGCGGCAGCGGCGCCGGGGACAAGGTTTTACCGGCGTCGATGTCTTGCTGTATCCAGCCTGCCACATCGCGCCAACCGGCCGACTGCCATATCTCGAAGGG
>LNAP01002476.1_pt1 | contig 26191 bp, 24 predicted proteins | sample 602601 | NCBI WGS metagenome assembly LNAP01 (sample SAMN02440304, study PRJNA202911) | soil metagenome | biome: Subtropical and temperate rainforests or woodlands; isolation source: soil samples (1 kg each in a 20% v/v slurry with milli Q water) were... ...
ACCTGCAAAAGATCACCGGGCAGGCGCGGTTTGGCATCGACGTGACGCTGCCGGGCCTGCTGACGGCGGTGGTGCTGCGCCCGGCGCAGTTCGGCGGCGCGCTGGAGAGCTTCGATGCCGCGGCCGCGCAGGCGCTGCCGGGCGTGCGCAAGATCGTCGCCATCGATTCGGGTGTCGGCGTGATCGCGGATGGCTACTGGCAGGCGCGGCGGGGGGGGGCGAAGAACATCGTCCCCGCCCCCGGCGCGCGCGCGCGCGACCTGCCGTTCGCCAAGGCGGACGGGAAGCGCGTGTGGACCTATCGCCACGCAATGACGCCCGCCGAGATGCCGGGCAAGCTGCTGGTGATCGGTAGCGGCGCGATCGGGATCGAATTCGCCAGCTTCTACAACGACATGGGCGCCGAGGTGACCGTGGTCGAGATGCTCGACCGGATCGTGCCCGTCGAGGACGCCGATGTGTCGGCATTCCTGGAGAAGGCGCTCAAGAAGCAGGGCATGACGATCATGACCGGCGCGGGCGTCAGCGCGCTCGAGGTCAAGGACAAGGGCGTCGCTGCCAAGCTCAAGGACAAGGACGGCAAGGAGAAGCTGTTGCTCGAGGAAAAGATCCTCGGCAGCAAGGCCGGTTTCGGCGGCATCGGCGGGGTCGGCGCCCGCCAGGGAGTCGTGGCCGCCGACGCCATGGACTACAAGGACGGGCGCAAGGGCGGCTTCGATCCGCATGCGCGCATTCCCGACATGGACCTCGACGGCATCGACGCCGCCTTCCTCTATCCCAGCCTCGGCCTGTTCGCGGGCTCGGTTCGCGATCCCGCCTTCGCCGCCGCCATGTGCCGGGCCTACAACCGCTGGCTCGCCGACTACTGCAAGCCCTATCCCGACCGCCTGTTCGGCATCGCCATGCTGCCCATGCAGTCGATCGAGGCGGCGATCGAGGAGATGCGCTTCGCCCGCAAGGAGCTCGGCTTCCGCGGCGGGTTCCTGAGACCCAATCCCTACAACGACCGCAAGCTGCACGATCCGGACTACGAGCCGTTCTGGAGCGCGGCCGAAGAACTCGACTTCAGCATCGGCATCCACGAGGGCGGCAACAGCGGCATGCCGACGGTGGGCGTCGACCGCTTCGACGGGCGCGGCGCGCAGCACATCATCTCGCACACCATGGAGATGATGCTGGCGGCCATGAGCTTCATCTGGGGCGGCGTGTGCGAGCGCCATCCCAAGCTGCGCGTGGCCTTCCTCGAATCGGGCGGCGGCTGGATCGCGCCGTGGCTCGACCGCATGGACCGTCACTACGATGACAAGGGGTTCAACGATTCGGGCCTGAAGATGCGGCCGAGCGATATCTTCCGCCGCAACTGCTGGATCTCCTTCGAGCCGGTCGAGGGCTCGATCGGCGCGCTCGCCGAGTATATCGGCCCGCACAAGATCCTATGGGCGACCGACTACCCACACCGCGACGGGTTCTTCCCCGGCGCGCCGGAGATGCTGAAGGAGCGCATGAAGGGCCTGTCGGCCGAAGCCCAGCGCAAGATCATGGCTGGCGGGGCGATGGGCTTCTACGGCCTGCACTGAGTCTGGGAGCGCGCGCCTCCGGCCCACTCATTGCCGGGAGCGCGGCACTCCAGTGCCGCTCATGCTCTGGTTGCAACATCGAAGACGCGCCACTGGAGTGGCGCGCTCCCGGCAAAGACGAAGAGCATGAGCAGGCCGGAGGCCCGCGCTCCAACCTATTTGATCCCGAGCAGCTTCGCCGCCGTGCCGCCGAGGATGGCGACGCGCTGCTCGTCGCTGAGGCCCGGCGTGCTCAGCACGAGGTCGACCTCGGTGCTGGTCCACGGGAACGGATAATCCGTGCCGATCATGATCTGGCCGGGTCCCGTCTCGGCGATCAGGTGGCGCAGCGCCTCGGGCGTGAACACGATCGTGTCGAAGAAGAGCTGGCCGTCCTTCAGGTAGGCCGTCGGATTCTTCTTGGGCAGCGGGCCGACGCGGTCGGGGAAGCAGCGGATCACCGCGTCGGATCGGTTGGCGTACGACGGCAGGAAGCCGCCGCCGTGCGCGGCGCAGATCTTCAGGCCCGGGAAGCGGTCGAGCGTGCCCTCGAAGATCAGGTGCGACAGCGCGATCGTGGTTTCCAGCGGATTGCCGATGGTGTTGGTGAGAAGCCCGCTGCCGCCCAGCCGGCCGCTCGGCTCGAGCTCGCGCGTACCCAGGGGATGCATGAAGACCAGCACGCCCAGCTCCTCGCACTTGGCCCAGAAGGGGTGGAAGCGCGGATTGGCCAGCTCCTCGCCGGCCACGCTGCCGCCGACGCCGACGCCGCGGAAGCCCAGCTTCTTGACGGCGTGCTCCACCTGCTCGGCCGCAAGCTCGGGATGCTGCAAAGCAGCAGTGGCAAAGGCCACGAAGCGGTCAGGATTGGCGGCGCAGAACTCGACCAGAGTCTCGTTCTGCACCTCGATCAGCTCGGCTGCGACGTCGCGCTCGGCCCTGTACCAGTAGGGATTGATGCTGAGCGCTTCAACGTCGATGCCCTGCGCATCCATGGCGGCGATGCGCACGCTGGTGTCGTCCATCAAGAGCCCCGGCGCTTCGAGCGGATGCTTGACCAGCGCCATCGCCTTGGGAACGCAGCAATGGGCATGCACGTCGATGGTCTTGACCCGCTTGCCGTTGACCACCACCTCGGCATGGCCGACCAGCACCGAACTCGCGGCATCGCCGCCCGACTCGATGGTGGCCGTGAGGTTCATCGACGCCGACGAGCCGCCGCGGTCCGCGCCCTTGCCGAGCAGTTGCAGCGTCCGGGTCGTGGCGTCGAGCGCGAGGACTTCGATGTCGCCGGCGAAGGCCGCGCTGGCCGGCCCGACCTTGACCTTGACGCTGCCCTTGTAGTGCGTGTCGTCGAGCTTCTCGGTGATGGCCGCGCCGGGCATGCAGCCCGCGGTGGCCGGCACGTCGGTCAGCAACTTCCAGGCGCGTGCACTGTCAACGTCGAGGGGATAACGCTTGTCGAGTTTGACTTCCATGTGTCTCCTGTCCGGTGCCACGCTTCAGAGCGCGACGCCGCTTTCCTTGAGTTGTTGCCAGACGCGGTAGGCGTTGTGCGGCATGACCATGTGTTTGACACCGAGGTGCGCGAACGCATCGACCACCGCCGAGGTGAAGGTCGGGATCGAACCCACGTGCGGCGATTCGGCCACGCCCTTGGCACCCAGCGGGTGGTGCGGCGACGGCGTCACCGTGAAATCCGTCTCCCACTTCGGTGTCTCCACCGCGGTGGGCAGGAAGTAGTCCATCAGCGTGTTGCCCAGCAGGTTGCCCTGAGCATCGAAAGGCATCTGCTGGCCCATCGCGACCGCATAGCCTTCGGTCAGTCCACCGTGGATCTGACCCTCGATGATCATCGGGTTGATGCGCGTGCCACAGTCGTCGAGCGCGTAGAAGCGGCGCACCTTGGTGTCACCGGTACCGCGGTCGATGTCGACCACGCACAGGTAGACGCCGAACGGATAGGTGAAGTTGGGCGGATCGTAGTAATGCACCGCTTCCAAGCCAGGCTCCAAGCCCGCGGGCGGTTGGTTGTAGGCGGCCCAGGCGATGTCCTTCATCGACTTGAACTTGGCATCGTCGCCCTTGACCTTGAAACGGTCGACCTCCCAGTCGAGGTCGTTCTCGTTGACTTCGAGCAGGTGGGCCGCGATCTTGCGCGCCTTGGCGTGGATCTTGCGCGCCGCCAGCGCGATGGCCGCGCCGGCCACCGGCGTCGAGCGCGAGCCGTAGGTGCCCAGGCCGTAGGGCGCGGTGCTGGTGTCGCCCTCCTCGACCTGGATCACCTCCGACGGGATGCCGAGTTCGGTCGCGATGATCTGCGCATAGGTGGTCTGGTGGCCCTGCCCCTGCGTGATGGTGCCCATGCGGGCAATCGCGCTGCCGGTCGGGTGGATCCGGATCTCGCAGCTGTCGAACATGCCCACGCCCAGGATGTCGCACATCTTGCTCGGGCCGGCGCCGACCACCTCGGTGAAGGCGACCAGGCCGATGCCCATCAGGGTCGGGCAGTTCGGGTCTGCCCGCTTGGCCGCCTGCTCGGCGCGCAGGCCCTTGTAGTCGCAGGCCGCCAGCACCTTATCCAGCGCAGTCTGGTAGTCGCCCGAGTCGTACTCGAAGCCGAACGGCGAGGTATAAGGGAACTGTTCCTTGCGGATGAAATTCTTCGCGCGGATCTCGGCCTTGTCCATGTTGAGGTGCTGCGCCAGCACATCGACCATGCGTTCGATGATGTAGACCGCTTCCGTCACGCGGAACGAGCAGCGGTAGGACACGCCGCCGGGGGCCTTGTTGGTGTAGACCCCCTTGACGCTGCACCAGGCCGCCGGGATGTCGTAGGAACCCGAGCAGATGTGGAACATGCCGGCCGGGAACTTGGTCGGGTCGGCGCAGGCGTCGAAGGCACCGTGATCGGCAATCACGTTCACGCGCAACCCGAGGATCTTGCCGTCAGGTGTGGCGGCGAGTTCGCCGTCCATGTGGTAGTCACGGGCGAAGGCGGTGCTCGAGATGTTCTCGATGCGGTCCTCAATCCACTTCACCGGCTTGCCGAGCACGATGCTCGCGACGATCGCGCAGACATAGCCCGGGTAGATGCCGACCTTGTTGCCGAAGCCGCCACCGATGTCGGGCGAGACGATGCGCACCTTGGATTCCGGAATGCCCGACAGCATCGACACCACCGTACGCACCACGTGCGGCGCCTGCGAGGTGATGAAGGTCGTGAGCTCGCCACGGATCGGATCGAACGAGGCCACACAGCCGCAGGTCTCGAGCGGGCATGGATGCACGCGCGGATAAAAGATGCGCTCGGCCACTTTCACCGGCGCCGCATCGAAGGCGGCATCGGCGGCGGCCTTGTCGCCGGCTTCCCAGGTGAAGATGTGGTTCGGATGGTCGCGCTTGCCGTGCGGGCCTTCGGTCTTGCCCGCCAGGTCTTCCCGCAGCACCGTCGCGCCGGGCTCGAGCGCGGCGAACGGATCGAGCACCACCGGCAGCTCCTCGTACTCGACGATCACCGCCTCGACGCCGTCGGCGGCCGAATAGCGGTCCTCGGCGATGACCACCGCGACCTCCTGCATCTGGAAGTGCACCTTCTCGTCGGCCAGCACTGCCTGCACGTCACCGGCCAGTGTCGGCATCCAGTGCAGCTTGAGTGGCTTCAGGTCTTCGGCTGTCAGCACCGCGATCACGCCTGGTACCTTCAAGGCCTCGCTCTTGTCGATGCTCTTGATGCGCGCATGGGCCACCGGGGAACGCACGATGTCCATGTGCAGCATGCCGGGCATCTTGATGTCGTCGACGTAGTTGCCCTTGCCCTGGATAAAGCGGGCGTCTTCCTTGCGCAAGCGGCTCTCGCCCATCCCCTGCAGCGCGGCCGTGCGCTCCAGCAGTTTCGGATCGATCGGCGCGTTCATGCGGCCACCTGTTCGGTCTGCTGCAGCTTCGCCGCCGCGTACAGCACCGCCTTCACGATGTTCTGGTAACCCGTGCAACGGCACAGGTTGCCGCTGATGCCGGCGCGAACTTCCTCCTCGCTGGGATTGGGGTTCTCCTGCAGGAAGCGGTACGAGCGCATCAGCATGCCAGGTGTGCAGAAGCCGCACTGCAGGCCGTGCTCCTTGTAGAAGCCTTCCTGCACCGCGTGCAGCAGCGGCCCCTTGGCCAAGCCTTCGACGGTGAGCACGTCGGAGCCGTCGCACTGCACCGCGAGATGGGTGCAGCTCTTGACCGACTGGCCATCGACGTCGACCGTGCAGGCGCCGCAATGGCTGGTCTCGCAGCCGATATGGGCGCCGGTAAGGTGGCATTCCTCGCGCAGGAAGTGAATGAGCAGGGTGCGTGGCTCGACCACCTTCTCCATTCGCTTGCCGTTGATACTGACATTGACGATTTGCTTGCCCATGAGCTTGGCTCCGTTCTGTTTTTGAGGTGGGTTACTTGCAGCGAGAACGCGCGAGTCGCAGCGAGCGCTGCACCATCTGGCCAGCCATCGCGGTCTTGTACTCGCGATCGCCGCGCAGGTCCTCGGCCGGATCGCAGATCGCCATAGCCCGCTGCGCGGCGTCGGCGATCGCGGCATCGTTCAATGGCTTCCCAAGCAGCGCGGCTTCGGCATCGTGGACGCGCAGTGCCGTCGGCGCGAGGTTGGTCAGCGCGATGCGCACATGGCTCACCTGGCCCGCCACCATGCGCAGTACGACCGCCGCGCCCGCCGTGGCCCAGTCGCCGGTCTTGCGCTTGAGCTTCTGGTAGGCGTAGCCGGTGCCCGGCACAAAAGCAGGAACGCGGATCGCGACCATCACTTCGTCCTCGGTCATGTCGGTCATGTAGGTGCCCTGGAAGAAGCCGTCGGCCAACACCCGCCGCGTGCCGTTCGGGCCCTCGAGCACGATCTCGGCGTCCAGCACCAGCGACAGCGCCGGGTGGTCGTTGCCCGGGTCGCCGTGCGCGATGTCGCCGCCGATCGTGCCTCGGTTGCGCACCTGCGGATCGGCGATCTGCTTCGCGGCCTCGGGCAGCAGCGGCACCTTCTGCTGAAGCAGGGTCGATCGGATTAGCTCGTTCTCGACCGTCATGGCACCGATCACGACCGTCCCGCCCTCCTCGCGGATGCCACGCAGGCTCTCGATGCGGTTGAGGTCAATCAAATGGGCCGGCGCCGCGAAGCGCAGCTTCATCATGGGCAACAGGCTGTGGCCGCCGGCCAGCAGCTTGGCGTCGCCGCCATACTGGCCGAGCAACGCGATCGCGTCGCCGACCGAGCGGGGCGCGTGGTAGTCGAATCCGGAGGGAATCATCGTGGGTGTCTCCTGAACCTGCATCAGCTCATCCAGGCCCCTGGATGAGATGCGGTGTGAGACTGAGCGTATTTGCGCTGGGGATTGGCCAACCAACGCGTGCACGAATGGCGCGGTGACGCGCACGAAATGCGCCCTCGACCACGTGACTGGCGGGCGGCGAAGGGCCGCCGCGGGTTAACCCTGATCAGCCGCGCGCCACGTCGGTCTCGGTGATGCCGAGCCGATCCATCAGGAGATGCACGCTGGCGCGCGCCACCGGCAAGACAGTGCTTTCGCCGCGCAACTTGAGCCCCACCTTGCCCTCCTCCCGCAGGATCTTCTCGGCATAGTCGAGGTTTGCCAGGTAGCTGCGGTGGATGCGCATGAAGGACGCGCCGTCGAGCCGGTCGGCTATGTCGCTGATCGTCAGGTTGCAGAAACTCGAACCCTCGGCCGTGCTGACCCAGGTGTAGTGGCCTTCGGCGCGGATGAACGTGATGGACTCGACGTCGACCAGGGCAATGCTGTTCTGCGACACGGTCGGAATCTTGTGGAGCTGGCGTTTGCTCTGATGCTTGAGCATGGCGGCGTCGTCGACAGCAACCAACTCGGTGATGTCGTAGAAGATCAACGTGTGGCCCGCGGTGACGCCATGTCCATCCTGCAGTTTGGTCACCTTGATCAGCAGCACGCGTTCCGGGATGTTGATGATCATCGTCATCGGCGGTGGGTTACTCACCGGGCATTCCGCCTGGTCGAGCAGGAAGCGTACCTTGGGCTGCGAACTCTCGGGATGGAATGACAGCACCATCTTCTCAAACGGCTGCTTGTCTTCCACCGGCAGCACGCGGCGCGCAAAGCTGTTCATCGACGCCACCCTCAAGTCGCGATCCAGCTGAACCACGCCGACATCGAAGCGCTCGAGCAGGTACAAAGGGCTGCGCCCTTGCAATCGGTTCTCCATGGGCATGTCTCCGTCTATTGGAGCGGAACCGACATTCTCAACCCATCTAGGCCGAACGGCAGCGCGCTCACAAGAACACACATGATGCCTTATGCCGCGGTCGCAGTATAAAAATGGAACGATCACTGCCCAGAGCGGGGGCACGAAAGCTCCGCGTTGTGCACCAGGTCGCATAGGTCGGCGCCGAAGACGCGAGCTCCTTGATTGACTCGATCATCCTGCATCCTCTCAAGACATTGCCCAGCGCGTCATTTTTCAAAACTTCTGACGACCTACCTCGCATTCGATATGTGCAAATCGGCCATGACTGGTTAAGCCGTCTTCAGCGCCAACATCCAATGTGTGTCCATCGTTCACGCGCAAACAGTTGGAGAAATCCCGGCCAAAAGAGGCGGTGGGACCCGGGCGTGACTTAAGGCTACGCTGAACAAGTGACTGAATTGAGTGGGCTTCTGCGCAAGGGGTCGCTTACGTGGGGAAGCAGCGCGATTTGATCGCGTTCGCCGCTCCTACTGGCCGTGCTTTCGCACTTGGAGTGCACAGCGGGAGTACTCATGCCGCGAGGCGCTTTCGCGCCAGGTAGATGTTGGCCAGACCCAGCACCACGAACGAACGCGTGGCGTTCTTGGCAAGGCCTCGGTGGCGCACCTTGGCAAAGCCCCAGAGCCGCTTGACCACGGCGAAGACGTGTTCGACCCGGGCGCGGACCTTGGACTCGTTGTGATTCTTCGAGCGCGCGGCCTCGTCGATCTCGCCGTCCCTGCGCACGCGCTGGTTGGTGAAGTCCTTGGCCCGTGGCGCCTTCGATTCGATCAACGCTCTCTGGCTGGCGTAGGCGCTGTCGACGTAGACACGCTGTTCGTTGCCGTGCAACAGCTCGGGCAGCGGGTGTTTGTCATGCACGTTGGCCGCCGTCACCAGGGCGCTATGGGCCAGCCAGGTGCGGCTGTCCACCCCGATGTGCATCTTCATGCCGAAGTACCACTGCTGGCCTTTGCGGGTCTGGTGCATCTGGGGGTCGCGCTGCTTGTCGGCGTTCTTGGTCGATCTGGGTGCGCCGATGATGGTGGCGTCCACGATGGTGCCGGTGCTCACCTTCACACCTCATTGTTGCGGCTGGAGGGCGGGGCGCCGCAGGTGACGGCCGAAATGCAGACCCAGGTCGTGACGTTCGTGCTTAACAACGGTGGGGTTAATGTCGGAGGAGAGGCACCGGGGAACATCGAGCTGCCTTGATCCCTCTCCACGTGCGGTGCCCTGTGCGTTTCCTGGAATTGAGGGACCTGCTACCGAAGGCAGGTACTTCAAAACCAACGCTCAGGCGGGCCAATTGCCGGGAGCGTCAACGCGGCCATGGAGCGCTTCTTCAAGATCTTGAAGGTCGAACGGATCGACCAAGCACGTTACTCTTGCGGCAGGCTCGCCTGGTTCAGGCACTCGATGGCGGCGGCATCCAGCGTCAGTTGCGTGGCCGCGACCAGTTCGGCCAGTTGGGCGAGCGAGGTGGCGCTGACGATTGGCGCCGTGATGCTGGGGCGGACCAGCTGCCATGCCAGTGTGACCCGCGCCGACGTGGCGTTGTAGCGCGCCGCCACATCGTCCAGCGCGGCAAGGATGCGCAGGCCGCGCGCGTTTTGATACTTGGCAACGCCCTGTCCGCGTGGACTCTTGCCCAGATCGGCGCTGGACCGGTATTTGCCCGTCAAAAAGCCACTGGCCAGCGCAGAGAAGTTGATGACCCCCACGCCATGCTGGACGCACAGCGGCTCCAGCGCATCCTCATATTCGGCGCGGTCATACAGGTTGTACAGCGGCTGCAGGCTCTCGTAGCGCGGCAGGCCCTGCTGCCGGCCCACCTCCAGCGCCTGCGCCAGCCGGGGTGCGCTGTAGTTGGAAGCGCCGATGGCGCGCACCTTGCCCTCTTCCATGAGCTTGCCATAGGCCGCCAGCGTATCTTCCAGCGGCGTGTCGGCATCGTCGAGGTGGGACTGGTACAGGTCGATGCAGTCCGTCTGCAGCCGGCGCAGCGAGTCCTCCACCGCACGCCGGATATAGGCCGGTGCCAGTCCCTTGCGACTCTCTCCCATATCCATGCCGACCTTGGTTGCCAGCACCACCTGGTCGCGCTTGCCGCTGCGCTTGAGCCATTTGCCGAGAATGGCTTCGGATTCGCCGCCTGAATGCCCGGGCACCCAGCTCGAATACACGTCGGCGGTGTCGATGAAGTTGAAGCCGGCATCCACCCAGGCGTCCAGCAGCGAGAACGAAGTGGCTTCGTCAACGGTCCATCCAAACACATTGCCGCCGAAAGCCAGTGGTGAGACTTGCAGGCCGGATCGGCCCAGGGATCGCTTGTTCATGAGGCACTCCTTGTGAGATTTGGGACGCACACGCAGGCCGGCTTCTGCCGCCTGTTTTAGCCGGCGGAAAGAGCCCGACTTGCGCCAGCGATGCCTGCCACCTCGGCGATGATCTCGAACGATCGCAGCCGCTTGGCGGGATCGAACGGATCGGAGACGATCATCAGTTCGTCGGCACCGGTGCGTTCGAGCAGTTGCCCGATGCCCTGTTGCACCGCCTGCGGGCCACCGATGATGCTCAAGGCCAGCATCTGCGAGGCTTGCGCCTTCTCCTGCGGGCTCCAGTAGGTTTCGATGTCTGCGATGGGCGGCTGGGTCAGGCCGCGCACGCCCCGAAAAATGTCGGCGAATGACATCTGCTGTGAGGTCGCCAGGAACCGCGCCTCATCATCGTTCTCCGCCGCAATAATGTTGACACCCACGAGCGCATAAGGCTTGTCGAGTTGCGCGGACGGCTTGAACTGTGCCCGATAGATCTTCAGCGCCGCATCCAGCGACTGCGGGGCGAAGTGCGACGCAAAGCCATACGGTAGTCCCAGTTCGGCTGCGAGCTGCGCGCCAAACAGGCTTGAGCCCAGGATCCACAGCGGCACCTGCGTGCCCGAACCGGGAACGGCTTCGATGCGCTGCCCCGGCCGCACCGGCGCCAGATAGGCCTGCAGTTCCTGCACGTCCTGCGGGAAGTGCTCCGCGCTGGCCGGGTGGCGCCGCAAGGCCCGCAGCGTCGTCTGATCGGTGCCGGGCGCCCGGCCCAGGCCCAGGTCGATGCGGTCGGGAAACAGCGTTGCGAGCGTGCCGAACTGCTCGGCGATGACGTAAGGCGAATGGTTGGGCAGCATGATGCCGCCGGCGCCGACCCGTATCGTTCGGGTGCCAGCCGCGATATGGGCGATCACCAGCGAGGTTGCCGCCGTGGTGACGGCGGGCATGTTGTGGTGCTCGGCCACCCAGAGGCGCTGGTAGCCCCAGTCCTCGGCATGGCGTGCGAGGTCTCTGGCCTCGTCCAAGGCGGCCCGGCGGTCCGAGCCTTGCCGGACCCGGCCAAGCTCAAGAATTGAAAAGTTGGGCATCGTGAAAGGTTCCTGAAATTTGGGCGCCCGCGCGAAGCGCGATGGTGATGGTGATGGGGTAAGGGCCGATCCTCAACGGGAGATCAGCATGGGTATGCGGGTGTCGGACAGCAGCGATCGCGTGACCCCGCCGAACAGGAGTTCGCTCGCGCGCGGGTGGCTGTAAGCACCGATCACCAACAGGTCCGCGCCACGTTCGCGCGCCTGGGCGAGGATCACCTCGGCGATCGGTGCATCCTGGGAGGACACCGATGCGAGATCAACCTTGGCGTTGTGCCGCGACAGGTGCTCGACAAGATTGGCTCCCGGTGATTCGCCGAAGTGCTCGGGATTCCTGTCCCCGTTGATGACCAGCACGGTCACGCGGTGGGCCGCACCGAGGAAGGGCAACGCGTCGCCAACCGCGCGCCGGGCTTCCCTGCTGCGGTTCCAGGCGATCAGCACGGTGTCGCCAACCGTCTCGCCGGCCCAGCCATCCGGAATGAGAAGCACCGGGATGCCCGTGATCAACAACAGCCGCTCGGCCGACCAGTTCGCGGGGAGCTCCGCAAGCCGGGGGTGTGCCGACACGATCAGGTCGCAGTGCAAGGCGCGCAAGGTGGCTTCGTCCGTCGGTTGGTCACTCCATACGACACGAAATTCCGAGCTGATGCCGAATTCGCGCGACAGATCATTCAGGTACCGGCCCGCGCCCAGGATCTTCTGTTCATCCGCAGCGCGGCGCCGGTCGATGACCTCCTTGATGGCCTGCGCGCCTCGCGCATAGCTCTCGGCATCGTGGCCTTTTTCGTCGCGCGAAACCCCATAGATACCCACAAGATGCGCCTTGTGCCGCTGAGCCAGCCGGGCGGCATGCCGCCCGACCTTTTCCCCTGCTTCGGATGCATCGAGAAAAACGGCGATATCTCTCCAGTAAGACAGCATCGACAAGCCTCCAGATGTTGAGGGTGCGAACGACCTGGCGATCCGCCCTGTGTGGTTCGTCACCCGCCTCCATCATACAGTTGTGTATGAATAGGCGCGCTGAGCCTGCAGCGTCAGCTCAGCGTTCTCGCTTTCCAGGTGATGGACTGTGCTCGAACGAGTCGAGCAGTTGGTTGATACAGGCCACGCCGGTCTTTCGCACGTCGAAGCGCTCCGGCGCGCGCAGCCACTGGTCGAGCAGCCCCATGATGGCGCAGTAAAGCGTTGTCGCCGCGATGGGCGGGGTCCAGTTCGGCGACAGGCGACCTGCCCTCTTGGCGCGCTCGAGCAAGCGCTGGTAGGCGTGGCTGGAGCGGCAGATTTCCTCGCGGCGCGCTTGGGCCAGGGGCTCCAGGTCTCCCAGCGCTTCACGCCTGTGCATGACGATGCCGAACAGCCGCTGGCGAAGCCGGTCTTCGACGAAGCGCTCGAACACGCCAACGCAGAAGGCGCGCAATGTGGTCAGTGCATCCGCCCCATCGCCTTCGGCAACGGCGGGCAGGTCCGCATCCAGCGCGCGGGCGCGCTCGATCAAGGCCTCGAACACCGCCGCCTTGTCCTTGAAGTGGTAGTAGAAAGCCCCGCGTGTGAGCCCGGCGGTGCGTGCGATGTCGAGCACCGACGTGCGGGCCGCGCCCTGCTCCCAGAAGAGGGTCTCGGCAGCGTCGAGCAAGGCGAGTCTCGTCTGTTCGGTGTCAAGTTTCGTCTGGCGCATGGGGTTCTCCGATTTCTGATGTGCCGCCCTGAAAAGGTATCACGCCGCAATCAAGGCTTGCGAAGCCGGGCCGCTCGGAAACCGATGCAAGCCGTTATGCTCGAACGATGCATCTGATCCAACGACACCTTCGAGGCCGGACATGAGTGCGGGCCAACGACTGCCCGGAACACCACAACCCATGCACCATTGGGAGGGTGCCCATGGCGTGCGTCTCGCCGGCGACGCGTGGGGCGACCCCTCAGGTCCCCTGGTTGTGCTGCAGCATGGAGGCGGACAGACGCGCCATGCCTGGAAACGCACCGGGGAGGTATTGGGTGAAGCGGGCTTCCACGCAGTCGCCTTCGACGCGCGCGGCCACGGCGATTCGGACTGGGCCGCGGATGGCGCCTACAGCCAGGACGTGATGGTGCAGGACCTGCAATGCGTTCTCACAGCACTCGGCAGCCCGCCTGCTGTCCTGGTGGGCGCCTCCATGGGCGGTGGCACCAGCCTGGTGGCCGCCGGAGAGCGTGCGGTCGACGCCACCGCCCTTGTACTGGTGGACATCGCTCCGCGCATCGAACCGAAAGGTGTGAAGAACATCCAGGCCTTCATGTTCCGCAATCCGGAGGGCTTCGGATCGCTCGAGGAAATCGCGGACGCGATTGCAAGCTATCAGCCGCACCGCGAGCGGCCGACGCATCTGCAGGGCCTGGCCAAGAACGTGCGCCTGGGGGCCGACGGCCGCTACCGCTGGCATTGGGATCCCAGGTTTCTGCAGGGCCATCGGGATCTGGCGCTGCGGCAGGCCCGCCTGGAGGCCTGTGCGCGTGCGCTCAAGGTGTCTTCGCTGCTGGTGCGTGGCGGCAAGTCCGATATCCTGACCGACGAGGGCGTGCGACAGTTTCTCGAACTGGCGCCGAACAGCGAGTACGTCAACATCGCGTCTGCCGGCCACATGGTGGCGGGCGATCGCAACGATACCTTTGGCAAGGCGGTCGTCGAGTTTCTGATGCGCGTCGTTCCTGTGGCCGGCGCGGCGCTTCAACCCCGACAACGCTCTGAGCTCATAGACCGATTGGATGCAACGGGGCTGAACGACGTGCCGTAGTTGGCAGCAGCGACCTCGCTGCTTGCTGGCCCGGCGCAACACCGCCCCAAACGGAGTCAAGCTCAAGGTCGTCCAGAGCTTCTTGGCGTGCAAAGTTGGGGGGTACTGCCCTTGTGCGACTTCTTTCCCCACGCTGTTGACGGCTCTAAGACGACACTTACCAGTTCGTGGTGTATGTCATCTACAACGGGCCTTGGTTTCTGTACTGCTCCACGCTTTGAACAGCGTCGCCAGCGCGATCTGCAGTTGCGCGCCCACCTCGATCAAGCCGATCTGGTTGGCGAAATCGTTGCGCTGCGTATCCAGGTAGCGCAGGTGGTCGTCCACGCCGGCGCGGTAGCGCGCCTGCGACAGCCGCAGCGCCTCCTGGCTGCTTTGCACGAGTGCGAGCGGCGAAGCCTCCTCGCGGCGCAGCGTGTCCGTGGCGGCCAGGGGGCCTTGGGACAAGGACGGGGCCTGGATCAACAACAGAAAGTCGCACCGCCCCCCCGGCCGGTCAATGCGCTACGTCGTTTTGCGGAGGTAACGACGATAAAAGCCTCCTGGCGCCATGCTGGAGAACACCCCGTCACGGCGCACCCAGGCGTGCATGAGTGCGGCGGCCAGATGCATCAGAACAACGGCAAACAGCAGCCACGCCAGCAGTCCGTGGGCGTCACGCAGCACGGCGTACCAGACCGGATGTGTTGGCGCGATGGGCGGCAGCGTGACACCCGGGAACATCGTCACGGGCCATCCCCCCGCAGAGCGCACGCCCCAGCCAAGCAGCGGTAGCAACAACATCAGCGCATACAGCAGCCAGTGCGACGCCTTGGCCGCCAACACTTGCCAGCGCGGAAGGTCGGCGGGCAGGGCCGGCGCGCCATGACGCAGCCGGTTGACCAGGCGTACGATCGCCAGCAGCAAGATGGCAATGCCCAGCGGCTGGTGCAGGTCGAGCAGCCAGGGCCGCCAGGTCAGCGAGCTCATCATGCCCACCCCGATGAACAGCATCGCCAGAATCGCGACCGCCATCGCCCAGTGCAGCAGCCGCGCCAGCAGGTTGAAGTGTTCCGGCAGACCGGCTTCTTTCTCTTGAGAACGCTGTGTTCCGGTCGTCATTGTGCTGCCTTCTTTCCAACAGCATCGGTGGCCTTGCCGTAGCCGATCTCGCGTAGGCGTGCGTTGTACGAGTGGGCGTAGATGCCTGCCCGCGTGGCCAACAACGGATCGTTCGACAACGCCATGCCCGCCGGCATCAAGGTCGGGTCAAAGTTGATGTCGCGGCACACGCCATCGGTCTCGTCGAAAACCCGCCGCACTTCCAGCGTTCCGGCGACCACCTGTTCGCGCGTCTCCGGCCAAGGCTGCGAAGGATCGTCCACCGGGTCGCCCGGCGCGGCCAGTTGCAGCACCAGATCCCAATGCAGCGGAGCCTGCGTCAGACGTTGCGCCACCTCCTCGAACAAGGCGTCATGACTGGCCTGCGCGCGCTCCTCAACACTCCAGGCGGTGAATTTCGCGTGCGGGCGCAGCCACCAGCGCATGGCATGCCTTTGCCCGTCCTTGGCGATCAGATAGTAGGCATGGATGGCGTAGTACGTGGAACCGGCAAAGCTGCTGGACCAGGGTTTGAAGGCGGCGGCCTCCATGTATTTGCGCGCCTCCGGATAGTCCGTAAGGAACGCTGCCACGAGCTGGGAATCGGGTTTTCCGGTGTCGGGAACGGGCGCGAGGACCTTTAGCATCGCGATGAAACCGGGCGCATCGCGGGTGGGGAAATACGGCTCGTTGTTCATCTTCATGCGCCACTGCTGCCCGTCATCGGCAGTAAGCATCAGGGCCATGCTGACCGTGCTGCTGGAATTGTCCGCCGCATATGGACTGAAACCCCCGGTCGAGAAGCGCCCGATGGCGGGTGTCTCCGGCTGAGCGAAGACCCTGGCCTTGGAGAGTTGTGACGCCGCGCCGCTGGCGCGAAACACGCCGTCAAAGCACAAGCCCTTGCCGTGCGCGCGGCGATAGCCGGCGGGAAAATCCTGCGGTGTGTCTTCCAGGAAAGTCGTGTTGGTCACGCGCTGGCCGAGCAAGCCGGAAGTCCAGGCGAAGGCCGTGGCCAGCACGGCGACGATCGCTCCGATGCCGGCCAGGGCGGGCCAGTTCTGCTTCAGGTCGATGTCGCCGATCTTCATGACCGCCCCCCCTTGAGGCCTTCCTTAGTGGACAGCGCGAATGTGGTGTAGAAGGCGTTGCTCATCAGGACTCCTTGAGTGAGATAAATGGGTGGTAGGAGAGCTGCCTGCCAGGGAAAGCCGAATCGCAAGGTCAGAGGCTGTAATCCAAACCGACCTTGCCGAAATGCCTGCCGCCCTGCTGCCAGCGGAAGGCTTCGGCCAACTCGGGCCGGGCGAAGCTGCGATCGATCACCGGGCGCAGGCTCATCCATGCGCAACTTTTTCATGACCATGTGGACGTGGAGGCAATGTCGGCTGGCGCACCAGGACACGCACAAGTTCCTGAACCGAATGGCGCAGCACAGCCATCGCTCCCGGGTCTTGATCAAGTTGCTTGGCCAGCGTTTGCGGAACTGACAGTGCTTTCTCGCGCAGCGCACGTCCGCGCTCGGTCAAAGTCACCAAAACCCGCCGCTCGTCCCGAGGGTCCCGGCGGCGATCGAGCAAGCCGCCTTGCTCAAGACGCTTGAGAAGTGGCGTCAGCGTGCCGCTGTCCAAATGCAGTTGCTCGCCGAGCGTGCCCACGCTGACCTGCTGCTCCTGCCATAACACCAGCATGGCGAGATATTGGGGATAGGTCAGTCCCAGCGGTGCGAGGACAGGGCGGTACAGCCGCGTCAACAAGTTCGAGGCGGCATAAAGGGGAAAGCAGACTTGGCGATCCAGCGAGAGTGGATCTGCGTTTGCCGACGCGACCCTGACCCGTGGAGAGGGGTGTGCGCAGACTGCTTGAGGTCTGCCCGCCCGTTCCCTGCGGATTTTTAAGCTTGCGCGTGGCATTGGCTATGTCGGAGGGCGCCGTCACGGCACCGACAACTCGCTTTCGTCGGCTCTCGCCGTGCAGAAGTGCTGCGGTCCGAATGCAAGCTCATGTGCCAGAGCTCCCAACTTCGCTGTCCCACAAGTGCGAAGGCATGGACGAACGAGCAAGCAATGCCTGTATCGGGCCTTTTGGCGCTAGGTGCGAGCGAGACGTAAACGGGCGTTAGGCTGGGTGATTCAGGATCTGAGGAGCCAGGAATGAGGATTCTTTCTCGACGCGCTTTTGCTGCGGTATTGGTGGCCGCCTTTGCTGGAATTTCGCTGGGTGCATCGGCGCAGGCGCCGGTTACGGAGCAGGCGCTGACGCAGCAGATTCGGAAATTGTTGCCAGACATCGACCCGAACGATGCCGCACTGGAGCGCGCAGTGCGTGACGCCTACGGCCCACGGTTGACGAACGAGAAGCTGGCCCCGGCCATGCGCTTCCAGTCGCGAATGGTCAAGCATCCAAAGCTACCCGAGTTCCTGGCCAAGCTTCTTCGCCCTCACTACATCAGCGCACAGGCCGTATCGGTCGATGCTGCGTTCGTTCAACAGGGTATCGTGCTGGCGAAGGTGCAGGGGTTCAAGCGACTGCCACCGACGGGGCAGGCAGAGGTCGTGAGCACCATGGCTGACATGTTGAAGTCGATCGCGCCTGCCGACTGCCATCGGCTGATGCTGGGCGACATCTCGATGGAGGGTGCTATGCGGCTGGAACTGGACTACGTGATGGGGCTGTCCACAGCGAGATTTGAGCGGTTGGTTCGGCTGCATGAAGATGCTGCAGTGTCCGAGTTATCGCAAACCCCGCCTGTGCGGGTGATCACGGAAGAGCAGGTCAGGAGCGGGCAGCAAGCTCTGGAGGCCAAGGTGGCCGTGCTGCGGCGCAACCGGTTCCTTGCTGCGGACATTGAGCGTTTTGACGCGGACCCAAGTGCCGTGCACCCCAAGCTGGCGTGCGACATCGCTGTCTCGGACCTTGAAGCCATGTTGGCGCTACCGGAGCCACACCGCACCTGGAGCATTGGGACTTTCGTCGACGGCATGTGAGCGCCCGTGCGTGATGTGCTGCGTGAACTACTTATAACCCCCTCAGCCGAGGAAGATGTGTCCGATGCCGGGTTGTCGGCCATCTACGATGTCAGCAAAACTTCGGCGCAACCGATTCTTCGTCCTGATTGGCAGCAGCGGCGCACTATGGAAGAAGACATGCGCAAGCTTCGTGGGTTGCTTCTGCAGGAGTTCGCCTTCAAGGTGTTGAATTCCACCGATCTTTGACCCGAGGGGGATGCGGATAAAAACTTGGACTGGTTTTATGCCGCAAGTCCAAGGCTCACCCGGTATTCGATAGGGCTGAGAGAGCCAAGAGAGATCTTGATCCGCTTCTCGTACGAGTCGACCGCCTCGGCGATGAATTGCTCAATCTCAATGGTGGCACTTTTCCAGTCTCGAGGCGTTTGACGTGGATATTCGAGCGCTGCCACCGGCTCGCGACCTCACCGTTGAGCCGATTGCCGAGATGCGCGGCGCGTTCATGTGCCGTCATGGCCGATTAGTGCATCGAGTTGCCGCTCCCGAAGCAGCGGCGAGAGCGCATCACTCGGCCCTCGCGTGATCTCGAACCTCACCCTCGGGTGGTGGCGCGCCATATGCACCACGAGCGGTGTCATCAGGATCGCCCCAGGCCCTGACCCCAGACCCAGGCGTAGCGACGAGCCCCGCCCCGTCGGCGATCCAGGGTTCTGGTCGCTCAGTGCCTGGACGTCGCTAACCAATTTCCTGGCTTTGAGCAGCGTGTCATGGCCAAAAGGCGTGAGCTCAACGCGCCGCCCCGCCCGCTCGAGGACCGGTTGCCCGAGCGCAAGTTCGAGCGCTTGAATGCTCCGCGTCAGGGCCGGCTGGGTGAGGTGCAGCACTTCCGCTGCTTTGCTAAAGGAGCGGGTGTCTGCAAGCGCCACGAAATGCCGCAGTTGGACAAAACTCACCATGGAGAAGCTTTCGAACGTGGGGTTCTATAAATTTACCTCATTCAAACTCAAAGAACTATGCATTGGACATCAATAAAGTCGGTCCCTAGACTCTCCGCCAGATCAAACACCACCACGCAGCAAGCAATGAACCGGATCGGACTGTTTCTATGCACTTTATTGGCCGCCTCCCTGCCAATTTCCGCCGTCTGGGCCCAGTCGCCGTACCCGGCCAAGGCGGTGAGCTTGATGGTGCCGTACCCTGCGGGGGGTCCATCGGACGCCATCGCGCGCATTTTCAGCACGCCCATGAGCAAAGAGCTGCAGCACACCGTGATCGTCGAGAACCTAGGCGGTGTCAGTGGCTCGATCGCCGCCCAGAAAGTGCTATCGGCGCCGGCCGATGGCCACTACATCTTTCAGGGTTCGTCCAACGAAGTGGTTCTGTCGCCGCTGGTGAATGCATCGGTGAAGCTCAAGGCTGAGGACTTCCGCCTGGTCCACCCGATCATCGATGCGGTCATGGTCGTGTTGACCCGCGCCGATCTGGGCGTCTCCAATACCGATGAGCTCATTGCCTTGGCGCGTAAGTCTCCCAAGCCGCTGACCTACGGAAGCGTGGGGATTGGTTCGCTCTACCACTTCATCACGGAAGACATGCAACAGCGCACCGGCACAAAAATGTCGCACGTTCCCTACAAAGGAAATGCACCGGTCATGGCGGACATTGGGGGCGGGCACCTGGACTTTGCGGTTCTGGTTTACAGCGCCGCCATGGGTGCCCTGTCTGAGCAGGGCAAGCTGAAAGTGATTGGGCAACTGGGTGCCGCCCGGTCCCCGCTGTTGCCCAACGTCCCAACCGTGAGCGAGGGAAATGCGCTCAAAAACTTTTCGTACCGCCAATGGGCGGGCTTCATGGTGCCCCGCGGCACGCCGGAGCCCGTGGTCGAAAGATTGCACCGTTCCATCAGCAGTGTTCTGCGCGACGAGACAGTAAAAACCCAACTGGCCGCTCAAACGATGTCCCCTTCCGCGGCAATGTCACTTGGCGAGGCGGCGCGATTCTTTGAGACCGAGACGGCCCGCTACCGAGAGATGGCCAAGCGCATCAACCTCCAGCCGCAGTGAGCGACTGGCCGATGACCTATCTAAAGGACGCGCTGGCAGCGCGAGCAGGCGAATTCATCGCGCTGCGAAGAGACATTCACCAGAATCCGGAGCTTCCGTTCGAGGAACACCGCACGTCCGCCCTGGTGGCCCGCAAGCTGAAGGAGTGGGGTTACGCGGTGGAACACGGAGTAGGCGGCACGGGCGTGGTCGGCACGTTGACACGCGGGTCTGGACACAAGCGCCTCGGACTGCGCGCCGACATGGACGCACTGCCGGTTCTTGAAACCACCGGCCTGCCCTGGGCCAGCCAGAAGACGGGCGTGATGCACGCCTGTGGTCATGACGGCCACACCGCCATGCTGTTGGCCGCCGCCCGGCACATTGCCGAGGGCGTCGATTTCCACGGAACGCTGAACCTGATCTTCCAGCCGGCAGAAGAAAGCGCCGGGGGCGCGCTGCGCATGATCGAGGAAGGCCTCTTCGATCGCTATCCCTGCGACGCGGTGTTCGCCATGCACAACTACCCAGGCATCCCGCAAGGCCACGTCGTGATGCGCTCAGGTGCCATGATGGCGTCGAGCGACTACGCAACGGTGACCTTGAACGGTGTCGGCGGACATGGGGCCATGCCCCAGAACACAGTGGACCCCGTGGTGGCTGGCGCGGCAATCATCATGGCCTTGCAGACGGTGGTCTCCCGCAACGTCGATCCTCGGGAAACTGCCGTGGTGACCGTCGGGTCCATGCGATCTGGCCACGCGAACAACGTCATTCCGCAGCAGGCCATTCTCGAGATCGGAGTGCGCGCAGTGGACCGTGATGTCCGCGCACTGCTGGAGAAACGGGTCCAGGCCATCATCCGCGCACAGGCGGAGAGCTTTGGTGTACAGGCGAGCATCGACTGGCGCCATGGGTATCCCGTGCTGGTCAACAGCGAAGCTGAAACCCAGCTTGCTTACGACACTGCTTGCCAGGTGCTGGGCGCGGACCGCGTGACACGTCAGGGGCCGCCCATCACCGCCAGCGAAGACTTTGCCCTCATGCTCGAACGCATCCCGGGAAGCTACTTTCTCATTGGCAATGGAGCAGCGGGCACCCCGGGCGCATGCATGGTTCACCACCCGAATTACGACTTCAACGACGACAACATCGCCGTTGGCAGTGCAATCTGGGTCGCGATGGTCAACCAGTTTCTAGGCAAATCGAAATCGGTCTGAAACCGCCTCCAGTCAGACCGGCGGGGACTCGCCCGCCTGATCCGCTCCGAACAACTCGAACACCACCCGCCGCAACCATTGGTTCGCCGGCTCGCGGTGCACCTTGGCGTGCCAGAACACATTGATCGGCGCCTCGGGCAGCTTGACCGGGTGCGTGCGTAGCGTCAGGCCGAAAGGCGCCGTCAGCTTGAACGCCAGGCGCTCAGGCACGGTGGCCACAAGCGCGGTGCTTTGCAAGATGTGTCCCACGCTCACGAAATGGGGCACGCTCAGGCGCACAACACGCTCGATGCCCGCTTTCTGGATCAGCTCGTCGACCTTCCCGTGGCCGGTGCCCGCGGCCACGATCACCAGGTGCTGCGCTCCCTTGTAGTCGGCCAAGGTCAACTTCGGACGGTCCAGGGCATGGCCCTGGCGGAACAGGCACACATAGCGCTGGCTGAACAGCCGGCGCTGGAAGAAGCCCGCCTTCAACTGCGGCAGCAGGCCAATGGCCAGGTCGACCTTGCCGGCCTCCATGTCGTCGCGCAGATTGGACGCGTGGTTGCGCACCGTGTTCAGCGTCACGCCGGGCGCCTCGCGGCCTACGCGTTCGAGCAATGTTGGGAGGAAGACGATCTCGCCGATGTCGGTCATGCCGAGTGTGATGGTGCGCTTGAGCGTGGCCGGCGCAAACTCGGCACGCTGGTTCAGCCCGCTGTGGATCATGCCCAGCGCATAGCCCACCGGCTCGGCCAGTTGCTCGGCAAAAGGCGTGGGCACCATACCGGCAGGGGTGCGCAGGAACAGCTCGTCGCCGAAGGTGCGACGCAGCTTGGCCAAGGCGTTGCTGACGGCCGGCTGCGTCAGCCCCATGTTCTCGGCCACTTTGGAGACACGCCGTTCGACCATCAAGTGGTTGAACAACACCAGCAGGTTCAGGTCGATCTCGGACAGTTCCACGGCCGAACTCCATCATCGCAAGTGATATGAACGGGCAATGATATTGCAGTGTGTGATTCGTGGGCACAATCGATAGCACAGCCTGCCAAGCCGGTGGTCGAGGCCGAACACACCGTGCGCGTGGACACCAAGCGCCTGGACGCAATCGTCAACCTGATCGGCGAACTGGTGCTGTCACGCAACCGCCTCAAGACCTTGCGTGCGCGCCTGCACGACGAAGAACTCGACCGCGCCGTCTCCACCCTGGACATCGCCACCGCGCGCCTGCAGTCGGCGGTGATGCGCACCCGCATGCAGCCGGTGGGCAAGGTGTTCTCGCGCTTCCCCAAGGTGGCGCGCGACGTGGCGCGCAACCTGAAGAAGGAAGTGGAACTGGAGCTGGTCGGCGCTGAAACCGAGCTCGACCGCAACCTGGTCGAAGCGCTGGCCGATCCGCTGGTGCACCTGGTGCGCAACGCCATCGACCACGGCGTGGAAACCCCCGACCTGCGTGAAGCCCAGGGCAAGCCCCGCAGCGGCCACGTGCGGCTGTCGGCGCAACAGGAAGGCGACTACGTCAGCATCGAAGTCCAGGACGACGGCGCCGGCATCGATCCCGAACGGCTGCGCCAGAAGGCGCGCGAGAAAGGCCTGATCGATCCGGAAGCAGCCGCCCGCCTGACCAGCGAGGAATGCCTGCACCTGGTGTTCCTGCCGGGCTTCTCGACCAAGCAGGAAGTCACCGACATTTCCGGCCGTGGCGTCGGCATGGACGTGGTGCAGTCGCGCATCCGCGAGCTCAGCGGCCAGATCCAGATCCAGTCCGAGCTGGGCCGTGGCAGCCGCTTCATGATCCGCGTCCCGCTCACCCTGGCGATCCTGCCCACCCTGCTGGTGCAGGCCGGCGAAGACGTCTATGCCCTGCCCCTGGCCCGCGTGATGGAAGTGCTGCATGCACCGAACACCTCGCTGGGCTGGTTCGATGGCCGCGCCGTGCTCGACCGCAAGTCGCACACGCTGCCGCTGGTGGACCTGCGCCATTGGCTGGCCGTCGCACCGGCTGCCTCGTCGCTGCTCACCATCGTGGTGCTGCAGGCAGGCGAAGCCCGCTTCGGGCTGGTGGTGGACCAGGTGCGGGGCCGCGAGGAAGTGGTGATCAAACCGCTGCCCAAGGCACTGCGCGGCCTGCGCGGCTACGCCGGTGCCACCCTGATCGGCGACGGCCGCATGTCACTGATCCTCGACGTGGACGGCCTCCGCTGACGCCGGTAGAGCCGACCGTTGGTCGGCTGCTTTACCCCCAAAAACTGTGACCGCCGCCCCACCGGATTCCTTCGGCATCTCAAGTCCCATTCACATACGCCGATAACGGACCCATGGACAGACTCAGCCTCATCGGACTTTTCCTCGCCCTGGCCTCACTGGTCGGCGGCAGCATCCTCAAGGGAGCCGGCCTGGCGTCACTGTGGTCGCCGGCCGCCTTCGTGATCGTGATCGTCGGCACCATCGCCTCCATCCTGCTGCACACCTCGCCGGCGGTGTTCAAGCACGCCTTCAAGATTGTGCGCTGGGTCATCCTGCCGCCCAGCAGCGACCGCCACGAGCTGATCAAGCAGATCGTGGAATGGAGCAACATCGCCCGCCGCCAGGGCCTGCTTGGCCTGGAAGCGCAGGTGGACGCACAGAACGACCCGTTCCTGCGCAAGGGCCTGCAGCTGCTGGTGGACGGCGTGGAGCCGGAAACCATCCGCCACATGATGGAAATCGAACTGAGCAGCCAGGAGCACCAGGACCTGGCCGCGTCCAAGGTATTCGAGGGCATGGGCATCTACGCCCCCACGCTGGGCATCATCGGCGCGGTGCTGGGCCTGATCGCGGTGATGAAGAACCTGGCCGACCCGAGCAAGCTCGGCCACGGCATCGCCGCGGCGTTCACCGCCACCATCTACGGCATCGCCTCGGCCAACCTGCTGTTCCTGCCGGTGTCGGCCAAGCTGAAGAGCGTGATCCACCACAACAGCCGCGACCGCGAAATGATCATCGAAGGCCTGATCTCGATCGCGCAGGGCGAAAACCCGCGCAACATCGAAACCAACCTGTCCGGGTTCCTGCACTGACATGGCCCGTCGCAAGCATCACGAAGAGCATGCCAACCATGAGGCCTGGGCCATTCCCTATGCCGACCTCATGACGCTGCTGCTCGCCTTCTTCGTGGTGATGTACGCCATCTCCTCGCTCAACGAAGGCAAGTACCGGGTCATGGCCGATGCGCTGACCACCGCCTTCGGGGGCGCGCCGCGCACCATCAACCCGGTGCAGGTGGGCAACCAGCAGGTGCAGGGCGGCGGCTGGGACAGCCCGTCGGTGATCAAGGCCGGCAACCGCGTCGGCCCGGCCGCGCCGGCCCCGTCCAACGACCCCACCCTGCTGCCGGCGATGGCCTCGCAGATGCGCATGCCGGTCTCGGTGCGCAACCAGGAACAGCTGCAGCGCGCCGAGCGCCAGCTCAACACCATCGCCGACAAGCTCACCGCCACGCTGGCACCGCTGATCGAGCGCGGCATGATCACCGTGCGCCGCACCGAGCTGTGGATCGAGGTGGAGATCAACAGCGACATCCTGTTCCCCACCGGCTCGGCCACGCTGGACGTGCACGCACGCGACACCTTGTCCAAGCTGGCCCAGGTGCTGCGCGAGGCGCCCAACGGCGTCCGCGTGGAAGGCCACACCGACAACATTCCGATCGCCACGCCATTGTTCCCCTCCAACTGGGAACTCTCGGCCGGGCGCGCGGCCAGCGTGGTCCACCTGTTCGCCGACCAGGGCCTGCAGCCGTCGCGGCTGGCGATGGTCGGCTACGGTCAGTTCCGCCCGCGCGAAGACAATGCCAGCGCCGAAGGGCGCAACCGCAACCGGCGCGTGATGGTGATCATCCTGGCCGACACCGCCCAGGGCGTGGATCCGATCGGGCCGCAGTTGACCGCCGAATCTGACCCGGCCATGCCCGGCAAGACCCCCTCCGTAACCCCCATCGCACCGGTGCAGTTGCCACCGGTGCCGGCCGGCAGCCGTGTGGGCGCCGCCGTCTCCCCTGCAATGAAGGAGTGAACCGAATGCGCATCTGGGCAATCGCCAATCAGAAGGGCGGCGTGGGCAAGACCACCACGAGCCTGGCTTTGGGCCGTGGCCTGGCCACCCTGGGCCACCGTGTGCTGCTGATCGATCTTGATCCGCATTCGTCGCTGACCCGCGCCTTCGGCGTGCCGCTGGACCCGCCGCCGCAGGGCGTGCTGGAACTGTTCGGCGCGCCGCCGGCCGAGCTGTCCTCGCTCAGCCGCCACAGCGATATTCCCGGCCTGGATTACGTGTGCGCGCAGGCCGCGCTGGCCACCCTGGAACGGCGCAGCGCCAACCAGCCCGGGCTCGGCCTGGCCCTGCAGAACGCCTTTGCCCGCCACCAGGGCCAGCACGACTACATCCTGCTGGACTGCGCGCCCACGCTGGGCCTGCTGATGATCAATGCGCTGGCCGCCGCCGACCGCCTGATCATTCCGACCCAGGCCGAACCGCTGGCGCTGCACGGCCTGGACGGCATGGTGCGGACCGGCGAGATGGTCGAACGCTCGCGCCGCCGCCCGCTGCCGATGTCGATCCTGCCGACCCTGTTCGACCGCCGCACCCGCGCCGGCAACGAAACCGTCAAGCTGATGCAGGACACGCACGGCCACCGCGTCTGGGAAGATGCGATTCCGGTCGACACCCGCATCTGCAATGCCGCCAGCCTGACCGTTCCGGCGCAGTCCGACGATTACCCCGGCCGTGGCCTGGCGGCGTACCGCCGTGCCCTGGAATGGATCATGGCCGACGACGCGCTGCAGATGGAGCGCGCGGCATGAACACCGCCGGCGTGCTCGACGACTACCTGGAACAACTGCTGGGCGATGCCGTGCCGGCCG
>LNAP01001355.1_pt1 | contig 26186 bp, 21 predicted proteins | sample 602601 | NCBI WGS metagenome assembly LNAP01 (sample SAMN02440304, study PRJNA202911) | soil metagenome | biome: Subtropical and temperate rainforests or woodlands; isolation source: soil samples (1 kg each in a 20% v/v slurry with milli Q water) were... ...
CGGCGCTTGCGGCTCAGGTCGTCGTTGCTGAAGCGGGACGGCGGCAGCGGCCCGTGGGCGTTGCACTCCCAGAGGTGCGTGGCGGCTGTCGCGGCGGCCGGATCCAGCTTCATGTCGAGTGAACGAGACGAGGGCAGCTGCCGTCAAAGGTAAGGGAGTAAGCGAGACTGCCTCAGTGAGCGTGAGCGCGCATGTGACGAGCAGGCGTCGCACATTGTTATATGTGCCGTTTTTACTTTGCATTGCTGAGCACGACAAGCAGCAGTTCAAGATAGGGGCCACTGCGCGGCGAGTCACGTGTGTCAGACACCTGCCACCTCTGCTGCTGCATGCGCTGTTGCACCCGTGGCAGCACTGATCGATCACGCGCGGCTTCGATATACAAGCGCGGCAGACGTCCGAAACGCTCGGCGCTCCACTGCGCGGCGATGTCGCGACCGCCGTCGGGCTGCACCGTCAGGCGGCGCGCGGCACTGATCGCGGCCTGTGCCGGTGCATCGTGAAAGAACACCGCACAGGCGGCATCGCTGGGTACGCGACTGCCGCCGGGCACCGCTTCGAGATAGGGCCCGATGCCGCTGACCTCGGGAAAGTCGCGGGCGAGTTCGGCACAGAGTTCGCCGAAGCCCATGCCGCTGGGCAGCATCATGCCGGCGACATAGGCGACCCCGGCGATGCGCTCGGCATAAGCCTCGGCCACGGCGGTGGCGGTGACGCCGCCGCCGGAATGCGCCACCAGCTGAATCGGGCCAGGCAGCGTCTCGATCAGCGCTCCAATGTGCTCGACGTAGCGCTGCAGCGAGACATCGGCGAGCGGCGTGGCGTCGCTACCATTGCCTGGTAGATCGACCGCGTGCGGTCGGTGCCCGGCGCTGCGCAGGCCTTCGAGCAGCGAATCCCAGACCCAGCTACCGGCCCAGGCCCCGTGGATGAGGACGATGTCAGCCATAGGTCCTCCGGTACATCTCGCGGTGGTGTTCCTCCACTGTCACGGCGGGGTAGCGCGGCGCCTCGCCGGGCGCGAGGCAGGTCGGCAGGCACTCGACCAGATGGTCCGGGTTGCCGCTGAAGAAGAACGGCACGCTGTAGCGCTCGCGTCCGGAAATGTTGACCACCCGGTGTAGCGTCGAACGGTACTGATCGTTGGTCCAGCGGGCGATCATGTCGCCCAGGTTGACCACATAGGTGCCGGGCACGGGCGCTGCGTGAATCCAGCTCATGCTGTGGCGATCCCAGACCTGCAGGCCGGGGTTCTCGTCCTGCAGAAGCAGCGTCAGCCCGCCGAAATCGGTATGCGCGCCACAGCCCTTCTCGCCGGGCGCGGCGTTGGCCGGCTGCGGCGGATAGTGCAGCAGGCGCAGGGTGCTCATGGAGTCGCGGCAGAAGCCGGCGAAATGTTCCTCCGGCAGTTGCAGCGAGAGCGCGATGGCACTCATCAGCCGCGCCGCCAGAGCATTCATCGCATCGCGATAGCGCTCCATGGTCGGGCGAAAGGCCGCAAGCTCGCTCGGCCACTGGTTGGCGCCGTGGTTGAAGCGCCCGGCCAGTACCCGCGGGTCGTCCTCGGCCAACTCCTCGCCGATATAGAAGCCTTCCTTGAGATCGGCCGGTGCACCGGCTTCCAGCACCTGACCGCGCAACGGCTCATAGCCGCGATTGGCCTTCGAGAACACCTTGTCCAGCGCACGCTTGCCTGCTTCCGGCTGGGAAAAGAAGGCCCGCGCCTGCTCGAACACCGCCTGTTGTAGCGCCGGGTCGACGCCGTGGTTGGCGACGCAGAAGAAGCCGACCTCGCGACAGGCCGCACCGATGCGTTTGGCTACGGCGACGCGCTCGTCGAGATCGGTAGAAAACAGCCCGGCGATATCGATCAGCGGCAGCGCGGCGGCTTCGAGATGACGGGCACAAAGGGACTGGTTCATGGCTCGATCCTGCTCTGCCGACGCGGAATGGCGGTCGGCGAGCGCAGTATCTGGCGGGTCATGCTGTGCGCAGAAGCAGAGAATATCGAGCAAGCCGATGCCGTTCCGGCATCACCTTCCAGTGCTTCAAAAGGAGGCGGAAGGTGTTTCTGAAAGGTGCACTGCAAGGGGCCGGCGTTGTGTAGTTTTCAAATCTAACGCAGAAATTATGCGACGTTCGCGCACTATATCGGTGCGGTTATCCGGCTTGCAGAAAGGCAATTATTTTTTTGGGCCAAACAGGAAGGCGTCAGTCATGACCGCCTTCCGCCTCGCTCTAGGGTGTGTTGACCGCTTCGAGAAGGGCCTCGGCCAGAGTCTGGCTGGTGAAGGGTTTGGCTAGCACACGCAGCCCGTGCTCGGCAGCGAGACGCTCGGTGTAGCCTGTCGCGAGGATGATGGGCAGTTCGGGATACAGGCCTTGGGCTTCCGCCGCAAGACCAACCCCGTCCAGCCGTCCGGGCATGACGATATCCGAAAGAAGCACATCGATAGGCGGGCGCGTGTCATCGGCGAGCCTGGCCAGGGCTGAATCCGCGTCCTGCGCCTCGTCGACCAAATAGCCCAGTTCCTCAAGCATAGACATCACCACCTCGCGCACCTCGGCGTCGTCGTCGACCAGGAGTACCCGTGTGGTTCGGTTGGCACGTTCCGGTGTCTTCTCTACCGGGCCAGCCGGTTCGCTGCGGTGTTCGACGCGTGGCAGCAGGAGGCGGACGCGGGTGCCCTTGCCGACTTCGCTGTCGATCGCTACCGCGCCGCCTGATTGGTGCGCGAAGCCATAGACCTGCGCCAGACCGAGGCCCGTTCCCTCGCCGATGGCCTTGGTTGTGAAGAAAGGCTCGAATGCCCGCGCCTGGACCTCCTTGCTCATTCCACAACCTGTGTCGAGGACGTCGACGGCGAGATAGGTCCTTGTCCCCAGGCTTGGCAGGGCGATGTCTCCATGCGCCACGTCGTGCAGGCTGATGCTCAACGGACCGCCGTCTGGCATGGCGTCCCGTGCATTGATCGCCAGGTTGAGGATGGCCAGCTCGCATTGCACCGGGTCCAGCGCCGCCGGCCAGGGGCGGTCCGGCAAGTCGAGCTGTAGAACGACGTTATTGGGCAACGCGCCGGTCAGCAGTTCGTGCATGCCGAGAATCAATGCGCGCAAGTCGACCTGCTCGACATCTCCGGTGCGGTTTCGACTGAAGGTCATCAGGTGCCGCGTAAGGCGGGTAGCCCGTTGAGCCGAACGCTGGCATGCCTCGATGGCGCGCTTGGCTCGGGGGTTCGGGCTCAGCATGTCGGCCAGTTGCAAGCCGACGGTCATGCTTTGCAGAAGGTTATTGAACTCGTGCGATATACCCGCGGTGAGGTTGCCCAGCGCTTCAAGTTTCTGGCCCTGTAGCAGCGCCCGATGCGAGCGTTCGGCCTGGGCGACGGCTTCCTCGACCCGCTCTGCCATTTCCTGGCTCGAGCGGTGAATGGTCTTGCTGGCCTGGGCAAGTACCTGCGCGGTCCGGTCAGTCTCGTCCATGCCGGTCCGAGGTGCCTCGAAGACTTCCCCTCGGGCCAAGGCACCGGCTGCCTGGTCCAGTTGAGTCAAGGGGCGGGTGATGGTGCGGCCGAGCGCAATGGCCAGTCCGATCGCCGCCGCGAGCACCAGCAGGATGCCGATGGCAGCGGTTCCGATGGGCTTCAATACGCTGGCGAGCAGGTCCTCACGGGGAATGCCGATCAGTACCGTCCAGCCTGAACTTTCACCACGGCTGATAAAAGAAACCACGCGTTGATTGTCGCGGGTGACGGAAATCAGCTTGCCTTGGCGAGTCGCTAGCCCGCGTAAATCGGCGACGAAGTTGTCGTCCGCGGCTTCACCTACATGTCTGCTGGGGTCCCGGGTGCGCGCAACGATAGTGTGTGTCTGGTCCAAAACGGCACCAAGCCAGCGCTCGGGAAGCTCCTGAGCTTGCAGCAGGGCTTCGATGCGGCTGACCGGAAACTTCATGGTCAGGTAGTAGACGACTCGGCCGTCACGCATCACCGGGCGGTGAATGGCGACGCTGTGCACGCGCGTCAACGGGTCGCGAAACATCGGACTGACGTCTAGCAGCGGGGTGTTCTCGAAGCCTGGCAGGCTCGGTGGCATCGGCAACGGCGCGCCAAAAGGGTAGTCCGTATCAGCCAGGGGCACGCCGTTCGGGTCGAATATGCTTACGCCGGTGGCTATCGGTTGAACGGTCTGCTGTAGACGTTCATGAAACGCACGCAGATCGCCACTCACCAGTGTTGGCGAGGCGGCCAGCGTCGTGACCACTGCGCCGAAGCGATCAAGTTCGCGCTCAACGGCAAGACTTACGCCGCGAGTGGTCTCGTACATACTTTGGTCGATCTGCTGTGACTGCGCTCGGTAAACCGAATAGGTTGCAAACAGCGCGAAGGCCAGCGCCGGTGCGATGACGGCGATGACCAGCCAGATGAGACGGGCGCGTATCGACACGAAGCAAGTTCCTGATCGGAGCAAGAGTCAATGCGGGTTCGGCATCATGTATGAGCCCGTTGCTTTCGTCGGGCCTAGTCAGAAGACCGCAGGCGCGCCGGCTTGTTACGACGTTACAGACCAATGACGGCATCGAACCAACCGAACTTCAGCGGGAACACCTGCGCGTCGCCTCGGCTGAAGGTGGGCTGACGGATTGGCCGACCCGCCTGGAACGCCCCGTAAGGAAGGGGTGGATCAGTGAACTTCCACACCATCGATAGCGGTGCGCAACGAGATTGCCAGTTCTTCCAGCCGGTAGGGCTTGGCCAATACGTGCACGCCTTCTGCGGCGGCAGATTGCTGTGCGGCTTCGGCGTAGCCGCTGGTAAGCAGCACGGGAACACCGAGGGCGCGGGTGCGGATCTCTCGGGCCAGTTCAACACCGTTCATGCCGCCCGGCATCATCACGTCGGAGAATACGATGTCCACCTGACAGCCGTTCTGCAGCGCGCCCAGCGCGTCTGTGGCACTGGCGGCATGGGTGACGCGATAGCCGAGATGTTCGAGCATCTCGCCGACCAGGGCCGCGACTTCTTCATCATCGTCCACCAGCAGTACGGTACCGGCCGAGGCGTCGGGGCTGTCGTCTTCGACAGGCCGTTCGCCGTCGGGCTGATCGGGCACACGCGCCGAACGTGGCAGCAGCATGATCACGCTGGTTCCGCGATCGCATTCGCTTTCGATCCACACGGTGCCGCCGGACTGCCGCGCGAAGCCGTAGACCTGTGCCAGCCCGAGCCCTGAGCCTTTGCCTATCTCCTTGGTGGTGAAGAAGGGGTCGAATACGCGGGTGCGAACCTCCTCGGGAATGCCGGTGCCCGAGTCGGTCACCGTGAGGCGGACAAAATCGCCGGTGATGCCCAGCACCGTTTCGCCAGGTGCATTGCTGGCTTCGATCAGGATCGAGCCGCCGTCGGGCATGGCGTCGCGGGCATTCACGGCCAGGTTGAGGACGACCAGCTCCAGCTCGCCAGGGTCCACTTCGACCGGCCAGAGATCCGGCTCGAACTGCACTTCCACGTGCACGTCGCCGCTCAGGCTGCGGTCGAGCAGCTCGCGCATGCGGCCGATGCGCAGCACCAGGTCGACCGACTCGGGTTCCAGTGACTGGCGGCGGGAGAAGGCGAGCAGTTGCCGGGTGAGGGCGGTTCCGCGTTGCGCGGCCTGGCGCATGCCATCCATCAACCGCTCGCGGCGTGCAGGGTCGGCGCGGCGGTTGAGCATGTCGAGGCCGCCGGAAATCACCATCAGCAGGTTGTTGAAGTCGTGGGCGATGCCGCCGGTGAGCTGGCCGATGGCTTCGATCTTCTGCGCCTGGCGCAGGGTTTCTTCGATCTGCGCGCGCTCGGCCATCTGTGTGCGCAATTCCTGGTTGGCCTTTTCCAGTTCGCTGGTGCGCTCGACGACCAGCGCTTCGAGTTGATTCGAGGCGCGCTCACGGGCTTCGAGCAAGGCTCTGACTTCGTACTGGCGATGCCGCCCGCGCAGGGCGGCTTTCACCGCGCTGGTAAGGGTGATGCTCTGTACCGGGCGTTCCAGCAGGGAAACGTTGCGCAGCGCCGCCACCATGCGCTGACGCCATGCGGCGACTGCCGGCTGTTGATGCTTGCTGGTGAGGACCACGAATGGAAAGTCGGACCACGCCGGTTGCTGATCGACCCAGGTGGCCAGTGCTTGGAGGTCCTGACCGAAGAGGCCTTCTTCGGCGATGAAAACGGCGTCGGCATCGGTTTCGGCGCGACGTAGCACCTCATCGACACTGTGGCAGACAACGGCGTCCATGCCGCTGCGGCTGAGCAGTTCGGCCGAGGCGGGACCGTCCCGGCCGATGGGGGCATAGACGACTACGATGGGGCCTTCTCGTTTAGTGGGCGTCGTCATGCTCGTCTGTCAGTAGCTGAGTCGCATCACCGGTGTATTCCGGTGTGCCCGATAGGATGCCGCTGAAGTGGCTGAGCGGCGGCCCGACCTCGAGGCCGGCGCTACTGAGGCGGTACTCACGGACGGTGTTTTCATGCCGTCCGCTGCGCTTTTTCACCACTGACAACGCCCGGCGAACGACGCCGGCATGCTCGAAGTAGCGCTGCATGATAACCGCATCGCTGAGATAGCTGATATCCACAGGCGTATCCATTGGGCCGACCAGGCCATGCTGGGCGAGCACCATGATGCTGATCACGCCTTTCTGGCCCAGATAACTCAACAGCTCGTGCATCTGCAGAATCAGGAATCGGCCATCAGGCATCGCGTGCAGATAGCCGTTGAGGCTGTCCAGAATCACCAGGCCGGCCCCCCGCACCTCTACGCCCTGGCGGACCGCGGCGGTGAACTCGCCGGGCGACAGCTCGGCCGGGTCGACCTGTTGCAGATGCAGCAGCCCCTGTTCGATCCACGGTTCCATGGGCAGCCCCAGCGCCCGCCCGCGCGCCAGCAGTGTGGCGATGTTTTCGTCAAAGACGAAGAAGGCGACCTGCTCGCCGCGTTTGCACGCCGCGACCGCATAGCTCAAGGCCAGCGAGGATTTGCCCACGCCGGCAGCGCCGACCAGCAGCGCGTTGGTGCCGCGTTCCAGGCCGCCACCCAGCATCTTGTCCAGTGCCGGATTACCGGACGAGGCCAGCTCACCGGAGAAGGACGAGTGGTGCTCGGCGGCGATGAGCCGGGGATAGATGCGCAGGCCGCCCTTGCGGATGGCGAAGTCGTGGTAACCGCCGCGAAACTGGATGCCACGCATCTTGATCACCCGCAGACGCCTGCGCTCGGCACCGTAGTCGATTGCCACCTGCTCCAGCATGACCACGCCGTGGGAGATGGAATGCAGTTGCAGGTCGCCCACTTCCGAAGTCTGGTCGTCGAGCAGGATCACCGTGCAGTTGCGGGTGGTGAAGAAATGCTTGAGCGCCAACACCTGCCGGCGGTAGCGCAGAGGGCTTTGCGCCAGCAGGCGCATTTCCGAGAGGCTGTCGAAGATCACCCGCGTCGGATTGGTTTCGGTGACCCGATCGAACACCTGCTGCGTGGTTTCACTCAGCTCCATCTCCACGGGGTGCAGCACCGTCAGTTCCAGGTCCGGGTCCAGGCTGGTTTCCGGCGTGACCAGCTCGAACACATCGATACCGTCGAGGGACCAGCCGTGCCGCTTGGCGACCAGCTCCAGTTCGTCCTTGGTTTCCGAGAGGGTGACATAGAGAACGCGCTCGCCCTGGCGGACCCCTTCGAGCAGGAACTGCAGCGCAATGGTGGTCTTGCCCGAGCCCGGGCTACCTTCGTACAGGTACATGCGGTTGGGGTCGAGGCCGCCGCCGAGAATGTCATCCAGCCCCTCGCTGCCAGTGGAGATGCGAGGGGGTTCATCGTCTGATTGGAAGGAAAGATTAGTGAAATCGGTCATTCCGTTCTCCTTAACGCAGGCGCCGCTGCGTGCTTCGTTCCCACTCCCGCAGGTCCATATCAGGACGGAGGCGGAGGGGAACAGGCCCGTTATTCGCCTGGTGGGCAGGTCGGGCTGAATGCCGCTCGAATCGTCGGTTGATGCGCTTCTGATGTGCCGAAAATTGCGCGTTTGGCGGTCGACGTTCGAGGGGCGCAGTCATTTAATCCGACTCGCCAGCCGCCTGCCCGTTCCGCATGAGTGTGCTCGGCACCTTCGCTGCAGCGCGCTCTCCAGGCGGCGCGACCATCTGCTGCGCGGTCCCCCCGGGCGCTTCGCTCGTTGCCCTTGAGCTACTTCGAACCACTCCGCTGCGCAACAGACTGCAACCATTGAACCTTGGATCATGGGCCGGGCTGCCCCATGATCAGCCTTTGCCTTCGCGGGTCGCCTGCATGTCTCGAATCTCTCGTCCGTCGGCTTCGGCACTGGGCCGCTTTCTGCAACTGGGCGGCACCGGCGCGCGCATTGCCGGCAACCTGCTGGTGCAGCGCATCACGCCGGGCAAGGCGCGTATCGACTGGGTGCCGGTCGGCGAACTGCTCGGTGATGCGCTTGGGCAGATGAAGGGGCCGGTGCTGAAGCTCGGTCAGCAGGCCTCGCAATGGCAGGATCTGCTGCCAGAACCGATCAGCGCGGCGCTGGCGCGCTTGCAGAACCAGGTGCCCTCGCTGCCGTTCGATGCACTGCAAGCCAATCTGCAGCGCCTCTACGACGGCAAGCTGTACGAACTGTTCGAGTCCATCGAGCCGGAGCCCGCGGCGGCGGCCTCGCTGGGCCAGGTCCACCGCGCTCGGGATCGGCAGGGCAGGGCGCTGATCATGAAGGTCCAGTACCCCGGCATCCGCGCCATCTGCGATGCCGATCTGCGCCAGTTGCGTCGCCTGATGCCTTTGGGCCGACTGTTCGGCACGCCGCCCGCGCGTCTCGATGCGGTGTATATCGAGCTGCAACGGGCCATTGCCGAGGAACTCGACTACGACGCCGAGCGCGCCAACCTCGAAGCCTTCCGCGAGCACTTCAGCAACTGGCCGGGCATCCGCATTCCCTTTGCCGCGGGCGAACTCTGCCGGCCCGGTGTGCTGGTGCTGGAAGACCTGCCGGGCCGCTCCATGGCCGAGGTCGAACAGGCCCCGGCGGAGGTGCGCCAGCGCCTGGCCGAAACCCTCTGCGAATGGCTGGCCGAGCAGGCGTTCGGCCTGCAACTGCTGCATACCGATCCGCATCCCGGCAACCTCGCCTGGACCGAGACCGGCGAGCTGGTGGTCTACGATTTCGGCAGCGTGCTGCGTCTGGAACCGCGTTTGCTGGCGGGCTACGTACAGATGTTCGAAGCACTGCGTAGCGTTTCCAGCGAGGCGTTGGAGCCGGGATTCCAAGCCCTGGGCGGGCGCCAACCGGGGAGCACGCCGCCGCACGGCCTGTATCGACGCATCCACCTGATGTTGCACCCGCTACTGCAACCCGGCGCGCAGTGGGACTTCCGCGAGGCGGCGCTGCATCAACGGCTGTCCGAGCTGTTCCCCCTGATGATGTCCGCACTCGGCAGCCTGCAACCGGCTTCCGGCACCTTGCTGATCAACCGCACCCTGGAAGGCCATTACTGGAACCTCTACCGGCTCGGCGCTTGCTTGCCCATCGCCGACCTGCTCGCCGAACATATCGAACGCTGGCGCAGCGAAGCCGACGCCCGTCGACCGTAAATCTGGAGATCGTCATGCCGTTGGATTCATTCCCCGAAGGGTTTCGTGCGCTGGTCATCGGCGCATCCGGTGGCATCGGCGCCGCACTGGTCGATGCCTTGCGCAGCGATCCGCACTGCGCATCGGTCATTGCGCTGAGTCGCTCGTCCGAGCCGGCGCTCGACCTGACCGATCCCTCCAGCATCGAACAAGCCGCGGCCAGCGTGGCGGGGCAGGGGCCGTTTCATCTGATCATCAACGCCGCCGGCGTGCTGCACGGTGCCGACTTCATGCCGGAGAAGCGCCTGGCCGATCTCGACCAGGCGCAGCTGCTCGCCACCTTCCAGATCAACACCTTCGGCCCGGCCATCCTGCTGCGTCACTTCAGCGGGCTGCTCGACCGCCAGCGCGGCGTGCTCGCCATGCTCTCGGCCAAGGTCGGCAGCATCGGCGATAACCGCCTCGGCGGCTGGTACAGCTACCGCGCCTCCAAGGCCGCGCTGAACATGCTGATCAAGACTGCTTCCATCGAGGTGCGCCGTAGCCAACCGAATGCGGTGCTGCTGGCGCTGCACCCGGGAACGGTGAACTCACGGCTGTCACAACCATTCCGCGGCGCCGAAATCGGCAGGCCTGCGAGCGATGCCGCGCGGGATCTGTTGCGGGTAATCGATGGGCTGGGGCCGGACGCCAGTGGTGGGTTCTATGCGTATAGCGGGGAGGAGTTGCCGTGGTAAGCCGCTGGGGCGGATGCTGACGGACAGCCAGGCTCGATAGTCGTCCTCGTGGCGGCGGGCGGGGCTGCGTAACAAAGGTCAACGATGGGGTTGCGGGCCAAGCAGGCGCGCTCTCATCGCTGCACATTTTTTTCACAAATATCCAGTCTGCATGTCTCGCCAATACTGAGTCTTAGATATTTCAGCCTAGCTTCGCCTGCATATTCAAAAGCACATTCCGGAAGCGCCAGTTCTCTCGGCCGGCGCGGCATTCTCCTCAAGCCCGCTGCGCACCTACGCCTCGCCCCCATTGTCTATGTTGGTGATAACCGCCCCACCCATCGCGGGGCGGCAGTGATCACAAGAATAAGGATGAGCACGATGCGTTTGCTTCAGATCAGCAGATTGACCCTTGGCGTGGCGATCGTCGCCACCGGCCACATCGCCCACGGCGCACTTCTGGAGGGCGGGGCGGTCGCAGCCCCCGATGAGTACAGCGCCAAGGCGGCCGCTCAGGTGCTCAAGGCCGGCGGCAATGCGGTGGATGCCGCGGTGGCGACCGCCCTCACCTTGGCCGTTACCTACCCCGAGGCCGGCAATATCGGCGGCGGTGGCTTCATGACGCTGTACATCGAGGGCAAGCCGTACTTTCTGGATTACCGGGAAGTCGCGCCCAAGGCCGCCAGCAAGACCATGTACCTCGACGACAAGGGCGAAGTGATCGAGAACCTGAGCCTGGTCGGCGCCAGGGCCTCCGGTGTGCCCGGCACCGTGTTGGGCATGTGGGAGGCCCATCAGCGCTTCGGCAAGCTGCCCTGGAGCGAGCTCATTACCCCGGCGGTCGGCTATGCCCGTACAGGCTTCACGGTTGCAGACCAGCAATACCAGTACCGCGAGGACGCCCTCGGGTTGTTCAACGGTACGACCAACTTCGAGGATTACTTCGGCGCCATGAAGGCGGGTTCCACCTTCCGCCAGGCGGAGCTGGCCGAGACCTTGGAGCGCATCGCCGACAAGGGGCCTGACGACTTCTACAAAGGTAAGACCGCCGACTTGCTGGTTGCGCAGATGCAGCGTGACGACGGGCTCATCACCAAGGAGGACCTGGCCGACTACCGCGTCAAATGGCGCGAGCCGATGCGTGTCGACTGGCAGGGCAACAGCCTCTACACCGCGCCACTGCCCAGCTCCGGCGGCATCGCCCTGGCGCAGCTGATCGGCATGAAGGAGCAGCGCGCCGCCGACTTCAAGGGTGTCGAACTCAACTCGGCACGTTACATCCACCTGCTGGCGGAGATCGAAAAGCGCGTGTTTGCCGACCGTGCCGACTACCTCGGCGACCCGGACTACTCCGACGTACCGGTCACGAAGCTGACATCGACTGATTACCTGAAGCAGCGCGCGGCCGAGGTCAATCCAACTGCCATCTCCGAGACCGAGAAGGTGCGCCCGGGCCTTGAGCCAAGGCAGACGACTCACTTTTCCATCGTCGATGCCGATGGCAACGCGGTCAGCAACACCTACACCCTCAACCTGGATTACGGCAGCGGTGTGGTGGTCAAGGGCGCCGGCTTCCTGCTCAACAACGAAATGGACGACTTCAGTGCCAAGCCGGGCGTCGCCAATGCCTTCGGCGTGGTCGGTAGCGACGCCAATGCCATCGAGCCAGGCAAGCGCATGCTGTCGTCGATGAGCCCGAGCATCGTCACGCGTGACGGCAAGGTCAGCCTGGTACTCGGTACACCGGGCGGTTCGCGCATCTTTACCTCGATCTTCCAGGTGCTGAACAACGTCTACGACTTCGACATGCCGCTGGAAAAAGCCGTGGCCGCGCAACGCGTGCACCATCAGCTGCTGCCGAAGGACACCATCTACTACGACGCCCATGCACCGCTGACCGGCAAGGTGGCCGACGAGCTGAAAGCCATGGGCTACACGCTGGAGGATCAGGGCTGGTTGATGGGTGATATCCAGGCGATACGCGTCGATGGCACGCGCCTGCAGACCGGCTCAGACCCGCGCGGTCGTGGAGTGGGGATGGTCGTCAAGCCTTGATGGGCGAGGAAGGCCGCGGGTAGGAGAGCGCAGCCGCGTTTTGACACGTCATGCGCCGCAGGACCGCGGCGCATCGATGTTCAGCCTTTCGATGTGCCTATCCATCGGGTCATGCGGCGTCAAGCGTGCCCTCAGAGGGCAAACGGGCATATCGCTTGTCCTGCTCACCCGTTGGAAATTCCAAAGGCCTATGTCGAGTCTGCTGCTCCTACCCCTCAGTCAGCGCCTGCAACCGCTCTAGCTATTTGGTTTGAACGTCATTCGCCGTCTGGCTGTCCGACTTCGGGACAGGGGTTCCGTGGCCCTGGCGCTTTATTTTGTTGCGAAGTTTGTGCAGCTAGGCGCGCATTCCGAGGCAGTTCGGCATGGCGGTCAGCGTGCTCCGCCGGGCCGTTTTCCGAGTGGAACTTCCCAAGCCGCGCGACCCCGATCCATTGGTTCATAAGGAGTCGAGATGCCTACAAATCCCCCCAACGGATTGACCCGACGCAAGCTGCTCACTGCATCGGCCGCTACCGTGGCGGCCGGGGTCGCCGCGACCGCGAAGGCCGTTACCGTCAACGGCGTACCGCAGTGGCTGCCCTTCGACCATAACGGCCCGCTGCATTACGAGGCCAAGGGCTGGCAGTTCTTTACTCTTGAGGAGGCCCGGGAGGTGGAGGCGATCGTCGAGCGCCTGATCCCTGCCGACGATCTTTCAGTCAGCGGCAAGGAGGCGGGTTGTGCGGTGTTCATCGACCGCCAGCTGGCCGGCCACTATGGCCGCTATGAGCGGCTCTATCAGCATGGTCCGTTTGTGCCTGGCGTCGAACCGCCCTCGGACTTGGTGCCTGCCGAGCGCTACCGGGTCGGTATCGAACAGCTGGGCAGGCATTGCCAGGCGACGTTCGGCAAGCGTTTCAGCGAGCTGGAAGGTGACCAGCGCGATGACGTGCTCAGGAAGATGGAGAGTGGCGATATCGCCTTCGAAGGCATCGAGTCAGAGGTGTTCTTCGAACAGATTCTGCAAAACGCCATGGAGGGATTCTTCGCCGACCCGATCTACGGCGGCAATCGCGACATGGTCAGCTGGAAGATGCTCGGCTTCCCCGGTGCCCGTTACGACTATCGCCCCTACATCGACCGGCATAACGAGAAGCTGGATCTGGTACCGCTGTCGATCATCGGCAGTTCCTCATGGAGTCGCAAGGGATGAAGGATATGACCAAAAAACTGCCTTCAACCGACGTCGTGGTGGTAGGGCTCGGCTGGGCCGGGTCGATCATCGCCAAGGAACTCGCCGATGAGGGCCTGACGATCATGGGGTTCGAGCGGGGTGCCTGGCGTGATACCGCCAGCGACTTCAATATCGCCTCGGTGACCGACGAGCTGCGCTACGTGATTCGCCAGGAGCTCATGCTGCGCACCCGCCAGAACACCTGCACGATGCGCAACAAGCCAAGCGAAACCGCGCTGCCGATGCGTACCTGGGGCTCCTTTCACCCCGGCAACGGCACCGGTGGAGCGGGTAACCACTGGGCTGGCATCACCTTTCGCTTTCAGCCGGAAGAGTTTCGCCTCCGGAGCCATCTGGTCGAGCGTTACGGCGAGGCGTCCATCGAAGGGCTGGCCCTGCAGGACTGGGGCACCACCTGGGAAGAAATGGAGCCGCACTACGATGCCTTCGAGCGTGTGGCCGGCGTGTCCGGCAAGGCCGGCAACATAGGAGGCAACGTCGTCGACGGTGGCAATCCGTTCGAGGGCGCACGGTCCAGGGAGTACCCCAACCCGCCGACCAAGCAGACCTTCGCGCCCGTGCTGTTCGCCGATGCCGCACGTGACATGGGCTACACGCCGTTCCCGGTGCCATCGGCGTTGGCTTCGCAGGCCTATACCAACCAGTACGGCGTAACGATGGGGCCGTGCACCTTCTGCGGGTTCTGCACCAACTACGGCTGCGCCAACTATTCCAAGGCAAGCGCCATCGTCAACGTGCTGCCATCGCTGGCACGCCTGCCCAATTTCACCGCCAAGACCCATTGCGAAGTGCTGGAGGTAACGAAGGACAGCACCGGCAAGCGCGCCACTGGCATCGTCTATGTGGATTCCAACGGCGACCGATGGGAACAGCCGGCGGATATCGTCGTGGTCGCCGCGTTCACCTTCGAAAACGTACGCCTGATGCTGCTCTCCGGCATCGGCCAGCCCTACGACCCGCTAAGCAACACCGGTACCACCGGGCGCAACTACGCCTACCAGACGGCCAACAGCGTGCAGCTGTTCTTCGACGACAAGAACTTCAACCCCTTCATCGGTGGCGGCGCCATCGGCATGGGCATCGATGACTTCAACAACGACAATTTTGACCATTCCGGGCTGGGCTTTGTCGGCGGCGGCAGCACGCGGGTGACGCCCATTGGCGCAGCGCCCATCAACTCCCGTCCGGTACCGCCTGGCACGCCCAAGTGGGGCTCGGAGTGGAAGAAGACGACGGTGCAGTACTACGCCAACAGCATGTCCATCGGTTGCGAAGCGAGCAACTACAGCACCCGCAACAACTACCTGTCGCTGGACCCGAACTACACCGATCCGCACGGCCGACCACTGCTACGGATTACCTTCGACTTCACCGACAACGACCTGCGCATGGCGCAGTACGTCACCGACAAAACGGCTGAGATCGCCAGGGCGCTGAATCCGAAAATGATAGTCGCCAGCCCGCGCAAAGGGCCGTGGTCCAACACGTCCTATCAGTCCTCCCACGTGGTCGGTGGTTTCGTCATGGGGGCTGATCCTTCTACCAGTTCGGTAAACAAGCACCTGCAGGTCTGGGATGTGCCGAACCTGTTCGTGGTCGGCGCATCGGCCTTTCCGCAGAACCCCGGCTACAACCCAACGGGCACCGTCGGCGCACTGGCATTCAAGGCAGCGCATGCGATCCGCACCTACTACCTCAAACGTCCCGGGGAGATGATCAGCGTATGAAGCCTCTCCTGAACACCGGCCTCGCGTTGCTCGTCGCGACGAGCGTCAGCGCCTACGCCGTCACCGCTCCGGACGCCTACGAACTCGTGGAAAAAGGTCGCTACATCGCCACGCTCGGTGATTGTACGGCCTGCCACACATTGCCCGGCGAGCCGCTTTTCTCAGGTGGCGTGGCGATCGAAACGCCGTTCGGCGAACTACTGGGCGCCAATATCACCCCTGATCCGGCAACCGGTATCGGCCGCTGGACCTTCGAAGACTTCCAGAACACCATGGCCCGCGGCCATGGACGCAACGGCAAGCAGCTCTATCCGGCCATGCCCTATGCCGCGTATACGAAGGTCACGCGCGAGGACAACCTGGCGCTCTGGGCCTACCTGCGCACCGTGCAGCCGGTGCAGAACGAGGTGGAAACCAACCAGCTGCCGTTCCCCTTCAATGTGCGCCTGAGCATGAAGGCCTGGAACTGGCTCAACTTCACCGAGGGCGAGTTCGAGCCTGACGCGGAAAAGAGTGAGCAATGGAACCGCGGCGCGTACTTGGTGCAGGGGCTAGGGCATTGCGGCAGTTGCCACACGCCGAAGAACCTCATCGGCGGAGACAGGCGCGATGGCACACTCAAAGGCGGGGAGCTGCAGGGCTGGATGGCGCCGAATATCTCCAACACGGCGCATGTCGGCCTGGCCGAGTGGACCGAGGACGACATCGTGCAATACCTCAAGACCGGCGCCAACCGCTACGACATAGCCTCGGGGCCGATGGCCGAGGCGGTGGAGAAATCCACCCAGTACTGGCGCGATGCGGACCTGAAGGCCGTCGCGGTTTATCTCAAGAGCCTGGACCATGAGCACGAGAAGCCCGAGCCGCTGGGCGCTAACGATCCGATCATGACAGCCGGACGTAGTCTCTATGAGGATCGCTGCTCGGCTTGCCATACACCGGACGGCGAAGGCATTCCGACGCTGTTTCCCAAGCTGGCCAATGCCCCGCTTGTCAATGCGCGCGATGCGGTATCGATTATTCGCGTGGTACTTGCCGGCAATCGCGCCGGCACTACGGACGCGGCACCCACCGGGCCGGCCATGCCGTCGTTCGCATGGAATCTCTCGGATGAGAACATCGCCGACGTGCTCACTTATGTGCGCAACAGCTGGGGCAATGCGGCCCCGGCAGTCAGCGCCGATGAGGTGCGCAAGCAGCGCGAGGCGCTGCAAAGCCAGTGAACGTGTCGCTGGAGGTGTGCCGATGCTGGCGCGAGTATCAACGCCGCACAGTGCGGCGTTGAAACAGGAGGGTTACTGCGGGCGGTAGATGGCGCACAGCTTGTTGCCGTCAGGGTCGCGGACGTAGCTGAGGTGCAACGCGCCGAGGCTGGTTTCGCGCAGGCCCGGCGGGTCCTCGCAAGTCGTGCCGCCATGGGCGACGCCGATATCGTGAAACGCCTTGACCTGCTCGGCCGAGCTGCACTTGAAGCCAATGGTGCCGCCGTTGCCGACAGTCGCTTCCTCACCGTTGATCGGCTCGGTTACACCGAACAGGCTGCCGTCGTGACGGTAGAACAGGCGCGTATGCCCGGACGGCGCCACGTTGCGCAGCGGCTCGCCAGCGCCGAGTACGCCGAGCACGGCATCGTAGAAGCGCTTCGACCGTTCAATATCATTCGAACCGACCATTACATGGTTGAGCATGGGGGCCTCGCTATTTGGTTTGGAGTTGTGCGGCTATGGAGCGCGCACTCTAGCATCGGGATGAAGAGGGGGGGGCAAGCGGTGGGTTGGGCGGTGGGCCCTGATGTTCGACTGGTCGAGCATCGGCCACTTTCGGCCAGGAGCGGGCGGTGGGCACAGTGATGGCCAATGGGTAGGTCACCGATGCTACTTTCGAATTCTGGAGGCAGTAAGGCTTGCTGAGGCAATCTGCTAGCATGCGGGCAGGGCGGATTTATAAGGAGAAGCATGTGATCGTAGGGCTGTTATTAAGAAATTACAAAACATACCAAAATATAAATTTCATACCTCTTTCTAACGGCAGTATGTTTTCAGCAATAGTCGGCGAAAACGGCTCAGGCAAGAGTTCTGTTCTAGAGGCGCTTGATAGCTTCTTTAATTCGACAGAATGGAATCTGAATCACAGCTTGGCGAAAGGGTATCCCGAGAGGGAGCCTTACATTTGTCCTATCTTTCTTATAGAAAAGAGTTCATTTGACTTCGAGTACGATCAGTATGACGATTTTCTACAGAAAATAAATGAAATGGTATGGTCGGCGACTCCGCAGGAATTTAATTCATCGCCGAAACCTGTCAGCGAATTTTGTTCCAATAGAGATGTTTTACTGAGTGGTGGTTATGGCGCTCATAGCCATTACCTTCTACCTTTAGGGTTGATTAAAACAGCGGCAGGTGCAGCGCCTGGCTCGTATTTTTCAATATTTGAGTCTCTGGAAGAGTTTGGGGCGCTTCAAAATTATCCGTGCTGGTCAGAGTTCGTAGATGCGCTATTTTATTATGTGCAAACAACATATCAATATATATACGTTCCATCCGAAATCAATTTCAGAGAATACACAAAGATAGAAAGCAAAACAGTCCAGGCACTTCTAGGAACAAAAATTGAGGAAATAGTCAGAAACATTGTAAAAAAATCAACAGTCACCGATATCAATCAGAAGCTTAATGCGTTTCTAGCAGAAATCTCCAACACACTTGAACATTACGAATACAAAAAGCCTGCAAAAAAACAGAACCTATTCAACCAGTCACACTTAACAGAAAAAATCATAGAAGCTTTTTTTGATAGTAAGATTCTTACGAAAAAGGTAGGTAAAGATAGCGTTCCGGTAAACAATCTAAGTTCTGGAGAAAAAAGACAGGCTTTGATCGACATTGCAAGAGCATTTCTTTTGGAGACTGAAGCAACCAGAGAGCATCATGTTATATTTGCTATAGATGAGCCCGAACTTTCTCTGCACGTTTCTTCGTGTTTTGAACAATTCGAAAAATTGAAAGACATCTCTCAAGCAAGTGTCCAGACAATTGTCACTACTCATTGGTATGGCTTCATGCCGATTGTGTCTGACGGTGTCGCTATTTACTGTCCTAAGCTTGAGACCGAACTAATAATGATTGATTTGCGATGTTTCAGGGAAGACATTGCAAAGCTTAGAAAAACGACGCAAGGAAAGCTACCTTCGGACATAGAGCTTAAGGGATTAAACGATCTCGTTCAGTCAATGATAGCTTCTATAACAGGCAGCGACTATAGGTGGATAGTTTGTGAAGGCTCGGCAGACAAAATTTATCTCGACTTTTATTTGTCGAGAAAAAAACTGTTCATTCTGCCAGTTGGTGGTTCTAAGCACGTTAAGAAAATATTCAGATACTTGGAGATGGCTCTTGATGACCATCGAGACGACATTAAGGGTAAGGTTTTTTTACTACTAGATACTGATAAAGCATTTGAAAAATATGATGCAAACGACTCGATAAAACAAATTCAAATAAAGCGCATTCACAATGACATTGATGAAAGTAAAACAATTCTGAAATCAACAAGCAATACTGAATATCATCCTCCAACGGTTATGGAGGATACACTAATTCCCAATGATTTTACGACTACACTTAGAAGCTTCGAAAGTGATCCCGACTTTGGGGACTACGTGGGGCCTCTCTTGGACGCGATAAATCATGACCATGAAGACTGGCCTGCGGCGTTGGCGTTCGATTTGCGGACAACTGAGCAACGCAGCATGGAAGAACTATTCAACCTGCCTGGATTTAAAGTTAAGTTTGCGCTCAAATATACTGAGATTGCGGATGTGTCTAATATTCCACTATGGATGAATGAGCTGACTGACTTTTTGTTTCCAGTTATTAGAAAGTCTCGCACTAACAAACCAAGAGGTTAGCTTTGTGGGTAGCTGTGTGAATCGCCCTTGGTTTTGTAGACGCAGAGCGAATGCTCCTGGCCAATTCGAGTCGTCAGTGATCAATAAAGGTCGCCCAATGCAGCCCCAGCGGGGGGGCGATCAGAATCACTGTACGCTCTTGGCTGAAAGCAGCCAGCCTCTATTTCTAATCCAACCCCGGCAAACCCTGCTCCAACCTCGGACAAACCCACTCCACAAACGCCCGCACCCTTGGCGATAGCTGCAAGGCGTGAGGGTAGACGAGTTGGATCGGCAGGTCCTTCGGTTCGTAATCCCTGAGCACCCTTACCAGACGACCATCAGCCAGTTCATCGGCGACCTGATAGTGCATCAGCCGCGTGATGCCGAGGCCTTGCACGCAAGCCAGGCTGGCGGTGCGGATCTGGTTGCAGGTCAGGCGTGGGGTGATTTCTTCGGCCTGTTCCTTTTCGCCGTGGCGGTAGTACCAGTGGCGGCCCTGGGCGGCGAAGAGGATGCAGGCGTGGTCCTCCAGTGCTGCCGGGGTGTCGATGGCGGGAGCGGTGCTCAGGTAGTCCGGGCTGGCGCAGGTGACCAGCCGGGTGCTGCCGATCTGCCGGGCGACCATGGCTGAGTCGGGCAGGTGGCCGATGCGCAGGGCGAGGTCGAGGCGTTCGTCGAGCAGCGGGACGATCTGGTCGCTCAGGTTCAGCTCGACCCGGATCTCTGCATGCTCCTTGAGAAATTCATTCACTAGCGGCGCGACGTAACGCTGGCCGAACTCCACTGGTGCGGTGATGCGCAGTAGGCCGCGGACGGCGCCGTCGCTGGCCTCCAGGCGCTGCTCCATGTCGGAGAAGTCCGCCAGCATGCGCCGGCTCCAGGCCAAGTACTCCGCGCCCTCGTCGGTGAGTGCCATGCGCCGGGTGCTGCGGTTCAGCAGGCGCACGCCGAGGTGCCGTTCCAGCGCGGCCAGTGAGCGCACCACCGACGCCACGGACTGTCCGGTGGCATCGGCGGCCGAGCTCAGGCTGCCGTTGTCGACGATGCGAACGAAGTTGGCCATTGCCTTGAGCTTGTCCATTGCCACCCCTGGATTTGTGCGATTGCTGCATAGATGTTGTCAGGCCGGCGGTATAGGTGAAACCCGCAGGGCGGCTGACACTTCAGGGACTGAGGTCTCCTGGAGTTTCGCACATGAATCAATCAGCCAGTCCCGCCCGCATTCTCGCCTACGACCACATCGGCATTCGTGTCAGCGACCGGCCGCGCGCGATGGCCTTCTACCAGGCGCTGGGCTTCGTCGAGAGCGCCAGCTTTCCGCTGTTCGAAGCGAACGAGATGCTCAGCCCGAACGGCGTGCGCATCAACCTGATCTTCAACGGTGCGCGTGCCGCTGATGCGCACAACGTGCTGCTGGATGCGCCGGTGAAGCGGCCGGGCATGACCCATCCGGCCTTTATCGTCGATGACCTCGCGGCGCTCCAACATTGGCTCGAGGCGCAGGGCATCGTCATCACCGAGGGGCCGCATCCCATCGGCCCGCGGCGGATCGCGCTGTTCATCCGCGACCCGGACGGCAACGTTCTCGAATTCAATCAGCTCATCAGAGGAGGTGCGCTATGAAACTGTACGACCTGGGTCCATCCGGCAACTGCTACAAGGTGCGGCTGTTCGCTGCGCTGGCAAATATCGACCTTGAACTGGTAGCTGTGGATTTCGCCAACGGCGCGCACAAGAAGCCGCCGCTGTCCGAGCTGAACCCGCTGGGGCAGTTGCCGATTCTGGACGATGGCGGGCATATCGTCCGCGACTCGCAGGCCATTCTGGTTTACCTCGCCGGCGCATACGGCGGCCTGGCGTGGTGGCCGGACAACCCGCGCGGGCAGGCGGAGATCGTGCAGTGGCTGTCCTTCACCGCCAACGAGATCCAGCAGAGCCTGAATGCGGCTCGGCTGGTGCAGAAGTTCGGCTACCCGCTGGACAAGGCCGCGGCGCTGGCCAAGGCACCGGCGGTGCTCAAGCTGCTGGACGAGCATCTGCAGCGCCACGACTGGCTGGCGGTTGACCGGCCGACCATCGCCGATTGCGCGGTTTACCCCTACGTGGTGCTGGCGCCGGAAGGGGATGTGGACCTGACGCCTTACAGCCATGTCGCCCGCTGGATGGAGCGGCTGGAAGCGTTGCCGGGCTATCTGCCCAAGCCCTGAGTGTCGATCAGGTAGGCAGGTTTACTGACAAAACCGCTGTCGGCCAGCATTCCGAGTTACGGCCTACCTGCTAAGAAGATACCGCGGGATGTGGGCTGCTCGTCGAGTTAGCTGTTGGCGGCAGCTCACCACCCATAAGCTCAATGTAGTGATCAAGTTGTTCCGTTATCCAGCTCTTGAATATATTGCACTTGGAACTTTCATCCAAAGCTTTGGGTGATAAAAGGCAATATGTTGAACCGTCTCGGATAAAGCCATACGGCGCAACTAGCTGGCCGGACTCCAGTTCGGCTTGAACCATAAATAGGGACGCCATTCCTACTCCTAATCCTGACGTCGCCGCCTGAATGGACAGGTAGAAATGCTCATAGTCGACCTTTATAGAACCAGAGAGATCCACTCCCGTAAGGCGTAGCCAATTATCCCATGCCATCGGGCGAGTCTTGCTGTGTAACAGGCTTAATTTGTCCAGCCGTTTCTTGTCGGGAGTATTTGGCGGCGTACAAACCGGCCCGATCCACTCTTCGCAGATTTTCACGCTGTGTACAGAGCTGCCCCAATGAAAGTCATCGCGGCGGATTGCGAGATCAGCCCCTGAGCGGGCGAAATCAATCGGCCCGCCGGCGGCCAATAATTGGATCTGCAAGTTCGGATGCGCTTCATGAAAAGCAGGAAGTCGAGGGATCAGCCACTTCATGGCGATGGTGGGCTCACAGGAGAGCACAAGGACGTCTTCTCGACCCTCTCGCTGTAAGCGATAAACGGCATCTTCCAACTGATCGAACAGGGGCGCTGTCACGTTAAGAAGGAGGTGGCCTGCCTGGTTGAGAAATATTGCCCTGTTGCGCCGATCAAATAACTCGACCCCGATAGCTTCCTCCAGCAGCCGCACCTGACGACTAACGGCGCCGTGAGTTACGTGCAGTTGCTCAGCTGCTTTGACGAAGCTCTGAGTTTTGGCTGCAACAGTGAAAAACCGAAACGAAGCTAGCGGAGGTAAATTCATATAGACGACGTTTTCTCACAGATATCGGAAACGATAAATCGTTTTTCTAATTGCTTGTAGGTCCGCAAGATTTCTGCTGCCACTTGAGTCAAAGCGGTGGTATTGCCCATCAGGAGGACCTATGAATAACATGCGAAGCGATATACAAAATGCCGTCATGTTTCACCCTCAGCTCACCAACCCGTCGCCTGAAGTCAGAAATCTGTGCGAAAAAGTAGCACAAAAAGATTTCATTTTCCTTGCTGGCCGAAAGACTACCAAGCTGCTGACTGCAATGGACCCAGACGTCATGGATGATTGGCATGCTTTTCAGGAGAGCTGGAATCGCCTTGAGCAGGACGCGTATATGCGCGATGGCGGCACGTACCGTTTCCGCCGACATGGGACATACAGTGCTGGTCCTGGCATACAGTGCCCCGTTATGGAACCGCACCAACCGCACTTTCAGAGCACTGACTACAACAGCCTCAACGGCGGTATTCCACGATACTTTGCTCCGATAGAGGGCGAAATAAGCGAAGGGAAAGTGTTGCGCTCTGCATTGAAGCTATGTTGTGCCAGTTTTAGTAGCCTAGCTCCGTATTATTCTTGGCACATCGAGGTTCACCAGTTCAGAATAAATGCTTCACAGCTTCCAGCCTCACCAACTCCTGAAGGCATTCATCGTGATGGGGTAAACTTCGTTTTCATGATGCTGGTTAATCGCGTCAACATCGTTAATGGAGAAACGTCTATCTATGACCGTGATAGACGACCGTTGAGTAGTCTTACACTTGCACATGAGTTGGAGGCCGCCATCGTGAATGACGAGCGTGTGCTGCATGGTGTAACACCGGTCATTCAGATAGATCCAGAGTTGCCCGCTTATCGAGATGTATTGGTTATCACCTTCAGTAAGCGCTGATTAATAGATCCTGGCGGTAGGCTAGTCTTACCGCCTCGGAGAATGTAAATGAACGAATTGTTTGCAGTGGCCGCCATTACTGTCTTAGCTGTTGTCAGTCCAGGTCCCGACTTTGCCATGGTGACCCGCAATAGTTACTCGTTCGGGCGGAAGAATGGTTTGACGGCTGCGCTAGGTATTGCTTGTGGCGTGCAGGTCCATGTTTTTTACACGGTTTTCGGAATCGCTGTAATAATTACCCACTCACCCATACTGTTCATAAGTATGAAGATGCTCGGCGCTGGCTATCTCATTTACTTGGGAATTAAATCGTTGATGAATGCTGGAGCCCTGACGATAGGGGAGGCTGACGGACGTGAGTCTACAGCTTGGAAAGCATTTCGGACTGGTTTTTTTACTAATGCGCTCAATCCAAAAACAATGTTGTTTGTGGTTGCAACTTATAGTCAGGTAGTGCGCGCCGATAGCTCTCTATACGTTAATTTTGCTTACGGTATATTTATGTCGTTGTCTCACTTGGTTTGGTTTAGCTTAGTGGCGGTATTCTTTTCCGCTGAGGCTCTGCGTAGACGCATACTGAGAAAGCAGCACATTGTTGACCGGGTTATTGGTACCGCGCTGATTGGTCTTGGCGCGAGCTTAGTATTGCCTGGCGTTGGGCGATGATTCAGGAGAGGCTTATGAAACTGGCCTGCATAGATCTAGAGGGTGTTTTGGTCCCGGAGCTTTGGCCAATCATTGCCGAGCGTACAGGCATCGATTCCCTGGCACTGACCACGCGCGAGGTGCCAGATTACGATTTGTTGATGCGAAATCGCATTGCGCTTCTGCGTGACAACGGCTTAAGACTCAGCTGTGTCAGCCGAATACTATCCCATGTTGAGCCTGTTCCCGGCGCCAGACAGTTTCTTGATGAGCTTTCTTTTAATGAGTACGAGATAAACATTATTTCTGACTGCTTTCTCGAGTTGGCAAATCCGCTCTTCGACTTGTTAGGCGGGCCGACAGCTATGTGTCATCGCCTGAATGTGGATCGTTTTGGCTTTGTGACGGATTGCAGTTTTTATAAGCGCGCCGGTAAGGAAGACCATGTGGCCCAGGCGCTTTCTGAAGGGCGTTATGTGTTGGCAGTAGGTGATGCCTTCAATGATCTCGCGATGTTGCGAATGGCGAATAAAAGTTATTTAGTCAGCCCGTCTGCAGCGACGCGCGCAGCTGCTCCAGATATTAAAACTGTGGCAAGTGTCGATGAGATTATTCCTTTGCACGTTCATGAAAGAGCTGCGCTGGAATGAAGCGGCTGGAGGCGCTTCCGGGCTATCTGCCCAAGCCCTGACCTGCGCTGAGTCAGGCCCGCTCTTGCCCCTCGGCCTTGAGGAAATCGACGAAAGCCCTGAGCGGCGAGGGCATGTGGCGGCGGCCGTGGTAGTAGAGATAGGGGCCGTCGAATGACTGCCACCAGTCTTCGAGGATGGGCGTCAGGCGGCCGTCGGCGAGCGGCTCGCGGATGAAGTCCTCGAAGGTGTAGATGATGCCCAGGCCGTTGATCGCCGCGCTGGTCTTCAGGTCGTGGGAGGAGGTGACGAGCTGGCCTTGTGGCGGTATGCGCAGGGTTCGGCCGTCCTTCTCGAACTCGAAAACACCCACCTTGCCGCTCTCGAAACGATGGCCGAGCAGCTGGTGCTCGGTCAGCTCGGACGGGTGCCGCGGTGTGCCATGGGCGGCGAGGTAGCTGGGCGCGGCGGCGGCGACGAAGCGTTGCCGGCGCGGGCCGATGGGGATGGCGATCATGTCCTTGGCGAGGCTTTCCTCGTAGCGCACCCCGGCGTCGTAGCCCGCCGCGATGACGTCGATGAAGGTGTTCTCCATCACCACTTCGACGTTCACCGCCGGGTAGAGCTTGAGGAAGCGGCTCAACAGGTCCGGCAACAGGAAGCGAGCCACCGGCACCGGCACGTTGAGCTTGAGGGTGCCGACCGGCCTGTGGGAGTCATCGTCCAGATCATTGAACGCGGCGCTGATTTCTTCGAGCGCCGGTCGCAGGCGTTCCAGCAGGCGTTCGCCTGCACTGGTCGGGGTGATGCTGCGGGTGGTGCGGTTGAGCAGGCGCAGGCCCAGATCGCTTTCCAGGCGGCGTATGCAATCGCTCAGCGAAGACGCCGACATGCCGCGTTTCTGAGCCGCGGCGCGAAACCCTCCGGCTTCGACCACGGCGGCAAACAGCGCGACATCACTCAGGTTGGGTTGACGCATGGAGCCTCCTTGAATTCGTCGACTGTACGATTGGGCGAACAGCCCGTCCATGTTTGCCTGGATTATCAGCCTGTGCTCGTACGCTGATACTTCGTCCGTCGGCCGCCTCCGCCTGAGGCAGGCCATTCACGACGACGAGGAAACGATCATGGCGCAGAGAAACGCAACCGAGCCGGGCGGCCATGCCCGGCCATTGATGAAGCTGGCCAGAACGCTGATCGCCGGGGTGGTGCTGGCTGGGTCACTGGCCGTCGAAGCCGCCAACCGGCCATCGCCAAAACCCGATTGGAGCCTGGCCGACATGCCGGCTCAGACCGGCCGCATCGTGCTGGTCACCGGCGGCACCAGCGGTATGGGTTACGAGGATGCACTTGCGCTGTCGCGCGCTGGCGCGGAGGTGATCATCGCTGCGCGCAATGCCGAGCGCGGGCAGGAGACGATCGAGCGGATACGCGAACAGGTGCCGGATGCCCGCGTGCAGTTCGAGGCAGTGGATCTGGCCAACCTGGCCTCGGTGCGCGGCCTCGCTGAGCGCCTTCAGGAACGCTTGCCGCGCCTGGACGTGCTGATCAACAACGCGGCAATCATGGCG
>LNAP01001404.1_pt1 | contig 26180 bp, 26 predicted proteins | sample 602601 | NCBI WGS metagenome assembly LNAP01 (sample SAMN02440304, study PRJNA202911) | soil metagenome | biome: Subtropical and temperate rainforests or woodlands; isolation source: soil samples (1 kg each in a 20% v/v slurry with milli Q water) were... ...
GCCGACGATTGGGCCGAAGGAACAGAAGCAGTTCGGGATCAGCTACAGCTTGTTGGCGGATAAGGCGGCTGTGGATAAGGCGTTGAAGCGGGTGAGCGAGATTCAGGGTGGGCGGGAGACTGAGGTGCGGCAGACGCCGTTGGTTGATCTGACCAAGGGGTGACGCCGGCTAGAGTGTTGTTGGCCGATATTGCAGCGCTTCGGCCAAGTGTTCACGGGTAATGCCTTCGACTTGCTCAAGGTCCGCCAAGGTGCGAGCAACCTTGAGCAGTCGATGGGCCGCGCGCAGTGATAGGGTCAGTCGTTCACACGCCGTTTCCAGCCAGGTTTCGTCGACTGTGGATAACTTGCAGTGTCTGCGCAGGCCCGGCAAATCGAGGAACGCATTGGCGCAACCTTGACGCGTTTGTTGGCGTTCTCGTGCATCGGCCACCAACTCGGCGGCGGTGGCAGTGTCGTCGCCGGGTTTCAACGCAGGATTCAATGCCGTGGCTTCGCGAGCGACGGTCAGGTGCAGATCGATGCGGTCCAGCAGTGGCCCCGACAGCTTGTTGCGGTAACGCTGGACCATGTCCGGCGTACAACTGCATTTACCACTGGGCTCGCCAAGATATCCACAGGGGCAGGGATTCATCGCCGCGACCAGTTGAAAGCGTGCCGGGAAGCGTACGCGGTCCTTGGCGCGGGAGGATTCCAGTGGCTCTCTCAATACCTCCAATACCTTGCGATCAAATTCCGGAAGCTCATCGAGGAACAGCACGCCATGATGGGCGAGGGTGATTTCCCCGGGTTGCGGTTTCGAGCCACTGGGACAAAAAGAATTTGTTGAGAAAAACCAAGCCTACAGGCCTCATTCCTTTGTATTTTCACGAAGAAATAAACGAGGCAATAGGCAGTAATAAGTGAGACTTAGTTCGAAAACGGTGGAAATAGGTGAGACTGTACTGAATCCAGATTTTTTGAGTTGGTCGTCTTTAGCGATGGGATATTTGGGGGGGCGAGGATTGTCCTGCGCACTCAAGCGCATTGGTGAAGATGTCAGCGAGAAGCTGGACTAAACGTTTGGCATGTTTACCGTTGGAACGTCATGTTCGTGGCAAGTGGGTCTGCAATGAATGCGAAACGTTGATCCAGAAACCAGTTTTAGCGCAACTCATTGTTAAGGGCGTCCCTATCGCCGGGTGCTGGCCTACGTCATGATCGGCAAGTTTGCCGATCATCTACCGGCTTGGCGATTCCCCGTTCCGCGTTGGCCAAATGGGTGGGCATGACGGGCATGACGGGCGTGTATGTGCAGCCCCTGGTCGATGCACTGCCTGACGTAGTGCTCGGTCTGCACGTTGTCCATGCAGATGAAACACCGGTGCAGACGCTCGCGCCAGGTACAAAGAAACCCATAATGGCCGGTCGGGATGTTTAGAAAAAAAGCGCGACGCAGCCCAAATATTTATGCCGCCCGACTGTTTGGCATGGAGTTGCTGAAACATAGCCCCATAAACGCAGCAGGTCCGCAAGCCATAGTTGCATTTCGCTATCAGGCAATGAGCTGTATTATGCTTTCATAAGACAAATGGCATTAGACCTTGGCTGACAGAGCAACACTTCGAGCAGATAGAGGAGGCTCGGCACCAGTACTCTAACCACCTAAGATCGTAATTTTTCTTCTAGGCTCCGAGCATCGGGGAGAGGCGAACAACTCGGTCATAATATCTAGTTTTGTATAATCAAGCGTTTAACTAAGACCTGGAATATAAAAACGTGGAAAAAAAATGTTATTACTGTAACGAGCCATCTAAGACCAAAGAACACGTCCCTCCGAAATGTTTGTTTCCTGAAAAAGTCAGCAAAAACTATAGAGTGAATCTTATAAAAGTACCGTCCTGCGACCTGCATAACTCAGCGAAGTCGGGCGACGACCAATACATGATGGTTTACTTTGCTGCGCGCGCTCGAGGTTTGGATTATCAGAAGTTAAAACCTCATATCGACAAAACCATTAGGACGATATTGAGAAAACCTCATTTCTTAAATGAATTTACAGACCAGCTTAAATTTTCACCTAAGCGCGATGAAGATCGCGGAAAGAAACCAATAAACTGGCACGCCCCAGAAAATCACATCGAACTGAAGAGCAACTATCAACGGATTTGCAGTTTTCTCGCTTCCGTAGCTCGTGGTGTTCTGTTTCACAGTGAAAATAAAAGTTGGGACGGTGGAGTATTAGTGATCCCTCATTTTCTGGGTGAACTAAAAACTGATGATGGAACAAATTTAACCAAGGTCAACGAGTATGTCATAAATCCTAACTTCTCAGCAGGGGATAATAAAGATATTTTTTATTTTAAGGTTGAATCGCATGTGGATGAAAATATCAAGCACCTTGTAGATATGTGCTTCTATAATGAATTTAAAGTCACTTGCTTGTTTGTATCTAGGGACATGCGCGAACGCATCGAATCACAGTTCCAACACATTGAGTTTGTAGCTTGGACAGACTATCAAACAAAATTAGACTAGTGGGATGACTTCACTGACGATCGGCTCGCTATATATCGAATGGTTGATTGGCAAAAAACACCCTCACCAATAGAGGCTTTGCCATCCAGATAGGCGGCCCTTATCTAACTCTGTTCGAAAGAGTTGAATTGAGTTACAGGATTTTGCTAATAATATTTAAATAAGGTTGCCATGAATCGAGCAAGCAAGTTAAGTAAGGCGCAGATCTATAATATCTTTCCTGCCGTACAGGAACGCTATGAGCTTGAGGGTAGTGGACCCATCGGCGACGAAAGTGGCTTCGGCGCAGTCTGGCGCGCGAAAGATCGCTGGATCGGATCAACTGTCGCAATAAAAATCAGTGACTCCGAGCTTTCCGACGAAGTTAGGATATGTAGGGAGGCAACTGAGACCGTCAGGACATTTGATTTTTACAGATCCCCTCAAGGTTGGGATGCGTATGCCATGGAACATCTGGCTTACCCTTGGAAGACAGTTTCTAGTCATATCGCCACGCGCAGATATAAGACCAATAATATACAGCACTACTTTGACACCTTTGAGATCATAAAGGGGGTTCTACATGGTTTGACAAAGTTGCATGGCAAACCCTATCAGAAAACTGGTAAGTTCATCCATGCAGACATCAAGCCTGCTAATATTTTCTTCTACACAAAGGTTAGAAAGCGTCCTCATACAGTATTCAGAATGCCAGGCTTTACTGAGATGGTGAAACTGATTGACCTCGGCGTAGGCGTTGAAAAAGGGCAAGACATAGTGGGGTATACCCTGACGTATAGACCGCCAGGCATATCAATTGCAGAGCCCGGATATGATCTCTATGCTACCGCGGTATCATTCATTGAGTTACTAACCGGGACGCCACCGTCCCACGACCAGATGAAACATAAAGCCCGACTTAGAAAGCAACTTCAAAGCTATTCATCGGGATCTAGTTATATTGATGAACTTGCTTTGAAGTTTGCCACGAAATGTAAAAATGCTACGACCCAAACGGCCACAACAGCAACTTCCTTGCTGAGGTTTCTCGACGAGGGACTTTTCAATTTAGAGCCACTTAAACTCATTTGCGTCAGAGCCCTAGCGACTGGTCTCACGGGCGAGGCTACAAAATCAACGCTCATCGACATCCTCTATGATCCGGTTGCCAGCTACTGGGGATGGAAGCGATCAAGCGAGAAGCGCAAAATGCTCATCGGGGATTACATAACCGCGTTACGTGAAGATGGCCTCCTTCAAGCCGGGAAGACTAAGCGCTACTACAAGATCGGTTAATAAACGTCGTTGAACCTTAGCGCAGCGAAATCGATCTCACTGATCGATTTCGCTCCAACTAAAAGGTGACCAAATCCAAACATGCATGATTCAGAACGAACCGACCTAAAGCCAATCGTTAAAAGCTTTCTATTTGACAGCATTGCATGGAAAACGCTACGAAGTCTCGACTTCAGCCCATGACTACGGTGAGATAACGGTTCATTCTGCTTCAAGCAAAGATCCTTGAGTATCGGTCACCAGCTCTGTGGATAGAGCTGTAAAGGTACGCTACCGGCAGCTATATTGGTTCGGTTTCAGCCCGTCGTGGAAGGCAGCGATCGGCCAGTCTAACTCGACGGCGAGATGAGCTAGACTTCCGGCTTCATTACCCAAGGACGACCGTCATGCCAGATAACTCAGATTGCAAGATCGCTACAGCGGACGCTCTGACGTTGCTCCTCCACAACCAGCACGCCCTAAGTGCAGCGATAGAAGAGATAACCAAGTGGATCTCAGAAAATGGAGTAGGCAGTGTCGCCGCTAATGCGATGTCGGCCATGGAAACGCTGGACACTAATGCTCAAGCCATCACAGATTCCATTTTGAGAATACGCCAGTCGTAGAGCACTCAGCACAGGGCGGCGCTAACATCATTTCGCTAGTCGATCAGATCGACGTTGCCCTCAATACGCGGCTCTCGGCGGAGGACGAATAAATCAGGGCCGCGATATGGACTCGCATACACCGGGCTCCATGGCCCTAGATTCAAAATGTTGTTTTTGGTGTATTGTTAGATGACTAACTACATAGAGAATTAACATGTCAAAACTCGCAGAATTTCGTCAGCTCGAAAAGCACTTGGCTGAACAGCTCCAAGCTCTCGAAGCGCTGAAAGGTGATGTTGGCCTCAAGAAAGAAATCGAGTTCGAGACCAAACTGCGTGCACTGCTGGCCGAGTACGGCTACAGCCTACCGTACGTGATCAACCTGCTAGATCCGCAAGCGAGCCGTCGCGCTCCTGCCGTCGATTCCAAAGCTGGCACCCGTAAGCCACGCCAAGTGAAGGTTTACAAAAATCCTCATACCGGCGAAGTCGTCGAAACCAAAGGCGGCAATCACAAAACGCTGAAAGAATGGAAAGCAGAACACGGTTCCGCTACCGTTGAGTCTTGGCTGACAAAGTGATTTTGGCTTGAGTAAAAAAGGGCCCTCCGAGGGCTCTTTTTTTATTTCATTCAAGAGCGGAGGTTAAAAGCTTCTTCAGCTTGCCGCCCCGCGAAAGCCGGTATCAGTTACAGGTAATAAGCAGCCGTTTGCTGCCCCTCACGACAGGCAGCAATCGGCGAAGAGCAGCCATTCGCTGACAGGTTGGAATGATCTTCGTTTCGGCAGCAAGCATGGGCATAGACATGCCTCACATGGGAACGGCGTCGGCAATATCATTCACTCTGACTTCATCGGCAACTAGCACATAAAAAAGCCCAGTCTCTTTCTGAAGCTGGGCTTTTTTATGTGAAGAAAACAGACCTAACTTTACAGTCTTGCATCAATCCAGGTCACGTCATCGTCAACGTTGGCAATTTCAGCGGTTGGCGCCTCAAGTACGGCAGCTTGTTGCTCTTCAGTCAGTTCAGCCCAGAACCCATCGGTGGCGCAGATTAGTCGAGTTCCGACTGGTGCTTGTCGATGTACGAAAACTGGGTCTGGAATCCGATTTGCCCTGAGGCTACGAGTAACAAAATTGCGCGCCGGATCAAGCGCCAGTTCGCGGTGCGACCTATCTTGCTTCCAATTTGCTTTGCAGTGTGGAGGAGTGAACCATTCGATTTTGCCATCGCTTCCTGCGAAACCACATGAGCAATCCCCTTCATACGCGACGGTGAGTTTACCCTGCGATGCGACGGCCACCAGGTAGCTCGCTGTTCCCGTCAGATCGGTGAACAATTGACGATGGAGGTCAGTCAGAATGACTTTAAGCAACTGCTCTACCTGATCATGGCTTGTGTCTTCTGCACCTTGACTAATATGGGTTTGATAGGCGCTGATCACACCTTTAGCCAAGCCTTGGGCAAGCTGGCAACTGCCTGGCTTCGTTGTCCCGTCCATGATGAGAAACAAGCCTCGAGTGCCATCAAATACCGCAGCTGCGCAATCGTGATTCACTTCCCGTTCTTGTCCCTTTACGGATCTTATTTGATATCTCATGCGAGCGCGCTCAGATCCTTCATGCGTTGATGTATGATCTTGTCACGCCCTGGGTTTGCCCGAACAGAGCCTGAGCTTTCAACCGCGTAGTCAATACCGTTAAGTTTCGACAGGGAGCCGATTCCATCGGCAATATATTGTCTGAGTTCGTCACTTGCCTCCCGGACCTCCGCCAGTAGCTCTGGGCGGCCATCAAGCAAGATAATGATGTCCTCTACGTCCTTGTGGTAGGGATCACCTTTGCCTCGACCGTTGAAGGCTTCAATTTTTGTCGCTAAAAAGTACGTCGGCCTGAAAATTCGGATTAATTGCCCGCTGGGCAGCTCAAATTGAATTGCGTTCGAGAGACCTTCTACATACCAGCGGTTTGCGTAGCCAAGAATCGCTGGATCACTTGGCATAACGTCAACGATGACGTCGTTGAACCTAAACCGACAGTTAACGTCATCCTCACCGGTAATTTTGAAGCCCTTGGCGGCAAGGCGTACTGTTAGCTTTTCCCATGCGGAAATTCCGGCAAGCTCTATAACTAAGTCGACATCGTCTGTGAAACGAATATCATCCAACACGGCCTTATCGCTTACCAACATAGCGGTCGTGCATCCCCCGACAAAGGCGCATTCGGCCAAAAACTCGTCTCCAAGCCCCTCTGCAACATACGAAATAAGCTCGTAGTTGTGGTCTGCATTCGATGTCATGTTATTTGAGCCCCATCCCGGCTTTGAGTATGTTGACGGCAACTCCACACTCTCTTGGGCCGCCAATGCGTATTGCGTCTACAAGCGCCAGGTAATGATAAAGAGTCCTGTCCTTTTTTACTGCCTCGGGCACTGTCTTGTAGAGGGGTTCGATAGCTTGGCCACGCTCGTTGCCCAATGGGTCCGGCCATACCGGTATCAGGCCGCCTGCACTTTTTAGGCTTTTCGAAAGCGCTGGTGCAGCGAAGCCGGTGGGGATACCGCGAACAATGGCACCTGGCTTTACTGGAAAAAAGTACTTCAGGGCATGCTCAGTGATCTTGAGCAGCTCACGGCGATTCACCTTTGGGAGAGAGGTCTCGTAGTCATTGGTGAGCAAGCCGGCATCGCGGCATCGCACCAAGGCGTTTGAAACCTCACTTTTACTCAGGCCAAGCGAGGCCGAAAGTGCGCGCAAGGAGTAATTTTCTTTCCAGCTCGTCAGTGGCGTCGAGGGTACCGCGTCCGACCAGCCCTCCCACCGGTCGGAGTCACCCATAGGCGAGTCGATTTCCTGCGGACGAAACACGGTGTCCTCGGCATCGACCTGACGTTCGGCCAGCGCTCGTCCCACCGCATCGCCGGCAGCCTTTATCGCTTGGCCGACTGGTCCCAATATTCCTTTTACCAGTTCAGAGGTCGATTCCGACTCCATGCAACCAAAGAGGTTTTCTTCCTGGGCATGAAGACTGGTCATTTTGAATAAAATCAAAATATCTTGACTTTTCACTAGTGCCTCGCAAGGTTTTGTCCACGCTCCATAAAACGTGGACATTATTCCCCTATGGTTCAATAGAAAGTCAAGTGATCTCCGATGGGGCTTTCACGGGAGAAGTGAGTCCCACATGCACAAGTTGAATTTGAGGCGGCGACGCTTGTAATTTATTGTTGACTTTCTATTTTGTCCTGATTCGCATTCGTCCATATTTCATGGATTGTGGACAGTTGAAGGTTGGTTTTACTCTAGCCGTCAAGGTAAAATTTGAAATCACCTTGACTGGGGTACGTTTTGGCAGGACGAGCCATGCCCCTCCCAACCTAGCTCAACTAATTCAGGACTGATCTTGCGGCATGCACGTACCGAACATCAGGCAACTCGTTCAATTCGATGAGTACTCCTTCGTCGATGAACCTGAGTCTCTGAAGGACCTCTGCATGTTTTCGCTGTGCCCCAGATCCAGAACAGATCTTGCAGCATTCATCTCAATTACAATAAAAGCCCGTCAATGAGGAGGCTATCTACTCCGTATAGTTAAAAATAAAGGGGGAGCGTCCGTAATCAGGTTTCTGCACACCTTTATCCTTTTTGCGAGCGTACGCTTCGAGCCGGAACTCTCTATAGCGGCCGATCAAAATGGAGTGTCGCTTTGCAGATGAAGGGCACCTGTAAATTGGACGCGCTGTTCTAAACTTAACTTCACATTCCTCAATGTGATTATGTTCGGTACGCGTCAGAGCAACCCAGCATTCTGTGGAGCGCTCAAACGGACATGATGCTTGACCTCTCGCTGTATCGATGCCCTTAAAAGGGATCAAATAGCGAGCCATGGGTCAGAGTGCGCTGGGTAGCATCGTAGGCAAATTAGCCCATAGGTGCCCTATGTCCTCTACCGTCTACATGGGTCAAGAGATCTCTCAGACTCGAAAAAGCCGATCCATGACCCGCAGCCTTTCTGGCGTCTTTCCTTTCCGCGGACAAGGCATTTATTACGAGTCGGGGCTTGAGCGTGATTTCATCAGAATCTGGTCGTTGTCGCCTGAAGTGGTCGCACTTGTGGCACAGCCTGTTCAGATTCCATTCACGGCCCACAACGGGCGTGATTACATTCATACCCCCGATTTTTTCGTTCAATTTGATGACGAACTCAACCTAAAACCGCTACTGGTTGAAGTAAAGCCTCGCGAAGACTGGAAGGAAAACTGGCGGCTGTGGTTACCCAAGTGGAAGGCCGCATGGCGTTTCGCCCGCAATCAGGGTTGGGAATACCGAGTCTTCGACGAGTCTCGTATTCGTGGCACCCGCCTGAAGAACGTCGAATTCTTGCAGCGTTATCGGAACATGGCGCTGGATCCGAATCTGACGGCCGTCATTTTGGGGAAGCTAGCGATGATGCGCCGTGCGCCATTCCACGCGTTGCTGGCTCTGCATTTTCATGGCCATGAGGCTCTCGGCCGATCTCATCTCTGGCACCTGATTGCCACCGGCCAGGTCTGGACGGATCTCGACCAGAAACTCGACGAGTTCTCTATCGTGAGGTGCCATGATGAGCGCTTCTGACATCCAGAGCTATTCCCTGAACAGGTCCGTCCTGAAGATCCAGGTAGGTGAATTTGTACGTCATATCAAGGACACCTACAAAATCGCGTTGCTGGTGGATTTCCACCATGTGCTCGGCCAGAACGTCGAAACTGGTATTTCCAAATTGCTGCCGATCGTCGAGCTGAAGAAGCCTGAAGGAAAAAATGGGCGGGTGTATGCGAGCGGCCTTGATTTGGCGAGAATCGCCGATAAACAGTGGGCTATTGCCGAACGACGATACGCAATCATCGCCCCGCTGTTGGCTAGGGACATGTACGTTGAAGGAGCTGTGTTTGAGCGCGCTAAGGACTGTGGCGTCAGTAAGGCAACTGTCTATCGATGGTTATCCGCTTATACCGAAGGCAGCCGATTTTTAAGCCTGTTGCCCCAGGCGCGAGGTTGGAAGAAAGGCAACGCTCGCGTAAGTGCCGAAGTGGAAGACATCATCGGAAATGTTATTCACACGCTCTATCTAAGCACTCGCCGGTACACCATCAAGGACGTGCATGATGAGGTAACCAAGATTTGCCAACTGCGAGGACTTAAGGCTCCGTCCATTCCAACTGTTAGTCTGCGAATCAAGAAGGTTCCTGCCAGGCAGGTGCTCAAGGCCAGAGGCTATGCAGATATCGCTTCTGACACTTATGAGGCGCGTCCCGGCAAGTATTCTGCCGACTACCCATTGCATCGGATTCAGATCGACCACAGCCCGGCAGACGTGATGATCGTCGATGATGTACATCGCGTCTCGATCGGCCGCCCGTGGGTGACTATGGCCATCGATATGTACTCGCGGATGGTCGTGGGCTACTTCATATCACTAGATGCCCCGTCGGCCGTATCGGTGGCCATGTGTCTGGTCCAGGCGATGTTGCCCAAGCATGAATGGCTCGCCCATCATCAGGTTTCAGGTGAATGGCCTGTGTGGGGTTTACCGTACGAAATCCACAGCGACAACGGCCCTGACTTCAAAACCAAGAGCCTGATTTTGGCCTGTACTGCCCATAACATCGAACGGCAATTTCGCCCTCGCAAGCGACCGCACTGGGGCGGGCACATCGAAGCGTTGATGGAAGAGAACGCCAAGGTATTCAGCAAGCTGCGAGGCGCCACTCAGCGCAACCCTGACAGCCGTGGAGACGTCGATTCTGACAAAGAGGCGACCATGAGCTTTGACGCTTTAGAGAAGTGGTTGGTGCACACCATTTTGATCTACAACAACAAGCCGCATAGCGGCATCTTGTTCAAGCCTCCCATAGCCATGTGGAATCAGGCCTTCTGGGGGCCAAAAGCATTTTGTGGCATGCCACCGATTCCTGAGGATCCCCTATCTTTGCAATTGGACTTCTTGCCCTCTGAATACCGCACCATCCAGACCTACGGTGTTGAATGGGATGCGATGTATTACGCAGAGGCGCTTCGCCCCTGGATTAATCAGGTTGATCCAAAGACGGGGAAAAAAATGCTGTTTCTGTTTCGGCGGGATCTACGTGATATCAATTTTATTTGGTTTTTCGATCCGGGCCTTAACAGGTACTTCCGAGTGCCTTTGGCGGATGGGCGATTCAATAGCGTCTCCGTGGCGGAATACGTTAAGGCCAAGCGGGAGCTGAAAAAAGAGAATCTGGCTTCGGTGGACAACGACACTATTCGGAGGCACATCGAAGAGAGAAGAGTTATTGAGGATGAGGAAGCGAGCAGAACCAAAGCGGCCAGAAGAAACGCTCAGAAGACCAAGAACAATGCCCGAGGCACGACGCCAGCGACCGTGTTCTTGGGGCAGCAACGGAACAGCTTTCCTAAATCACAACCGGCGTTACCAGTCGATGATGCATGGGGTGATGATGACGATGTTCCGCTGTATGGGGGTGTGGCATGAGCAACTACCCTCATCTGCTACAGGAATTCAGACCGATCATGGAGCTTTCAGACGCTGAGCGCCTGGCCTTCATCAAGTCCCGATGGATTGATTACGAGCTTTCACAAAACTTGTTTGAGCAGTTGTACGCCAAGCTCTGCGGTCATCGAGACGTGCCGGACTTTTTCATCATTGGCGAGTCCCGGATGGGTAAATCATCTTTGGTGGACAGGTTCATAGCGGTGCATGGGGATGAATATGTGAATGAGGATGGTTGTAGGATTCGGCCGATCATAAAGGTCGAAGTCAGTAAACCAAGCCTGCGAATGTTCTACTGCTCGATTCTCAACTGCTCGAACTCACCATTCAATCCCGATGCCAGTGAGATGAAACTGCGTTACAAGGTGGAGAGCCTTCTCATCACAGGCCGTACCAAGATGCTCATCATCGATGAAATCCAAACCATTGCTAATGGAACATCACGGCAAGTTGCCGACTTCATGAATGAGATCAAGTGCCTGACGAATACCTTGAAACTGGCAGTTGTCGGCGTTGGTATGCCCAGCGCCAACAAATTGCTCATGCTTGAGCGCCAATACGCCGCTCGGTTTGTAACTGTGGAGCTTCCTGTGTGGGCTCCTTCTCTTGGTTTCAGACAATTGCTGAAGGGGTTTGAATCCTGGCTGCCACTTAAGCAACCCTCCAATCTTGCGAGCAAGGAGATCGCGGCGCTGATTCTTAAACGAAGCCAAGGTATTACGGGCTACGTGGAAGAGATCCTTTTTCACAGTGCTCGCAAGGCTATCGAAACGGGCAAGGAAAAGATCGATCTCGAGCTGTTGGAGAAGTACCAATGGTCTCCCGATGCTTCTGGCATGAGGAAGTACGTCCAGTAGGCCAGAAGTGGCCATGCGTTCCAGTGATGCAGCGTGACGAGTTGTTTTCTTCGTGGTTGATCCGCTGCGCTCTGTGCAATGCCTGCGATGCGGTGGAGATGGCGCGCTATATCTGGCCGAAGCGTCGGATATGGACAGGAGATTGTGATTTGGGCATCTGTTCATTGTGTCTGAGCGACCTGCAAGATCGCTCCGGCATTTCCGCCGCGGCGTTTATCAGATCCTCATTGGTTCCAATCTGCGTGTCGATGGGGCTGAAACTTCCTCCAGTGGGCATTACGCCTTGGGTGCTATCACTGGGAGGGAGAAACCTGCGTCGAGCCGGCGGTTTGCAGTATTGCCCTTGCTGCTTTGCCGAGTCTCCTTTCTACCGACTTCAATGGCGGCTGGCTTGGTACACCTGCTGTCCTGATCATGGGGTAAAGCTTCGCGATAGTTGCCCCCACTGTTCCGCTGTCATATCCCCACATCGGCTCGATTATCGGGTTCCTAACCTTGCGCGGTGTCATCAGTGCGCTGGTTTGTTGTCTGCGGTTGACGTCCAGGACGCGGGTGCCGACGAGATAGAGCTGATCCGACAAGCCAATTTGATTCTTCAGGGGCGGTCGGTTGGTCTCAACTGGCCTGCGATGCCCGTAGCAGAGGGGTTTTCTTTCTTGAAAGGGCTGTTCAGGTTGGTGCGCGTACTGGCGGCTAGCCCCTCGGTCGCGGGAAAACGATTCTTGGCCGCGCTTGATGTGGATAACGCTTCGTTAACGCCGGCTGTGAACGTTGGATTGAAGTTGGAGTGCTTGAGTAACTCGGAGAGATCGCATCTTTTGTCGACAGTGAGCCGAATCCTGTTGGCCGGCGCCGATCGCTTTCAGGTAGCGGCTGAAAGTGCTCAATTATGCCCTTCAATTCGTGATGCGGTAGCTGGTACAGGTCAATCCTACCTAGCTCAACTTTTGCCGCAGCGACCGCACCGGGGTTATGCCAAAACTCTCCCCGCATCGTGCTTAAGCCCCAGATCCCCTTGCTCAGTGTTAAAGGCCTGGTTGCGCTTCGAAAGAAAAATGCTTCGCGCAGAGGGGCATTGGTGAACCACGAAGGCGATTGTAAAGGAGCGGTGTCTTGATCAGTTCTCTACCCCTTGAATGCACCTGCCATGAGTGCGGACGCGCGATGAGCAAGGCCAAGAAGGTTTACCAAGAAAAGCGCTTTTGTGAAGCGTGCTATGCACGGCTGTTTAAAAGAAAAATTTGCCCGGCCTGCGGCAACTTTGCCCGACTCCCGCTGTTTGATGCTTCCGCGGTCTGCCGCACATGCGAAGTGAAGAAGCCCTGTGTCCGCTGCCATCGATCAGGCTTGAAGATCGGCAGACTTACGGCGCAAGGGCCAGCATGTGCCTCCTGTGCGCATTATTTTCGGAAGCCGCAGCCGTGTGAGCGTTGTGCAACCCCTTCCACTCGCTTGGTCAGGACTCAAGTCGACAACCGACTGCTACGGTGTTGTCCTGCCTGTCAGTCCAAATTGAATAACGCCTGTTGCTCTGCCTGCAGGAGGCCTAGGGTGATCGTTTCGGTAGATGGACCTGCGCTGTGCAAAAAGTGTTTTGAGCTGGGGAAAGTTCCCTGTCCACGCTGCGACAAGCTGATGCCTGCGGGCTTGGGCAACACTTGCATGGCCTGCTTCTGGGATTCATCTTTTGACGTGCGAAGGAGCCGACTGCTAAGCCAGATTGAGGACGAGCGCCTCTGCATGGCGATGGGGGGCTTTTCTGTCTGGCTCAAAGCACGTCGCGGGGCCCAGTTTGCCGCATTGAACATGCAGCGTTACCAGCCATTTTTGGAGGCTTTACACCTGCATTGGGCGTCGTTGCCTCCCTACGCCGAGTTGGTTTCCCATTTCGGCGCGGAGACGCTCAGGCGATCGCGGTCAGTGATGATCTGGCTCGCTGAGAGTGGGATGCTGGTGATTGATCCGCAGGCGCGAGAGAACTCAAGCGATCAACGGCGTATCAATCAGTTTCTGCAGTACTTCCCTGACGGAGTCGCCAAGGAAGCTCTCCAGGCTTATCAGCAGGAGCTGAGTGGACGCTCTGTAAAACTACGGACGGTACGCCAGGCACTTGGCAGTGCGCTGCGCCTCTTACTCCGTTGTGACGAGGCGGGCCAGGTGCTCCCGAGCCAGCGGGTGCTGCGCCTGTTCCTTCGCACTCGGCCAGGTCTTCATGCATCGCTGTTGGGCTTCGTGAGCTTCTTAAATCGCCATTTCGCGTTGCGACTTGACGCTCGCTTTGACCGAGGATGGCTAGCCAAGGCTACCAGGCATGTTGCAGAGGCCAAACTGGCTCAGCTCTATGTGACGGCCGCTGGAGACCTGACAAAGGAGGAATGGATCAGAGCGGCCATGGCCTACTTTCATAGAGTCAAACTCCCGTCACGAGAGTTTCTTCAATGCGAGAAGCAGGCTCAGGGTGACCAGAATGGCTTCGTCGTAAAGTTTAAAGGACAAGCGTATTGGGTCCCTGAGGGGAGGGCTCCGCTCTGAGCGTGAGCAAACTAGGAGTTAAGTTCTGGACCAGACGCACTTCGGTCAACGACTTCCGCTGCGCAATAGGCCGCCGAGCAACGTGAACAGAGCTGAGCGTTGGGCAGACGGTATCTTGATTTTTTGTGTCAATTCGACTTCCGAATCGATCGCTAATTCTAAAAAACTGGCTTTATGCGCAATTATGCGAAAATTCATAATTTGTCTTTGATGCATTCCTCTGTGTCGAAACAAGGTTTGCAGGACGCTAATCAAAACTGGGTGGACGTGACAGTGACTCAATACCCTAAGTGATTGGGTCGTTTTCTTTCAGTTAGTAATACGAGGCGCATCGGTCAAATTTGATGAAATCGCCGGTCAGTGTGAATGCCACTGCATGGGAGATTGGAATGCTACTGAGTATTCAAATGGCGTGTAGCTTTACACGAGCGGTAGTGGAAGGCTTCGGAAAGCGGCCAACAAAAAAGCCTGCGTCACCGCAGGCTTTTTTATTGCTTCCACTTCGAACCGCTGCATCATCCGCTGCAAGCGCGGGTTTATCATCAATAGCTAGCGAGTGTAAGCAGCGTTTCGCGAGTGCTCGGCTTTCTATCAACCTGCCGGATCATCAGATCGTAACTGCTAGCATCAGTAGCTTGACGAGCTGGGCGGATCTGCTGGTTCTCAAAGCGCAACGCATCTTTTGCGGTAACCGATGCGGTTGGTTCCACAGGACGGGGGGCTGAGAAGCTCATGTCGGACTCCATCATTCTGCTCGCTTGAAGAAACGGGGATTCAGTTCGGGTTTGAAGTAATGCTTTCGATCAATCCACACGAACCCATCATGCTTGCTAATCACAGCAACGTCGATAGGTCCCGAAACGGACTCACTGGGGCGCGTGACACGCTCCTTCAGTGACTCTAGCTCAATCAAGCTCCTTGCCAAGCCCGCCATATCTGGGAGGGGAAGGGAATTTATAATATTTGAGAGCGGAGATATATGTTGGTTTCGGATTTGTTCATACCATTGGTCGGCGTGTGATTTCCGAGTTTCTTGTGTGATTTGTTCAAGCTCTTGTTGAGACAGAGGATTTTGCGCTCCACAAGCGTTCATCACTCGTTCGCCCATTTCATTCAACGCTACCAATGAGGAGTCGTAGATCGTATCGAAGACGTCAGGCGACACGCCCATGCGAAAGGTATCGATCATGTGCGTGGTTGCGAACGGCTGAATAACTGCCGCCGTCGATGCATCCATCGCTTTGGAATCGTTTATGTTCTTCTCCACGATCAAGCGATCGCCAAGAAACCCGTAGCAGTCGTACACCTCAAGGACAGGAAAATATTCTTCCTTACCGTATCCGGCGATCACCACTCCAGTCAGCGGAGCGTAGTCCAGGAACTGTTTGACGGCCAGCTTGATGAGGGCATTAACAAATCGCGGCACCAAGTAGGCACGTGTATCGTCTTGGACGAAAATCGCGATGCTTTGAGCCGCAACGGTCTCCCAGGTCTCGGTGGTTTCTGAAACCGCGTTTGCTATGTCTACTTCAGTGAGAAGGTGATGTAGCGGCAAATTTTCGACATCGCTCTCAGCTTGGGTCAGTGCAGCATCAATCTCATGAGCTGGCACAGATTCCAGCCCTCGAACGTCGCCGGCGCCTAACTGAATGGCGATCATTTGCTGCAGCCGGAACGATGCTCCACCGACGAGCATAAGCAATGCATCTACCTTGCTTTCTTTCGAAAACAGCTTCTCGTTATGCTGTACGAAGTCGAAGAATTTACCTGAGTAGGTTTCTAGCTTGTCGAACTGCTCATCGCCTAAATCTTCGCGAAAAGACTTGATGTAGAGCTCCCACGGCACAGTTTGAAGCGCGGCTGAGCCGAAGATCATCAGTCCCACAGGTGCTTGTCTGGACAGCTCATACAGCTTGTTGGCACCCTTGAAATAGCGTTTCTCGAGCTCCCCGTTTTTCCAAGTTGTCACTGTCGTGGCGCTATCGGCGGCAAGCACCACGGCAGTTCTGCTCATAATCGCGATCTCTGCCGTCATCCCAATTCCCTTCGTAATATCGCGGCTGAATGATGGCAATATGCCTGATGAAGACAGCGATTGCTATATAGGGGGCTGCCTCGTCGGCTGGTTCAGGATGTGGGCCAGGAAACGGAAGCAACGTTGAGCGATTGCTTCTGCATGACAGACGAGGTGGCCGGTGCATATTGGGCTTCAGCTTTGAAATGCTCAAATCACACGCCTTGGCCATTCTTCCAGCCTCCGCTTCATGTGATGAGCGCTGGTATAGCTTAGACGGAGACCGCTGGAGTGTTAGGGTTTACGTCGCGCAACTCGGCCTGGTCAGCTAGATGCTGATCTTCAGATGCGCACGCGACGGTGCTTCAGATCAATGATTGTGTTCAAAGCATTGGCTGCAGCTTTGTCGAGAAGCGCATCAGGATCTGAGCCCCAATGGTGCGGGAAAATGTAGCACTGATAATCAAAAGGCCAGCTCATATTCTTGAAGACACCGTTGTGCTCAGGCAGCTCTTGATCGATATGGCCGCAGATTTGTTGTATCCGAGCTCTGTCTTGGTCATGAATATGACAGATCAGCCCGCAAAACGACTGCTCCTTTGGCTTGAGGTCTTTACCTATCCAGCGATGGCGCTGGATCTCTGCGACTAGGTATAAATCAGCGCCTTCGGTTACCAAGAGGTACATCATTCCCCGGCGAACATCGTCTTTAATCGTGATCCATTTTTGTTGTCTTTCAAACTCTTCAGCCCGCGCTTGAGGATCTCTAAGCTCCCAGGTTGGGCCAAGCTCCACCCTATCAGAGAAGGCAAGACACTTCGGGGGACCTTCGGTGTAGGCATGGTCAGGCACATACCAGGACAATCCATTGATCTCTTCCCGTTGCGCCATCCTGCTGAAGGCTTTCCACATTTCTATCAGCGCGCCTTGGACCTCAATGTCTATCGTATTTGCACTGACAGTCATCTTGCCCGTCGTAGCATCACATTGGCCCTGGCTATCTCCAGTGCCGTATTTGTCCGGTAAGTCCTTGTCCTTTGGATAGAACCTCACCTGGCCAAATGGCTTCTCCACTTTTGTGCGAGTACTTTCTCGCGTGGTAATGAATTCAAACTCTTCAGCGTCAATATCTTCATGGATGTAGTCGCTGTTGGGTTGATGCGAATCGGTCATCATGATGTCGAGATCATTCTCAGCAAGCCGCCGCCCTTTTTCCAATGGGGTCGCCAAATCACCGGGAGCATTCTCGTCCCGTGCGTTCGCCACACGACGGATGTCGATCTTGAGTCCAGGAGGCTCACGAGTGCCCACCAAAGCCGTGCAGATGAAATGGGTTTTGCCTTGCGTCCAGAAGCCGCGGCATTTGAGGGTTGTAGCTCCAAGAAACCATGGTCTGACCTGCAAACTATGAGGCTGTCCCGATTTGAAGCTTTTTGGGTTCACTTGGCTAAAAAGGTGCTTAGCAGCTCGCGTCGCACATCCGTCTCCATTGGCGAGCAGCGCCAAGATGGCTCTGTCTTTTTGCAGCATATCTCTGTGCGGATACACGACTAGCTGATCTGGCAGGTTTCTCTCTTCCAGCGGGGTTGACTGTGCCAGCAGACGACTCACCACTTCAGGCCATTCATAAGTGGTCAAGATTCTTGGAATTTCTGAACCTAACGAATAGCCGCTCACCAGAAAATCAATGCAATTAACTATCAAGGATTTTCTATCCGGCAGAGTGAATCTCAACAGCCAGTCGTCGTCGCATTCCTCCGGAAGAAGGTACGGGCTACTAGGGGCACAGAGCTGGTGGCGGCTAACTCGATTCCATTTCCAGCCGTTACTGAAGTCGACATCGAAATACTCTGTGGTCATGCCCACCTTGGCGACCGGATATCCGTCCTGGAGGATTACACCCATTTGGTACAAGCGCAGACGGCTAAGAGCGATACCGCGAACTTCTATCTCGTCTGTCAGTTTGTTGCCATCGAGAGCGCGAAACACGACGTTCACCAAAGGAACAGTATTGTCGGCGAGGTTTCTGACGATTTTGCTGTACCACCAGACTATCCATTCACCTGGCGGTAGCTTGAGGTCTAGCTCTTTCGAGCGTCTGCGCGAGCGAGACAGAGCCAGTTTTTCGCGCTGGATCTGATGCGGCACCGCGATTTCTATTGCTGAAGCTAATGAGATTTCCATCGTGGGAAGATTCAAGGATCTACCTGCCGCTTTGCTCGTTGAATATTGAGGCCAGCGGTGCCCTTAAGGGCACCACTGAATCCGACCTTTTTTAAGCCAGAAGTGGGACTTGCAGCCATTGTTCAGCCACACCGATGGATGAACCGAGGGGTGGCCTTCGGCATCCACTTTGTAATCCCATCTAGGATTTGCCTCATCAAACACCAAGAGCTCAATCGTGCGTCCGCATCCGCAGGGACACTGCAGGCCAACCGACCAGTCCTCTCGGCTCTCCTGCATCAGAATTACTGAACGAATTGGCATTTTTTTGGGCAGGGAATCTCCTTTGACGACGACCAGCCGCCTAGGCGGAAGGACGTCATCAAATTTCAAAACCAGCCTGCGCCAGAGTCCACGCAGCATGTCCATTTCTTACGCTCCCAAAGGTGGTAGACCCAACAGCGGCTCATGATCACCAACGCCGAGGAGCGTGTTAGGGCTCTTGGCGAAGGAAGACTCAGACGCAAAGTCCTCAAGACACCCTGAGAGTGTGAAGAGGGTTTGGGCGTAGTCACTGTTATCTTCTTCACGGAAAGGGAATGCTCGCGCGATGAACTCGTTGACGCATGCACTGGCAGCTCGCATGTTCAACGTGATCACAGAAGGCGCCTCCTCATGCACCCCAGTGATGTAGCCCCTGGCGACTTGGTCGCGATGAGCCTCCGGGTCTGAAGTGAGCAGCTCCTCGGCGTATAAGGACTCCGGCGTGTAAATTCTGCGGTCACTCAGCGTTGGCCCACCTGGACGCACATAGTCGATTCGGCCTTGTACGTCATGAATCTTCGGTGTCCCAGTACGCGATAACCTCGTAGGGATCGTCACCCCGACATCAAACAAAGGAGTGAGGAAGGACGACGACATGAGGTCGCAAATCAGTCGTCCCTGTTGAGAGTCCACGCAGCAAAAAATGACATCAGCCTCGGCTACCGCATGAACTGTCTCTCTATCGAAAACTGAAGCATTAATTGGATGAGCGATTCGGGCGCCTCGAATACGCTCAACTGCGTCGGCCAGGACCTCCACTTTGGGGCGGCCAGCTTTAGCATCTGCGAGTGTCGAGTTGAGGATTCGATTCAGGTTTTTTTCTTCAACCTGGTCGTGATCGACGAGAAGGAGTTTACCGAAACCTAGCCTTGCCAGCTGTTCAGTCACGATGGAGCCCGTGCCTGAGGCGCCAATAATGGCCGCAGTCAGTTTGGACAAGGATGCTGTCATTGCTGAGGTGAAAGCCATACCTGGTGGCTGTCCTGACAGGTCACATGGCCAGAAACAGATGTCGTTTCCTGGGACGTTCACCATCGCGATGTCTTGTACTGACGAATCCGGATGGTAGACGCGGGCGCGCATGGCGCCGCCAGGAATCATAATGGCAGAGCCATGAATGGCCTCTACTCCTTGGGTGAGCGAGACCATAGTGCTTTCATCGCTGCTGTCATCAGCTATCGAGAAATCGAACAAACCACCCGGGTGCGAATGCACCAGGATGATCGACAGCGATTGTGGGAGTGCTTCGTCTATGGCCAGCTCTAAATACTCGCCAGGCCAGGTAAGCGCATCGGGCTTGCGTACCTTGCACTCCTCATGAGGCACCAAAATCACCTTCTTCGAGAGAAGTTTCAGCGCAGCGCCGGGCGAGCGTGTACAGATAAGGATGGCTGCGGCTTCCTTACCGTCACCCGGGAACAAGTGTTCCCGGAGCGCGGTGTGGATTTCTTCCGTCAGCACAAGGCGGGAATGTGCTGTCACAGACCAACCTCCTTCAGCAGGCAACCGTCGGCCATAAACAACTGGGTAACCACATTGTCAGTGGCCGGATCCCAGCTGCGATGACGAGACCAACCCTGGAACGTCACGCCGTCGATTTGGCCTTGGACTTGCGTTTGTGCGATCTCACCACCGTTGGCCAGCCGTACGGCCGGATAGAGGTAAAACATGTCCAGCATGGTGTTGGGATAGGTTGGGGGAATGTTCAAAGCCATTTGAACGACCAATTCCGAGTAGCCATTCGGCAACGCGTAGCCATGAATCACCAGCCAGCGCCCGCCTTCGTTGGTGTTACGGGTTTCCCACCGATGACCAACCGAGTCAAGATACTGTTCGTCCCGAGGCAGCAGTTTGAAGTCGCGGCGAAGCGGCAGAGCCGCCTCACCGTTGTTCACATCCTTTTGAGTCAGGCGGAGCTTTTCGATACCCTCCGGACGCAAATCGATGTTGTCGCTAATTCCCAGAGCCTGCTTAGGTTGATCGCGAACCATGAGGAAGATTTGCCAGTCGAGGTTCGGGTTCAAATTGGCGGCTACGATTGCTTCCCGCACAGGCACAATAGGCTTATCGAACTCATATACTTCACCCTGGATGTTCAGTTTCCAGATTGCCTTGCGAGTGATGAAACGTTCGATTCCGTCACTGTCCAGGTTGACCAGATGAGTGTCTTCGATCTCCTGATCAGGCTCATCTTCTCGCTCAAGCAGCAGACGTTTACCCGGCCCGACATCGGCGAGTTTGCGAACAGTGTGACCGGAGATATGTTTGCTGGGCCATTCATAGCGGACGCCATCCACCATAAGCAGGTACTTGCGGTCAGACTCAACGACAATGAAGCGATTGACCCCATCGCTCAAAGCTGCTGTCTCGTCTGGGCGGATGTCTTCCTGGGCGCCAGATTCAAACATCTGCAGGATCACCGGTGACTGGTCGGGCTTGAACCCCGCAGCCGCGGCGATTTGGGCACCAGTTGGGGTGCTGTCTTGGAGATGAACCTGACGATAAACCAGGTCGTTGCTGGCCACTTCGATGCTGTGGCGCTGTTGGTGCTGCATTTGTTCATGTTGCATGGGTGTATCTCCTAATGATTTCCGCTCACGCGGTTATGTGGCTTGCCAAATGGCAGCCAGAGTTAGCCGTAGAGGAGAGGAGTCCCAACCATTACTTGACTGGTGCGGATCACGCAGAGATACTCAGCTTTCGTTTAGAGGCATCTCGACTCGGTCCCTTCGCGCAATGTGGCGTTGCGCTAGGGTTCTCATATACGTTGGATCGTCTTTCTCGTACTATCCCTGTCCGTTTCGTGTCAGCTCCTACTTTGTACAATCGATGATTTGTGCGATCTGGGCGTAACGTTTCACGAACCCAATTGCGTTCTCTCTTTCATCGGCTGATGTGCTAGCGCATCCCAGGCCGATAACTCTGTTGTTTGAAGCCTTCACGTGAAATGTGAAATGCAACGAACTTTCAATCCTTCCGTAGAATCTGTCATAGGGCGAATGCTCTCTGCAGGACTCGATACCGTTTAAGCAACCGCCTAAGGTTCGATAGCTATCGCTTTGAAGCAGCACCTGGTTGTCCCCACTCTTGAGCTGGAAAATCCACCCGTTGTCCCCTGCTCTGCGAACCTCGTAAGCTGCTTTCATCGCTCATCCCTGCTATTTTCTCGTTCAGTGATTCTGTTTATCGGCAGACCAAAAAAAGGGGCTTGCTCAAAAGCATACCCCTTTTTCTCGATAAAGCAACCCCGTTAAACAGATTTTCCAATCACCTGGTAGATGAACTCTTTCCCGCCACTACCAGCCGACATCTCCACACGGGTTATGAAGCCCTCTTCAGAAAGACGTTTGAGCCGGGTGCTTGCGTTCTGAACACTCATTTCGAGCGCTTGTGCGACCTGGGTGGTGGTAACGGAGCGGTTAGCCAAGACGACATCGAGCAGAGGAAGGCTGGCTGGAGAAGGCGCGGGGCCGACAAACCGGCACTTACCATCTATCCAGCACGTTACTCGAAAATCTCCAGATATCGCAGCACCTTCTAAGTTAGCGATTATGTCTTCATCCGCAAGATCACAAATGAAGAAGGAGATTTTTTTCGCGTACTGTTTAAAAGTGAATATAAGTGATTCGCGGAGAAACGAAACATCGGCTCCATCAATGTTCTTGAGGGATATGCCAATTGTTTTGATGCCTACAACTGAGGCAATCTTTTCCAACAACTTGGCATGAGCCTTCCTACCCCTGGCAGTACCATAGGGGTTAATGCTTCCATCCGTGAAGTCTTGAAGGTCGATTATGTAAGTTTTCTCGTTCATGTCTTGAGTTTAATCAGAATATAGTTATTTGTCAAGTTTGAATTCAAACACGATATGTGTCCCGCGAAGCCGAGGTAATCCTAATGACCAACTGTGGTTATGCAAGTCATTGTCTCTATAAGTCAGTGCAACCAAAAAATCTTCTTGGCGAATACTAATTTTCGCATTGAGACTTTCCGCGTACCCGCTACTGGTGTAAAGGCCCGCCCCACCTTTTCCCTTACCCCTGCTGCTCAAACCGCCCTTACGCATGGCATGAATGATGAGTTGAGCATCTGAAGCTTCCAGCGTTTTAGGGAACTGATTTGCAATGTCCGGGAAGTGCAGGTCTAAAGCAGGTCTGAGGGTTGAGCAAATTCCTTTCCCAGAGTCTGAGATGACCGCCACAATAGACGTGGAGCCTTTTAGCGTGTAGCTCTGGAGGCCCGCAAAGCCAGGGATTATCGTGCCGGAATGCTCCTCGGCGTTTCCGATCAACTCTCCCAATACGCTGTGAAGTTTTTGGGCATGATTCTTTCCAAAAGCATCAATAAAACTCAACTTAAAGCGTTCTGGTACGTTCTCATCACTGTTGGCGTCGATAGGCAGTAACTCTACCAGTTTGGTGGTATTCGCTTTATGACGCAGTGCAGTGGAACTGCTAGGTTTGCGGGGTAGAACTTTAATAGATTTGGTAAGTCGGTCGAAGAAGCCGGCTCTATTCAAATAAGAAAGTGCGTCAGGATTCTCGCTGAAGTCGAGTTCAACGGTTCGCTTAACTTCCGCTAGTTGGTTGGCCAGTGCGAGAATTCTGGAGGCGGCACAAAATAAAACTTTGCGCTCCTTCGGGATTTTTAAAATTATATGACCATGCGCACTGTCGAGCGGTGAGCCGAATTTTACTAGCGAGCGCTCAAAGTGTTCCTGAGTAATCCAGGTACGGCTGGCAGTGAACTCGATCTTGAGGCATGAATTTTTCTTCAGAAGCCAGACGAAATTTTCGTCCTGTACAAATTCCTCTAGATTATCATAGAGGCATTTAGTGACTTCTCGGCGTTCACAATTTAGAGCTTTGGCGATATCTCGAGCTTTCAAACCCGGGCTATCGTTTAAGATCTGGGCAATCCTTTTCCGCATGAAGAGTTCGCTTAACTTCTTGATCTTATAGTCTTTCTTTGGTAATTCCAAAGCCCAGTTTTTCGCTTTTCCTTGCGCCGAAAACTGATCTCAGCACGGCGCGGGAATTATACTCCTGAGCCCAGGGAATCAAAACGCCATCTATCTAAATGCACTGAGAAAAATACGCCTTTGTGTCGTCGATCTTGATCGACGGCCACACGAGCCTGTGAACCTTTCGTTCTTTCTCACTGGAAGCGATTTTTTAAAGAGCGGTGGTCCTGCTGGGGGCTCTTCTAAATCGAAGGGCAATCACTGGCGGGGCCGGGTTTCGCATGAGTACTGTATAAATGAACAGTATTCTGTTTCTTTTGCCTTTAGCAAGTCCCTTGCCTCGAATTAAGGCTGATTTTCGCTTGTCTCAGTGTTTCTTGGGCTGCCCGCGACGTTTCTGTTTGGTGGTCATGTGACAGAGCAGGCAGGGTCCAGCTTTTCACGTGACGTAGCGGTATGGGGTAGCGTCGATTGCCTGCAGCACCATGGCTTTTTGCCACTCAAGGAAGCGACTCATTCCGTGCTCGGCGAACAACGCAACAAATTCACTTTTCGCAAAGCGGGCCCTCCGAGCGCTTAGCGCTCGGGAGATCCCGTCAATTACTGTCATAAATGGCACAATGGTTAACCCGTTCGGATTTAGTCATTGGAAAAATCCTGACCAAAGAAACCTGGCAATAGAATGCTGTCTTTTATCGGCTCTGTGCGTTGGGTTAAGCCAGTCAGGCGGAGATATTCGCCTTTGTTCAACCAAGGAAGAAATATGAAGTTGAAAGCAATTCTGTTTGCATTACTTGCAGCAGTGGCAACCGTCACGCAAGCCGCCCCAGCGTCGGAGATGATTTCCGTGTCTACGGAGTTCATTCGGGATGGTAAGACGCTCAAGAAGTTTGAGTTTCTAGGCCAGAATGGCGCTCCTCAACCTTACCAAGAGCTTACTCAAATCGGGTATGTTGAATCAGCAGTCAAGAATGGTAAAAAGTGGGGGCCCAAGCCTGGGACGTTCGTCGAGGGTATCAACGCAGTGATCACTCCTAGGGTCAGTAGCGGCGGAGAGATCCTCGTCAATTATTTTTTCGACTATCAAAAGCTGATCCGATTCGATAAGGAAATGTTTGGCGATGTTGAAGTGCAAAGGCCCATAAGCGAGGTATTCAACCGATCCGGAAAATTCATCATCCCCAGCGGTGAAAGCCGTGAGATCAGTGCAGTAGTTCGGGGAGTGAAGTGGCAGCTGATTATTACGGCGGTGCGTCAGTAGCAGCCGTGAGCGAGGTCAGACTCACAGAAACCGCCTCTCAGGGCGGTTTTTTTGTTCCCGTAGATTTTGCTCTCGATCAATAATTTCCGGGGAAGATTCCGAAAGGTGTTGTTCTGGTGAGTCCTCCCAGGGCTCAAAGGAGTGGCGACCTATCTCAGCATTAGGTACGCACAACCCAGCCCCCAATCTAAGACAAAGAAATGTTTTCTTTATCTGCCCAAACAGAAGCTAAAACTAAAATTCTTTTACTTTAGTCCGCTCGCTTTCAATCTATTCCTGACACTCCATCGCTGCGAGCATGTGCAGCTTTTCTCTCATTTTATTCCTTGTTTTCTTATCAATTTCTTTTTGTCCCAGCCACCGCCCACCAGTGCCGGGCCTGAAGCGGAGTGGTGCGGCTGTCGGAAGGGACGCTGTGGCCAATGACTCAACGGCACACAACTGGCGACAGATTGAATCGCCGCGACTTCCAGCGCTTCGCACTCGGCCAATGGCGGTAACAGCCCTGGAAGACGACTCGCCAACAACGTTTTCCCCGTCCCCGGCGGTCCGCTGAACAGCAAGTTATGAGCACCCGCCGCCGCAATCAGCAAGGCTCGCTTGGCCGCAAGTTGCCCCTGCACTTCGTTCAAGTCTGGATAGGGTTTGCTGGCGTAGAGCAAACCGTTGGAAGCATAGGGGGCGATGGGCGTGTGGCCATTGAAATGCGCGACCGCTTCCAGCAAATGATCCACTGCAATCACCTTCAACCCCGAAGCCAGGCAGGCCTCCTCGGCATTCGCCCGCGGCACTACCAGCGTGCGCCCGGCCTTGCGCGCCGCCAGCGCCGCCGGCAACACCCCGCGAACCGCCCGCACCGCACCCGATAGCGCCAACTCCCCAAGACACTCCACATCATCCAGCGTCAACGTCGGTACCTGCACACTGGCCGACAGAATCCCCAATGCAATCGCCAGATCGAACCTCCCGCCGTCCTTTGGCAGATCGGCGGGGGCGAGATTCAAGGTGATGCGCCGTGCCGGAAATTGCAGGCCCGAATTGATGATCGCGCTGCGCACTCGGTCCTTGCTTTCCTTCACCGCCGCCTCGGGCAGCCCGACCATGGTCAGCGACGGCAAGCCGTTGGCCAGGTGCACTTCTACGGTAACGGCGGG
>LNAP01003423.1_pt1 | contig 26147 bp, 24 predicted proteins | sample 602601 | NCBI WGS metagenome assembly LNAP01 (sample SAMN02440304, study PRJNA202911) | soil metagenome | biome: Subtropical and temperate rainforests or woodlands; isolation source: soil samples (1 kg each in a 20% v/v slurry with milli Q water) were... ...
CGCTGTGATCCCCCAGCCGATAAGAATAGCGAGCGGACCGGCACCGGCCGCCATGTTCTGGGGCAGGCTGAACACGCCGGAGCCCACCATCGAGCCGATGACAAGGGCGGTGAGCGCACCGAGCCGCAGTTTACGGCTGCTGGAAGTTGCCACCGCAGCCGGAGTCGATGGGCTGAATTCCTTCGTGACCATTGATCGTCTCCTCGAATGCCGACTGGGCAGATGCTTTTAATGTCCGCGCATTGGAGACCGGATCGCGCACGATTATATTGACCGGGATCAATTGAGAGTACGCCACGGCAGGTTTGCCGCGCGCCAAGGCGCGTTGCCCGTTATGTCGGGCGAGCGCACCTTGCCCACAGGGCTATTGACCGCGATCAATGCGGACGCGCACCCTGAGGTGCCAAATAAAAATGATAATGACGCTGCGTTAGACAGCAGGAGGAAAGCCATGAAAGCCGCCGATCTCATGACGAAGGATGTCGTCACGGTCCATCCCGACACATCCGTGAAGAAGATCGCCGAGACACTTGCCGCACACGCCATCAGCGCGGTGCCAGTGGTCGACCCGGACGGGCATCTCGTCGGGATGGTCAGTGAGGGCGACCTCCTGCACCGGCACGAAACCCAGACCGAGCGTAAGCGTTCCTGGTGGCTGATGCTGTTTGCCGGGAACGACATGCTCGCCCAGGAGTACGTCAAGTCGCACGCTCAGAGGGCCCGGGACGTGATGACAAGGCACGTCCTGAGCGTGGACGTGTCCACCCCGCTGGGAGATATCGCCAGCCTATTGGACAAGGCCGGCGTCAAGCGTGTGCCGGTACTGGCCGGCGGCAAGCTGGTCGGCATTGTGAGCCGCGCCGATCTGGTGCGGGCGCTGGTGCGGGCCAAGCAGAACGAGCCCGTGCGCGATGTGCGGAGCGACCATGAGATTCAGATGGATCTCGATGCCCGGATGAAGCGGGAACCTTGGGCGGGTTCGCTCTCCATCGTGACCACGGTGCGCGACGGAACCGTCAGCCTGCTCGGCTTGGCTGGCTCCGAAGACCAGCGCAAGGGCCTGATCGTGCTCACCCAGAACACCCCCGGCGTGAAGCATGTCGAGGACAGGCTGCAGGTCCGGAGCTATGCGGAAGACTGACGGTTTTTCAGCAGGAGGATGCAACCATGTCCACAGTCATGACGGCGATGTTCCTGGTCGTGCCGATTTTCGTCACCCTTGCCACGCTTAGGCGCATCGGCGGGATGCGTGCCGTGCCCGTGCCGGTGCAGACCTCGCGGCGGCGGCGCCTATAAAAGATGAGACCAAATGGCGGGGCCATGAAAGACGGGGCCATGAAGGAACTGTCGCTTTCCGACGTCTACCCGTTGATCGAGCCCGGGCCGGTCGTGCTGCTGACAACCCGCCAGCACGGCCGGCCCAACGTCATGACGATGTCGTGGCACATGATGGTCGAGTTCGCGCCGCCTCGGATCGCCTGTATCGTCAGTGGCGGTGACTACAGCTTCGCCGCCCTGCGCAAGACCCGGGAGTGCGTGATCGCCATCCCGGCGGTGGAACTGGCGTCCAAGATGGTGGGGATCGGCAATTGTTCGGGACGGGCCACCGACAAGTTCGAGAGCTTCGGCCTGACGCCGCTGCCGGCCACTCATGTGGCGGCACCCTTGATCGCGGAATGCTTCGCCAATCTCGAATGCCGGGTGGCTGACACCCGGCTCGTCAATAAATACAATCTATTCGTTCTCGAAGTCGTGAAGGCATGGACGGATCCGCGACAGCGGGCACCGAAGACCATCCATCATCACGGCTTTGGCACGTTCGTCGTCGACGGCGAGACGATCCGGCTGCCGTCGAAGATGCCGTAGCCGGCGTCGCACTGACAGTGCGACGCCGGCATTTGGGCCGAAGATGCCGGCCTAGACGGCGTCAGCCGTAACCTTCGCCGTTTGGACAGCAGCGGGCTCGGAAAAATCGAGCACCATGCGACCCTCGATCCTGCCGGCCTTGAGATCGGCGAAGATGGTGTTGATGTCGTCCAGCGGTGCCTTCCTGATCTCGGCGTGAACCTTGCCCTCGGCCGCAAACGCGATGGCCTCATCGAGATCCCGGCGCGTTCCGACGATCGAGCCGCGTACGGTGATACGTTTCAGCACCACGTCGAAGATCGGTGTCGGGAAGTCGCCCGGCGGCAGGCCGACGAGGCTCACTGTGCCCTTGCGCCGGACAAGACGGAGTGCCTGGCCGAAGGCAGGCGGCGAGACGGCCGTCACCAGGACGCCATGGGCGCCGCCGCCGGTCACCTTGAGAACATCCGCCACCGCGTCGGGCGAGCGGGCATCGATAGCGATGTCGGCGCCCGTCGCCCGTGCCAGAGCGAGCTTTTCAGGCGAGATGTCGAGTGCCACGACATGGAGTCCCATCGCCTTGGCATACTGGATCGCGACATGGCCGAGGCCGCCAACCCCGGAAATGGCGACCCATTCGCCAGGACGCGCCTCGGTCTCTTTCAGTCCCTTATAGGTGGTGACACCGGCGCACAGAATCGGCGCCATCTGGGCGAAGTCGATACCCGCCGGCAGCCGTGCCACGAACGGCGCCGCCGCGATCACATATTCCGCGAAGCCGCCGTCGCAGCTATAGCCGGTATTGTGCTGGTGCTCGCACAGCGTCTCCCAGCCGGTCTCGCAATATTCGCAGGATAGACAGGCGTCGTGCAGCCACGCCACGCCGACGGCATCGCCTTCCCTAAGCCCCGTTACCCCAGGGCCAAGCGCGGCCACGATGCCGGCAACTTCGTGGCCGGGAATGAAGGGCGGGGTTGGCTTCACCGGCCAGTCACCGTCGGCCGCGTGCAGGTCAGTATGGCAGACGCCGCAGGCGATCACCTTCACCAGAACCTCGCCGACCCCCGGCACGGGAACCGGAACGTCCTCGATCGCGAGCGGTTTGCCGAACGCATGCACTACAGCAGCTTTCATCATCCGGGTCATGTCGCATTCCTCCATTGCTGGGCGCGAGACTAGCCACGCCGGCGTCGGGCGCCATGATCCGTATCAATCGCGCTTTCGTCATCGATACGATTGCGCGAGATCAAGATGGCTCCCTATTATAAGCCTAATTTCCCGCCGCGTTTGATAATTAACGCCAGTGTCATTGAAAGGATAATGCGATGTCTCAACATGCCATCGAACTTGTCCGCCTGAATGGAAATCTTCCCCAGCGTTATGATAATTTCATTGGCGGGCGATGGGTTGCACCTTTAGGCGGCGAATATTTCACCGACTACAGTCCAATCAACGGTCAGCGCCTGGTGGAGGTGGCGAAGTCCGGCCCCGCCGATGTGGAAACGGCGCTCGACGCCGCCTACAAGGCCAAGGATGGCTGGGCCCGTATGTCGCCGGCCGAGCGGTCGCTGCTGCTGAACAGGGTCGCCGACCGCATGGAGGAGAACCTCGAGCTGCTGGCGCTTGCCGAGACGCTCGACAATGGCAAGCCGATCCGCGAGACCAAAGGCGCCGACGTGCCGCTGGCGATCGACCATTTCCGCTATTTCGCCGGGTGCATCAGGGCCGAGGAAGGCGCGATCTCGCAGATCGACGCCGATACCGTCGCCTATCACTTCAAGGAGCCGCTTGGCGTCGTCGGCCAGATCATTCCGTGGAACTTCCCGCTGCTGATGGCGGCGTGGAAGATCGCCCCGGCGCTCGCCGCCGGCAATTGCACGATCATCAAGCCTGCCTCCAACACGCCTTTGACGCTGCTGATCCTTGCCGGCCTCATCGCCGACATCCTGCCTCCGGGTGTGCTCAACGTCGTCACCGGGCCGGGCGGTTCGGTCGGCCAGGCGATCGCCGCCAATCCGCGCATCTCCAAGGTCTCCTTCACCGGCGAAACCACCACCGGCAAGCAGATCATGCACTATGCCGCCGAACACCTGATCCCCCAGACGATGGAACTCGGCGGCAAGTCGCCCAACATCTTCATGGCCGACGTCATGGATGACGACGACGACTTCTTCGACAAGGCGCTGGAAGGCTTTGCCCTGTTCGCCTTCAACAAGGGCGAGGTGTGCACTTGTCCCTCGCGCGCGCTGGTGCAGGAATCGATCTTCGAGAAGTTCATGGAGCGCGCGGTCGCCCGCGTCGCCAGGATTAAGGTCGGCGATCCGCTCGACCCGACGACGCAGATGGGTGCGCAGGCCTCCCAGGATCAGTTGACCAAGATCCTGGGCTATATCGAGATCGGCAAGCAGGAGGGCGCGACGTGCCTGACTGGTGGCGAACGCGCCCATCTCGGCGGCGAGCTGGAGAAGGGTTATTTCGTGACGCCGACCGTGTTCAGCGGCGACAACAGCATGCGGATATTCCAGGAGGAAATATTCGGCCCGGTGCTGTCGGTCACGACGTTCAAAACCGTCGAAGACGCGATCCGCATCGGCAACGACACTGAATATGGCCTTGGCGCCGGCGTGTGGTCGCGCAACGGCACGAACGCCTACCGGGTCGGCCGGGGCATCCAGGCCGGGCGGGTGTGGACCAATTGCTACCACGCCTATCCCGCCCATGCGGCGTTTGGCGGCTACAAGGCATCGGGCTTCGGCCGCGAGAACCACAGGATGATGCTGGACCATTACCAGGAAACCAAGAACCTGCTGGTCAGCTACTCCACCAAGGCCACCGGCCTGTTCTGATCCGATCACGCGGCGCCTGGGATTGCGGGCGCCGCGCTCCTAAAGGCGGCCGATCAGCTATCGGTGTCGATGATGCGAACGGCGGCGGCGCGGATGGCTGCCGCTTCGTCATCCGACGAGAGATGCGGCCATTCAACAGTGGCGAGCGGCCGGCCGAGCTGCGCCTTCACGATATCCGTCGTGGCGTCCGACGCGTCGCCTCGACGGGCGGCGACCCTGCGCAGGAGCCGCTCCGGGCTGGCCTCGAGCCACAGGCCTTGGAACGCGACGCCCGCGCGCGCTGCCACCTCGGCCATCCGGGACCGATCGGCAGGACGGTCGAACACGGCGTCGGCGACCACGCCGTGGCCCTGGCTCAGGGTGCTTTCCGCCCTCATTGCGAGAAGGCCGTAGACCTGTTCGGAGACCTCGGCGCGATAGGCCTCGGGCGGGAGCCGGGTTTCGGCCGCGACGCCGAACAGCCGCTTGCGGATACGGTCGCTCGCAAGGATGCGCGCGCCCGGGACTGGGCCAATCCCTGGCGCCAGCGCCGCCGCGAGGGTCGACTTGCCGGAGCCGGACAATCCGCCGACGGCAACCATCCGGGCCGGGCACTGATCGAGAAGCAGCCGCGCGAGAGCGAAATAGGATTGCGCCTCCGCCCGTCGCGCTGCCGCTTCGGTGCCGGCATCGGCGACCTGAAGCGCCGTGACATGGGCACGGATCGCCGCGCGCACCGCCATGAAGAAAGGCAGCACGGGCAGGCCATCCTCTTCGTCGGCCTCGTCGAGATAGCGGTTGAAGACGATGTTGGCGTACGCCTCCATCCCGCGGTGCCAGAGGTCCATCAGCAGGAAGGCGAGGTCGTAGAGCACGTCCGTGGTGGCGAGTTCCTCGTCGAACTCCAGGCAATCGAACAGGGTCGGCTCGCCCTCGACGAGGCAGATGTTGCGCAGATGGAGATCGCCGTGGCAGCGGCGGATCTTGCCGTCGCGGGCCCGCGCATCGAGAAGCCCCGCATGGGCGCTGAGCGCCGCGCGGGACGCCGCCATGAAGTGGGCTACGTCATCCCTGGGGAAGACCTCGGTCATCGTCAGCGCGCGCTCGTTGATGTCGAGCACGGCGGCCATTGCCGCGCCACCCCCACCCCCGGAAGAGATCGCCGCGCCGGCATGGAACGCCGCGATCCCGCGGGCGAGCTTTGTCATCAAGGGCGTCGTCAGGGTCCCCGTCAGCGCCATCCGGTCGAACAGGCCTTCCTCATCGAAGCGCGCCATCTCGACGACGGCGTCGACCAGCACGCCCTCGCCGTCCAAGGCGAGCCGGCCGTCCGGCGCGCGCGTGACGCGTCGTACCGCCCGATAGAGCATCGGCGCGGTACGCCGATTCAGCAGCAGTTCCTGCTCGCAGGCGGCAAGCCGGTGCTCCGGCGTCGAGAAGTCGACATAGGGCAGGTGAACGGCACGCTTCAGCTTGATCGCCCTGGCACCCATGAGAAGGACAATGGAGATGTGCGTGACGATCGTTTGGGCGTCGCGCTCCTCGCTGCCGAAAGCCGCGGCCGACGTCAGGAAGGCGATGGTCTCCTGCTGGTCCTCGGCGGTCGCAGTCTCTTCCTGACCAGACATCACGATCCGACCACTCCCACCGTCTCAGCATTATGAACCAGCTTCAGTCAGCACCGTGACAGGAAAGGCTATCAGCTGCCAGAAAATGGCGGCGTCTCCTGCCTCGGTTACGGTCGTTAGCGCGACCTGCATAATCGCTGACGCATGGGCAACAGCACTAATGGTGTGGGGAAGCCGGGAAGGCGTAGAGTTGTCGTGCCGACAAAATCTCGACGCCCTCTTCATCGATCGGGATGGCGATACGCGGGTCGGCTGTTCGAGACTCGTTCAGCCCTCGGGTGTGTAGTTTGATCCGAGGGATGCACGCCAGATGAACCCATTGCTTCACGATCGCCTCAACGTCGCGCTTCTGGCCATTGCCCTGCTTGGCCTGGTGTCGGGTCTCGGACTGTTGCTGGGTGGGCAACCCCACTTTGCCACCCTGGCGTGGACCGCAGGCGTCATCCCGGTACTCGTGGCGCTTATTGTCGAGATCGTTCGCAGTCTCTCGAAGGGCGAGGTCGGACTCGACATCGTGGCCGCGCTGTCGATGTCGGCGGCCTTGCTGTTTGGCGAGACGCTCGCGGCGGCCGTGGTCGCGCTGATGTATTCCGGCGGAACCTTCCTGGAGAGCTTTGCCGAGGGCCGCGCCCGGCGGGAAATGAGCGATCTTCTGTCCCGCGTGCCTCGGACGGCCACGCGGCATCGCGGCGGCATGCTCGACGAGGTGCCATTGGACGAGATCCAACCGGGCGACCTGCTGCTGATCCGGCAGGGCGACATCGCGCCCGTGGATGGCACGGTCGAGAGCGACCGCACGATGCTGGACCAGTCGGCACTGACGGGCGAGTCCATGCCCGTGCGCCTTGACCGGGGGCAGGAGGTGATGAGCGGCTCGACCAATGCGGGCGAAGTCTTCGATCTCAGGGTCAGCCGCCGCGCCGCCAACAGCACCTATGCCGGTATCGTCCGGCTGGTCGAGGCGGCACAGCAGTCCAAGGCCCCGATGGCCCGGCTCGCCGACCGCTACTCGCTGCTGTTTCTGGCCGTTACTCTCGCTCTGGCGACAGCGGCTTGGTGGTTCACCGGCGACCCGATCCGTGCGGTGGCGGTTCTGGTGGTCGCCACCCCCTGTCCGTTGATCCTCGCGGTTCCGGTTGCGCTCGTGGCCGGCTTGTCACGTGCGGCCCATTTCGGGGTCCTGATCAAGGGGGCAAAGCCGCTGGAGGCGCTGGCACGAATCCAGACGCTGATCCTTGACAAGACCGGCACGTTGACGGACGGGCGACCGCAGGTGGTTTCGATCAAGATACTCGGCGACCTTGCCGAGGACGAAATCCTGTACTTCGCGGCGGCTCTGGATCAGGCGTCGAAACATCCGATCGCGCAGGCCATCGTCGCGGCGGCGCATGCGCGGGGGGCCGTCCTGCCATTCCCGGAAAACGTGGTCGAGACGGCCGGAGCGGGGGTCGCGGGGATCGTCGATGGCCGCAAGGTCGTGGTCGGGGGTACAGGCTTCGTCGCGTCGCAGGTTGGTGCGGCCGATCTTGAAAGCACGATCCGCGAAGCCGGTGCGGTCGTCGTCGCGCTCGCGGTTGACGGAAAACTCATGGGCCACCTTGTGATGGCCGATGCGCTGCGGGCCGGCACCTCCGACCTGCTCGCAGGGCTGCGCCGGCTGGGGATCGGCCGCATCCTGCTGGCGACGGGCGACCGCCGCGCCGTGGCCGAGGCCGTGACTGCGGGCCTGCGCCTTGACGCCATCCGGCCCGACCTGACGCCGGACCAGAAGGTGCTGGTGGTCCTGACTGAGCGGAAGAACGGCCCTGTGATGATGGTGGGCGATGGCGTCAACGATGCGCCCGCCCTTGCCGCCGCCGACATCGGGGTCGCCATGGGCGCGCGCGGGGCGGCGGCCTCGGCTGAGGCCGCAGACGTCGTTCTGCTGGTCGACCAGCTGGACCGCCTGTTGCCGGGGATCGAAATCGCCCAACGCTCGCGCCGCATCGCCCTTGAAAGCGTCGTGGCCGGGATTGGACTGTCGATACTGGGCATGGTTGCCGCAGCTTTCGGATATCTGACGCCCGTGCAGGGCGCCTTGCTGCAGGAACTGATCGACGTGGCGGTCATCCTGAACGCGCTGCGGGCGCTCAGGATTGTGCCACGGCAAACCGGGCAAATTGCTCCACGATAGCGCCGAACCGGGCGTCGCCGATACCGGAAGAGATCGTATCGATCGTTCGACCAGCTTGCTGGCCGAGCGAGCCGATGGTAGAGATTGCTAAGTTTAGAATAATTCTAAATAAGGCGATTACCATGGTTTGGTTCCCAAACGGGAAAAAGCGTTTCTCCGAGCTTTCCGAGCAGGAGATGCTGGCGCTGGCGATCTCGGCGGAGGAGGACGACGCTCGTATCTATGCCGGCTACGCGCAGCGCCTTGCGGCGGATTATCCCAAAACCGCCGCCATGTTTGCCGGAATGGAACGAGAGGAAGACCTGCATCGCAGCGCGCTGATCGATGAGCATGAGCGGCGCTTCGGAGGTGTCATCCCGCTCATTCGGCGTGAACACGTCGCCGATTATGTCACAAGGCGCCCGACCTGGCTGGTGTCGAACCTCGGACTCGAGCGGATACGTGCTGAAGCCGGCAAGATGGAGAGTGACGCTTGTCGCTTCTATGAAGAAGCCGCAAAGCGCACGACTGATTCCGCGACACGCAGACTTCTTGGAGACCTTGCCGAGGCCGAACGCCAGCACAAAGGGATAGCGGAGGCGTTGGTCGAGGACCACCTCTCGCCCAACGATGCCCTCGAGGAGGACAGGACGGCCAGGCGTCAGATGATCCTGACCCTTGTCCAGCCAGGCCTCGCCGGCCTGATGGATGGCTCGGTTTCGACGCTAGCACCGATCTTCGCGACGGCGTTCGCAACACGTGATCCCTGGACGACCTTGCTTGTCGGCCTTGCCGCTGCGATCGGGGCCGGCATTTCGATGGGCTTCACAGAGGCAGCCCACGATGACGGCGTCCTCTCGGGTCGGGGATCGCCGATCAAGCGGGGGCTCGCGTCGGGCATCATGACAACCATTGGAGGGTTGGGGCACGCCCTGCCTTACCTTATCCCCGATTTCTGGACGGCCACTGTCATCGCATTTGCCGTCGTGTTCGTCGAACTCTGGGCGATCGTTTGGATCCAGCACCGTTTCATGGAGACGCCCATATTGCGGGCAACTGTTCAGATCGTCGTCGGCGGTCTGCTGGTCCTCGGCGTCGGCGTGTTCATTGGCGGCGGCTGAAGCCGCGTGACATGACGACGAGCGACGCAAGCATTTGACGCCGTCTCCGACAGGCTCCCGACAGGTTCGCGCCTCTAGGGTCCGTTCGATCGCGACACACCGCTGATCTCAACGGAAGGACTTTCCATGCGCTACATCACCGCGACCCTGATCGCCGCCGCCGTCCTCGCTCCGGCCGCCGCCTTTGCTGGCCCGACCTGCACCACCGAGGCCAAGGACAAGTGGATGGCGGAGGAAGCCATGAAGGCCAAGGTCACCGAGATGGGTTACCAGAAGATCAAGACCTTCAAGGTCTCGGGCAGTTGCTACGAGATCTACGGCTACACCAAGGACAACAGGAAGGCAGAGGTCTATTTCAACCCCGTGACCGGTGCTGTCGTGAAGTCCGAGATCGATTGACATGTCACGCGATGCGATGGAGGCCGAGGGCGTCGTCCCCTCGGCCAGGAATGCGCCCGCCGCGCGAACGAGCGTCCGGGTGTGGGACATCGTGGTCCGGCTGTTTCACTGGACGGTCGTGACCGGATGCGTGCTCAACCTTTTCATTCTCGACGATGGCGGGCTCGCCCATGAGATCGTCGGCTATACCGTTGCCGCCGCACTGGTTGTCCGGGTGATCTGGGGCTTCATCGGCACGCGCTATGCTCGTTTCGCCGATTTCGTGCCGACCCCGAAGCGTTTGGGGTCCTATATGGCGGCACTGGTAAAAGGCCGTGAGCCGCGCACGCTCGGCCACAACCCGGCCGGCGCGGTGATGATGCTGGCGCTGATGGCGCTGCTGGGTGGGGTTTGCATCACCGGCTGGATGATGGGGCTCGATGCCTTCTGGGGCGAGGAGTGGGTCAAGGAAGTGCACGAGACCCTTGCCAATGGCATTCTGCTGCTCGCCCTGCTGCACGCGGCGGCCGCGCTGTTCGAGAGCTGGCGGCACGGCGAGAATCTGGTCTGGTCGATGGTGACGGGACGAAAGCGTGCCTAGGATCGTGTCCATGAGAGAGCGGGCGTGAGATTGCTTCTCGTCGAGGACAGCGCCCGGCTGCGCGATCTGGTCGGCGAAACCATTCGTGGCGCCGGCTGGCGGCTCGACACGGTAGGCGGGCGTCTCGACGCCGAGGAGGCGCTCGCCGCCACCCAATACGACCTCGTGCTGCTCGACCTCGGCCTGCCCGACGGTGACGGCATCGAGGTGCTGCGCGAACTGCGCCGTCGCAAGAACCCGACGCCAGTTCTGGTGCTTACCGCGCGGGCGGCGGTCGACGAGCGGATCGCCGGGCTCGACGCTGGCGCCGACGACTACCTAACCAAGCCGTTCAATAATGGCGAGCTGCTCGCCCGGGTACGCGCTTTGCTGCGCCGCGCGCCGATTTCCGTCGATCCGGTGTTGACTGCCGGAGTGCTGAGCTTTGACCCGGCAACGCACGAGATACACTGCGCTGGCGCGACGCTGAGCCTCACCCCGCGTGAACGCGCGGTGCTGGAAATCCTGATGCGCAATGTCGGCCGCGTAACGCACAAACGCGGGCTCGAGGAAAAGCTGTCGGAATATGATGACGAAGCGAGCGCCAACGCCATCGAGTTGCTGCTGTCGCGGCTGCGCCGCAAGCTCGCGCCCTATCCGACGCTGACCGCCATCGAGACGGTGCGCGGCGTCGGCTATTTGCTGCGCGAGACGAAGGCGTGACGCGGCCGCCCGCAAGTCGCACCGCGGCGCGTCCACTGGGCCGCATCGTTGGCTGGCGTATCGTGCTGTTCGCGGGTCTCGCCATGCTGGCGCAACTCGTCGCCGTGCTGTGGGAGTATGGCCGAGACCCGGATAATCTCGGCCGGCTGATGCTGGAGCAGGAGACCACGGCGCTGGCGTCCGGACTGACGCGGAACGGCACCCGGCTGGCCTATGAACTGCCCCCCGGCCTCGCCGGCCGCTACGACGTTGCCGGCTCTGGCTATGTGGCGCGGGTGCGGACGGCGAGCGGCGTGGTGCTGTTCTCGCACTGCGACGCGGCATGTACCGACCATTTTCTGCCTCTGGATTTGAATCCACCCTCTTTCTGGCTGCGGCGGATCGCGCCGGGTTTTCCGATTTCGATCGCCGGTGGGCGGACGGTCGATGTCGGCGACCGTGCGGCCTTTATCGAGATCGCGATTGACCGGGACCCACACCGCGCAGTGTGGGGCGTGCTGTTCAAGGAGGCCTTCGACCATATGCTGGTGCCGATGAGCCTGACGCTGATCTTCGTGCTGGGCGCGACCCTGCTGTCGATCCGCGCGGCGCTGAGGCCCGTGGTCCGGGCGGCGCGGGTGGCGGAAAGCCTCGACCCGCTGTGCACGGATACACGGATCGACGAGGCGGGAATGCCGTTGGAGATCGCGCAGCTGACCGGGGCGGTGAACCGCAGCTTCGATCGCATCCGCGAATTGATAGGCGCGCAGAAGCTTTTTACCTCGGCCATCGCACACGAGATCCGCACACCCCTGGCGGTGATCCGGCTGGAGTTGGAGCATATCGACGATTTCCGCGCACGCCGGGCGATGGGTGAAGTGGACGACCTCACACGGCTGCTGGAGCAACTGGTGACGCTCGCACGGCTGGAGGCTACGGATCGAGCCGCGTTCACGTCCATCGGGTTGGACGATCTGCTGGGAGAGGCGGTGGGTTCGCTTGCACCCTGGGTTTATGCCCATGGTGCAACGATAGCTTTCGAGGCTGCCGAGAACGCGCGGGTGATCGCGAATGTCGGGCTGCTGAAGGATGCCGTCCGCAACCTTGTCGAGAACGCCGTGCGCCATGGTGGTCCAGGTGTGGCGATTCTCGTGAGATCCGAAATCGGGCCAAGCGTAACGGTGACGGACAATGGCAAAGGCTATTCGCCTGCCGGAGGTGCCGACCATTACGCGCCGGAAGGCGGGGTGGGCATCGGTCTGGAGATCGTCAGCCGCATCGCAGCGCTTCACGGCGGCGACTTCAAACTGACGGCGATCGAGCCGCGTGGCACGAAGGCGACGCTGAAGCTCCCGCCTGCATTGGCAGAAATGACCACGCCCTGAGCGAAAGCGGCGGAATAGGCAGCGTCCCGCCACCGCCGCGAGATGCAAGGCAAAACAGCCCCGCCGGAGCCTCAGCGCCCGACCATACCCAGCGCCTCTGCGAGAAGGTCATTTGCACGCTTGTCATCGTTGGCTTTGCAGCGTTCGATCCCCCGGCGTCGAAGATCCTCAAACTTGGCCTTGTTGGCGCCGGAAGGAGCGGATGTGGCCAGGACGCCCCGCATTTTTGCCAGCGTCAATTCGCACGGTACCGGGGTGCCGTCGGTATTCAGCGTCGAGAACCTGGCCACTGCTATCGGCGGGACGATAGGGGAGATGGAGGACCGCAGCATCGGACTGAACCCAAAACCACGATCGCCCAGGCTTTGCGCCGATGCTGAACCGATTACGCCCGTAGACCCTGGATTCGCAAAAATCGAAGAGGCCACAAACGTCAGGCCGAGCAGCAATGTTCTCATTTCGTGTCCCAGCCGGCGCCTTGAACGCGCCAAGCATGTTGGAGACTGATGGATCAAGCTTACGAGAACCTGACGGCGCCTGCCGGATCGCCGAGAGATGTCGCGATGCGGATCGAGAGCGTCGAGACACTCCGGGGTAAGGTAACTGAAGTGGTTTCGGTTCGGCTGTGTCAGTGTCTCGTCAGGGGCACCCGCTAGGTGGAACGGCCGCTCAACCGCCGATGAAGGTCCTATGAAGATACTTCTGCTCGAAGATAATCCGGCCATGCGCGAGATTGTTGCCGACCATCTCACCCAGAGCGGCTTTGTCGTGGACGCTGTCGGGACCGGGGATGAGGCGCTGGCGGCTGTCGCCACCGTGTCCTACGACGCGATGGTGCTGGACCTCGGGCTGCCCGATATCGATGGCATGGACGTGCTCCGGCAGGTGCGGGCACGCACCGGCGACCGGCTGCCGGCGCTGATCGTAACGGCGCGGGACAGCTTGCAGAGCCGGCTGGCGGGCCTCAATTCCGGTGCCGACGACTACATCCTCAAGCCGTTCGAACTGGTTGAGCTTGAGGCTCGCCTGCGTGTCGTCTTGCGTCGCCCCGGGCAGCGCGGTTCCGACCGATATTCATGCGGCCGGCTGTCGTTCGACTCAGTGTCGCGCCAGGCTTTCGTCAATGATGCCCCTATTGAGCTGGCGCGCCGCGAGCTGGCTTTGCTGGAAGAATTGTTGCGGGCGGCCGGGCGGGTCGTCGTGAAGGATGCTTTGGAGGATCGGCTCTACTCGATCGGTCAGGAAGTCAGCAGCAACGCCATAGAGGCGGCGGTCTCGCGGCTTCGAAAGAAGCTCACCATGGCCAAGGCGGGCGTCACCATCAACACGATGCGCGGCATCGGCTACCGCCTGGTGCCGGGAGACGACGGTGAAGGGTGAATACAGCCTGCGCCGCCGATTGGTTGTGGCGATGTCGCTCACCTTCCTGCTCGGTCTGGGCGGGGCCATGGTCTATTACTATTTCGAGGCCTATGCGGTCGGGAAGCACCTCGACGAGCGCACGCTGCAAAGCCAGGCGCGCGAACTGATCGACGCGCTGACAATTTCCGACGCGGGCAACATCACAGTCGCGCTTCCGGACAATCTGGCAAAATTATACACAGGTCCCGACGGGACCTCGTTCTACTCGCTATACGACAAAGCCGAGAGGCCGGTTGCCCGATCCCCGAACCTCACGAAGGACCTCCCGCTGATCGAGGCCCCGGTCTCGGGGAGGTTCGGCCATATGCGCTTCGTCAATGCCGAGCCCGGTCATATCATCGTCTTGTCGGCCCTTACCGGTGACGGCTACACGCTGGTCGTCGGCCGCAGCAAGCCGGATGAGGATGCGCTCGCCTTCACCGTCATCGAGGAAGGGCTCGAAGGCCTTTTCATCGTGCTCGTGCCGTTCGTGCTGATCTCGCTGCTCATCATCTGGCTGATCACCGAGTGGAGCCTGCGCCCGGTGGCGCGGGCTTCCGAGCAGGCGCGGGCGATCGGGCCGGGCAACGCCGCCGGGCGCATTGCGACCGAATGGCTGCCCACCGAAATCCGACCGCTGGCCGATGCCGCGAACGGCGCCGTCGAACGGCTCGCGAAGGCCTATGCGGTGGAAAAACGTCTGACCGCCGACGCTGCCCATGAGCTTCGAACCCCGCTCTCCGTCCTGAACCTGCGGCTGCAGCAGGCCAAGATGAAGAACATGGTGGACTGGCCGACGGTGGAGCGGGAGATCGCCACGCTCAACAAGCTGGTGAACCAGTTGCTCGACCTCGCCCGCAAGGAAAGCGCGGAGCACGATCACGATGCGTCGAGCATGGCTCTGGTCAACCTGTCGCGTCTGGTCCGCGAGGCAGCGGCAACGGTTCTTCCGCTTGCGGAAGAAGCCGGCAGGACGATCGACATCAGCATTCCCGACAGCGCGCAGATGCGCGGCCAGCCCGACGATCTGCGCGACATGGTCCGCAACCTCATCGAGAATGCGCTCTTCCACGGTAAGGGCCGCATCACGGTAAGCGTCCGGCCGGTCGACGAACCCGCGCATGGTTTCGCCATCGAGGTCGAGGACGAGCCGCGCTCGACGACGCGCTGTTCACCCGCTTCAGGAAGGGGAATTCGTCGTCCCAGGGCACCGGCCTTGGCCTGGCCATCGTCCGTCAGGTCGCGCGCAATCATGGCGGCGAGGCCGCGTTCGTGCCGGGGGCGGCGGCCACCCGCATCCGGGTTTATTTGCCCACCAGTCACCGGGGGCTATGACGGCAGCCGGATCATTCGTCGACCGGCCGGAAGAATTCCGGCACGAAGCCAACGGGGTCACCGAACCTGTCGAACCAGCCCGGCGGCATGCCGTCGAATGTCCGGTCGCAGAAGAAGGCTATGACCTCTTCAGCCCCCTTCCGGATCCAGAAATCGGCGCTGCACCCGTCCTTGTCGAGCGGGGCGGCAAAGCCGTCCATCGTCCGCCAGTACGTATCGGGCGGCATCGGACCGGCGGCCGGATCGGGATGGCGCGCGCCCTGCCTCATTGGATTGACAGCCGCTGGCGGGCCGGCGGGATGCCGGCGGCTAAGGGAGGCGCTGGCGTGGGCTCGCTGGATTTTCCAGCATCGGCTGCCGCCGGCTCGCCGTTCACGCCCAGAAACCCATGCCCGACGCGGTAATAGAAACGTCCGGCCGGCTGCCCGTTTTTGAGGATGACGCGCTCCGTTAGGCCCCCGAGCGACGCGAACTGGGCATCAAGCGCGGGGTTGTCGATCTGGTGTCGCTTGAAGGCGAACAGAACGGCCGGGCGGCCGAGCATGGCGTCGGCCTTGAACCAGTAATCATACATCAGGCTCGCTTGTCCGAGGACGCCGCGACCGACCGAATTGACGACGCCTTCGCCGCCCTCATTGCTGTAAAAAGCGAGCATGCTGGCCAGATTGTAGGTGTCCATGCCGATCAGCATCGGCTCCGCACCGGTTGCCTGCTCGACCTCGTGCTCGATCGACATGGCTTCGAGGCGCCAGGCGATCGGCACGTCCGGCAAGGGGGCGAGATAGCCCATGCCGGGGAAGCCCAGGACCAGATAGTTCAGGCCGAGCCCGTAGATAACAAGCGTGACCGCGAAAGTGGGCACCCAGAGCCGCCGAATACGAAGCTCGAAGCCCGACGTGCTCTCCGCAAGTGCGATGATCGCCGCCGAGATCGCCGGTAGCACGGCGAGCCAGAGCGGGCCGGTCCAGTTCAGCTTGACGGTGTGCGACAGGCTGAACAGGACGAAGACCGACAGCGGTACGAGGGTAAAGATCGCGATGAAGCGCCGATAGCGGCGGGCGGGCGAGGGCAGGCCGCCCGCGCGCCGAGGCGTGCCGCGCTTGCCCAAGGCCATCGCCGCCGCCGTCAGCCCCAGCGGGGTCAACAGCGCTGCCGCGCCGAGGACCAGAGCGGGAAACGCGAAGCGGGCCGAGGCCGCGATGCGGCGGGAGCTCTGGAAGGCGAACGACGCCCAATCATGCTCCACGTTCCAATAGATGACGGGCGAGAAGACAGCCAAGGCGATCGAGGCCGCCAGATAGGGCTCCGGGCGCGCAAGCCATGCCCGGGCGCGGGTATCGGCCAGCATGAAGACCAGCGTGGCCGGGCCGAGAAGGCCGATCGTGTATTTGGACAGCATCCCCAGTCCGATGCAGACCCCGACTCCCCACCAGGCGTGACGCTTGCCGCCCACCAGCGCGCGCTCCAGAAAGTAGAGCGCCCCGGCCCAGGCGGCGGTCAGCGGCGCATCCGGCGTGATGACCAGCCCGGAGGCGAAGTAGAAGGGCAGCGTGGCGACAAGCAGCAGGCTCACGAACGCCGCCGACTTGCCGAACATATTGTTGGCCAGCCGGAAGCTGAAGAACGCGGTGGCGAACCAGCCGAGATACGCCCCGATCCGCACGCCCAACTCATTGTCGCCGAACACGCTGGTGCCGGCCCAGATCAGCCAGGCGACCATGGGCGGGTGATCGAGATAGCCGATATCGAGATGGCGCGCGTAGTTCCAGTAATAAGCCTCTTCGGGGAGCAAATCGGCGAGGCCGAGAAACAGCAGCCGGAGCACAAGCACATAGGCGACCACGCCGATCGCGGCCACGCGCCAGCGAATGTCATGCGGCACGCGCGGATTGACGGAGGGAAACACGAAGAACGCCGAGCCGAGATAGCTCACGATCGCCGCCGCGCCGATGGCGAACAGGATGGCGATCTGCGGCTTCAGGTCGAACAGGCCGGTCGCCACAGCGAGCACGCCGCCGCGAATGGCTAGGGCCAGCAGGCATACCGTCAGGAAGCGTGAATAGTGCTCGCGGGTCCGCTCCCGCTCGGCTCCCGAACCGGGGGCGAAGGCCCATCGCGAGTTGAGGCAGTAATTCGAGACGGTGGCGACGCAGAAGCTGCCGACATGGGCTGTCAGTAGGGCTGCGCCCATGCCGAAGAACAGTTCGAACGCCATGAGGTCGACCAGCATTCCGATCATGCCGACGGCGGCGAAGCGCGCGGCACCCCCCGGCGAAATCGCCCCACCGGCCAGAACCAGCAGCCGGCGCATATAGGCCGCCATCTGCCCCATGCCGATCTTGGACTGGCCGTAGATGCGGTCGCGGAAGATGATGGGGATTTCGGTCACCCGAAGCGCCCCGCCGCCATGGGCGATGACCTCCAGGCCGATCTTGAAGCCTGCGGCCGCGGGGTCGATCGCCAGCAGGCGTTGCCGGCGCACCGCGAAGAAGCCGGACATCGGGTCTTTCAGCTCGGTGAGCGGCCAGGCCAGAAGTCCGCCGAGACGTGAGAGCAGCCGCCGCTGCCAGGGCCAGTCCGGCGTCGCGCCGCCGGGCACGTAGCGGCTTCCCACCGCCATGTCGCTGGTGCCGTCGATGACCGGCTGGATGATGTTGCGAATCCGGGCGGGCGGATGACTGAGATCGGCATCCATGATGACGACGATATCGGTGGTGGCGGCCCTCGCCGCCGTCAGCACGTCGCCGGCCAGACCGCCGCTGCCGCTTCCCGGCACCAGCTGGACCTTGGAGCCGGGCTGGGCGGCGGCCTCCCACTCGCGGACCCGCTCGACGGTGCCATCGGTCGATCCGCCGTCGGCCACCAGAATTTCAAAGCCGACGCCATCGCCCGCTTCCGCGAGAATGGCGGCCAGAAGGAGGTCGATATTGTCGACCTCATTGAGCGTCGGGACGATTACCGAAACGAGAACATGTTGTTGAACTGAAGAAAGCACGAGGGGCCGCCTTGACCGAACACGGGAACGGCGGCCGATCTGCGTGGTCGTCCGCGCCGCGACCATCGCGGCGGTACCTGACCGCAACCTGACATTGGAAAAGGTGGATACCTGTTGAGCTTGTTTCGAAGACAGGCGCCGGCAGTTCGCGAGCGCCGCCAAATCAGCGCAGGGTGCGCGCGCGGGCGTCGAAAGATGGCGAAAAGCGTCGCGTGATAGCGTAAATACGAGTGCGCACGACACCGGCCCGGGACTTTAGATCACAATAAAATGCAGATTTATCAATCATATAGGTTTTCTGTCGCGCCCATGATGGATGGGGTAGATAGTTAAGTAAAAGCAATATGTTATTGACGCTTGTGTGCAGAGTTTGTCCGCGGCTGTTCCCCTTCTCTTTCATTTTCGTTCGCCCGACTGACACGCCGATTGGTCGCCAGGAGGTGCTAGTTGCCCCTTGCCCAGCCTGCTTTGCGCGAACGTGCGCAGGCATTTTTCCAAAGACCGACACGAGATGGGCACCGGGCTCGTTCTCCAAATTCATGGCGAGGCTTCCTTTCGAGCGGCTTGTGATTGTTTGTTATCGAATTTCATGAAATATGATATTTGGTATCATTTTTCACGAGCGAGCATCGAAATTCATGCAAACGGGGCAACGGAAGCCATTTTCAGGCGTCGTAACTGTTTTTCACGGCAGACGGTTGCCGGAAGCGGCAACGCCTGTCGGCTACGCGGCCTTGATCGAAGCCTATGATCTGGCAGTTCCCGTCCCGCTCACCCTGGCGGCGATCGGCCCTCGCCATAAGGTCTACAAGGCCGATGGCTGGAGCATTTACACGCCGCGTCACGTGCCAAGCGCCGATCTCGTGGGGCACTTGACCTTCGCGCTGCGTTACGAAGGGCTGGATCTAGCGGTGCTGAAGGCGTTGTTTCGCGCCACCGGCCCCGTCGCGATTGTCAGCATGGTGCAGGCTGCTCCGACCGGTGCCTATGCCCGGCGGGTGTGGTTTCTCTATGAATGGCTGTTGGAGGAGCGGCTCGATCTCGCCGATGCAGGACATGGGGCTTACGCCCTGGTCGTCGACCCGAAGCTGCAATGGGCGACCGAGGGCACCACCTCGACACGTCATCGCGTGAAGAACAATCTCCCGGGCACGCCCGCCTTCTGCCCGCTGATTTTCCGAACACCGGCGCTGGAGGCCTTTGTCGCCCGCAATTTGGCCGAAGAGGCGCGCCGCCTTGTTGCAGAAGTGCCAGCGGATCTGCTCGCGCGGACGGCGGCCTTCCTGCTGCTCAAGGATTCACGATCGAGTTTTCAGATCGAAGGTGAAGATCCGCCGCAGGATCGAATCCTGCGCTGGGGCCAAGTCATCGGGGAGGCAGGTCGCCAACCGGTCGACCGGGACGAGCTGGAGCGCCTGCAGCGCATCGTCATCGGCGACGCACGCTTCGTCCATTTGGGGCTGCGTCAGGATGGCGGCTTCGTCGGCGAACATGAGCGCAATACGGGCGCGCCTATTCCTGACCATATCAGTGCTCGGCATCAGGATCTGCCTGAGCTGGTCGCAGGACTGACCGCTTTCGACAGGGGCGCAGCCCGGGCGCTCGATCCGGTGCTTGCCGCAACCATACTGGCTTTCGGCTTCGTTTATATCCACCCATTCGAAGACGGGAACGGCCGCCTGCACCGTTATCTCATCCACCACGTCCTTGCCGAGCGAGGCTTCAATCCGCCGGGCCTCGTCTTCCCCGTTTCGGCGGTGATCCTCGACAGGATCGACGACTATCGCCGGACCCTGGAGAGCTATTCACGCCGCCTGTTGCCGCATGTGCGCTGGCGGCCGACCGATCGCGGCAACGTCGAGGTGCTGAACGACACGATCGATTTCTACCGCTATTTCGATGCGAGCCCGCATGCAGAGTTCCTGTTCGCCTGCGTCGCCCGTACGGTCGATGTCGACCTTCCGGCGGAGACCGCTTTCCTGCGGGCCTATGACACGTTCAAGGGCCGTGTCGCAGGGATGATCGACATGCCCGACAGGTTGCTGGATATGCTGTTCCGGTTCTTGAGGCAGAATGAGGGGCGGCTATCGAAGCGGGCGCTTGAGCGCGAGTTCGCCGCCCTCACGGACGAGGAGGCGGCAAGGGTCGAGGACATCTATAACGACCTCAGCGCCGACTTTTAATAACTTGCGACATCCTTCTACTCCGGACGCTCTTGCCGATAAAGGCAGGAAGTTCCGCATGCTCGCGACAAACGCTCCGCGTTTGCGCTGACATGATCGACGAGTTTACGCGCGAATGCATCGCGATCCGGATTGGCCGGCGGCTCAGGTCGAGCCTCTTCCTAGTGTGCTGCGGCCCGGAGTTTGCCGGCCGAATGCTCGACCAGTGGGCCTTCTTGAACAAGGTCGAGTTGGACTTCTCCCGTCCGGGCAAGCCGACGGACAATGCCTTCATCGAGTCGTTCAACGGGAAGTTCCGGACCGAATGCCCCAATGCCCACTGGTTCATGAGCCTGCCCGATGCCCGGGAGAAAGTGGAGGCTTGGCGTAGAGACTACAACGAGCTACGACCTTATAGTGCGATCGGGAACAAGCCTCCGATATCGCTCGTCAATCGGCCACCGGCATGCAGCCCACGGTGACCGTTCTACCCCCTGGAAGCGGCCAGCAGGCCGGTCCAGCATCGGGGGCAGGCTCAGGCCTACTATGCATTAGACTGAAACCGGACCACTCAATCGGGGCAGGCCACCGAAGTTTGCATCCCCCGGTCAAGCCCTGGGATGAGAGTAGCGAAGTCGGATGCTCTGTCGTCGCTGCATAGTGCACGGCGCTGCTACTATGTCCCTTCATCCCAGGGCATGTCTCAACCGATTCCGACACACGCTGCTGAGCGAAATCTGAGGTCCGCTGAATCTAACGACGAATAGGGGGGTGCAAGTTCGAATTGACTTTAGCGCGCCGCCGTTGATCAAACTGAGAACTACCTCTTCGCTGCAACGCTCTAGGGTGCGCTCTGTGGTCTAGGCATTTTCGCGGTCGGCGTTAAGCGGTTCGAATCCCTCTCGCTCCGCCATCTCAGTCCCAAACTGGGCACGCCGAGCGTAGCCGTTTTCCCTCCTGAGACGGCAGCCAGCGATCGGAGCAGGTCTCCTTTCGATCCGATGATGCGGACTTCCTTTGCTCCGACCTCCACGCGCTGAGCTAAGGCGCGCAAGTGATCGCGCCGATAACCGCCGCCCTCCATCCGCATGCGTCTGCGCGCCGTCTCGGCGAAATGCGCGACCATGGCCGGCGTGACGGCATCTTCGCCTGAGGTGGCGAGCGAGGTCTGCGCTCGGGCAGCATCGGCCTGCGCCTGATCGCGGATCGCCTTGAGCCCGTTTCAGCGCCGGATCGGTGATGTCGGCGACGCCTGATTCGATGGCGTCATAGAGCCGGCGCAGCCGCTGGTCGGCTTCGGTGGCGCGCTTAGTGAGCTCGGTGATGTGCTCACGGCGGCGTTCTAGCCGCTCCTGGCGGTGATTGAGCATGGAGGCGAGGATTTCCTGCAGCCGCTCAGGCTGGAGGAGGCGCTGCTCGATATGGCTAGCCACCAGCGTATCCAGCGCCTCCATCGGGATGGCCCGCCCGGCGCAACCGGTCTCGCCCTGCCGAGCCTTGATTGAACAGGCATAGTAGCGATACCGGCCGCTCTTGCCGGTGCGGATGGTCATGGCCCCGCCGCACTGGGCGCAATAGCAGATGCCCGTGAGCAGCGTCGGACCGCTCACCACGCGAGGAGGGACGATCTTGGGATTGCGCGCCTGAAGCTGCTCTTGCACCGCCTCGAACACCTTCGCGTCGATGAGCGGTGGCACGGCGACCACAACCACCTCGCTTTCGGGCTTCTTCTGCTTGCTCTTGGACCGGCTGTTGAACTGGTGCTCGCCGACATATGTGCGGCGGGTCAGCACCCGGTGCAGCTGGCCGATGCCCCAGCGCCCGCCCTCACGTGTGTAGATCCGGTTGCGGTTCAGATGGCTGACGATGGCTTTCACGCCCATCGCGCCGGACTGGCCGTCGCCGTTTAGGGCGAGGTCGAAGATCAGCCGCACCGTATCGGCGTGCAGCGGATCGATCTCCAGCTTCTTCTTCACCTTGGCGCCGCGCTGCTCGGCTTCAACCACGCGATAGCCGATCGGCGGACGGGCACCGTTCCAGAAGCCTTGCCGGGCATTCTCCTTCTGCGCCCGCAGGACGTGCTTGGCGTTCTCCTTCGACTGGTACTCGTCGAACAGCGCCATGATCTGCCGCATCATGACGTGCATCGGGTCGTCGCCCATCTCCTGGGTGATCGACACCAGCCGCACGCCATTGCGAGCAAGCTTCCTGACGTAGAACTCCAGCTCGAAATGATCGCGGAAGAAGCGTGAGAAGCTGTGTACCACCACGACGTCGAAGGGCGCCGGCTTCAGCGTGCCGGCCTCGATCATCCGCTGGAACTCGGGGCGGCGATCGTTGGTGGCTGACGCACCCGGCTCGACATAGGTCTCGACGAGCTGGTAGCTGCGCGCTTGGCAATACGCCTCGCCCTGCCTGCGCTGGTCGGGGATCGAGACATCGTGCTCGGCTTGCCGGGCTGTGGACACGCGCAGATACAAAGCGGCACACAGCGGAGCGATCATGGCAGAGCCTTTCGTGTCAGGCGGTCATTCCTCTCGGGTCAGCTCCTCCAGAATATCCCCGAACCACGCCTCGAAGACAGCGATCTCCGCCTCTGTCACCGGAATGTATTCCGGCCAGTCGTCGGTGACGGTCATCTGGGGACGGCCGGGTCCGGCGACGGGGTCGCGGCGTCTCCGCGTAAGTGTAAAAATTACCCGGCAAGCGGTCTGCTGGAGAGCAGCGCGCGGAGATAGGTGTGGGTGAAGAGAAACGTCTGGTCATCCCACAGATTGCAGCGACGGTGACCGATGCCAAATAGCCGATCTGTGGCCTGTGATACGCAGAGCTTCTATGACCCCGCCGCTTAGTCTTGGACTGTAATCTATCCGATGAAAGACCGCAGACGCTCCAGAAGCACCTCTTCTGGGAAAGCACCAACGAGCCGGGTGCCGGGACGCTCGGCACGGGCACGGGCATCAACGACAAACAGCGTCGGCGGCCCTTCCGCCGCAAACAGTTGCATAAGGGCTCGGGCTTGGCGGTCCATGGCCGTAAGGTCGACCTCCAGCAGCGGCACATCACGCAGAGCCCGCCGCACGCGGGCGGATGTCAGCACGGTCGCATCGATCGTTCTGCAGATGGAGCACCAGCGAGCGGAGACATAGACCAGCACATTCGGATGGCGCTGACCGAGAAAGCCCAGCGCCGAGCCGAAATCGGCCACGTTGGCAACGCGTGTGCGCGTCACGACCGCGGTTGCAGCGGTCGAAAATGAGGTCAGAGTTATCAGCGCTAGCAATAGAGCCCGACGGCTGCACACCGGCCCATCTGGGCGACGTATTGGATCGATCGGATTCATATAAAGCCTGCTCAAAGTGGGCGATTCTAGCGCGCAGCGGCCGCGTCGAGACCGGCCTGCAGTAGCTCCGGCGAGATCTCCCCGACATGCAGGCCCGCCAGCGTGCCGTCGGCGCGAAGAAATAGGGTGAGCGGAATACCGACCGCAGCGTAATGGCGCTGCACTTCAAGTGCCGGGTCGAGCAGGACATGGCCAAGCCTGAGCTCTTCTTCCTTAAGATAGGTGCGAATGCGGTCCGGCCCTTCGGCTTGGTTGACGAAGACGAATGCCGCTTCGGGGTTCTCGGCAGAAACGCGCGCCAGCAGCGGCATCTCGCGCCGGCAGGGCGGGCACCATGTGGCCCACAGATTGACCACGGACGGACGGCCGCGAAGATCGCTGATAGCCAGCGGCTGTCCGTCGAGCTGCGCCAGAGCGATGGTCGGCGCGGCCTTGCCGAGTGTCGCCCGGGTGAGTTCGCTGGTGCCGGCCCAAAACAGCAAGCCGAGCGCCGCGGAGACGACCAGCGCGGCCGCGGCCCGCCACGAGCGGATGGCCACCGCACCTGCAGCACTCGCCAGCACAGCCCCCGGCAACGGTGCAAAGCCGCCCTGCCAGAACGCCATGGCACGCATTGGTCCCTGCGAGAAGCTGCCCCAATGCTGCACGACATGACCGAACCGAGCGCCCACGAGGCCCGCGAGCAGCCCCCACCACGCGGCACGCCCCAGTCCAGGCACGAAGCGGCGGTCAAGGAAGGTCGCCACCAGCAGGAACGTAAAGATGCCAACGATCGCCGCGAGACGATCGCCGGCGAAGACGAAGGGGCCGAGGCTGAAGGCACTCATGACATATCGGGCTCCGGGCGTGGACGGGTGGAGCCCCGCTGGTGCTAAATTCGGCTTAAGCGAGGCTTAAGCGACCGGCTTACAAGGCCTGGCAGATCACCACATCGGCTCCGTGCCTCGGCAATATTCGTGTCTGATACTACCGAGTTGCGCGCTCAGTTGGCAGCACCACCACCTTGGTACCGTCCGGGATGCGCTGATACAAGTCGATGACGTCCTAGTTCATCATGCGTATGCAGCCGGACGAGACCGCCTCGCCGATCGACCATGGCTCGTTGGTGCCGTGGATGCGGTAGAGCGTGTCCTTGCCGTCCTTGAACAGATAGAGCGCGCGGGCGCCGAGCGGGTTGGTCTCGCCTCCCGCCATGCCTCCCGCCCATTTCGTGTATTTCTCCGGTTCACGGGCGATCATGTCGCGTGTCGGCGTCCAGCGTGGCCAGGCGCGCTTGTGGGCGACCTTGGCAGTGCCGCTGAACTCATGCCCCTCCCGCCCGACGCCGACGCCATAGCGCAGCGCCTTGCCGTTCTCCTGCACGAGATAGAGGAAGCGGTTTCCCGGATCGACCACCAGCGTTCCCGCAGGCTGGCCGGTTGGATCGCCGACCAAAGTGCGCCGGTTGCGGTCCTTCATCTCGCCGGCCGGCACGCCCGGCACATGGAAGCCGCCATCGTCCAGCGCTCCGTAGCGCGGGGCGAACGGGGAGGCTGCGGGGGGCGGTGCGGGCTCGGGCCGGCCTGTCGCGCAAGCGCCGAGCGTGAGGGGAAGAAGAAGGAGCACGCCGTGCCGCGACAGGCCGCATAGCGTCTGACGATCATTTCTGGGCTGCATGAGATCACTCCGCCGCCTGGCGACGGCGCGCTTCGGCGAAGGCTTCCTTGAAGCCAGCATAATCCAGCGTCGAGGTGCGGAACGGGCCGATGAGGTAGGTTGGCGTCCCTTGCAGGCCGATCGATTCTGCCTGGGCGAGGTTGCGCTTCAGCAGGATGGAAATGTCTGAGGCATGCGCCTTGAGATCGGCATTGAGCCGGTCGATATCGACGCCCGATGCGCGCACGGCCGCCGCCATCTGCTCCTTGCTAACCCCACGGCCGGGGATCGCCATCAGCGCGTGATGAACCTTGTCGTAGCCGCCCTGGTACTTCGCGGCGAGCGCCATCTGCGCTCCGTAGACCGAGGCTTCGGAGAGGATCGGCCAGTCCTTGTAGACGAGGCGGATCTTGCCATCCTCTTTCACCGCCCGTTCGAGGTCCGGCGCCGCCTTCTTGCAGAAGGGACAATTGTAATCGAGGAAGGCGACGACGGTGACGTTGCCCTTCGGATTGCCGGCCGTCGGCGCGGCGGGATCGCGCAGAATGGCCTCGACATCGACGCCCTGCGCGCGCAGCGGCGAGCCGGCGAGGGCGCCGGCGGCGAGCGTGCCGGTGAGAGTGAGGAAGTGGCGGCGCTGCATAAGAGCTCCTCAGCGTT